>ENA-OQCV01000047-OQCV01000047.1-human-gut-metagenome-genome-assembly--contig:-NODE-47-length-33274-cov-3.331825_pt1 | contig 33274 bp, 37 predicted proteins | sample MGYA00242766_ERZ504592 | MGnify/ENA primary metagenome ERZ504592 (study PRJEB26092, sample SAMD00036315) | human gut metagenome | host: Homo sapiens | study: EMG produced TPA metagenomics assembly of...
TCACGATAATAAGCTGCGGACTGTTCACTCATGCTTCCGTCTGTGTTTGCAAAGTTGTTTCCCATTGGCGGAACTACGAAGCGGTTCTTTACTGTCATTGGACCGATGTTGATCGGCTGAAACATTGCATTGAATTTCATGTAACCTTCTCCTTTTCTTTTTACTGAAGTACTTCCGGCCATGCTTCCTCAAGCACTTTCTTTGTGTTCTCATATGTATGGTTTGCAGCATATTCAAGTCCTTTTGCAAGGATTGCATCGCTGATGACTTCTACGCCGATTGCGTTTGGTTTGATTCCTTTTTCTTTTACCATCTTAACGAACGCTGCTGTACATCCGATTCCTGTTCCGGGAGCAAGACGGTCATGCATGGATTCGTCTCTTAAGATCGTTGTTGCATATGGTCTTTCCCATACATCGTTGATCTGGATGGATACGATCTTGTCTGCAGGGATGTCTTCGATCACAGAAAGGTCAACCGGCTGATTTGCTCTTACCCAGTGCCAGGTATCCATGATCAGTTTTGCATTCTCGCAGTCAGCTGCCTTTACAACTGCCCAGCCTTTTTTCATATCCGGGATTCCGCTGTATGGCATTGGTTCAACACCGATGATGTATTTTCCTGCTCTCTGGCATAATTCTCTTAATTTCTGAGCAGTATATTCTACAGAATAGTTTTCCATCAGACCGCAGTTGATCTGTTTTACGTCAAATAATTCACACATATGGAAGCAGAGCTGTTCTTTGTATTTCTGTTCGTAAGATCTGTGCTCTTCTGCCCACTGTACGATGTACTCAACCTCTGTTACTTTCATACCATGTTTGTCCAGAATAGCAAGAATGTCTTTGTCAAAAAGTCCCTCATTCAACGCATCTACATAAGTTTCTGCACGAAGGCCGATTCCTTCGTATCCTGCGTTCTTTGCAGCGATCACTCTGTCTTCAAATTTGCACTGATCTCCCAGTGTCCATGGAACTGATAGTAATTGGAAATTCTTTGACATCTTATGTCCTCCTCATAAAATCGCATAAATTTTCTATTTATTTTGATAATATTTTGTATCTTTTTGATATAAGCATTATATATCTTTGTTAAATATAAAACAAATTAGTTCTATCCTTTAAATTCATAGAATTTTTCAATACATCATGATATAATCTACGTATATGACAAATACAGCGCGGATTATTTGTGTAAGAGTGACTATAATTATAGTTTTTCGAAGCATTAAAGGACTATGAAAGCCTGCACATAAAATATAGTCACTTATAAAATACTTATCAGAGAAAGGAGTTTTTCTATGAACCTGTATCATCTGCGGTACTTTTCTACGCTGGCTCATATTGAGCATTACACAAAAGCCGCTGATATTCTGGCGATCACCCAGCCTTCGCTGAGTTATGCGATCTCCACTCTTGAGGAAGAACTGGGCGTGAAACTGTTTGAAAAAAACGGGAGGAATGTAACACTTACTAAATATGGAAAAGTTTTCCTGAATGACGTGGAAGAGGTACTGAACCGTCTGGACTCTTCTGTGAACAGTCTGAAGCTGGCAGGTAAAGGGGAAGGCTGCATTGATGTGGTATTCCTGCGTACACTGGGAATTGATTTTTCTTCCTAAGATCATGCGGGGATTTCCTGAGGGAAAATCCTACTAAAAAGGATAGATTTCAATCTGTATTGTGATAAGTTTAACATCTGATATTCATGAACGGATTAAAAGAAGAAGAAAGTATGATCTGGGGTTCTGTCCAAACTTGATAATGAGCCGCTGATCGAGTTTATTCCGGTTGCCAGACAGGAGCTGGTTGTGATCGTACCTCTGGATCATCCGCTGGCAGTAAAGGATGAAGTACGGCTAGAGGATACCATTCCTTATAAACAGATTATATTTAAGAAGAGAAGTGGTCTGAGACAGATCATTGACGGACTATTTGAATGTATCGGGCAGACACCGGATGTGGCTTATGAGATTGATGAGGATCAGGTTGCTGCAGGCTTTGTCTCCAACGGCTTTGGAATCTGCGTAGCTCCCAATATTCCGATCCTGCAGTCTCTGAATGTAAAGATCCTTCCCTTAGTTTCTCCAAGCTGGCAGAGAAACTTCTATATGGCAATGTTGAAGAACGTATACCATCCACCGGTTGTGGAAGCATTTAAGACATATGTGATCGAGCAGGCACAGAAGGAATGGGATTATAAGACCAGCTGATCTGACTTAATAAAATATCAGAATACAAAAAGATATGGGACTGTCCCGTCAGTCGAGACACCCCATATCTTTTTATAATAACCGATACATTCAATATTATGACTTGATATCCGGCACTTCTGATATCATAAACCAGATCTGTCATGTTATATTATTTTTCTTCATCCATGGTGCGGAGTCTGTGTACCAGTTCTTCGCAGATTTCCAGTTCGTTCTTGCCGTCTGTTTCGATGATGATATCAGCCGCTGCCTCGTATTTAGCGCGGCGTTTCTCCATCAGATCTGCGATAAATGGAACAGTCTTATTGTTCTCGATCAGCGGACGGTCATGGTATTTTTGACGCGGTCAAGGATTGTCTCCGGTTTTGCTGTGAGGAGAACAACACGGCCATTCTTCTTCATCTCTACTACATTGCACTCTCTCATTGGAGTACCACCGCCGCAGGAGATCACAACATTGCTGCGTGACTGCATTTCGATAAGCAGATTTGTCTCAAGATCACGGAAATACTGCTCACCGTATGTCTCGAAGATATCGGAAATACTCATTCCCTGTCTCTGGGCAATGATCTGATCCATCTCCACCACATCCATGGCAAATACATTCTTAAGGAAATCAGAAATTGTGGACTTTCCGGCACCCATGAAACCGATCAGCACGATGTTGTAGTTGAAGAGTTTTCTTGCCTGGATCCGTTTACTGTTTGTACGGATGCATTCAAATACATCGGAAACCTCGTCCTTATGGCGTCTGCCTTCCATTCTCTTCTCCAGCCATTCTTTCTGCTTCGCTTCCTGCTCAGGCTGTAAAATCTGGAGTCCGTTGGCTTCTTTATATGCCATAATGTCCTCCACGATCCTGTTACGCATGATAAGTGCATCCAGAATGATCTCATCACACTGACCAAGACTCTCTCTGAGTATTTCTAACTGATTCATATCTCTTTCCCCTGTCTTTCCTATGTCAGCTTGCAGCAGACCGCAAATCAGCCACAAACTGCCATAAAATATTCACGAACGGCAATATATAAATGCCGACTGTTAAAGTTTATTATATCAATGTCGCTTTCGCATAGCAACCCTTTAAACCATTAAATTGTTTCATCTGCTTTGATAGATTTTTTTCTATGAATTCGACAGACGATTCTATGGCAAGACTCTGATGACGTTTCTTTAAGGTTCCCATATACTATATCTAATGAAAAAAATCATGAAATACTTTTCAGTGTACCATTTAAAACTGACTTTTTTCCACTGATTTCTCCGCATAGACCGGATAAAAATCTATCAGTTTTCCATCCAGGTAATAGGCAATGCGGCCAAGCTTCTACCCCCTTAAGAACCGGTGCACTGACTTTCTGTGGAATTTCTATTTTACAGGTTACAGTTTACCCCCTTTTTTCAGAAGGACTTCTTTTTCCCTGTCATATGCGGTTACACTGCATTTACCCCTCAGATAGATTTTCGTTCCTATATCCTGACCATCTTCCACACCGTCTGTTACCAGGATTTTTCCGGTCTGTGGTTCTTTCCAGTAGGTTTCGTACTCATAGTTGTAATCTCCGAAGTCCAGCAGTTTCTCTGTGTCACTCCATTTATAGGTTTTGTGGTTGGGCCATCCACAGCCAAGGAGGCTGACGATAAATGTTTTGCCCTCTTTTTCCCAAGGCACATACGATAACGAGTAGCCAGCCTGGGAAGTATAGCCTGTTTTTCCGGCAAGAACTCCGTCTCTCATGTCAAGAAATGCATTGGCATTATGTACGGAAAAGGTTCTCTTTCCTGTGATCTCCGAGAATGTATAATCTCTGGTCTGTGCAATGTGCAGGAATGTTTCGTTTTTAACAGCATAGCGCATGATCAGTGCCAGATCTTTGGCTGTTGTGTGATGTTTTCCGTTCTCATCCTCAGCATCCAGGCCATTGGGTGTGATAAAATACGTATCCTTACATCCTATCTGTTTTGCTTTCCGGTTGAGCATTCTGGCAAAGCCTTCCACGCTTCCTCCGCAGTGTTCTGCAATGGCAACCGCTGTATCATTATGGCTTTTCAGCATAAGGGAATACAGAAGATCCTCCAGATAATACTGTTCTCCTTTCTGAAGTCCCAGCTTTACTTCCGGCTGGGATGCCGCATTCTGAGAAACCTGAACATAATCATCCCCCAGAGAGTTCTCCAGTGCCACAATACAGGTAAGCACCTTGGTTGTGCTGGCATTTGCCAGAGGACGCTCCCCATCCTTTTCATAGAGTACTCTGCCTGACTCTCCGTCCATGAGGACTGCTGATAATGCATACAGTTCTGCCGGTTCTTCTGCAACAGGTGTCATGTCTACTGTCTGAGGTATTTTGTACTCCGCTCCCCGGGCGGAGGTGTATGTCTGCGTAAACAATAATACCGCCGTCACAACAATGACAGCGGCAATATGTTTCATTCTCATACTCCACCTCACATGCTGGCAATCCATGAATATCACTGTTCATAATTTACGGTTATTCACAGATTTATTGTTTACAGGATATCTGCATGATTTTGCTTCACCCTATAAGATAATTTATGCCTGCATGTCCGGAATATGACTGTCACAGTTCCGAAAAATATCGGGACATACCCATTACCCGTTATAGGTCCGGTCCCATCTTCTGCTCAGATGATAAGCTCCCTCCCTTAAGGTATAAAGCTCTCTCAGATATTCCACAGCTTCGGGAACCGCCTCTCTGTAAAGCCTCTCAAGTTCAGGCATGGGAGCTTTTGCCTGCTCTACTGCTTCGGCAGTCATGAAATGTTCAATGACAGAGCCGATGGACTCTCCTCCCAGTCTCAGAAGTCTCCCCAGAATCCTGCGTTTTCTGCCGTGGTCATCACATACCATAAAATTGGTAAGAATTTTCATCATCCTGACAGAAATATAAATGTTTATGGTTTTCACCAGAGGAATGGCCCTGTGGATCACTCTGGCATATTCCATCTTCGGCATGATCCCGCAGGCCGGATAATAATGGTCGGGATCTTTACCTGTCTCTTCCATAAGCACACGGTCAAATTCCTTCTCCAGAACAATGTGAGGAATGACTCCTTCTGCAGCCATCTTATTTACATAGGGATGGCATGCGGAGTCCAGAATATAATGACAGCCAAATCCAAGAAGATATGCAAAAAGTGCCTCATCATCATTTCTTCTGACCTGCCGCATCCCTTCTTCAAAAAAGGCTCTTGCCTTCTCATGATGCATCTCAATCCCGAACTGGGTGACAGGATTCTTTGAAACCATATAGTAGAACAGGATATCCGGCCCATGTAAACCGATCCTGTACAAGTCCCCATGTCTGCGGATCAGGGCTTTCATATCTGAAGGCAGTCTCTTATATACTTCTTTTCCAAATAAATCATGTGCATATGTGGTTGGCATTAGTTTTTTCTCCTTTATCTTACACATCCAGTTTCAGCTGGATTTCTTCCTCTGCCTCTGCCTTAAAGTCCTCGATCTGGACAGGATCAGGGACAGGCAGGGATTCCAGATCCTGTACGCCGAAGCAGCGCAGAAACTCTTCCGTGGTCCCGAGCAGGATCGGACGTCCGGGGGCATCCAGACGCCCCAGCTCACTGACCAGACTGTATTCTACCAGCTTGTTGATGGCGTGGTCACATTTTACCCCTCGGATCTTCTCGATCTCCGCCTTTGTAACCGGCTGTTTGTATGCAATGATGGATAAGGTTTCCAGCATAACATCTGACAGTGCCGGCTTCTGAGGATGCAGGGCAATATTGATCAGATACTGATAATATTCTTTCTTTGTACACATTTGGAAAGAATTCTCCAGCTCTATGATCTGGATGCCTCTGTTCTCTTCCTGATAACGGTCCATCATATTGCGGATGATCCTTCCTGTTGTCTTCTCGTCCACACCGATGGCTCTGGCGATCCGGGGCAGTTCTACGGAACCGCCCATTGCAAAAAGTATTGCTTCTATCGCAGCTTCTGTCTCCTTAATCTTCACTCAGTCTTCCTCATTCCTTTTATTACATATTGATCTCCGTATTCTATGGTTCATCTTCCGCAAATTCTGTAAGATTCTTCCATGTATCCGGGTCTGTCTGTACTTCAACAGAGATATCATCGAACAGTCCGTCCTGCTCTACATGGATATGTCCCATTTTCATCAGTTCCAGTATGGATAGAAAGGTGACGATCACCTGTACTTTCGAGCACTGACTTTCCAAAAGATTGCGGAAACTGAATTTTCGATGGGTACGGGCAAAATCTTTGATCTCTATCATCTTATCAGACAGACTGACCTCTTCCTTCTCGATGGTTCCGAATTTGCTTCGGATAGGATCGACCTTGTCTTCCTGCCTGCGGATGATAGACTTGTAGATTGCATTCAGCTTCTCCAATGTGAGACCTGCCAGAAGTTCCTTTGGATCTACAGGCTCTCTGTACTGCAGTACCTCATCGGGAAGAGTGGGCTCTTTAAAGAATACATTTGCCGCATCGTCCATCTTGTCCTTCAACTCATAGGACATAAACTTATACATCTTATATTCCAGAAGTTTCTCCACCAGTTCCGCTCTTGGATCTTCCTCTTCTCCCTCCTCATTGACTTCTTTCGGGAGAAGCATTTTACACTTGATATCCAGCAATGTGGCTGCCATAACCATAAACTCGCTCATAACACCAAGGTCTTCCCGCTCCATGGCATGGATGTATTCCATATACTGATCTGTGATCTCCACGATGGGGATATCATAGATATCTATTTTACTTTTTTTCGATAAGGTGCAGTAAGAGATCCAGAGGACCTTCAAATACTTCCAGCTTTACCGGAATTCCCATAGCACAGTCTTTTCCTTTTCAAGTAAATATTTCGCTGCCATACAGTCAGCAGACAGTAACAATATTCTCAGGCATTCGGTTTCAGATCCACCATCAGCAATTCCCTGGGATTATGGATCCTTACAGGTATGGTGTGTTCCCCTGCTCCTGCGCTTACCAGCATATGCTGTTCCTTCCTGTGGAAATCTCCGCAGCAGAACTTCGGAAATGGATGAAGCTGTGGGGAAAGCAGCCCATTGTGCCTGCCAATTCTTACAATCCCTCCATGATAATGCCCGCTCAGAATCAGATCTGCCCCCAGTCAAAATAGGTATCTCCATATTTGGGACTGTGAGCCAGAAGAATATTCAGGGAATCGGAAGATGGTTCTCCGATCAGTTCCCTGATTTCCTCTCTTTTAAGCTGTGGAGAAAATGGCTTTTTATAATAGATCAGAGGTACTTCCAGACCATAGACAGTAAGGCTGGTTTTTCCCACCTGCAGGCTGCAGGATTCATTATGCAGGATATGGATCCCGGCTGTCTTCAGCTCCTTTTCATATTCCTGATGTCGGGCTGCCATACAGTTCTCCTGAGGATCTGTCCTGTACAGCTTATATTCATGGTTTCCCAGTGCATAATAAACCGGATACTGCTGAGCAAGGCTCCTCAGAAGAGATGATGCAGTCTTTAAAGAAGCAGAATCATTTCTCACGATCATATCACCGGCAATGAGAATCCCATCCGGTCTGTACCGGTGGATCGTCTCCAGAAGCTTTCTGTTATCAGGGCCAAATTCCATGCCATGAAGATCTGCGAGCACCGCAAATCTGATGCCTCTCGCATCCTTTATTTTGTTAGAATGGATTGTATAATGTACGGTTTTAAATCTTTTCATGCAAGTTTTCTTTTCCCTTTATGTTCACTTTGTGTCTGACAACGCATTCTGCGGGATATTATTTTCCGAATCCGCAGTTCGGGAATGTACAGACATCACAGTTCAGGCAGAGTCCACCCTCTCCAAGTTGGTTAATCTCTGATAATGTAATCTCATCATCTGCCATCAGTCTCGGCAGAAGCAGATCAAAGATGGTATTCTTTGCATACATAACACATCCCGGAAGCCCAAGGATCGGTATCTGCCTGCCGTCTTTCTCATAATAGGAAACCAGCATCATAGCTCCCGGAAGTACAGGTGCACCGTAGGATACGATGCGGGTTCCTGTTGCTTTGATCGCACCCGGAGTTCTGTCATCCGGATCTACGCTCATTCCACCGCTGCAGACTACCATATCGGCCCCCTCTTCGATAAATTTCAGGATATCGGCTGTTATCTGTTCCATATCATCACCCGGTTTTGTCTGACCGATGACCTCTGATGGAAATTTTGCAAATTTATCTCTCAGTACAGGAGTGAAGGTGTCAGTGATCAGACCTTTCTGCACTTCACTTCCTGTTGTTACGATACCCACCTTTTTCTTCTTATATGGCAGAATAGAAAAGATCGGCTCTGTGCCTGCCACCTCTGCTGCACGATCCATTTTCTCCTTCTCGATCACCAGAGGGATAATTCTGGTTCCTGCAAGTTTGTCGCCCTTCTTTACAGGAAAATCTCCATGGCGGGATGCGATCATCATCTCTCCAAGTGAGTTGACAGCCAGCAGAGCTTCTCTGCGGATCTTAAGCACTCCGTCAATGTCTGCGATCAGCTCGATCTTTCCCTCTTTTATATCAGAACCATGCATGGTGTCCGAATCTCCGGCACAGATCTTATAAAGGATCTCTGCGCCTTCATTCTCATGAAGGATTCCTTCTTTCTTCTCCCACACATATAAATGTTCTTTTCCTACAGAGAGTAACAGAGGAATATCCTCTTCTCTGACAATATGACCTTTCTTAAAAAAGCACCCCTTTTTTTCACATCTTTGATAATCTGTGTGATGTCATGGCATAAAATGTGCCCTACGGCATCTTCTGTACGGATTTCTTTCATTATATAGTACCTTCCTTTTGTTTTTTATTTCCCTCAATACCCATTTGGATTTTATTATACATCGGATTGCTGTCCTTTGTCAAAAAATTATAAAATTGTCCAAAATACTTTTTGTTTACAGGTTACTGTTCACTCTGTTCTCAGTAACGTTTACAATCTCATGACGACTTTTTTCAGGCAGTCCGGATATGTGGCTTTCCTGCATTTCCCCGTAAAGGATCCGCACTCTTCCCAGTTCCTTCCCATCGACGGAATAGATCATCTCCCCTGCCAGGGTGTTCTTTTCACCGGGGCCTTTACTTTCCTGTGGATTCTCAGCTTTCTTTTTACATTCCCAATATTCTGTCCTGTGGTATCCAGATAGTGGAACTGTTCTTCATAAACCAGGGAAACCGTCTTTTTCTTTCCATTTCTGACCGGGATCTCAGGCAGAGCTTCCATTTTCTTATCTATGTACAGGCTGCATTTTGAAAATCCATAATTTAACATGGAGGCTGCATCTTTAAATCGCACTTTATAGTCCGGGGCTGCCATCACTACTGCGATCAGAGTAATGTCATTTCTTTTGGCAACTGCGCTGAGGCAGTATTTTGCAATGCTGGTGCTTCCTGTTTTCAGGCCGACACAGCCCTCATAGCTGCGGATCAGTTTGTTGGTGTTGGTAAGTCCGAATTCTTTTGTCCCCAGCCTGGTCACATGGGTGATATTTTCCATCCATATGGAAGAATATTCCAGAATTTTCGGATATTTTGTGATCAGTTCCCTGCTCATGATGGCAATGTCCCTGGCTGTTGTGTAATGATCGGGAGATTCTGTCAGACCACAGCAGTCTTCAAAATGAGTATTTTTCATCCCAAGTTCTTCTGCCCGTTCATTCATGTGGCGGACAAATTCCTGTTCACTGCCGCAGATATGCTCTGCCATTGCTACGCTGGCATCATTTCCTGACGCGATTACAATGCATTTGATCAGGGTTTCCACTGTCTGGATTTACCCCCTCCTCCAGAAACACCTGAGAGCCGCCCATTGACTTTGCATGGGCACTGGTTGTGACTGTGTCGTCCATTTTCAGGCTGCCTTTATCCAGAGCATCAAAGATCAGGATCAGAGTCATGATCTTCGTGATACTGGCAGGGCTTCGTCTGGTATCCGCATCCTTCTGATAAACGACTGTTCCTGTCTGCGCTTCCATTAAGATTCCTGATGGTGCTTCAATAAGATCTGTGGATTCTGCCTGTCTGGTATTGCTTTCCTCGGGCAAAAAGATTCCGGCGGCATATACAGGTGCAGTGATGGTGCAGACCATGATGATCACAGCGCATATTATGGAGATCCATTTTTTTTCGCATATTCTCTCTCCGATCAATGTACCGGCAGGCTGCCGGCACACGCTCTAAGACTACTTTCTTTATTCATTATATAGCAATCCAATAAAATAATGCATCTTAATCCGATCCGATATCTGATCATGATCAGATAAAAAGCACTGAAAACCATAAAAATACGATTTTCAGTGCTCATTTTACATCAGCGGCGCAAATGCGCGGAAAATATTCTGCATGATACGCAGCCCTATATTTCTGTTCAGGCAGAATTCCGATTCTATCTGCCTGCAATATTCCATAGTCTGGATAAAATCATCTTTTATATCCTGTATTACTCTGTTTCTGTAGATCCATACACCATCCTCAAAATGAAGATAAAGACTTCGATAGTCCAGGTTGATGGTTCCCACAACTCCAATCTCATCATCACTCACAAAGGATTTTGCGTGAAGGAAACCGGGCTGATATTCATAAATCTTTACACCGGCTTCCAGAAGCTGCCTGTAATAGGACTGGGTAAGGATAAATACCAGCTTCTTGTCAGGGATTCCCGGCGTCATAATACGCACATCCACCCCGCTTTTGGCTGCCAGACAGAGGGCAGTCATCATCTCATTGTCTATGATCAGATAAGGAGTACAGATATATACATATTTTTTTGCCTTGTTGATAATGTTCAGATATACATCTTCACCGACAACCTCCTCATCCAGAGGTGTATCACAGAACGGCTGGACAAATCCGTCACTCTCAAATTCTTCCTCATGATATCTGTGGGGAAAATAGGCTTCATAATCGACACTCTCTTCAGATCTGCCGATCACTGCCCACATATGGAGAAACATTACCGTCATATTCCAGACAGCTTCCCCTTTGAGCATAACAGCGGTATCCTTCCAGTGTCCGAAACGCGCTTTCTGGTTGATATATTCATCTGCAAGATTGATGCCTCCCGTAAATCCAACCCATCCGTCAATGATACAAAGCTTCCTGTGATCCCGGTTATTCTGGATAATGTTCAGAATGGGACGGAAAGGATTAAATACCTGACATTTGATTCCCTTTTTCTGAAGCTCTTCATAATATTTATGGGGAAGTGTTGTAAGACAGCCAAATCCGTCATAGATCAGGCGCACATCCACACCCTCCGCAGCTTTCTTTTCCAGAATATTCAGGATTGTCTGCCACATCACCCCATCATTGATAATGAAATATTCAATAAAAATATATTTCTTCGCCTGTTTCAGTTCCCTCACAAGCACCGGGAACATATCATCTCCTACCTGAAAATACTCTGCAGTTGTGTTCTCATGGACCGGAAATCTGGAAACATCCGAAATATATCTGGACTGATTTGAAGCCGAGGGATCCAGAGCCTCCAGCTTCTGCCTCGTCTGCGGCCGATCCCGCAGATACTCCCTACTCTCCTCAATCCTCTGTTCAAAAATGCTGCTGCATGATCGCAGCGATCCTGGAACGCCCAAATACAAAATATAATACCACTCCAAGAATTGGCAGGATCAGGATCAGCATGGTCCAGGCCAGTTTGTAGGAAGGATTTATTTCCTTATTCAGGATCCATAATACCAGCACAATACCTATCAGCCTCAATCCGATATCAATATATCTGGAATACGCAGCCAGACGCAGTACCATCATTAAGATCCATCCGAGCTGGACGAGCATTGCAACCGCAACATAAAAGATTCTGTTGAAAAATCAGCTTTGCCAGTTTTTTAAACAGTAAAAGGATCCAGTTTTTCTTTTCTTTAAGTATTTTGTTATTTTCTGCCTTCAAGATTACTTCCTTCCCCTGATTATTGTCCAAATTATGATAAAAATTCCCTGACAGAACTGCCAGGGATTTTTGCGCACAATTAATTATATTTACGTTTTCTTGCGGCTTCAGATTTCTTTTTACGACGAACGCTTGGTTTCTCGTAATGCTCTCTTTTGCGGATTTCCTGCTGGATTCCTGCTTTTGCACAGCTTCTCTTGAATCTGCGAAGAGCGCTATCTAAAGTCTCGTTCTCTTTTACGATTACGTTTGACATAGACTCACACCTAACCTCCCTCCAGTTGTAGATTGTGCTAAAATACAACTGTCTGGGTATTTTTTCCTTGCACAAGTGATATTATATATCATTGCCTGTGGGTTCGTCAACATCTTTTTGGGTTAAATTTTTAGCAGATTTTTTTGAGTTACTATTCACACGCCACTATCCCGCGAGGTGTTTTGGCATGAATATGCCAAAATCCCGAGACATACCGCGCGAATTTATGCGATTAGCATAAATTCTGTGCATCGCGAAGCGTGTTGCTGGTCACAAAGTGAGCAGTAACAATTTTTACTTTATCTGACCTTCAAGGATTCCTGCTGCTGCATCTACAGCTTCCTGAGCTTTGGCAGGGTTCTTTCCGCCGGCCTGAGCCATGTTCGGACGTCCGCCGCCGCCACCGCCTACGATAGCTGCCACTGCTTTGATCAGGTTACCTGCGTGAGCGCCTGCTTTCTGTGCTGCATCAGTAGCCATTGCAAGAAGGTTTACTTTCTCACCGTTTACTGCTGCCAGAAGGACAACACCTTCACCAAGTTTGCCTTTCAGCTGGTCGCCAAGGTCACGAAGTCCGTTCATATCCACTCCGTCTACTTTTGCAGCAAGAAGTTTCACACCTTTGACTTCTACTACTTTATCCATAACATCTCCCAGAGCTCCCTGAGCCAGTTTGCTCTTTAAGGATTCGTTCTCACTAGAGAGTGCCTTTACTTCTCCCTGAAGATGTCCGATCTTCTCTACGATCTCTGCAGGATTTGCTTTCAGGGCTTTTGCAGCTTCATGAAGCAGTTCTTCCTGTTTCTTATAGTATTCCAGAACACCATTTCCTGTCAGAGCTTCAATACGGCGCACACCTGCTGCGATACCGGACTCAGAAACAATCTTAAACAGCATGATGGAGCTTGTATTTGCACCATGGGTACCACCACAGAGCTCTCTGGAGAAATCACCCATAGATACCACACGTACCTTCTGGGAATACTTCTCGCCAAACAGTGCCATAGCACCGGACTTCTTTGCTTCCTCAACATCCATGATATCGGTATGAACCTCAAGTCCTGCCTGAATCTGCTCATTTTACAATTTTTTTCAACTTTACCGATTTTCCTCAGCAGTCATAGCTGTGAAGTGGGCAAAGTCGAAACGAAGTCTGTCAGCAGTTTACAAGAGAACCCTTCTGTTCTACATGACTTCCAAGAACTGTCTTTAATGCTTTCTGAAGAAGATGTGTTGCACTGTGGTTCTTCTCAGTGTCTCTTCTTGCAGCTTCATCCACTTTCAGGGTAAACAGTTTCGCCTGTGGAGATCATACCGGATTCCATATGACCTACATGTCCGAATTTACCGCCGCGAAGCTTGATGGTGTCTTCTACTACGAACTTACCGTTTGCAGTTTCGATCACACCTGTATCTCCGACCTGTCCACCCATAGTTGCGTAGAATGGAGTCTGCTCTGTAAAGACAGTTCCTTTCTGTCCTTCCATCAGGGAGTTTACGATTTCTGTCTCTGTTGTAAGGACTGTTACTTTGGAATCAAAGGTAAGATGATCGTATCCTACGAATTCTGTTGTAACATTTACATCGATATCATCATATACAGTTGCGTCAGCACCCATATAGTTTGTCACTTCACGTGCAGAACGTGCTTTGTTTCTCTGCTCTTCCATACATTTCTGGAAGCCAGCTTCATCGATATCATATCCTTTTTCCTCAAGGATCTCTTTTGTAAGATCCATCGGGAATCCGTAAGTATCATATAATTTGAATGCATTTCGCCGGAAAGTGTTTTCTCTCCTGCTGCTTTCATCTCATCTTCCATCTCTCCAAGGATACGAAGACCCTGGTCAATGGTCTTGTTGAACTGGTTTTCTTCATTTGTGAGAACTTTAAAGATAAATTCTTTCTTCTCTTCCAGCTCCGGATATCCTGCTTTGGAACCATTGATCACTTCTTCACTTAATTTTGCAAGGAAGGTGCCTTCGATTCCAAGAAGACGTCCGTGACGTGCTGCACGACGGATCAGACGGCGGAGTACATAACCGCGGCCTTCGTTTGTAGGCATGATACCGTCGGAGATCATAAATGTTGCAGAACGGATATGGTCTGTGATCAGACGGATGGATACGTCATCATTATAATTCTTCTCGTATTCTTTTCCGGAGATCTTACATACCAGGTTACGCAGTGCGCAGATAGTATCTACATCGAAGATGGAATCTACGTCCTGCACAACAACTGCCAGACGTTCCAGACCCATACCTGTATCAATGTTCTTCTGTTTCAGTGTTGTATAATTTCCGTTTCCATCGTTCTCAAACTGGGTAAATACGTTGTTCCATACTTCCATGTAACGGTCGCAGTCACAGCCTACTGTACAGCCAGGTTTCCCGCAGCCGTATTTCTCTCCACGGTCATAGTAGATCTCTGAACATGGACCACAGGGACCTGCACCATGCTCCCAGAAGTTATCTTCTTTACCAAAACGGAAAATTCTGTCAGCCGGGATTCCGATTTCTTTGTTCCAGATGTCAAATGCTTCATCATCTTCCAGATATACGGAAGGATACAGACGGTTTGCATCCAGTCCTACTACCTCTGTGAGGAATTCCCAGGACCAGTGGATGGCTTCTTTCTTAAAGTAGTCACCAAAGGAGAAGTTACCAAGCATCTCAAAGAATGTACCGTGGCGTGCGGTTTTACCTACATTCTCGATATCACCTGTACGGATACATTTCTGGCAGGTACTTACTCTTGTTCTCGGCGGGATCTCAGCACCTGTAAAATATGGTTTCAGCGGAGCCATACCTGCGTTGATCAGCAGAAGACTCTTATCTCCCTGTGGTACCAGGGAAAAGCTTTTCATTACCAGATGTCCTTTGCTCTCCATGAAGTCGAGGAACATCTGACGAAGTTCGTTTACTCCGTATTTCTTCATAATCTTTTCCTCCTGAAATCGGCGGCACCGGTTCAGCAGTATCCGCCGATATTTCTATAATGAATTTTTTATTTTGCCAGAACTTTATTGAATTTCTTTTTGCCATTTTTTCAGCACTACACCTTCACCTGTAAGTGCATCTTTGGCAACTGTGTATTTCACATCTGTGATTTTCTCACCGTCAATGGAAACACCGCCCTGTTCAATGGCACGACGTCCCTCGGAACGTGTTGGAACCATTCCTGCTTTTACAAGCATGGAGATCAGGTCGATTGTTCCTTCTTCTGAGAAGTCTTCGTCTGCAAGCTCAGTTGTCGGCATATGTGCTGTATCAGCGCCGCCTGCAAAAAGGTGCTCTTGCGCCTTCCTGCGCTTTCTTTGCTTCCTCTTCGCCATGAACCAGATTTGTCAGCTCGTATGCAAGGATTTCTTTTGCTTTATTCAACTGGCTTCCTTCCCATTTCGCCATCTCATCGATTTCTTCTAACGGAAGGAAGGTAAGGAGACGCATACATTTGATAACATCTGCATCATCCACGTTTCTCCAGTACTGATAGAAATCGAAAGGAGAAGTCTTCTCCGGGTCAAGCCATACAGCACCGGACTGTGTTTTACCCATCTTCTTACCTTCGGAGTTCAGAAGAAGTGTGATCGTCATGGCGTAAGCGTCTTTTCCAAGTTTACGACGGATCAGCTCTGTACCGCCAAGCATATTTGCCCACTGGTCATCACCGCCGAACTGCATGGTGCAGCCGTATTTCTGATACAGCATGTAGAAGTCGTAGCTCTGCATGATCATATAGTTGAACTCAAGGAATGTAAGTCCACGTTCCATACGCTGTTTATAGCACTCGTGAGAGAGCATACGGTTTACAGAGAAATGTGGTCCAACATCACGAAGTACCTCTACATAATTTAAATTCATCAGCCAGTCTGCATTGTTTACCATTAATGCCTTGCCGTCTGAGAAGTCGATAAAACGCTCCATCTGTTTCTTGAAGCAGTCGATGTTGTGCTGAATGGTCTCCACTGTCATCATCTGACGCATATCAGATCTTCCGGACGGGTCACCGATCATACCGGTTCCGCCGCCTAATAATGCGATTGGTTTATTTCCCGCCATCTGCAGACGTTTCATCAGGCAAAGCGCCATGAAATGTCCTACGTGAAGGCTGTCTGCGGTAGGGTCAAAGCCAATGTAAAATGTGGCTTTTCCATTATTTACCATTTCTTTGATCTCTTCTTCGTCTGTTACCTGAGCAATCAGACCACGGGCTTTCAGCTCGTCCCAAACTGTCATTGTTTGTTTCCTCCTCGTAATAAAATAAAACAACCCGGTTCCTGTCCCTTTAGGACGAGAACCGGGTCCCGCGATACCACCTAAATTCGCAGAAAACTCGCATTCTCTGCCTCAATAAGTAACAAACCATGCCATTGTTATGATAAACAACGGTTCTCTCTGTTACTTAAGCATGTTAACGGATGCCACTCCGCTGCAGCTTACTTACCTTACAATATCTCTGAGGTGTTCGGTGCAGAGCTCCGGGAGGTATTCACATAAGTTCCCCACGCGCCTCTCACCTGCCGGCAGCTCTCTGTCTGTTTTCCCTATGTTACTCTTTCCCATCTGTGCTTTTTTTGATATCATATATCTGCAAGTATACAAATACAAAATTTATTTGTCAAGGAATTTATAGCAATCCTCTTCATATTTCACCAACTTAAAGCATTAATGTACTCACCCTGAAATCCAGTCCACAAAGAATACATGTCCTTTGTACTGTTCATATTCCAGCTTGCTGAAATTAAGGTTCTGTGCCTTAAATGCTGCCGGAGTCATAAAGAATTTGTAATTGAAATCCTTTGTCTTAAATCCCGGGAGTGTTCTCTTTGTGCCATGATTCACATAGTTACTGAACACTTCCATGGCTGCCTTTGCTGCCGCATAGGCATTGGTCCTGTCCTCAAACTGGCCTTTCAGTCTTTTAAGAAGTGCTCCGTCTGTGACAACCGCATACTGGGTAGGTTTTCCCTGATATACCACATAACGGATCTGTGACGGAAATTCTTTATACTGATCAATGGTACAGTTTAATACGCAAAGCGCAACTGCCTCCATTCCCACGACTCCCTGATCTCCTGCTTCTGCATCACACACTGCTGCCAGAAGATCCAGATCTGACACCTTTCCGTCTGCAATTCCCGGATGTTCCAGGAACTCTTCTTCCATATAGTAGTATTTATTATTCTTCGCATCAAAGACCTTGACATATTTGCCCTCTACTGTGTAATCATTACCGGAAGTCTTTGTTGCAGCACCGTCAGAATCAAACCTGTATGTAGTTCCGTCAATGGAAGCGATGGTATTTGCCAGCATCACTCCTGATGTATCAAAATAATATTTCTTTCCATCAAGCTCAAGCCAGCCTGTCTTCGCCTTACCATCTGAAGGGTTGAAATAATATTTCTTACTTCCTACGGTTCCGAAACCTTTCTGATAACGGACACCGGTTGATTTTGAAAAATAGTAATAGTCTGAGTCAATTTTCTCCAGACCTGTATACATTATTCCATTTGACGGCTTAAAGTATCTGTAATTTCCGGCACTGCTCTTCACCCAGCCTGTACACATACGTCCATTGGCCTGACTGAAATAGCGTTTCTGTTCTTTTTTGTTCTCCACCCAGCCTTTGGCCATAACACCGGAACCGCTGTAAAAATAATATTTATATTCATCTGTATCTGTGAGCCAGCCTCTTGTCATCAGGCCTGTTGTCTCATCAAAATGGCGGGTATTTCCATTGGAATCAGTGATAAATCCTGTCACCATATATCCGGCTCCGCTGGTAAAGTATCGGATTGCCTGTCCGCTGGAGTCTTTTACCCAGCCTTTTACCTGAACTCCTGTTTTCTTATCAAAGTAATATTTCTTACCCTTAAGTTCCAGCCAGCCTTTCTGTTTGGAACCGTCTTTGTTTATGTAATAGGTTTTCCCTTTCTGAGTGACAAATCCTGTTTTTGTTGCCGCGGATACACTAAAACAGCCCATTACAAAAACGGTCATCACAAAAAGGAGCAGATACTTTAACAATAGTTTCCCATGTTTCATTCATTCTTATTCTCCGTTTCCTCTCTTTTTATACGTATTGTTTTACGTTTTAATTGGGTTATTGTTGCATTTCTTTCTCAATCATTACAGATTTGTTACGTGGTATATTATATCGGATTCATATATTATTGTCAACTTGTGAAAAGCAACAATTCGCATCGAACTTAAGGTTATTGGTTATTGGTTACTGTGAACATAATGAACAATGATGAAACTGTAACACTTTTTGCGGTTCCACATATGATAGGATTGTAAAGAAAAAAACGGAGGATTTAATATGAGCGACTTAGCTGCTACAAATTGCGGATGTGAGGACAGAGGAGGATGCGGATGTGGCTGCGCTAATAACAGCGGATGCGGATGCGACAATGGCTGCGGATGTAATAACGGATGTGGATGTAACAGTGGATGGGGTCTTTCAGGCGGAAATAATTCCTGCTGTAATATCCTCTGGATCATCATCCTTCTGTGCCTGTGCGGAAACAATAACTGTGGATGCAACAATGGCTGCGGCGGATGTGGCAACGGTGACAACTGCTGGATTATTATCGTGCTGCTTCTGTTATGTGGAAACAATGGCTGTGGATGTGGCTGCTGACAATCATTTTCTGTTGGCAGGGGGATCTTTCCCTCTGCCTCTTATATTTTTACAGGATTATAATTTCGTCCTTATTATTCATGCTGCCTAATATTATCCTTATCTTTCATATTCCGGAAATTGATCCTGTCTGTTTCTTTTCCGGGTGCACTGTCTGAGCACATTGTTTTTTCTTTTTCACACACTCCAGATCTATCTCATAAAAAGCATTTCCATTTATAATAAGCATTTCTTTCTTTTCTCCTGACTCTGATCCCATATCTGATTCTCCATTTTTTTTGCAACTGCAAACGCATGATACCTGCAGCAATTCCATAAAATTTTGAGACAGCGTGCAGTAAAGCAGTCTCACAGTTACTTAAATTCTACTTTATTATATGTCAGAATCTTCTCCCCGTCATATTCTAGTTAATAAAAACATAAAATGGAAGCAGATATTATGAATGAAGAGCAGATTTCACAGACTTTACTGGATCAGATGGTCAGTTCTGACCGCGGACAGATGATAAAAGCCGCCATTCCTTATCTTCCGCCAAAAGGACAGCAGATTTTCTCAGTCTATGAAAAAGCGGTTGAATTTATCAATACGGTTTCTGTTTTTAGCAAAAGAAGTTCCGGCAGCGATCTGTGTGCCATGAGCATGCCGGCCCAGAATCCGGTGGATATCGTCAATGATATCCGCAGCTTCTGTTATGGTCCCAGCAGGGATAAATTAGATCAGATGGTAAATATGATGGCTATGGTTCAGATGCTGCAGCTCATGAATCAGCCTGCAGATGGTGAGAAGGAGGATTCCCATGAATGATGACTGGCGCAACAACCCGAAGCTTGCAGGTATGGACCGTTCCAAGCTTGATATGCTTCAGAATCTGGCTTCCCAGGGAAGTTCAAAGGGTGCAAATGAGATGCTGCCTTTCCTGATGAGCGCAGCTGCTCAGGGAAAAAAAGGTGGTCTGAAATTTAATGCTGATGAGATTTCTGCGATCATTGAAGTGCTGAAGATGGGAAAATCTCCCGCAGAGGCACAAAAACTTGATAAAGTGGTGAACCTTATGAAAATGATGCGGTGACCAAGTCCCCCCTCACTGCTTATTGCTTTTCGCAGACTCCGCAGAAAACTTACCTGATTCGGTTAATATGAATTGCTATGATAACAAAAAGAGTACATTTCATCAACTTTTCGAAATGTACTCTTATGTTCAGTAATGTAACTTGTCACCAATTATTATCTGTCATATTTGCGCAGCCTGTCGCAGATAAATGTCAGTGCCTGGTCAACTGCCTGGTCTCTGATACTTTTTCTGTCGCCCTCAAAGTGAAATTCCCTCACAGTTGTCTTTCCTGCACAGTAACATCCCATAAATACGGTTCCCACCGGTGTTTCCTCTGTTCCACCGCCCGGACCTGCAAGTCCTGTCACAGAGAGACAGACATCGGTTTTGGCTGCTTTTGCCCCGCCTTTTGCCATCTGTCCGGCACATTTGGCTGAGACAGCACCTTCTTTCTTCAGTGTGCTCTTCTTTACTCCAAGACATTTTCTTTTGGCGCGGTTTGTATATGTGACATAGCCGCACATAAATACCTCCGAAGCTCCCGGTACATTTACGATGTCCGCTGCTACCGCACCGCCTGTACAGGACTCGGCAAGAGACAGTGTCATTTTCCTTTTTTTTCAGGAGTCCTACAACTGTTTCTTCTAATGCTGATTCCTCTAATGCTGATTCTTCTGATGCTTCCTTTTCTGAAGCCATATTAAAGCCTTCTTTCTAATCCTGCATGGACAGAACACTCCTGTTCTGCCAGATATATGTGATCAGGGAAATAACGGTAAGTGCCAGAGAAAGCCAGATAAATATCTGTTCCAGAATATCAAACACTCCGCCCAGATCGATCAGCAGTAAAATGATCATGATCATCTGGGAAACCGTCTTGAATTTGCCCCAGTAGTTTGCCGCGATCACAACACCGTTCTCGGCTGCGATCAGACGGAATCCGCTGATAATAAATTCTCTTCCTATAATAATGATAACAAACCATGCCGGAAGTTTTTCCAGTTCAATAAAGCAGATCATTGCAGAACACACAAGCAGCTTGTCTGCAAGAGGATCCATGAATTTGCCAAAATTTGTCACCAGATTGTATTTTCTGGCAAGCTTTCCGTCAAACCAGTCAGTCACACTGGCAACAACAAAAATAGCAAGCGCTATATAACGGTTTGCCTCACCGCCCAGGTCTGTAAGCATAAACAGTACAAGAAACGGAACCAGTATCATTCTGGCTACTGTAAGTTTATTCGGTGTATTCATCTGCCAACTCTCCTATCAAATCATATTCCAGTGCACCGGTCACACGTACCTTTGCAAAAATTCTCCTGTCATCAGGAGTTCTCCTGTCTGCACAAAAAATATAACCGTCGACCTTTGGTGCATCTCCGTAAGTTCTGCCAATGTATGCGCTCTCATCTGCAACTTTTCCCTCGATCATCACGAGAAGTTCCTGTCCGATACGGTCAGTTCCCTTATCATAGGAAATCTCCTGCTGAAGCTCCATGATCTCGTCACGTCTGTCCTCTTTGACTTCTTCCGCAACCTGATCAGGCATCGTTGCTGCAGGTGTATCTTCTTCCGGTGAGTAAGTAAATACTCCCAGACGGTCAAATTCCATCTCATCCACAAAGCCCATCAGCTCTTCGTGGTCTTCCTGTGTTTCCCCAGGGGAATCCGGAGATCAGAGTGGTACGGAGCACGATGTCAGGAATCTCCCGGCGAAGCTTATTTACAATCTCCACCAGCTCTGCCTGTGTTGTCCTTCTTCCCATTCTCTTTAAGATACGGTCACTTGCATGCTGAATCGGAAGATCCAGATAATGGCAGATTTTCTTCTCCTCTTTCATGGTCTGGATCAGTTCATCGTAAATTTCCTCCGGATAGCAGTAAAGCACGCGGATCCAGCGGATTCCTTTGATCTTGCATAACTCTTTCAGGAGGATATGAAGAGATTTCTTTCCATATATGTCAGTTCCATATACGGTTGTCTCCTGTGCGACAAGGATCAGCTCTTTTACGCCTTCCTCTGCCATCTCCTTTGCCTGTGTTACCAGACGTTCCATCGGAACGCTTCGGAATTTACCGCGAAGTTTCGGGATGATACAGTAGGTGCAGTGTTTATCACAGCCTTCTGCTATCTTGAGGTATCCGAAATGTCCGCCTGTTGTGAGAACACGTTTGCCAAGCTTTTCCGGAAGATAATCAATATCTTTAAATTCCTGGAAATGTTTTCCTTCCATTGCTTCACGGATTGCCTTAAGGATGTCTCCGTAGGAAGTTGTGCCAAGTACTGCATCTACTTCCGGTACTTCCTCAATGATCTCATTCTTATAACGCTGTGCCATACATCCTGTGACAACCAGGACTTTACAGCTCCCGGTTTTCTTGTATTCTGCCATCTCAAGGATGGTGTTGACGCTCTCTTCCTTTGCGTCATTGATAAAGCAGCAGGTGTTCACCACAATGGCCTCTGCTTCAGTTTCATCATCTACGATCTCGAACCCGTTACCTGTAAGAAGTCCAAGCATTTCTTCGGAATCTACAAGGTTCTTGTCACAGCCTAATGATACGAATAATAATTTCATAAATTCTCCTATAAGAATGTGCCTGAAAATATACCTCTGTAATTCTCAGACACATCCTTTTGTTTATCTATTGTGTTACCATCAGTTCTTACTCTTCAGTTGTTTCTGCAGTTGTTTCTTCTGCTGTTTCAGCAGTCTCTGTGATTTCAGAAGCCTGTGCTGATTCTTCTGTCTGTGCCTCAGCTGTCTGTTCTGTTCCTTCTTCATCCTCTTCTTCCGGAGCAAGGATCTTTACTTTTCCTTTGTAGAGCTCGTCGATCGCAACTGAGAGAGGTTTCTTGCCTGCTGCACCCTCTACCATTGGTTTGGAACCAGCGATAATCTGGCGTGCACGTTTACTTGCAGCAAGTACAAGGGAATAACGGCTGTTAAGGGACATTGTTGTATCATCGTCCTCACTGTTTGTATTGATTGCTTCGATTAATTCTGTATAAGACGGATGTATCATGTATTTTCTCCTTTCTTTTAAGCGGTCTTGCCGCATGTTTATCATTTCTGAAATGCTTTGGTCTGTTTCTGGATATCGGCAATAAATTCTGCATTTCTGGATGCTCTGGAATGTTCACTCACAATGATCTGATGAAGATGATCCACGCATTCCTCTACAGTATCGTTGACAAGAATATAGTCATACTGTCCCATACCTTCTGCCTCTTCACCGGCTCTTGCAAGTCTGTCTGCGATCACCTGTGCAGTTTCTGTTCCTCTGCCTGTGAGGCGGCGTTCCAGTTCCTCTACAGTCGGCGGGGTTACAAAGACTAAAAGTGCTTCCGGTATTTTCTCTTTGATCTTCATTGCGCCCTGGATTTCAATCTCAAGGATCACATTTCTGCCTGCCTGAAGCTGCTCCTCAACGTAAGAGCGTGGGGTACCGTAATAATTTTCCACATACTGGGCATATTCAAGCAATGCATCCTCTTCGATCAGTTTCTCAAATTCATCCCTTGTACGGAAGAAATATTCTCTGCCGTCCTCTTCACCGGGACGGGGTTTTCTGGTTGTTGCGGAGACAGATAATGCATAATCATCATATTTCTCCATGAGACGTTTCATTACTGTGCCTTTTCCTGCACCGGAAAATCCGGAAACCACTACTAAAATTCCTTTATTCATGGGTCTCTCCCTTATCCTCATTTTCATATATTTCTGCAAATCTCCGGGCAATGGTCTCAGGCTGAAGTGCGCTGAGCACCAGATAATCGTCGCTTGTGACGATCACTGCTTTTGTCTTTCGCCCCTGAGTTGCATCAATCAGTGACCGGGTTCCCTTTATGCTCTGCACCATTCTTTTTACAGGTGCCGCATCCGGGCTTACCACTGCCACGATTTTCTGTGAATTGACTACATTTCCAAAACCGATATTAATAAGTCTTGCCACGTTTTCTTCCTCTATTCTACGTTCTGGATCTGTTCTCTGACTTTCTCGATCTCTGTTTTCAGATCAATGGCAATGTTGGAGATCTCCAGATCACTTGATTTGGATAAAAATCGTGTTTGCTTCTCTGTTCATTTCCTGTGCCATGAAGTCCAGTTTGCGTCCGATGCCTTCTTTCTCTGTTGTGAGCATCTTTTTGCATGTTCCTGATGTGGCTGTGAAGGCGGACGGTTTCCTCATCATTGCAGATTTTTCGTCTGAAAAACAGGATGACTTCTGCTGCGATGCGGTTGTCGTCGATCTGTGTGTCTTCCAGCAGCTCGGAAACTTTTGCTTCCAGTTTGGTCCTGTAGGCATTGACTACTTCCGGAGAGCGGGCTTCTACACGTAATACTTTTTCTTCAAGGCTGTCCAGTTTTCCGATAAGGTCTTTCTCAAGATTTCTGCCTTCCAGTATCCTTGTCTGGACAAATTTCTCACATGCCTCGCGAAGGGGCGGTTCCAGAGATTCCCAGAGTGCTTCCTCATCAACAGACTGTTCTTCCATGACAAGTACCTCCGGATAGCGTGACAGGGTGCTGACTTTGATATCGTAGTCAAGGTCAAAGTCCTGCTGCATCTGTTTAAGACAGGTGATGTATTCGGATGCGAGTTCTCTGTTGTATTTGAGAGCTCCGTTGTCCAGGGTGTAGTCTTCGTATGTGATGTATACATCAACTTTGCCTCTCTGGATGTAGGTTTTCATCAGGTTTCTGACTGCGCCTTCCAGGAAGTTGAGTTTTCTGGGCATTTTGATGCTGAGGTCCAGGTATCTGTGGTTGACAGATTTTAGTTCGATTGTTATTTTTCTTTCTTTGGTCACGACTTCTGCCCGGCCGAAACCTGTCATGCTTTTTATCATAGTTTTTCTCTCTTTGTCTGTCTATTAGTGTCGGGGTATGTGTGCCTGTTCTGGTTTACATACAGATTTATTATAGTTCATTATAGAATGGGAGTCAAACAGTTTTTTCGTTGATGGCGGTAGGAAATGTGTGGTATACTAGCAGAAGGGACGCCGCAGGTGGGACGCAGGTAGGACGCAGGAGAAAATAAATAGTTCCGGGCGCGGTTTCGGGGTTTAGTCAACTCTAAGGCTTCGGAAATCTGCTAAAGGCATGCAAAAAAACAGCAAAACTCGCTTCGCTCAGACAGGTTGCTGATTTTTTTCATAACGCAGATTCCCGAAGCCTAAGAGTACTTACAACCCTGCAAACCTGCATGCGCCGGAACTATTTATTTTCTCCTGCTGGTAGCTGGCTGTTGGAGGTATATGGTATATCCTTTAAATTGAACGGCTTTCAGAAAAGCTTATTATAGTTTGTTTGTCAGAAAGGGCTTCGCCTTTCTGACGTAGGTGATGTTTAGATTTTATGTATTACCTGTCAATTATAAAATTGTTATCAGTCATATTGGGGACTGAGATTTTGATTATTGTGAGTATTATTTAAAAAAGGGTGCTTTTTTATATGGCCTTTTGATGGGATTACGATTGCGGCTATGGTGAGGGAGCTGCATTTGAATTTGGATGGAGGACGGTTTAATAAGATTGCTCAGCCGGAGGCGGATGAGCTTTTGATTACGGGGAAGGGGGCGAATGGGCAGTGCAGGCTGCTGCTTTCGGCCAGTGCTTCTCTTCCGCTGATTTATTTTACTTCCAAGAATAAGCCCAGCCCTATGACTGCGCCTAATTTCTGTATGCTGCTGCGTAAGCATATTGGAAGTGCGAGGGTTTCGGATATCAGGCAGCCGGGGATGGAGCGTGTGGTGATGTTTGAGCTGGAGCATCTGAATGAGCTGGGGGATCCCTGTAAGAAGGTTCTTATCATGGAGCTGATGGGCAAGCACAGTAATATTATTTTCTGTGATGATAAGGGGATGATTCTGGATAGTATCAAGCATGTTTCTTCTCATATGAGTTCTGTGCGTGAGGTGCTTCCGGGAAGGGAGTATTTTATTCCGAAGACGCAGGATAAGCTGGATCCGCTGACTGTGAGTGAGGAGGAGTTCTGTGATGTTGTGTGCAGGAAGCCATGTAATGTTTCCAAGGCTGTTTACTCTTCTCTTACTGGAATCAGTCCGGTTGTTGCGGAGGAGATCTGTTTCAGGGCTTCGATCGACGGGAGTGATGCAGCGCAGTCTCTGGATGAAGCGGCGAGGGTGCATTTGTATCATACGTTCCGCAGGCTGATGGATCAGGTTGTGGAGGGGGATTTTTCTCCGAATATTGTTTACCGGGGGGAAGAACCTGTGGAGTATGGTGTGTTTGCGTTCCAGCAGTATGGACCGGAGTATCATTCTGTGGAGTTTGACAGTGTTTCACAGATGCTGGAGACTTATTATGCGACGAAGAATACGCTGACGCGTATCCATCAGAAGTCTTCGGATCTGAGGAGGATCGTGCAGACTGCGCTGGAGCGTAACCGTAAGAAGCTGAGTCTGCAGGAGAAGCAGATGAAGGATACTGCGAAGAAAGAGAAGTATAAGGTTTACGGGGAGCTGATCAATACTTACGGGTATGGGCTGGAGGATGGATGTAAGTCGTTTAAGGCTCTGAATTATTATACCAATGAGGAGATTACCATTCCTCTTGATCCTACTATGACTCCGGCGGAGAATTCCAAAAAGTATTTTGACAAGTATGGAAAGCTGAAGCGTACGGAGGAGGCTCTGACTGAGCAGATTGCAGATACGAGAAGTGAGATTGAGCATCTGGAGTCTGTTTCCAATGCTCTGGATATTGCTCTGGCTGAGAGTGATCTGGCACAGATCAAGGAAGAACTGATGGAGTATGGGTATATTAAGAAGCATTATGACCGCAGGAAGGGGCAGAAGGCGCAGAGTAAGTCTAAGCCGTTCCATTATGTGACTGAGGATGGGTATGATATTTATGTGGGCAAAAAATAATTTCCAGAATGATGAGCTTACCTTTAAGTTTGCCACAGGGAATGACTGGTGGTTTTCATGCCAAGAAGATGGCCGGTTCGCATGTGGTCGTGAAGTCTAAGGACAGCGAACTGCCGGATCATATCTTTGAGATTGCGGGACAGCTTGCTGCTTATTATTCCAAAGGACGTACTGCTCCTAAGGTGGAGATTGATTATATCCAGAAGAAGCAGGTGAAAAAGCCTGCAGGGGCGAAGCCCGGATTTGTGGTTTATTATACAAATTATTCGCTGATGGCTGAGCCGTCATTAAAAGGAGTCAGGGAAGTCTGATCATACTGTTGTATAGTTACAAATATTAAAAGAATTGCGGGAGCTGCTTTGCAGCGGAGTAAGTAATTCGTGGATGTCAGGTCAGAGGTGAAATACCTTTTGACCCTGACATTATATAACAATAATTAAGGAGAATTTCTTTTTATGAGTATTTTGAATGTTGAACATCTGACACATGGTTTCGGAGACAGGGCGATTTTTAATGATGTGTCTTTCCGCCTGTTAAAGGGCGAACATATTGGACTGGTTGGTGCCAACGGGGAAGGTAAATCTACTTTCTTTAATATTGTAACCGGAAAGCTGATGCCGGATGAGGGTAAGATTGAATGGGCAAAGAATGTACGTGTCGGCTATCTGGACCAGCATTCTGTCCTTTCTCAGGGTATGTCCATCCGTGACGTGCTGAAGTCTGCGTTCTCTTATCTCTTTGAGATGGAGGAAAGAATGAATGGGATCTGTGACTCTCTTGGCACTGCTTCTCCTGAGGAGATGGATACTCTGATGGAGGAGCTGGGAACTATTCAGGATACCCTTACCATGCATGATTTCTATGTGATCGATGCGAAGGTGGAGGAAGTTGCCAGAGCTCTGGGACTTCTGGATATCGGACTGGAACGTGATGTTACAGATCTGAGTGGTGGTCAGAGAACCAAGGTTCTGCTTGGCAAGCTGCTTCTGGAGAAGCCGGATATCCTGCTTCTGGACGAGCCTACCAACTATCTGGATGAGGAACATATCGAATGGCTGAAGCGTTATCTGCAGGATTATGAGAATGCATTTATCCTTATCTCCCACGATATTCCGTTTCTGAATTCTGTTATCAATCTGGTTTATCATATGGAGAATCAGGAACTGAACCGTTATGTCGGGGATTATGACCATTTCCAGGAAGTGTATGAGGTGAAGAAGGCTCAGCTTGAGGCTGCTTACAGACGCCAGCAGCAGGAAATCAGTGAACTGAAGGATTTCGTCGCAAGAAATAAGGCCAGGGTTTCTACAAGAAATATGGCAATGTCCAGACAGAAGAAGCTGGATAAGATGGATGTGATCGAGCTTGCTGCCGAGAAGCCGAAGCCTGAGTTTCATTTTAAATACGGACGCACTCCGGGGAAATATATTTTCGAGACGAAAGATCTGGTTATTGGTTATAATGAACCTCTTTCCAGACCTGTTACTCTCTCTATGGAAAGAGGAAATAAGATTGCGCTGGTTGGTGCAAACGGTATCGGTAAGACAACTTTACTGAAGAGTATTCTGGGGTTGATCCCGTCTCTGAAGGGTTCCTGCGAACTCGGGGAGAATCTTCAGATTGGATATTTTGAGCAGGAAGTAAAGGGTGATAACAAGACTACCTGTATTGATGAGATCTGGGCGGAGTTTCCGTCTTATACTCAGTATGAGGTGCGGTCTGCTCTCGCCAAATGCGGTCTGACTACCAAGCATATTGAAAGTCAGGTACGTGTACTGAGTGGCGGGGAACAGGCGAAGGTGCGTCTGTGTAAGCTGGTGAATAAAGAAACGAACATTCTGCTTCTGGACGAGCCTACCAATCATCTGGATGTGGATGCAAAAGAAGCTTTGAAGCAGGCATTGATCGAATATAAGGGAAGCATTCTCCTGATCTGCCATGAACCGGAGTTTTACCGCGATGTGGTTTCTCAGGTATGGGACTGCAGTAAATGGACTACAAAAGTATTATAATAATTAGTATATGAAGGGTTATTACAAATGAGTAAAGCAAAAACTGTGGATCTGACTTCCGGTCCGATCCTGAAAACTCTGGCAGAGCTGGCTCTGCCTATCATGATTTCTTCCATGCTGGGAACAGCATACAGTATTATGGATATGGCATGGATCGGACTGCTTGGTGCAAAGGCGGTTGCAGGCGTGGGAGTAGGCGGAATGTATGTCTGGCTCTCCCAGGGGCTTGCATCCCTGTCAAGAATGGGCGGACAGGTAAATACAGCTCAGGCATGCGGGCGCAAAGATTATGACCAGGCACGTTCCTATGCTGCCGGTTCTCTGCAGCTCACTGCACTGTCCGGCATTTTGTTTGCTGCTGTCTGTGTTATTTTCATACAGCCTCTGCTGGGATTTTTTAATCTGACCGACGCAGAAACTTATACTGCTGCCAGATCTTATACATTGATCACCTGTGGACTGATCCTTTTTTCTTATCTGAATCTGACGCTGACAGGACTCTCTACTGCACAGGGAGATTCCCGCACTCCCCTGCTTGCAAACTTTATCGGGCTTGCAGGAAATATGATCCTGGATCCGCTGCTGATCCTTGGCATCGGACCTTTCCCGAGGCTGGAGGTTGCCGGAGCCGCTATTGCGACAGTAAGTTCACAGATTCTGGTTTTTGTGGTGATGGTTCTGCGTATCCGGCATTCCAGACTGGAGCCCAATGTTTTACAGCATCTGAATCTGCTGTCTGTTTTTCCAAAAGAATATTATAAGCATATTTTCAGAATCGGGTTTCCCACAGCTATACAGGGAAGCATTTACTGTTTCATCTCCATGGTTCTGACCCGTATGGTTTCCGGTTATGGTGCTGCCGCTATTGCAACGCAGCGTGTTGGCGGACAGATTGAATCCGTATCCTGGAATACTGCTGATGGTTTTGCTTCAGCACTGAATGCTTTTATTGCCCAAAACTACGGTGCACGAAAAAAAATGACCGTATCCGTAAAGGTTACAGTCTGTCATTTCGCGTTCTCACAATTTGGGGTCCTGTTTGTCACTGCAGCTTTTGTCTTTCTTCCGGAACCAATTGCCAGGTTATTTTTGCCACGAAAAAGAAGCTCTGGATACTGCTGTCAATTATCTGGTCATTATCGGATTCAGTGAAGTCTTTATGTCCATTGAGCTGATGACAGTGGGCGCATTATCAGGACTTGGACGCACCAGATTATCCAGTACGATCAGTGTGATCCTGACAGGCTCACGAATCCCGCTGGCATTGATCCTGACACATGCGGGAATGGGATTAAATGGCGTATGGTGGGCGCTTACAATCTCTTCTATCGTGAAGGGAATCGTGTTTACACTGACATTCCGGCATATCAGCAGGCGGTTGCCTGAAAAGGTCTAAAGGTCTCTTAATATAGCTGTCAAACTCAAAAGAGGACTGTTCAGAAAAATTTCTGTCAGTCCTCTTTTTACTGTTTCTATTATTTCGCAACAAAGTTTACGATCTTGTTCGGTACATAAATCTCTTTGATAAGGTTCTTACCTTCCAGGAAGGAAGCAATTCTCTCGTCTGCTTTAGCGATCTCGAATGCTTTTTCTTTTTCACATCCGTTAGGGATTACGATTGTTCCTCTTACTTTACCGTTTACCTGTACACCGATCTCAACGGTCTTGGCAATTGTTTTGCCTTCATCGTATTTCGGCCATTCGGAAACTGCCAGTAAGCCTTCACCTCCGATGAATTCCCAGATTTCTTCGCAGATATGCGGTGCGAACGGGCTAAGCAGTTTGATAAAAATGGTAAGGTCATTTTTGCTTAAGTGTCCTTCTGCTGTGATCTCATTAATGAGTGTCATCAGGCTGGCGATCGCTGTATTGAATTTCAGGTTCTCGATATCAGAAGAAACTTTCTTGATGGTACGGTGGAGTTTCATCTCCAGTTCATCAGATACGGATTCTTCAGAAAGGATATCTGTTAGCCCTGCAACACGGTCCAGGAACTTCTTACAGCCCTTTACAGAGTTCTCGCTCCACGGTGTAGCTGCGCCATAGTCACCCATAAACAGTACATAGGTACGAAGAGTATCTGCACCGTATTCTTCTACAATATCCAGCGGATCAACTACGTTGCCCTTGGATTTACTCATTTTATCTCCGTCCGGTCCGAGGATCAATCCCTGGATGGAACGTTTTGCATATGGTTCCGGTGTATTTACTACGCCAAGATCATACAGGAAATGATGCCAGAATCTGGAGTAGATCATATGTCTGGTAACGTGTTCCATACCACCATTGTACCAGTCAACAGGCATCCAGTATTTCAGTTTGTCCATATCTGCCAGTGCATTTGCATTGTGCGGATCTGTATATCTTAAGAAATACCAGGAAGATCCTGCCCACTGAGGCATAGTATCTGTCTCACGCTTCGCTGCAGCACCACATTTCGGGCATGTGCAGTTTACGAAAGAATCAATCTTTGCAAGTGGGGACTGTCCGTCTTCACCCGGCTCGAAGTCCTTTACATCCGGCAGACGCAGCGGAAGTTCGTTCTCCGGAACTGCCACAACACCGCAGTTCGGGCAGTGGATAAGCGGGATTGGCTCACCCCAGTATCTCTGGCGGTTGAATGCCCAGTCTTTCATCTTATACTGAACACCGGCTTTACCGATTCCTTTTTCTCCAGTTCTTCCAACATACGCTCAATAGAATCTTTCTTCTTTGCATATCCGTTCAGGAAATCGGAGTTTACCATTTCGCCGTCGCCTGTATAGGCTTCTTTGGAAATATCTCCGCCTTTGATAACTTCGATAATGTCGATGCCGAATTTCTTCGCGAAATCATAGTCACGCTGGTCGTGAGCAGGTACTGCCATGATAGCACCTGTACCATATCCCATCATTACATAGTCAGCAATGTAGATCGGGATTTTCTTACCGTTAACCGGGTTGATTCCCTCAAGTCCCTGGATTCTCACACCTGTTTTATCTTTTACAAGCTGAGTTCTCTCAAACTCTGTTTTCTTTGCACACTCATTACGATATGCAGTGATTTCATCCATGTTTGTGATTTTATCTGCATATTTGTCAATGATCGGATGTTCCGGTGCGATTACCATGAATGTTACACCAAACAGAGTATCCGGTCTGGTTGTATAGATTTCAAGTTTCTCATCGATTCCGTCAACATCGAAGTTAACGAAAGCACCTTTGGATTTGCCGATCCAGTGGATCTGCTGCTGTTTTACATTATCCGGATAATCTACATCTTTCAGACCTTCCAGAAGCTTATCTGCATACTGGGTGATCCTTAAATACCATACATCTTTGGATTTCTGAACAACATCGCTGTGGCAGATATCACATTTACCGCCCTGGCTGTCTTCATTGGAAAGGACTACTTTACAGTGCGGGCAGTAATTAACCAGTGTTCTGTCTCTGAATACAAGACCTTTTTCGAACATTTTCAGGAAAATCCACTGTGTCCATTTGTAGTAGTCTTCATCTGTTGTATCGATCACACGGTTCCAGTCAAAGGAAAATCCAACTTTCTTTAACTGGTTTGAGAATCTCTTGATGTTCTCATCTGTGATGATACGTGGATGTGTTCCGGTCTTTACCGCGTAGTTCTCGGTCGGGAGACCAAATGCATCAAATCCGATTGGAAACAGTACATTGTATCCCTCCATACGACGTTTTCTGGAAATAACCTCCAGACTGGAATATGCTTTGATATGTCCTACGTGCATACCGGCACCGCTTGGATATGGGAACTCTACCAAGCCATAGAACTTAGGTTTATCGCTGTTATCTTTGGCTTCGAAGACTTTACTTTCTTCCCATTTCGCCTGCCACTTAGGCTCGATCTTTTTAAACAAGTATTTCATCTCTATACTTCCTCCAACATTTGTTGTGTGTGAACTACCTGGCAACAGAGTTACCAAGGCATCTGACTTAAGGCGAGATACCGTCTTTTTCAGGGTGCGTCCATGACACCACTACTGTTTGCTCCACTGAGCTACACAGCTGCTTTTATTATTTCCGGCGGTTTCAGTCCGATTATGGACATCTTATCCTAAAAATTTATTTTAATTCAACAAAGGCTGTTTGTCAATGTAACGTTTTGCTGTATCTAGTGTTTTTGCTTTAAAAATGGGTTACTGTTCACTCCGTTCACAGTAACGTAGCCAAAATTCATTCCAGATTGCCTGCGGCAATGGAATTTTGGCTTGTATGTCTCGGGATTTTGGCATATTCATGCCAAAACACCTCGCGGGATAGT
>ENA-OQCV01000048-OQCV01000048.1-human-gut-metagenome-genome-assembly--contig:-NODE-48-length-33112-cov-3.504350_pt1 | contig 33112 bp, 37 predicted proteins | sample MGYA00242766_ERZ504592 | MGnify/ENA primary metagenome ERZ504592 (study PRJEB26092, sample SAMD00036315) | human gut metagenome | host: Homo sapiens | study: EMG produced TPA metagenomics assembly of...
TCCTGTATCTTCTCCATCTGAAACAGCTTCCACATTGTCCTCATCCGTCTGATCTCCCATACTTTCTGATTCTCCATCTATGAGGAAATAGTCTCCTGTCTGGCTGATTTCCATACGGAGAACATTTTGCTTTTCCTGATAATTCACTGCATATTGATTTCCCTGCACATCCTCCGCTTTTACTGTTTCAGGTGACTGGATTCCGCCAAACACAGATGTCTGGAATTCCACCACTGTTCCCGGAACTTCTGTTACCTCCCCACCTCTGACAAAAATCCGCAGAGAAAATGCAGTTTCTGACGTTTTCTCGATTCCTATCTGGATTTCATCCTCTGCATTGATCTTCCATCCGTTCACTGTATCCGGAGAAAATGTTACAGAGATTCCCTGTTTTTCAAACTTTGCACTGCCGTTCTGTTGGAGTATCAAAAGCAGTCTCTCTCCGCTGACTGCAGTAATCGTGTCGGTGCTTAACTCTGTCACAGAATTCTCTGTATCCGATATTTCAGCAGATTTTGCATCAGAAGCTTTGTTACTGCTGCTATTCTGTCCGTCTGTATTATTGTCTGTTCCGTAAGAGTTGTCATAATGATATCCGGCACTTCCCGTATTCAGATTCTCTTCCTTTTCTCCCTGCATTTCATCTGACGAAACAGGTGCTTTCTGCACAATGTCAGGAAGATCTTTTTCCTCCCTGTCTGAAAAATTCCGCTCATGCCAGTATTCGTTGACAATAAAGGCATCATTATAGGAAAAAGAATAAATTCCCGTGCTCCCTTTCTCATAGACAGCACAGATCTGGTAGTTCTGTCCTTTCTTTAATATCTCTCTGTAATAAATCTGAATTCCAGCAGAAGTCACTTCCACCAAGTCATCATCAATTTTCCGGTAATTTCCCCCATTCTCAGAGAGGTAAACCTGTATGTTCCGGCGTTCCTCTGCAGAAAATCCATCCAGCAGCATAGGAAATTCCAGCAGGTCTACCATCGGCATGCTGTAGGTATTAATCTGTGGTTCTCCATTTTTTCTGTACAGAAAGATATGCATATGCCTCTGGCAGCGTCAGGCTGTCAGATACTTCATATCCCTCTGGGATCACAAATGATCCGGTTACCTTGTACACGCCTTGTTTTTCCCTATTCACCCGGCTCAGATCCCAGGAAGATTCCAGAATCAGTTCCGGATTCTCGGCTGTATTTTCAAATGTTTCAGCAGTACTGACCCTCAGTCTGACATTCTCCTTCAATTCTTTCTCAATCTGCTTCAGGCTTCCCCCCGTTTTTACTGCATAGGCAGCACATCTGCTGAGATATTTCTCATCTCCGGTATCATAAGAGCAGATGATCTTTCCAGGCTTCTGTGTGTTTCCAAGCAAACTGTGCTGATAACCGTAAATTTTAAGACTGCCGTCTTTTTGATATTGAAACCGCAGAGTATTGGTCTGCTTCCTTCCATTATCATAGGTTACCAACAGAGAATAGGTATTGCCCACAACCATACTCTGGTTAGATACATACAGGCCCTCCTCTTCACAGAGAGCAAAGCCCTCCTCAGTGAGGTTGATCCACTGTCCGCTTTCTTTCTTCAGATAAGCTTCCATGGAGTCAAAATTTTCCTGCTTCAACCAGGGAAATATATAGATTCCTGCCGCAGTCAGCCTGTAATATATATTAATATCCGGTTTGTCCGGGTACTGCACAGAAACAGTTGTCTGTACCTGCAGACTTTCACTCTCATCAAAAGCATACTCAGGCGGAAGCTTCAGTACACCTTTCATTGTGTAAACGCCTGCCAGTTTCATATTTACAGACGAAACATCCCAGAACACCGGAATATGCAGTGTATCTGTGTCTGTATAAACTGTATAGAAAACCTGGGACAGTTTCTCAGCGATCAGTTCGCTGCTTTTATTTATTTCTACAGCTACTGCAGGAATATCCTTCGGTACGATCACATCATTTACCCGGATCACCGCGTCCCCATACTGTGGTACTTTTTTTTCATTCCCCATATGCCAGTCAGGCACAGAGTTATCATTAAAATCAGAACTGTTATTTTCTGTTTTCTCATGCTTTTTTCATACTTTCATTTTACATTACTACTCGATCCGTTATCTTTATTCTCAATTTCCTTTGTTCTTAGCTTACCTTATCTGGTGAAATTTCGGCAACAGACATAGGATAAACTGCATTATTTCATGAAAAATGGTGTACCGAAAAATGATTAATTCTCCTTTTTCTTTCCTGGAAATTTCATAAAATAATATACAATAAACAATACTGCCGTAATGCTCCATGAAACCGGATAACTGAGCATGATCGTATTAATTCCCGGGTACATCTGTCCGGCTGTAAAAAGCCACAGGATTCTCAGGGAACACACACCGCCGCAGGTAAGGAGCATAGGCACCAGAACCTTTCCGGTACCTCTCAGTGCCCCGGACAGAATCCCTATCGATCACATAAATGAAATAGGCGGCAGTGAAAAAACGACTCATATGAACACCATGAACGATCACTGCGCTATCTGTGGTAAACAGACGATAAATCCAGGGAGCAAATGAATACATCAAAATGATCATCACCGCAGAACTGACCATACTCATGACCATGCAGACACTCACACTCTTTCGCATACGGTGATATTTGCCGGCTCCGAAATTCTGTCCCACAAAGGTAGTAATGGAAATTGCAAACGCATTGATCACCATCCAGAAAAGAGCATCGATTTTCCCAAGAGTTCCCCATGCCGCCACTGTGTCAGTTCCCAGATTATTTACAAATACCTGTATCACAATATTGGAAATATTATACATTACAGATTCCAGACCTGCCGGAATACCGATTCTCAGAACTGAAAACAGCATTCTTCTGTCAAAACGGATCTGATTGATCTTCAGCACATATATCTCTCTGGTTTTCAGAAGCATTACTGTTACGATCATCGCACTGATCACCTGAGAAGTAACTGTAGCAACAGCTACTCCTGTCACACCCATGCCAAACGCAACCACAAACAGCAGATCAAGAATAATGTTCAGCACACAGGTAATGATCAGAACATACAGTGGTCTTTTGGAGTCTCCTACTGCACGCAGGATGGCTGCTCCCATATTATAAACCAGGTTAAAAACCATTCCGCCGAAATAAATATGAAGATACACTGCAGAGTCCTCTACTACATCTGCAGGTGTCTTCATAAGCAGCAATGCAGGTCTGGTCAGAAAAATCCCCACTACAGTAAGAACAATTCCCGCTGCAATGGAGAATGCAAATGCTGTATGCAGTGCCTTACTCAGATTCTTCTTATCTTTTGCCCCATAAAACTGCGAGATCACAACTGCTGCCCCTGAAGAAAGCCCTACAAAAAGCCAACGATCAGATTGGCGATCTGACTGGCAGAACCTCCAACTGCAGCAAGTGCCTGTTTTCCTACGAAACGGCCGACAACAATAGTATCTGCCGTATTATAAATCTGCTGAAAAAAGTGTTCCAAATACAATAGGAAAGAAAAATAACAGCAGCTGTTTCCAGATCACACCTTCTGTGATCTGATTTACCTTCTCCTTCTCATTCATTACTTTTTCCTCATCCATAAAATAATACACAAAAAAGCAGGCATCCCAAACGGGAGAACCTGCCATACTTTGCAATCATTAAAAATTAGTCTTCAACTTTAATGATTTCCTTTTTGTTGTAGCTTCCGCAAGCTTTGCATACTCTGTGCGGCATCATCAGTTCGCCACATTTGCTGCATTTTACAAGGTTCGGAGCGCTCATTTTCCAGTTTGCTCTTCTCTTATCGCGTCTTGCTTTGGAAGATTTATTCTTCGGACAGATGGACATTATGTTACACCTCCTTAAATTTACTAAATATATCACTGATAGCTGCCATACGGGGATCCTTAGGTTCCTCGACGCATCCACAGGGACCGTCATTGAGGTTTTTCCCGCACTGGCTACAGATTCCTTTGCAGTCTTCTCTACATAAAACCTTCAAAGGCCAGCTCATCAGTACCTCAAGATAGACCAGCTGGTCCACATCCAGGTCCATACCTGTGAGATAAGAACTTTCGTCCAGATCATTCACACGGTCTTCATCCGTAAGCTTCATATCAAGTTTTCGCTCAATCTCCAAAGGAATCTCTGTTGAAACCTCTTCCAGACATCTGTCACAGGGAATACCTACGGTAATCTTACCTGTTCCTCTGATTTCAAGATTTCTGTCACCTGTATTCGTGATCGTAAGCTCTATGGGTTCTTTTGCAAGTACCGGAAAGCTTCCTGACTGAAAGGTGATCGTATCCATTCCAAACTCTGCAGTCTTCTGAATACGCATTCCTTCACTGGATGAAATATCTGATAAATGTATCTGCATACTTTTCTCCTATCCACACTTGTTTTATTATACATACCGCCTCTGCTTTTGTCAACGATAAATTAGAAAAATTTCACATTTTGTCAAGTAATATTCCTTTACGAAGTATTTTATCATCCGGCGGCATTATTATCAGGTAATTTCCATATGCCTTACGGGCACAAAGAAGGGTGCTCCTGACAGATGCACCCTTCCCTTCTATATAAATATAACTTTTATCCAGTTATATTTCTCTTGTTTGGACACAAAACAGACACTTTATTATCTGTGAAAATTAAACCAGAGCTACTGTCTCTCTGCAGATTGCAAGTTCTTCGTTTGTAGGAATTACAGCAACTTTAACTTTGGAATCCGGTGTAGAGATAACAATCTCTTCTCCGCGAACTCCGTTAGCTTCTTTGTCAAGTGTAACTCCAAGGTATCCAAGATAGCTTACAACTTTCTCACGTACAGGAATAGCATTCTCGCCGATACCTGCTGTAAATACGATGGCATCTACACCGTTCATAGCTGCAACATATCCGCCAACGAATTTAGCGATACCATAGCAGAGAACATCGATTGCGTTAGCTGCATCTTCGTTTCCGCTCTGAGCTGCATCGTTCAGGTCACGGAAGTCACTGGATAATCCGCCGGATAATCCAAGAAGACCGGATTTCTTATTGAGAACATTCATCATACCTGCGATGTCAAGGTTCTCTTTCTTAGCAATGAATTCCATGATAGCCGGGTCGATGTTACCGGAACGTGTTCCCATAACAACACCTTCAAGTGGAGTAAGACCCATTGTTGTGTCTACACACTGTCCGTTTACTACAGCACTGATGGAAGAACCGTTTCCAAGGTGGCAGACGATAACTTTGGAGTTGTCTTTGTCAAGACCAAGGAATTCAACAGCACGTTTGGAAACGAAGCTGTGGGATGTTCCGTGGAAGCCATATCTTCTTACTTTGTAGTTCTTGTAATATTCGATTGGAAGACCATAGAGATATGCTTTTGCAGGCATTGTCTGATGGAAAGCTGTATCGAATACTGCTACCTGAGGTACACCCGGCATAAGCTCGGAGCATACACGGATACCGATCAGGTTTGCAGGGTTATGAAGTGGTGCAAGGTCATTGCATTCTTCTACTGCTGAGATTACTTCATCTGTAATCACTACAGATTTGGCAAATTTCTCACCACCATGTACAACACGATGTCCAACAGCATTTACTTCTTTCAGGCTTCCGATTGCGCCTGTTTTATCATTTGTGAGGGCATCCAGTACCATCTGGATTGCTTCTTTATGTGTAGGCATTGCAGCTTCTGTGATCTCTTTGTCACAGCCTGTTTTCTGATATACTAATCTTCCATCGATACCGATTCTTTCGCAGAGACCTTTTGCAAGAACTGCTTCTGAATCAGAGTTGATCAGCTGATATTTAAGGGATGAACTTCCACAGTTGATTACTAATACGTTCATTTTCATATTCTGCCGGCAACAAATTTCGAATACTGTCCATAATCCTGACACAAGTCTTCGAATATTTCTGTCAGCTTTTCCTTTCATATTATAATATTATTCTCATCATTTCCAGGGAAATATGAGTAATGATATCAAAGGCATCAGAATCAGAAATATCTCCTCCGATGCCTTTAACATTATGTAGTCAATGAAATAATTCTCAGTCCGTTTTACGGTCTGACTGAAATCTTATTTGTTGTCGTCAGCCTGGCACTGTACTGCTGTGATAGCTACCACACCAACGATATCGTCTGCAGAGCATCCACGGGACAGGTCATTTACAGGTTTAGCGATACCCTGAGTTACAGGTCCGTAAGCTTCTGCTTTTGCAAGACGCTGTACAAGTTTGTATCCGATGTTACCTGCATCAAGGTCTGGGAATACAAGTACGTTAGCTTTACCTGCAACTTCGCTTCCAGGAGCTTTAGAAGCGCCTACGCTTGGAACGATAGCTGCATCAAGCTGGAATTCTCCGTCAAGTGCAAGTTCCGGATTCTGCTCTTTTGCGATCTTTGTAGCTTCTACTACTTTATCTACGTCAGCATGTTTTGCACTGCCTTTAGTGGAGTGTGAAAGCATTGCAACGATTGGTTTCTCCTGAACAAGAAGTTCGAAGGATTCTGCAGAAGATGCTGCGATTGCTGCAAGCTCTTCTGAAGTCGGGTTCTGGTTCAGACCGGAATCAGCAAATACAAATGCGCCGTTTGCGCCATATTCGCAGTTCGGAACTACCATTAAGAAGAATGCAGATACAAGTTTTGTACCTGGTTTTGTTTTCAGGATCTGAAGACATGGTCTTAATGTATCAGCTGTAGAGTGACATGCACCGGATACCATACCGTCTGCATCGCCCATTTTTACCATCATTACACCATAGTACAGATACTGGTTAAGAAGAATCTCTTTAGCCTGATCCGGTGTCATGCCTTTTTTTCTGTCTTAATTCTACTAACTTGTCAATGTATCCCTGTGTTTTCTCTGATGTAGCAGGATCTACGATCTGTGCGCCGGAAATGTCATATCCGTCTTCAGCTGCACTCTTTTTAACAGCTTCTTCGTTACCAACAAGGATAACCTTTGCAATTCCTTCTTTTAAAATTTCTCTGTAGCTGCCAGAGTTCTCTTATCTTCTGTCTCCGGAAGTACGATTGATTTTTACGTTTGCATTTTGCTCTCTCTTTGAGTGTGTCAATAAATCCCATGATTAAAATGGCTCCTTTCATATAGCAGTTCTGATATCACAATATCTGTATACCAGATGTCATTACCATTCACCGAATATATACAGTGAACAGTAATCTGTTTTCTGCGCTGTCTTCATTATACCTCCTGAAGCCTTGTATTTCAAGCATCTGAATGGTAGAATATGACATAAAAAATGTATTTTTTGAAGATGCAATATGGTTAAAAAACGAGAACTCTACAAAATTTACAGGAAGGAGCATCTGTGTAAATTTATGAAAACAGCAGGAATTATTGCAGAATATAATCCTTTTCACAAAGGACTGAATATCAGATCCGGTATACAAAGAAAAGTTAAAGCAGACTATGTTATCGTTGCCATGAGCGGAGATTATGTGCAGCGTGGCACCCTGCTCTCATCTCCAAACATACACGTGCAGAAATGGCTCTGCGGTGCGGCGCTGACCTTGTACTTGAAATGCCGGTATCCATCTCTACAGCAAGTGCAGAAGCCTTCGCAATGGGGGGCGTTTCCCTGTTAGACAGCCTTGGTATTGTTGATATACTCTGCTTTGGAAGTGAGTCAGGGGAAATCAGTGCACTGAAAGAACTGGCTGAGATCCTTGTAGAAGAACCTGAAGAATATAAGAAACTGTTGAAAAGCTTTTTAAGCGAAGGTCTGAACTTTTCCCGCTGCCAGAAGCCTAGGCATTGACAGAATATTTTCAAAAAGTCCGCGCAACTTCAGTGGTGACGATTTTGACGAGGTACTTACTCCTCTGTTAAATGAAGTCACACAGATCCTGAATACACCAAATAATATCCTGGGGATTGAATACTGCAAGGCACTTCTCCGCCTGAACAGCCAGATCTGCCCTGTTACCATCCGCAGGGCGGGAATGGGGTATCATGAAACCACTGTCCCTGAAGGAAATTCAGCAAGCTCCTCCCCTGATTTACAGTCATCTACTGATTTCTTTGCATCTGCAACTGCTATACGCAGTCTTATTCAAAATCCGGGATGTGACAATTCAGAGACAATCTCAGACATAAATAATCCAGTCAGGAATCCGGATACCAAAACTGCCAATATATTATCATCCCAGATTCCACCAGATGCTTTTTACGTTTTCAAAAAGGCGCTGGACTCCGGTGAATTTCTCACAGAAAATTCTCTGGACTCTATCCTCTCCTACTGCCTTATGAAGGAGAATGTAGAAAGCCTTTTCTTCCTATATGGATGTTTCCGAGGATCTCGCCCGGCGAATCATAAATCAACAGAATCTTCTGTTGTCCTTTTCCCAATCTGTATCTGTTTTAAAAAGCCAGAGAACTGACTCAGACAAGGATACAGAGGGCATTGCTTCATATTATATTAAATATCCACACTGCACCGACACAGATTCCCTTTGCCAGGGTTCTTGGTTTCCGCAGGGAAAGCAGTGAACTGCTAAGCCGGATCAAGCAGCACAGCCGAATTCCTCTTATCACCAAGCTTGCGGACGCCCAAAATCTTTTGGACAGTGAAGGAAATCAGATTTTATCTGAAACTGTTTTTTCTTCCAATTTATATGAAAAACTTCTGTGTCTGAAAACCGGCAGAAAATTCTGCCACGAGTCCCAGAAACAGCTTATTATCCTATAATTCTTGTTGTTTGGATGCACTTATGTTAAAATATAAACAGTGAGGATAAGGATATAAAATAAGGAAGGAGGAAAAGAAAAATGAAAGCTAATTCAGGTTTGAAAAAGAACAGAACAAAGATCCAGATGGTACTTACCGCCCTGGTAATCTTATCCGTTGTACGTCAGTTTTTCCTGGGAAATTACCACAATATGTTTCTGGGAATCCTGACATTGATCCTTTTTTATGGTTCCCCAGTTTCTGGACAGGAAACTGAACGTCACAATACCACCGGGACTGGAAACAGTCATTCTGATCTTTATCTTTTCAGCAGAAATTCTTGGCGAAATTAATGCCTTTTATGTAAAAATTCCAATCTGGGATACTATTTTACATACTACTAACGGTTTTCTGATGGCTGCCATCGGATTTGCACTGATCGATCTTTTTAACCGCAGCGACAGGTTTTCCATTAAAATGTCACCGTATTTTGTAGCTTTTTTTAGCATTCTGTTTTTCAATGACTGTTGGTGTTATGTGGGAATTCTTTGAATTCAGCATGGACTGGATTTTTTGGAATGGATATGCAGAAGGACTGGATCGTACCGGCCATCAACTCTGTGAAGCTGAATCCTACCGGTGCAAATGTTCCGATCCATGTAGATGTTCAGTCCCTGGCCGTTAACGGCGAGACCTGGAATCTGGGAGGCTATCTTGATATTGGTATTGTTGATACCATGAAAGATTTGATCGTAAACTTTATCGGCGCAGTCGTATTTTCTATCATCGGTATTCTGTATCTGCGAAACCGCGGAAAAGGAAAGCTGGCAGCTTCTCTGATCCCGCAGGTACGCAGCAAGCAGGAAGAAGAACTTTCTTCCAAAGATCAGTAAGATCCACAGCTACCGAAACTGGCGCACTTTTCTGGAAATATTCTCCAGCTCTTCTCTGGAAAGCTCAGGAAGTCTTTCCAGCTGATCCATAAACATGGCAAGTGTCTCTTTTTCGCTGCAATTCCACCATCTGGGTGTAGAAATTAACCACTACCCCGGTGGCAATGGCAACTACAAAAAGCGAATAGATCGTCAGAAGAACGGAACACATTTTTTCCAATAAAAGTAACCGCAACCACATCGCCAAATCCGGCAGTGGAGATCACCGCATAGCAATACCACAGTGCATCTCCGTATCGGTTAATGTCCGGTTCAACCAGCTGGATCACTGCTGCGATAGCAAAAAGTAAACACAATAAAACCCGAATGATAATTTTCATCTGCGCGAGTCCGTTTTTAACACACTGCCTAATACTTTAATTCTTTTCATGCACTTGTCCTCCAATGAAATAATACACTGCCTGAAATTAATTGAAGTATAGTATAAAACGGTTTCACTTGCAATATGAAAGGAGCTTAACAGTATGAAAGATAATAAAGCACTAAAATACCTCACTTTGATCACCGGAGTTTTAACATTGTTATTAGGAGTCTACACTCTTGTAAGACCAATGAGAACTTTTCTTGCCATCGGATGGATTCTGGGAATCCTTCTGTTTGTAAATGGTATTGAACTTGTAATCCTTTCTTTATCCAAAGGAAAAGAAAGAAATCGGAGCATGTATTCTCGGTGTTCTGGAAGGACTTGCAGGTATTATCTTATTATTCAGCGGCATTCAGCGGTTCATCACAGACGTAATGGCAGCTTATATGGTCGGTGCAATCATTCTGATCTACGGTATTTTCCAGATTGCCGCCGGCACAAAGGTATATAAAACATCTAAAGGAAAAGGTATCCTGAGTATTGTGTGCGGTGTTTTATCCGTAATTGTCAGCATCATTTCATTTACCCATCCTGTACTTACCATGATCTCTGCAGGATATATGATCGCTTTTTCTGTTTTGATGCAGGGTATCAATATGATCGTACTTGGAATCAATTTCGGAAAGACCGAAAACTAACAAAAAGGTTATGACTGTATGGATAACACAAAAAGCCCCAAAACGTATCTTTAAAAAATCAGCTTGAATTGTGGCTGTTCTGTGCACTCATTGGTGCTGTTGCCGGTGCACTGGTATGGATCCTGCTGAAAATAATGGCAGTGGGAACTGAATTTCTGTGGAAATGGCTTCCCGGAAAAACTTCTTTTCCATATTATACGATTCTTATCTGTGTAGCCGGTGCGGCAATTATCGGTATTTTCCGAAAAATATTCGGAGACTATCCCGAAGATCTGGAAACCGTTATGGAAAAAGTCAGAGCAGAAAAAGATACGAATACAAAAACATGCTTGTAATGATGGTGGCAGCACTGCTGCCATTACTCATAGGAAGCAGTGTAGGTCCCGAAGCCGGACTTACCGGTATTATCGTAGGTTTATGCTACTGGGCCGGAGACAACCTTAAATTTGCCAAACAGAATACCAGAAATTATTCGCAGGTTGGTGCCGCAGTCTCCATGAGTGTGCTGTTTCATGCACCTCTGTTCGGCATTTTCGAAGTAGAAGAAAACTCCGAGGAAGATCTTGCAGCCTTAACAAAGGGTTCCAAATTATTTATTTATGGAATCGCGCTGGCTGCAGGCACTGGTATTTATGCAGGTTTATCTGCACTTTTTGGTGCAGGGCTTTCCGGATTTCCATCCTTTGATATGGTGGAAATCCAGAGAAAAGACTATCTGCTTATGATTCTATATATTTTGTGCGGTCTTATCCTGGCATACTTCTATCAGGCAACACACAAACTGACCGGAAATATTTCCAACAGATTCCCGGCAGTTGTCAGAGAAATTTTTGCAGGTTTATGTCTTGGAATCACAGGTTCATTCTTACCTGTACTTATGTTTTCCGGAGAAGAGCAGATGGGAACACTTATGAAAACCTATACCTCTTATCTGCCGCTGGCACTTATTGGCATTGCATTTTTTAAGCTCCTGCTGACAAATCTGTGTATTCTGTTCGGCTTTAAAGGGAGGGCATTTCTTCCCTGTCATCTTTGCCGGAGTATGTATGGGATACGGCGTGGCAATGCTGACCTGCGGACCAGACGGGGGACATGTGGTATTTGGAGCTGCAATCGTTACTGCGTCACTTCTGGGTGGAATCATGAAAAAGCCACTGGCAGTAACCATGCTTCTCTTCCTCTGCTTCCCGGTTAAAATGTTTATCTGGATTTTCATTGCAGCAGTGGTCGGAAGCAAGCTTATCACACTCAAACCAGAGCAGAAGCCTTCTGTAGATTACAGCAGGCAATAGAGTCGCTACCAGACAAAAAGAACCATTATATCAGAAAACATGGCTGTATGCTTCAGGCAACAACTATAACTTCTGTATATAATGGTTCTTTCATTTACAATTACATGTTATTTTTATAATTACTTTTCTCCGGAAAGAAGAATACGGTCATTATCCAGCATCTTACCGGCACCTGTCTTAAACTTCTCCAGAAGTCCTTCCACTGTCAGGCCTTTCTTTTCTTCTTCATGGATATCCAGCACAATATCTCCGGAATCCATCATCAGAATACGATTTCCCAGATCAAGGGCCGACTGCATATTGTGGGTGATCATCAGACAGGTAAGCTGATGTTCCTCTACAATTCGTTTCGTAAGATTCAGCACCTTCTCTGCTGTGCCCGGGTCAAAGGGCTGCTGTATGCTCATCCAGAAGCAGAAGCTTGGGCGGATTCATGGTTGCCATGAGAAGTGTCAGCGCCTGTCTCTGTCCGCCGGAAAGAAGTCCTACCGGCTGAGTCATACGTTTCTCAAGTCCTATATCCAGAAGCTTCAGTTCTTCATGGAATCGTTCTTTCTCCTGTCTGGACACATGGGAAAGCCATCCGCCTTTCCCTGCTGCAAGTGCCAGATTCTCTTCTATAGTCATTCCAGGTGCAGTTCCCCTCATAGGATCCTGATACAGGCGACCGATGGTCTTTGCACGTACATGCTGGGGCATAAAAGTAATGTCCTGTCCATCCAGCATGATCACACCGGAATCTGTAAGAAAATCTCCACAGATTGCATTAAACAGAGTGGATTTACCGGCTCCATTGGAACCGATGATTGTTGCAAAATCGCCCTTCTCCAGATTCAGGGATAAATCTCTGATGGCCTGTTTCTCGTTTACCGTACCCGGATTAAAAGTCTTGGAAATATGTTCAATCTTCAGCATAAATCACTGTACTCCCTTCCTGTGAGTCATTCTTCTCTTAATCTGCGGCCACTGTTTTTTTCAGATATGGACCTGAAATAGCCAGCACAACGATCACAGAAGATACCAGTTTCAGCATAAATGCCGGCATATTGAATCTCAGTGCGACGGTATATACCAGACGGAAAATAAAAGATCCAAGGACCATGCCAACAGCTCTCACGAAAATTCCACCTCTGCCAAGGATCGTACCTCCGATCAGCAGGGAAGCCAGTGCAATAGTAACCATTCCCTGTCCGATATTGATATCTACAGATTTCTGTGACTGAGACAGAAGGCATCCGGAAAGTGCTGTGAAGGAGTTGGCAACACAGAGACCTACAATCGTAGTAAATACCGGATTAATAGATGAGGATTTTACCATATCTGCATTATTTCCTGTTGCCCTGATTGCCAGACCAAGTCTTGTCCTTAAGCAAAAATACAAGGAAGACAATCACAATGGCTACTGCAATGAAAGCAACTACAATATCTCCTCTTCCTTTCAGCGGTGTACTTTTCAATGTTTCTTTCATCATGGAAAATACCGTCTCTGTTCTGTTCATATTGATCAGGGAGGAACCTCCCATCACTGCAATATTCACAGAATAAAGAGCCGTATTAACGATAATTCCTGCAAGAAGACTGTCAACACCCAGCTTTGTCTGAAGTATGGCTGTCACAAAGCCCGAGCATATACCTGCAGCCATAGCTGCAAAAATTGATAAAAAAAGGATGTCCGCTGACTGCCACTGCTGCTCCCACTGCTGCTCCCAGTGTAAAACAGCCATCAGTGGAAAGGTCACAGACATTCAGCATGGAATAACTGAGAAACAGGGCAAGAACTGTCAATGAACAGATCAGGCCAAGTTTCAGCGCGGTCTCTCCAAGAGAGAGTATAGTCGCAATAGTCACGATGATTTCCTCCAGTTTGTATTTATTTTATTACATTCAATGAACAGCAACAGAAAATATCTGCTGCTGTTCATTTTAATCTAGAAAATATATCAGTCTTTTCAACCGGCACAATGGATTCCATAAACCCAGAACTTATTCTGAATTTATTCAAAATGCTGTCCGAATATCCTTATTATTTCTCTACATCATCAAAGCTCTCTGCTGTAACGATCTCATTTACCTGTGTGCATAACGGCTCGAAATCTTTTTTAACAGTTTCAAGATCAAGTCCAAGTCCCTCGCAGGTTTCTGTGTTTACTGTTGCAGTACCATTATCAAAAGTTTCAACAGGTGTTGTTGCAGGATCTGCATCATTCATAAGGATGTCTGCGATCATATCTGCTGTCTTCTGTCCAAGGTTTGCATAATCAACACCGTATCCGACAAATGCACCGTTTAGTGCAAAGGAGTCAGCTCCTGTATACTGTGGGATACCTGCATCAATGAATTTCTCATAGATAGAAAGCTCTGCTGTCATAATTGTGTTGTCAGTTGGTGTGAATACTGCATCTACGCCATCTGCCACCAGTGCATCTGCTGCAAGCTGTACCTCATCTGTTGTGGTACCTGTACGCTCTACATATTCGATGCCTTCTTTATCCAGATAATCCTTGGCTTCCTGGATGGCTGTTGTAGAAGAATCCTGTCCGATATCGTATAAAAGTCCGATTTTCTTTACATCCGGGTTCACTGCCTGGATCAGTTTCATGATGGATGCTGTATCCAGATAATCGCTTGTACCTGTAATGTTTGCTCCCGGTGCATCCAGATCCTCTACAAGGCCGCTTCCTACAGGATCAGACACTGCGGAAAATACAACCGGTGTATCGGTTCCTTCTGTTGCGGACTGCATACGCATTGCTACAGGTGTTGCAATACCTACCATCAAATCTACATTATCAGCCTGAAAATCAGAAATGATCTGTTCCATAACATTGGCATCTGCATTACAGTTATCATAGGACACATCAAAATTTACGTCTTTTTCCTTGCCGATTTCTTCCAGACGGGACTGGATGTTGTCTACGATCTGATTCAAGGAAGCGTCATCTACATAATTGCAGATACCGATCTTGAAATCCTGTGCCATAACCGGTGATGCCATCATCATAGTTGCCATTGCTGTTGCTGCGATTGCTAATACTCATTTTTTTCATAGTCGTTTTTTCCTCTCTCTACATCTTATTTAGCAGTTCATGGATTTTTTAACTGCCATAGTCTCAGGGATGTTTACCAATCCCTTGTTACTGTCTGTGAGAAAGAACTCCCCGGATTCCTCTTTTTCCCGGATGTGTCAACTGCTGTGATACCCACCTGCCATCAGCAGATTTTCCTGCATTACAGGGGGTGCCATATAACAGATTCTCTTTATATATCAAAAAAATCCGCCACAAGCTATCTGTTGCTTGAGACGGTAATAAGAATCTTATTATCGCGGTACCACTCAAATTGACGAATCGTCCACTTTCTCATGTACAAACATACACTCCTGATTTATAACGGGTTCGGTTCCCGTCGGTGCCTACTCTCACACTTATTAAGATTTCGGACCGCCCTCGAAAGGCCATTCAACAATCAGTTTCATACGGCTTCCCACCAATTGCCGTTCTCTGGAATGATTCTTGGTTGTTTACTCTTCTTTCTCATCGGTTTTGATGTGTTTACTTTACCACGCTAATGCAGATATGTCAAGAGGTTTATTTTTAGTTTTTCCCATTAATTTTTTCAAAAGGGACGCGAAGGAATGGGAAGGGATTTCGGGCTTAGTTTCGGAACCATGTAATTCTAAGGCATTTGGGAAGCTGCTAAAGCATTCTCAAAAATCTCAAACTCGCTTCGCTCAGACAGTGAGAATTTTTTTGAATAACGCAGCTTCCCAAATACCAAGAATTACTATGAACCCTCAAATGCGCCCGAAATCCCTTCCCATTCCTTCGCTGTGTACTGACAAATTGACATATATTCCATTTTCGACAGCATGCCGAATTGCTTGCTTTCTGCACCACCGCAGGAGACTTATTTAATCGGATCAAGTAAATCCCCTGCGGTGGTTGCGAAAAGCAATAAGCAGTGGGTGGGGACTTGCCTTCTGTTAAATGCCTGCTGCAATGATATTGGGACCTGTATATTTCAGGATAGCAATATGTAAACAGTGATGTTTACAGAACGATGTGATAAGTGTTAAAATAATGTTCAGAAAAGATCTGCGATCTGCTATGTGGTAATTTTAAGTTTAAATAGATTATTTATATAGAAATGAGGGATATTATATGTCAACAGCAAAAATGGTTTTTCATGGGAGTGATATTGAGAAAATATGTGAGGTCTATCAGCTTAAGCCGGAGGAAATTGTGAAGTTTGGGGCTAATGTAAATCCGCTGGGGCTTTCCGAGCATGTAAAGGAACAGCTTGCAGGACGGCTGGATATCCTGTCTTCTTATCCAGACAGAGATTATACTTCACTTCGCAGCACAATTTCAGAATATTGTAATATTCCTGCTGAATTCATCCTTCCCGGAAATGGTTCCAGCGAACTGATCGCACTGCTGATACAGGAACGAAATCCAAAGCATACCCTTATCCTGGGTCCGACCTATTCAGAATACTCCAGGGAACTCTCCTTCTCCGGAAGTACACAGGAATATTACCATCTGCGCGAAGAGGATAACTTTGTCCTCAATGTAGATGATCTTTGTCACACCCTGGATGGAAAATACGATTTTCTCATCCTCTGCAACCCAAATAATCCTACCTCATCTGCAATTAGCATAAATGACCTGCGCAGAATCGTTTCCTTCTGCAATGAGCGGAACATTTTCGTGATGATCGACGAAACTTATGTAGAATTTGCCCCGGATATCAATGAGATCACTGCTGTCAGCCTTACCAGAGAATTCACGAACCTTATGATTCTGCGCGGCGTATCAAAATTCTACGCAGCCCCAGGTATGCGTCTTGGCTACGGAATCACCGGAAACCTGGAATTTCTCAAAAAAGTGAAAGAAAACAGGTACCATGGTCCCTCAACAGTCTGGGAGCCCTGGCCGGCGAGCTGATGCTCAAGGACAAAAACTACATCCGCCAGACCCGAGACCTCATTCTCTCAGAACGCACCCGCCTGCTCAAAGCACTGGAGAATATCCCCACTTACAAAACCTACCCGGCCTACGCCAACTTTCTCCTCCTGAAAATCCAGAAGCCCGGCCTGACCTCCCGGGACGTCTTCGACGCCTGCATCCGTCAGGGTCTCATGATCCGTGACTGCTCCTCCTTCGAATGCCTGGACGGCGAATACATCCGCTTCTGCATCATGCACCCCGAAGACAACACCCGACTCCTCAATATTCTGGAATCTCTTTAATTGCTATAGTTAAAACCAGATACCAGCGGAGCGGAAAATATTTTGTCTGGGGTGCATTTGCAGGAGTCTTAGATATTCTTAGTCACCAGAAATCTGCGTTATGAGCCGGCTGCATCACTGTCTGAGCGAAGTTTGCAACGGAGCGAGTTTGACAAGACGGCTCATGCCTTTAGCAGATTTCTGAGAGCTTAGAATATCTTAGACCCCGAAACCGCACTCCAAATAAAATATTTTTCTGCGCGTCCCTTTTAACATCGTGCTACATCTTACGAAACCTCTCATACCGTTCCTGTGCAATCTGCAGTCCACTTTTACCAGTCTGTTTCTCCAGGAACTGCTTCATTCTGATCTTCATATACTCTGCAATTTCCGGCAAATTCTCCTCACTTGCAGGATATTCCTCCGGTATGATCCGTTCAATGATTCCCAGTTCTTTCAGATGAGCCGCCGTTACTTTCATGACCTCCGCAGCTTCCGGTGCCTTTCTGCTGTCTTTCCAGAGAATGGATGCAAAGCCTTCCGGTGAAAGGATGGTGTAGGTTGCATTTTCCATCATCCAGACTTCATTGCCGACTGCAAGTGCAAGTGCACCGCCACTGCCGCCTTCACCAATTACAACCGAAAGAACCGGCACCTTCAAATCGGACATTTCCAGAAGATTCCTTGCAATGGCTTCGCCCTGTCCCCGTTCTTCTGCTTCCAGTCCACAGAATGCCCCCGGAGTGTCTACAAATGCAATGACTGCACGTCCGAATTTCTCTGCCTGTTTCATCAGTCGAAGAGCCTTTTTGTACCCTTCCGGTGATGGCATTCCGAAGTTACATCTGATGTTTTCTTTTGTAGTATGCCCTTTACGGATTCCGATTACTGTAACGGGCTGTCCGTCCAGTGTAGCAATGCCGCCGATGATGGCATTGTCGTCTCTGACACCTCTGTCACCATGAAATTCCATGAAATCATCAAAAATGGCATCAATATATTCCGCTGCTGACGGACGGTCACTGCTTCTGGCAATCTGGACTCTGTCCCAGGCTGTGAGATTTTTTTCGTTTCTTCTGCTTTTTCTTTTGCCAAAAGTATCGAAAGATCTGGCAGATGTTTCCTGTGGAAATTCTCCGTAACATTTTCTGGTATCATGCAGTTTCAGGATCAGCGAAAGAACATCCCGCATAGAGCCTCGTTCAACAATTCCGTCGAGAAATCCATGTTCCAGAAGAAATTCCGGTCTCTGGAAGCCCTCCGGCAGTTTCTGACCTATAGTCTGTTCAATGACTCTCGGGCCGGCAAATCCGATCAGTGAGCCTGGCTCTGCAAGGATAATATCTCCAAGCATGGCAAAGCTTGCTGTAACGCCACCGGTAGTCGGGTCTGTCAGCGCAGATGTGTAGAGAAGCCCTGCCTGGGAGTGACGTTTAATGGCTGCGGAGGTTTTTGCCATCTGCATCAGTGATACAATTCCTTCCTGCATTCTGGCACCGCCGGAGCAACAGAACAGAATGACCGGAAGTCCCTGTTTTGTTGCTTCTTCAAATGAGCGGGTGATCTTTTCTCCCACCACATATCCCATGGAAGCCATGAGAAATCTGGTATCCATGGCTCCGATCACTGTACGGATTCCTCCGATGGTGGCTTCTCCGATGAGAATTGCCTCATCAAGGTGTGTTTTTTCTCTCAGATCCTCAATTTTCTGCGGATAATCCGGATAGTCCAGTGGATTGCTGTTGTCAATTCCTGTGAACCACTCTTTAAAACTTCCTTTATCTGCGATCATTTTGATCCGGCGTTTCGCACTGATTCTGAAATATCCTCCGCATTTCGGGCACACATAGGCGTTGGATATTACGTCTTCTCTGTAAACCATTTCTCCGCACTTTGGACATTTGATCCATAAGCCTTCAGGTACGGAAACAGATGCGGCCTGTTTATGCCGGTCTTCTGAAACTGTTTTCTTAAAAAATCTCTTCAAGTCTGCCATTAAAATCCTGCTCCTTTATGTAACCCAATTTGATGTTCTTTCAGACAACAAAATAACGTTAATAACTATTAATCAAACTAATTCTGTCAAAAATAATTTTATCGATTTGCTTATCAATTACATTTCAATAATAAATATGTACTTTCTGCTGAACTATAAAATATATTTGCACCAGTTTTCTTTTACAGATCCGGATAATGCTGCGGAATGAAATCTGTGGTGATATTTCCTTCCTGAAAATCCGGCTGATTGAGAAGTTCATACAGAAAATCCACGTTAGTTTTTACTCCTTCGATGGCAACTTCTCCAAGTGCACTGATCATCTTTCGAATGGCACTGCGGCGGTCTTTGTCATAAACAATGATCTTGGCAATCATAGAATCATAGTAGGGCGGGATTGCGTAGTCATTATAAACTGCTGTATCCACGCGGATTCCATTTCCACCGGGAAGATGTAAGTCAGTGATCTTACCCGGACATGGCATGAAATGTCTCTCAGGATCCTCGGCATTGATTCTGCATTCCATGGCGTGACCGCGGATTTCTATGTCTTTCTGCTGAACGCTTAACGGTTCACCTGCTGCAATGCAGATCTGCTCTTTGATCAGGTCTACACCAGACACAAATTCTGTTACCGGATGTTCTACCTGGATTCTGGTGTTCATTTCCATGAAATAAAATTCTCCGGACTGATCCAGAAGAAATTCTATGGTTCCTGCACTTTCATAGCCTGCTGCCTTTGCTGCCCGTACTGCTGTCTCACCCATTTTCTTTCTCAGATCATCAGAGATTGCGATACACGGAGACTCTTCGATCATTTTCTGGTGACGTCTCTGAACAGAGCAGTCTCGTTCTCCCAGATGAACTACATTTCCGTATTTATCCGCAAGAATCTGCACTTCAACATGTCTGGGATTCTCCACAAACCGTTCCAGATACATGGTATTATCGGAGAAGGAATGGACCGACTCCTGCTGTGCTGTCTCAAACAATTTGGCAAATTCCTGTTCATTTCCGGCTACACGCATTCCTTTTCCACCGCCGCCTGCTGATGCTTTGATCATGACCGGAAAACCGATTTCCTTTACAGCTTCCAAAGCCTGCTCTACTGTGTAGACCGGTTCCTTTGTGCCGGGCACTACCGGGACTTTAGCTTTCCGCATTGTGTTTTTCGCCTCAGATTTATTTCCCATTCTGGAAATTACTTCTGCGGAAGGACCTATAAATGCCACATTACATTTCTCACACATTTCCACAAAACGGCTGTTCTCTGAGAGAAATCCGAATCCCGGGTGGATTGCTTCTGCTTTTGTGGCAATGGTAGCACTTAAGATTCGCTCCATGTTCAGATAGCTGTCTGATGACTGTGCCTTTCCGATGCATACTGCTTCATCTGCAAGCTGGGTATGCAGGGCATCTCTGTCTGCTTCTGAGTATACGGCTACTGTGCGGATTCCCATCTCACGACATGCCCGGATGATCCTCACTGCAATCTCACCACGATTGGCGATCAAAATTTTATTAAACATCTATTATGCTCCTACTGCAAAAGTCAGCTCTGCGATCACTGCTACCTTACCGTCCTGGTTTGTTGCTTTTGCTTTTCCCACTCCCATGGGACCTTTTTCCTTAATGATCTCTACTTCGAGAGTAAGGGTATCTCCGGGAACTACCTTGTTCTTGAATTTTGCATTGTTGATCGATGCAAAATATGCGATCTTTCCTTTATTTTCCGGTTTACTCAGAATTGCAACTGCACCTGTCTGCGCAAGCGCTTCAATGATCAGAACTCCTGGCATAACCGGTTCCTGTGGAAAGTGTCCTGCGAAATGCGGCTCATTATAGGTAACACATTTCTTTCCTGTTGCCTTCACACCCGGCACCAGTTCTTCAATAGTATCAATCAGGAGGAACGGGTGTCTGTGGGGAATGATCTCCATGATTTCTTTTGTTGTAAGTTTCATAGTTTTTTACCTCCTTCTTCTATTCTATCACAAACATCGGCTGTCCGAACTCTACCATCTGCTCGTTTTCTACAAGGATTTCTTTTACTGTACCATCAAATTCTGATTCAATCTCGTTCATCAGCTTCATTGCTTCCACAATGCCAAGGACCTGACCTTTGCTTACTTTATCTCCTACTTTTACAAAGGGGGGATTTTCCCGGAGAAGATGCTGCATAATAGGTACCTACAAGAGGAGATTTTACCACACTTCCTGCTTGTACTTCATCGTTAACAGCATTGACGGATTCTACATGTACAGCCTGCTGCACTACCGGCTGATACTGCTGAGCATCTGCCGGATCAGTATTGACTGCCATCTGCTGTACAATTGTTTTCTCTTTTGACATGGAAATATTTAAGGTATCGTCCTGCAGGTTAAATTCTGTGAGATCTGAATCGCTGACTGCGTGGATCAGTTCTAATATATTTGCCAGTTCCATTTATTTCCTCCTGCTGAAATAGCTATATTATAAGATCACTGTCGTATATTGTTTTCAAAATCACCATACCATTTATTATCTGCGTGATCAGTCTTCGTATTTTTTAATAAGTAGGATGCGTATGTCCGCCAAAGCCAAGAGAATTGGTAAGTGCATATTTGATATCCATCTTTACATTACCGTTTCCTACATAATCCAGGTCACACTGTTCATCCGGCACCTTATAACCAACAGTCTGATGGATCAGGCCTTCCTGAAGTTCTTTTACACAGGTGATCACTTCCACTGCACCGGCAGCTCCCAGAAGATGTCCTGTAATAGATTTTGTAGAATTTATTTTCATTTCTTTTGCGTGTTCACCAAATGTTTTCTTAATGGCAATTGTTTCAAATAAGTCATTATGATGTGTGCTTGTACCATGTGCATTTACATACCATACATCATCTGTGGAAATTCCTGCTTCTTTTACAGCCCATTCCATAGCTTTGGCAGCACCGGAACCGTCCTCTGCAGGGGATGTAATGTGATAAGCATCTCCTGTTGCACCATATCCGACAACCTCGCCAAGGATTTTCGCTCCACGTGCTTTGGCATGTTGCAGTTCTTCCAGAACTACCACGCCGGCACCCTCGCCCATTACAAAACCGCTTCTTTCTTTGTCAAAAGGGATGGAACATCTCTCAGGATCTGTGGATGAGGTCAATGCTGTCAGTGCCGCAAAACCACCAAAGCCTGTTGGTGTGATAGCTGCTTCCGTTCCACCTGCAACCATAACATCTGCATCAGAGCACTGAATAGTACGGTATGCTTCTCCGATGCTGTGGGTTCCTGTTGCACAGGCAGTTACAACATTAATGTTCTTTCCGCGGAGTCCAAACTGAATGGAAACATTTCCGGATGCCATATTGGAGATCAGAAGAGGAATCATCAGAGGATTCAGTCTTCCTGGTCCCTTTGTGTTGAGAATTTCGCAGGATTTCTCTACCACCTGCATACTTCCGATACCGCTTCCCACGCTACAGCCTACACGGAAGGGATCTTCTTTTGTCATATCCAGTCCGGACTGCTCAATAGCTTCTTTTGCTGCTGCTACCGCATACTGGCTGAAAAGCTCCATACGTTTTGCAGATTTGAAATCCATATAATCCTTTGGGATTAAAATTTGTTGATCTCTGCTGCCATATGCGCTCTGTAATTTGTGGAATCAAAACGTGTTACTTCTGCAAAGTTTGTTTTTCCTCTTTTACACTGTTCCAGAATTCTTCTACACTAAGGCCTACCGGAGTGATTGCTCCCATACCTGTAATTACAACTCTTCTCATTTTGTTCTCCTTATTTATACGTTCATACCGCCATCTACGCTGATGACCTGTCCTGTAATATAGTCTGCTTTGTCTGATGCCAGAAATACCGCTGTATTTGCAATATCCTCCGGTTTTCCGAAACGTCCCAGGATAATCTGCTTACATGCATTTTCCCTGATTTCTTCTGAGAGTACTTCTGTCATCTCTGTGTCTACAAATCCGGGTGCAATAGCATTTACCGTAATTCCCCGGCTGCCCAGCTCTCTTGCCATTGTTTTTGTCAGACCGATCACACCTGCTTTGGATGCAGCATAATTTGCCTGGCCCACATTTCCGAGGATTCCGGAAACAGAAGAAATATTGATGATCTTTCCACTTCTCTGTTTCAGCATCTGACGGGCACTGTGACGGATTGTATTGAATGTACCTTTCAGGTTTACATTAAGTACAGAATCGAAATCCTCTTCTTTCATTTTCATGATCAGACCATCTTTGGTAATTCCTGCATTATTAACCAGAATATCAAGGTGTCCGTATTCTTTAACTATATCTTTGATCATTGCTTCACAGGCTGCGAAATCACTGACATTGCATTTATATATGGAAGCTTTTCCACCGTTTTCTTCGATGGTCTGTTTTACTTCCTTCGCTCTCTCTTCAGAACCATTGTAATTGATAACCACCTCTGCACCTTCCTTTGCAAGAGCAATAGCAATGGCTCGTCCGATTCCACGTCCTGCACCTGTAATCAGGGGCAATTTTTATTTTTCAGCATTTTACAGACACTCCTTTCTCACTTCATCCAGATCTTCTGTTTTCTCAACATGTAATGCTTTTACATTTCTGTTGATCTTTTTGAGAAATCCTGTCAGAGTTTTTCCCGGTCCAATCTCAATAAAAGTATCTACACCATCATCAATCATCTGTTCTACACACTGCTGCCAGCGCACAGAGGATGAAACCTGACTGACAAGCAATTCCTTTACCTGCTCCGGTCCTGTCACATACTGTGCAGTTACATTTGTCACATAAGGTACTGTAAATGACTGGATTTCTACCTTCTCAAGTTCCTGTCCCAGTTTTTCCCCTGCGCCTTTGAGAAGCTCACAGTGAAATGGGCCACTGACTTTAAGAGGAATCACACGTCTGGCGCCTGCTGCCTTTAATGCCTCCCCTGCTGCTGCAACTGCTGTCTCCTCGCCTGTGATCACAATCTGTCCCGGACAGTTATAATTTGCAATGGATACAATTCCCTGTGTCTCATTGCAGATTTTTTCAATCAGCTCTGCATCTGTTCCAAGAACAGCGGACATTGCACCACCTGTAGGATATGCCTCCTGCATAAAAATTCCTCTTTTTCGCACTACAGTAAATGCATCCTCTTCCTTCATAACACCGGAGGCCACCAGTGCTCCGTATTCTCCAAGGCTCAGTCCAGCATTTACCTGAGACCTGATTCCGGCTTCCTCTACAGCTCTTAAGATTGCGATTTCTGCTGTCAGCATGGCAATCTGTGTATATTCTGTAATATTTAATCTGTCATTTTCTTCAAAGCATAAAGCTTTCACATCAAGTCCGGATGCTTTTGATGCGCTTTCAAATACTTCGCGACTTACAGCATATTTTTCATAAAAATCTTTCGCCATTCCTGTATACTGTGCACCCTGTCCCGGAAATACAAATGCAATTTTAGACATATCATTTTCCTTTCCTTTATTTTTATGTTTATATCAGATGATAACAATTTGTTTCTGATTGCAAATTATTTCAGTTTAAAATATTTTGATATTCAAATTATAATGTCAAAAAAATTCTCCCCGAAGCCATCTCTGGCTCCAAGGAGTTATTTGTCATTTCTATATGATTAAGCCTCTACGCCTTTGTTTTTCAGATAATCCATAACAGCTCCGACTGTTGTTAAATCTGTAAGATCTTCAGCCGGGATCTCAATATTGTATTCATCTTCCAGAGCCATAACCAGCTCAAACAGGTCAAGTGAGTCTGCGCCAAGATCATCCTTGAAAGAAGTTTCAGCAGTAATTCCTGCTGCATCACAATTTAACTGCTCTGCGATCATTTCACTCATTTTTTCTAACATAATTTTCTCTTCTCCTTTAATTCAAGCCCCGGAATGCTTCTCTTTTTCCTGCTCCGGTTATCACTTGTTTTTTATTATTTTGTTAAGCAGATGATGATTCTGCTTTTTCTTGTTTTCAACCTTATCATCCGTCAGACCAGTAAATACGTCTCATTTATTCAGATTTGGTTTTATCGGGATTGATTACTTTGATGTTCAAAGTATATATTCTTCCCTCCTGTTTGTCAAGCACTATTTTATTACATTTTTTTATTCCTCAAATTTAATCTGCCTTGCCACACTCAGCGCAAGTCCCATCTCTGCCATAAGGAATACGATCGACGTACCTCCATAACTGATAAATGGAAGAGTGACACCTGTATTCGGCATAAGGTTTACAACAACCGCAATATTAAGAATAACCTGCAATGCTATGTGAATAAAAATCCCACTGACCATAAGTGAGCCAAACATATCCGGTGCATTCTGTGCAATAACAAACAGCCTGTATAACAGATATGCATAAAGCATCAGCACGATAAGCCTCCAAAAAATCCCCAGTTCTTCACAGATAATTGAAAAAATCATGTCATTCTGTGCCTCAGGTACACTTCCCAGCTTCTGAATCTGTTTCCAAGTCCTCTGCCAAAAAATCCTCCCGAGCCAATCGCATACAATGCCTGAATTGTCTGATACCCCCAACTGTCCGCATATTCTTCCGGATGAAGCCATACCATGATTCGTCTCAGACGAAAGCTTCCACTTCCATCAACACTCACTGTTGCATTCAGAAAAATGACTCCGATCACTGCCAGCGCAATAACAACACCTGCAATAATAATAAAAATCTTAATATCCGGGTGAGCCACAAAAAATCGTCCTGCAGTAATACAGAAAATAATAATTGCTGTACTCAGATTGTCCGTAAATACATATGCAGCCAGTGCCAGTCCGCCTCCCACAACAGCAAGAACCATACAGCCCTTTAAGGTACGGACTTTCTTTCCCATATGCACGATCATATATGGGAGGCAGACAATAACTGCTATCTTGGCAAGCTCTGCCGGCTGGAACTGAACCGGTCCAAGATTCAGCCATCTCTGGGCACCATGAGAAGACTGCCCCAGCGGTGTTTTTACCAGTGCCATCAACACCAGTGCCGCTACATACAAAGCTGTGCTAAAACGGTTCAGTATCCGATAATTGAGCCTGGAAATGATCAGTGCCATGATAATACATGCCACGCTGATGATGGCCTGTTTTTTAAAAAAAGTACATGTCGCTTCCGTAATTTATCTGAGCCATATAGGAGCTTGTACTGTACAGCATGATAAGCCCAAAAACAGGTCAGCAGTACAATAACTGCTACCAGACTGTAATCATAATAATCTGTTTTTGTTTTTCGACGCACCCTGCTCTTGGAAGATGCTGTTGAATACGACTTTTTTCGTGATTTTGTATTTTCCATTTAATCACCTGATGCTTTCTTGTTTTCTAAAATTCCCATCTGACTTTTTTATTATAACAGAAAGCTTTTTCATAAGCAATGGGGCAGTTGCCTGATTGCATCTGCCCCATTTTAGATAAGTCTGGCTGTTCATCTTTCCCTTATTCTGTATGTCTCAGGTTTATGATATCTATTTCTCATCATCACTGATTTCAATCGGGTCAGATTCGAAAATAAATTTAACATTTCCGTCCATATCGCCGGATCTGTCTGTGAATGTTGTGTACATTACATCGTCAGACTGGATTACCTCAAATCTGTCAAGAATATCCTGAAGATCTCCGTTTACTGTATCATCCAGTTTCTTAATACCTTCTTTATAGAATTTCTTCTGTCCTTTGTTCAGTTCTTTTGCTCCGTCATTCAGATCGCTGATACCATCTTTAAGCTGATCACTGCCATCAGAAAGCTTATCTGCACCATCCATTAACGTCTGAGTGCCGGATACAAGGCTGCCTGTTCCTGATGCAAGGGTCTGTGCTCCGGATACAAGTGTCTGGGTTCCTGATGCAAGCTTAGATGCTCCGCTGTTTAATGTAGAACTGTTCGAAGAAAGCTGATCTGCTCCGCTGTACAGTGTTCCACTGTTAGATGCCAGCGTTTCCACGCCACTTGTAATCTGACCTGTTGCAGAATTGATCTGAGACATACCACTGGTCAGGCTCTTTCTTGCGCTCTTAAGAGTCTTGGCTCCTTTTAACAGTGTCTGTGCATTAACATTATTTTCGCCCTGAAGCTGTGCAATTCCATCTGTCAGTGTCTTTCCGGAACTAAGCAGTGTATCTGCGCCGGAAATCATCTGTTCTGTGCTTGCTTTTGCAAGGCTTTCATATCCACTCTGGAGAGATTTATTTGCAGTAGTCAGCTGATCAGAGCCTGCTTTCAGCTGATCGATTCCCTGCAGCATTTCCGGAAGCTGCTGTCCAAGTCCGGTAAATAATGTACTCATCTGATTTACTGCTGTAGCAATCTGGGTTCCTGACTGAGCAAGCTGGGTTCCACTTGCTTTTAATGTGCCATCATTAGAAGTAAGCTCTTTTGCACCTGCATTTAACTGTGATACAGTCTTCTGCACTGTCTTCATTCCCTGAGTTAATGCCTGTAATTGCTGTTTCATCTGTTCAACACTGCTGTTGACTGCCTCTTCCTGTGCATCTGCTGTTGATTCCGCACTGGACGCAGATGCCCTTAAAGCGTCTGCTGCTGACTGCAATGCTGACGTATCAGGTGCGGAGGCTGTAATTGTGGATGTATCAATATTAGATGCACTGTCCTCAGCTGCCTGAATAGAACCTAACGCACCATCAATCGCAGCTTCTACAGCAGCTGCTGTTTCATCATCCATATTGCTGGTATCAATATTATACAAAGCAGATTCTGCTGCTTCCAGCTGACTGCTGACTGCTGCAACTCCTGCATCTACAGAAGATGCATCTACAGAAGCCTCTGCGGAATCACTGATCCAGGATTCAATTGCATCTGCCTGACTGTTCATGGTTTCAGCACTGTCATTTAACTGTCCGGACATTGCATTTGCACTTTCTTCTATTTCTGAAGCTGTGGAAGCTCCCATGTTTTCAAGTGAGCTCTCAAGCTGGCTCAGTCCTGATGCAAGCTGTTCTACACTTTCAATATACTGGCCAACTGCAGAAGTGTAATCAGAAACGCCTGTTGTATAAGCCGTCATGCTGTCACTGAAATCAGCAATCTGATTTGCATCGATTTTAGATGAAAGAGCTGTCACTTTTTTCTACAGCAGTCTGGATTCCATTTACAGCAGTATCAATTCCCGGAACAACCTGACCAATCCCATCCACTAAACTCTTGATACCACCAGCATACTGACCCACACCGCCTGCAAGCTGATTAACTCCTGCAATATACTGCTGCATTCCGTCTGTCAGAGTAGTTGTTCCTGTTACATAGCTCTGCACCCCGCCTGCAAGCTGATTGCCGCCTGCAACATATGCATTTACACCATCGGAAAGAGATTTCATCCCTGCCTCATAGTCCGCCATCTTGCTGTCCAGCGTATCTACTCCTGCTGTATATTGTTTGATTCCATCTGAAAGTGTGTCTGCCCCTGCTGTATAAGAGGAAACACCACTGTTTAAAGTCTGTGCCCCTGTATTCAGTGTCTGTGCTCCGCTGCTTAATTCCTTTGCTCCGTCATCCAGTTCTTTTGCTCCGTCATTCAGATCACTGACACCACTTTTCAGAGTTCCGATTCCATCATAAAATTCTTTATATTTGTCATTGAGTTTATTAGTTCCATCATAAAGATCTTTGGTTCCGTCTACCAGTTTTACTGCTGCATCCGTCAGATCTTTCATTGAATCCTTCAGCTCATCCAGTCCATCCACATCATCCAGATCAATATCTTTGAAAATATCTGTAAGTGCTACGGTAAATGTAGAATTCATCTCACAGTCTGTAACATCTGCTTCCACTGTAAATCCTTCAGGGATATTCACTTCATCTGCAATATCAGAAGACATATCCAGACTTTCTTTCATTCCCGGCATACCAAAACCGACAACAACATTTCTGCTTCCGTCAGAAATAACCTTACCGTTATCTACTGTAATATTGGAGAAATTATCTGTAGAAAGGATCATTCCTGTCACCATAACAAAGGGTGAATAAATATCAGTCTTTTTGCCATTCACTGTTTTGGTTGTTTTAGAAGTATTTGTATATGTCACTTCCATTTTCAGATGTCCTGTCTTTCCTGCCAGAGCTTCCGGAGAAACCTCAGTTCCATCCATATAATATTTAATTCCTACGGAAACCGGGAGATTTTTCTCTGTCTTTCCCTGATAATAAATATCCTTTCCATCAGTACTCCAGGTCAGATCATTTCCGTTCTGAGTAAATGTTTCATCACCTTTTACGTTTTTTATATCCTGAAGATCAGAGGCATCTTTCACCTCAGAATTGGAACTGTCTCCGGAATTTTTCAGCCAGTCAGATACTGTGACATCCGTTACTTCTCCTCCGGCAGTTGTATTTACATAAACGGTTTCTTCTTTCTGCAATCCATTATCACCTGTTGAAGCAGCTGCCATTACAGTACCTGCTCCGAGAACTACAGCCATTCCTGCTGCAAGCGTTGCTGCAGCTGCTTTCTTTCTGTTTCTGTTCATAATAACTTACTCCTTTATTCTATCTCTTTACAATAAGCTTCTTTTTAAAAATCCTGAATCACTGTTTCTTCTCTTTTGCCGGTTTCTTCTTGGCAAATCCAATAGATGTGTGGCAGATGAGAGAATCAAATATCATAAACATAGCCGGAAGTATAAACAATACCACCAGTGTACTGATCACAGCTCCACGTGAAAGCAGGTTTGTGATACTTCCGATCATATCTACCTGTGTATAAAGACCAACTCCGAAAGTTGCCGCAAAGAAGCTGCAGCCACTGATCACAATTGACTTCATGGAAGTTTTATGTGCGATGGCAATGGATTCTTTCTTACTCTTTCCAAGACCACGTTCTTTCTGGTATCTGCTGGTCATAAGGATTGCATAGTCAACAGTAGCTCCCAGCTGGATACAACCGATAACAATGCTTGCTACGAACACCACTTCCTTTCCCTGATAATAAGGAACGGACATATTGCAAAAATTCGCAAACTCAATAACTGCAACCAGAATAAACGGAAGCGAAATGGATTTAAACACAACCATGATAATAATGAAAATTGCCAGGATAGAGATAGTATTACAGTCTTTAAATCCACATCCGTAACATCCTGAAGATCCTTGGTCAGAGGTGCTTCTCCGATTACCATAGATTCCGGACTGTATCCTTTTACAATCTTCTGGATCTCATCAATCTGATTGTTTACCTCGTCTGTGGCTGTTTTATATTTGGAGCAGATAAATTCCATCTCGTACTCATCGCTTTCCAGCATCTTCTTCAGATTACTTGGGATCATGGTATCCGGGAATGCCGCACCTACGAAAGAGTCCATTCCAAGTGCCCATTTTACACCATCAACATCCTTGATCTGGTCAAGCATTTCTGTTTTTTTTCTTTTGATGTCAGACCTTTCTTTAATAACACCATATGAACATTATTCATATCAAAGGTTTCCTGAAGTTTGGCATTTGCCACATTACTGTCCAGCGTGGAAGGAAGTGACTTGTCAATATTGTAGTAATTCTTCAGATTGTTATTTCCATGAATTGCCGGGAAAAGCATTACCAGGAAAATGATCAGCCATACTTTATAATGCTTTGTAATAAAAGCAGATGCCTTATCAAAGCTTGGAAGCAGCGGCTTATGTGTTGTTTTTTCAATGGCTCCGTCAAAAGTAAGCACCAGAGCAGGGAGCAAAGTAACACAACACAGAACACCGATAACAACTCCCTTGGCCATTACGATACCCATATCACGTCCAAGTGAGAAGGTCATAAAGCAAAGTGCGATAAATCCGGCTACTGTTGTAATAGAACTTCCGATTACAGATTTGAAGGTTGCATTGATGGCATGTGCCATAGCCCTCTCTTTATCACCCTCAAACCGCTTCTTATTCTCCTCATAACTGTTCAACAGGAAAATGGAATAATCCATGGTAACACCAAGCTGCAGGACTGCTGTCAGTGCCTGAGTGATGTATGAAATCTGACCAAGAAAAATATTACTTCCAAGATTATACAAGACTGCAACACCAATGCAGAGCAAAAACAAAACCGGAACTACCAGAGAATCCATTGCAAGGAGCAACACTATCAGAGAAAGGCAGGAAGCAATCACAACGTAAATCGGCATTTCCTTAAGTGCAATCTGTTTGATATCAGTAACAATTCCTGTCATTCCACTGACAAAACAGTTCTTTGAAGTAATCTTACGAATCTGCGTCACAGCTTCCATGGAAGTTTCTGATGATGTTGTATTATCAAACAACGCGATCATCATAGTTGCATCTCCGTTAAAAAATGCCTCTCTCAAATCCTTCGGAAGCATTTCTACAGGAACGGAAACATCCAGGACACTGTCATACCACAGTACTTTTTTCACGTGATCAACTGCTTCGATTTTCTCTTTCAGAGCAGCTACATCCTTCAGTTCCATATCCTCCACCACTATCATGGAAAAGGCTCCCATCCCAAACTGATCTACCATAATGTCCTGTCCATCAACTGTCTCAAGGGTATCCGGCAGATAACTCAGTACATCGTAGTTGATTCTGGTCGCCGCCATACCGAGATATGAAGGGATCAGCAATGCAATTCCGATGATAATGATCAGTATCTTGTGTTTTGCAATCCACTTTCCTACCTTAATCATCTTTTTCTCCTCTTCTTTCTTTATTATTGATACTGTTTGATCATTCTATGACCAACAGTCATTTTTTATTTCATGGAATGTTATATAACTAAAAATGATTTTCAGTCAATAATCATTCTTCACAATTTGTCTAAATTTTTCCAGAACAAAAATGTAATATTGACTTTCAGTCATTTTTGTTTAAAATAGTAATTATATATGATCACAATATAATTACAAAGTAAGCTTATGTTGCTGTGAACAGTAAGACGCTTATTGCTTTTCGCAAACTCCGCAGCGGGACTTACCTGATTCGGTTAAAATGTTATGTATACAATAGAGGAAGGAATGAATCTGAAATGGGAAAACTGGAGCTGAATAAAAAGAAGCAAAAAAGATGCTCTTTTTCAACACTGCCTTTGAACATTTTTACGACGAAGGGACTTACCAAAACTACAATTTCAGATATTGTAGATCAGGCCGGGGTTGCCAAGGGGACTTTTTACCTCTATTTTAAGGATAAATATGATATCCGGAATAAACTGGTTTCCCACAAGACCGGAGAATTGTTTTTCCGGGCCCATGAGGCTGTGCAGAATGCACATATCAGCGAATTTGACAGGCAGGTACATTTTATTATAGATTACATTCTTACTGAGTTGAATAAAGACCGTACTCTCCTGCTGTTTATTTCAAAGAATCTTGCCTGGGGTGTCTTCAAGGGTGCTTTTGAGGAAAAAATGCCTGACGACGAATATAATTTTTATCAGTCCTATCTGGATATGCTTGCTCAAAGCGGACTACATTATAAAAATCCGGAACTGATGCTCTTTACGATCATTGAGCTGGTAGGTTCCACCTGCTACAGCTGCATTCTGTATCAGCAGCCTGTGTCTCTGGCTGAGTACCGTCCTTATCTGCACAGGACTATTTCAGGAATTATGGAAACTTTTTTCACAGGATCATACTACATGTGAAGTTTTGTCTTCCGACACCAAAACACATGTGGACCATACAGCATAATCACTATGCAACCCTCATAAATGATACATTTAAAAAGATTGCTGTAAAAAAGGCAAGCCTCCGGAGCCCAGATTTTTCATTCTGTATCCCGGAGCGTGTCTGAAAAATCATTCCCGCAATCTGCACGCCCCCACTTTGCGGGATATTTCACCCGAATTCAGTTGCCGTAGCCCGCTACGGCGCCCTCATCCGGGCACAATATCCACAAATTGTGACGCACATCTTGCAGAAAGCCTTTTTCAGACACACTCCGGAGGTTTGTCTTTTATAATTTGTAGGTTTCCAGATCATCATGGAATCCATGAGATTTCCTTTAT
>ENA-OQCV01000049-OQCV01000049.1-human-gut-metagenome-genome-assembly--contig:-NODE-49-length-33078-cov-4.974204_pt1 | contig 33078 bp, 29 predicted proteins | sample MGYA00242766_ERZ504592 | MGnify/ENA primary metagenome ERZ504592 (study PRJEB26092, sample SAMD00036315) | human gut metagenome | host: Homo sapiens | study: EMG produced TPA metagenomics assembly of...
AGCAGTTACTTAATATTCGCTGTACTAGCTCCATGAAAAAATTCATAGACTTTCTGTGCACTTCCTGCATTCATGCTTTCTGTCTCCGCAAGTTCTTTCAATGATGCATCTCTGATATTCTCAACAGACTTAAATTTCCGCATCAATGCTTTCCGCCTGGTTTCACCGATACCAGGGATATCATCCAACAGGGAATGCACCTGTTCTTTACTTCTCAGAGATCGGTGAAATTCAATGGCAAAACGGTGCGCCTCATCCTGGATTCTGGTGATCAGGCGGAAGCCTTCACTGTCTGTATCAATGGGAATTTCAAGATTATTGTAATACAGTCCTCTGGTTCTGTGATGGTCATCCTTGACCATACCGCAGACAGGAATCTCTATTCCCAGAATTTCCAGGACTTTTAACGCAATATTCACCTGTCCTCTTCCACCATCCATCAGGATCAGATCCGGCATAATAGAAAAGCTGTCAAACTCATCTTTTCCCTCATGAGTAAATCGTCTGGTAAGTACTTCTTCCATGCTTGCATAATCGTTCGGTCCCTGAACCCACTTTATTTTAAATTTGCGGTAATCACTGCGCTTTGGCTTTCCTTTCTCATAGACAACCATGGAACCTACAGATTCAAAACCACTGATATTGGAAATATCATAGGCCTCCATACGCCTGATTCCCGACAGTCCAAGCCACTCTTCCACTTCATGAACTGCTCCTATGGTTCTTCCTTCTTCACGTTTGATACGCTCTCTGTCTTTATCCAGAACCATCTTTGCATTCTCTTCTGCCAGCTCTACCAGCTTCTCTTTCGTACCTTTCTTCGGTACCCTGATATAGACTCGCTGCTTTCTTCGATCTGTAAGCCATTCCTCTATGATCTTAGCATCTTCGATTTCTTTTTGCAGCATGATCTCACGTGGAATAAACGGAGTTCCGGCATAAAATTGCTTCATAAAGCTGGATAATACCTGAGCCTTTGTATCGCCACGCGCCACACGCAGATAGAAATGCTCCCGCCCGATCAGTTTACCTCCCCGGACAAAGAATACCTGTACAACAGCATCCTGCTCCCGCAGATCAAGGCTTTCATCCATGGCAACTGCGATGATATCCTTATCTTCCTCTCCGTAACCTGTAATTTTCTGACGTTCTCCGATCTTCTGGATACTGCGGATCAGATCCCGGTATTCCATGGCATCCTCGAAACGCATTTCTTCGGAAGCTGCCATCATTTTGTCGGTAAGCATATCAATCGTATCCTTAAAGTCTCCATTGAGAAATTTCAACAGTTCTGCGATATTTTTCTTATATTCTTCTGAACTCACATAGCCCTGGCATGGCGCACTGCATTGTTTCATGTGATAGTACAGACATGGACGGTCCTTCCCACAATCTCTTGGCAGTACCCGATTACAGGATCGCACCTTATAAAGTTTTCGCACAAGCTCGATCACATCTTTTACAGCCCCGGCACTTGTATATGGTCCGAAATATTTCGCCTTGTCTTTCTTCATTCTTCTGGCAAAAAGAACTCTGGGATATTCCTCATTTACTGTGACTTTGATAAACGGATAACTCTTATCATCTTTGAGCATGGTATTATATTTCGGTCTGTGCTCCTTGATCAGATTACACTCCAGCACAAGGGCTTCCAGTTCCGAATCTGTGATAATATACTCAAATCTGGTGATATGGGTAACCATCTGTTCAATCTTTGCGCCCTTATTTCTGCTGCTCTGGAAATATTGACGCACCCTGTTTTTCAGACTGACGGCTTTTCCAACATAGATGATCTCGTCCTTCTCCCCATGCATAATATAAACCCCCGGCTTACCCGGAAGTTTTTTCAGTTCTTCTTCTATCTGAAACATAAACTCTCCTCTATACAAAAAATCCTGCCCTGAACGCTTTTCGTATCCATGAGATATTACAGCGTAATTTCCTGTGATACGAAAACAGAGCCGGAAATTATTTCATTTCCGACTCTGTTATTGTATCACTGAATCTCTGGCTTATCCAGCGTTACTGTATTCTGCTTTTTCCTCCGGAATTACCAGATCATCCAGATTTTCCGGAATCTCGATTCCACGCTCTGCCGCATGGAAAATCTTCATAAATTCCTTACCTGTAATGGTTTCCCTGCGGATCAGGTAAGCAGCAATCTTATCAAGTGCTTCTCTGTGGCTGCCGATCAGACTCTTGGCTTCCTCATAAGAATTATGGAGAAGTACCATTACCTCATGGTCAACCTCTGTGGCAGTGTCATCGCCACAGTTTAACACTGTTCTTCCGCTGAGATACTGATTCTCCTGTGTAGCCAGACCCATAAGTCCGAACTTGTCGGACATACCGTACTGTGTGATCATGGCTCTTGCCACCTTGGTAGCCTGCTCAATATCATTGGCTGCCCCGGTTGTGACAGTATCAAATACCAGTTCCTCTGCTGCGCGTCCGCCAAGATATCCCACAAGCATTGCTTCCAGTTCCTTCTTTGTATTGAGATATTTCTCCTCCTCGGGTACCTGCATTACATAACCAAGTGCCCCCATTGTTCTCGGCACAATAGTAATCTTCTGTACAGGCTCTGCATCTTTCTGCAGGGCGCTTACCAGTGCATGTCCTACCTCATGATAGGATACAATCCTGCGCTCCTGTGCACTGAGGATCCTGTCCTTCTTCTCTTTACCTACCAGAACTACTTCAACAGCTTCGAGAAGATCTTTCTGGGATACTGCACTGCGTCCACTCTTAACAGCAAGGATAGCAGCCTCGTTGATCATATTAGCCAGATCCGAACCCACTGCCCCGGAAGTTGCAAGTGCAATGTTCTCAAAATCAACAGTCTCATCCAGATGTACATTTCTTGCATGAACCTTCAGGATCTCGATTCTTCCCTTCAGATCCGGTCTGTCCACAATGACACGTCTGTCAAAACGTCCCGGACGAAGAAGTGCCGGATCAAGAACCTCCGGACGGTTGGTAGCAGCCAGGATCAGAAGTCCCTTTGAAGTGTCAAATCCGTCCATTTCCGCAAGAAGCTGGTTCAGGGTCTGCTCACGCTCATCATTGCCGCCGCTATAATGAGAATCTCGGCTCTTTCCGATTGCATCAATCTCATCAATAAAAACTGATACATGGTGCATTCTTCTTTGCTTCCTCAAAGAGATCGCGGACACGTGATGCACCCACACCTACAAACATCTCCACAAACTCAGAACCTGACAGAGAGAAAAACGGCACATGTGCCTCTCCTGCTACTGCCTTTGCCAGAAGTGTTTTACCGGTTCCCGGAGGTCCTACAAGCAAAGCTCCTTTCGGCAGCTTCGCTCCGATGGTGGTATATTTGCCGGGATTATGCAAGAAATCCACCACCTCCTGCAGTGATTCCTTGGCCTCATCCTGCCCTGCCACATCTCTGAAAGTAATTCCTGTATCTTTCTGAATGTAGGCTTTGGCGCGGCTCTTTCCAACGCCCATCATTCCGCCGCCCTTATTCATGCGGCGCATAAATACCGTCAGAAGTATAAAGAGCAGAATCGTTGGCAGAAGCACACTGACCAGCATAGAAATAATTTCCCCTGCTGCATCCGGCTTCTTATACTCAAACTTGATTCCTGTTCCCTCAAGTCTCTCCGTCAGCTTATCTACTGACTCCATCTGATTGGCATAATAAACTTCTTCTGAAAATCCTGATGACTGATGTTTCGGCGTGATCGTCAGTGTATTTGACTGAAGCGTAACCTCTTTCACATCTCCATCATCTACCATCTCAATAAATTTATCATAAGTGATCTCACTCGAATTATCCTTGAGCATATTGGTAAACATGGCGAAACATACCAGAGTTACCAGGAGGCATACCAGAAAGGCCAGTATCGACTGATGATTCTTGTTCGGGTCCTGTCTGCCCGGACCTTTATTATTATCAGGACGATTGCCATTCGGATTGTTATCCATATGATTATCCATTTCATTCCTCCTAAACGTTATCGTTCTTATTATAAAGAGAATTCGAGTATAAATCAACTGCGAGATTGTGAAAATTGTGTCCAGTTGTGCATATCTTTCTATAAACCCTATAAAATTTATATGAAGTTTTACAAATTCACCTGTTACAAATGGCTTTATTTGTAGTATACTATTGACAAACTGATTACTGCTCACTTCGTTCCCGGTAATGCACTCCGCAATACACAGAATTTATGCTGACCGCATAAATTTGCGCTGTATGTCCCGGGATATTCTAAATGAGCAGTACTAAAAATGTGATGAGGAAAGGAAATGAACAAATGAAGATAGGATTTGACAACGACAAGTATCTGAAAATGCAGTCCGAACATATTCGGGAACGTATTAACCAGTTTGGAAACAAACTTTATCTGGAATTTGGCGGCAAGCTTTTTGATGACTACCATGCTTCCAGAGTTCTTCCGGGATTTGAGCCGGACAGCAAACTGCGTATGCTGATGCAGCTTTCTGATCAGGCAGAGATCGTTATTGTAATCAGCGCTGCTGATATTGATAAAAATAAAGTCAGAGGTGACCTGGGTATCACTTATGATGAAGATGTACTCCGCCTTATGGAAGTATTTACCGAGCGCGGACTCTATGTCGGAAGTGTCTGCATCACCCAGTATTCCGGACAGGAAAGCGCAGATGCGTTTAAGAAACGTCTGGAGAAGCTTGGAATCAAAGTATACGTGCTTTATCTGATCCCGGGTTATCCGAATAATACTTCCTTTATTGTAAGTGATGAGGGATATGGCAAGAACGATTATATCGAAACAACAAGACCACTGGTTGTCATCACTGCTCCAGGACCCGGAAGCGGAAAAATGGCCACCTGCCTTTCTCAGCTTTACCATGAATACAAGCGCGGTGTCAAGGCAGGATATGCCAAATTTGAAACTTTCCCAATCTGGAATATCCCGCTGAAGCATCCGGTAAATCTGGCATATGAAGCAGCTACTGCTGACTTAAATGATGTGAACATGATCGACCCGTTCCATCTGGAAGCATATGGTGAGACTACTATTAACTACAACCGTGACGTTGAAGTTTTCCCTGTTCTTCAGGCTATGTTTGAAAAGATCATGGGCGAGTGCCCTTACAAATCTCCCACAGATATGGGCGTTAATATGGCCGGTAACTGCATCGTTGATGATGAAGTCTGCAAGGAAGCTGCACGTCAGGAGATCATCCGCAGATATTATAAGAGCATGGAAGCTCTGGTTCGCGGAACAGGCCGCGAAGAAGAAGTTTATAAGATTGAGCTTCTGCTGAAACAGGCTCATGTGACCATCGAAGAGCGCAAGGTGGTTCCTGCAGCGCTGAAACGTGAAGAAGAAACAGGTGCACCTGCTGCTGCCATGGAACTTCCTGACGGACGTATTGTTACAGGTAAGACCTCTGAACTTCTTGGTGCATCTTCAGCACTGCTTCTGAATGCACTGAAAGAACTGGCAGGAATTGAGCATGACAAACATGTTATCTCTCCGGAAGCATTAAAACCAATTCAGGCGCTCAAGACAGAATACCTTGGAAGTAAAAATCCAAGACTTCACTCTGATGAAACTCTGATCGCGCTTTCCATCAGTGCCGCAGATAATGAAGATGCCAAGCTTGCCCTGCAACAGATTCCAAAATTAAAAGGCTGCCAGGTTCATACTTCCGTACTTCTGTCTCAGGTGGATATCCTGGAATTCCGTAAGCTGGGTGTTGAACTTACCTGTGAGCCGAAATCTGAGCATGCTAAGAAACTGCAGAAATAATTTCTGAAATGGTTTTCAAATAGTAGCAGAAAACTCTGAAAATCCACAATATCTATATAATGATACAAGAAAGAATCCTGCCTGAACATATGACAGTTTCATATGAACAGGCAGGAATTTTTTATTTCTCTATAATCTCAATCGCTCTGTCCGGATAATTGGTAATGACTGCTTCTGCACCTGCGTCTTTTACCAGCTGGATGTGTTCTGGTTTGTTGGCAGTCCATACGTGCATTTTCAGTCCGGCACGTTTGACTTCTTCTATGAACTGTGGGTATTTCAGGTGATAAACTGCAGGGTGTACGGCGTTGATTCCGAGATTTTTGGCGTACATGGCTGGATTTACCCATCCGTCACTGAAAAGGATTCCGGTCTGTACATGGTCATTCAGCTGTTTTAACTGTAACAGGCTGTAATGGTTAAAGGAGGAATAGATCAGCTGGTCTTCCATGTTCATTTCTTTTACCAGTTTCAGGATTTTCCCTTCCATTCCCGGATAGAAGCAGATGCTGTTCTTTAGTTCGATGTTTATCATCATATTTGTGGTGCGCATGAGCTCCAGTACTTCTGCCAGAGTTGGAATGTGATAAATTCCCGATGGTTCTGCGGGTGTGCTGACTTTTAATTCTTTCAATTGAGCCAGTGTCATATCTTTGATCAGTCCGGTTCCGTCTGTGACACGGTCTACGTTTTCGTCGTGCATAACGATGAGTTCGCCGTCTGCGGAAGTATGTACATCCAGTTCGATTCCGTCTGCGCCCTGTCTGATGGCAAGTTCAAATGCTTCCAGAGTGTTCTCCGGTCTGTATCCGCTGGCACCCCTGTGTGCCCATACTTTTGTTGTTCTCTTTGTTGTTTCTGTCATTTCCATATGCCTCTCTGTTCTTTCTATTTTGAATTTTCTCTGTTTCTTTTGTTTTTGTTAATGGTATTACTATATCTAATAAATATGTTTGATCTATGGTCAGTCTGCGAAAAAATGTGTTCTCCTATAAATGGTACATTTCAGATTTGCGGTGTTTTAATAATGGAAGCTGCTCTCTGATCTGGTCTTCCCGGTCCAAATCTATTTCTTCTATTAAAATGCCCTCTTTCTCATCCAACTGTTTCATAACCTTTCCCCATGGATCTGTTACAATAGAATGTCCCCAGGAAATATATCCTGCCTGTGTATCTCTGGCAGGAGCACATCCAAGCATATATATCTGATTGTCAAGGGCTCTTGCACGAAAAGTCAGTTCCCAGTGTGCCGGACCTGTGGTCATATTAAATGCTGCCGGGACGAAAATCATCCTTGCACCGTCCAGTACCATTGTGCGGGCAAACTCCGGGAAGCGGATGTCGTAGCAGATCATGACACCCATTTTCCCAAATTCAGTATCAAACACGGTAGCATGATCTCCCGAAGTCAGAGTATCAGATTCCTTGAAGTGCTGGCCATTTTTTACATTGATATCAAAGAGATGAGCTTTTCTGTGCTTACCAATCTGTTTTCCATCTCTGTCAAAAATTATAAGAAGTGTTGTAAACCTTTCCCACATCATCTGCTTCCGGCATGGAACCTGCGATCAGATAAATATGATACTTTCTGGCATAATCAGACATTGCCTGCCAGGATGGACCACCTTCTTTTTCTGCATAAACTGGAAAATTTTCGGTCTGATACGGACAGCAGAACATCTCCGGAAGAATTACAAAGTCCGGATTTTCCGCCTTTATTTTTTCTATATAAGTGCCGACAGTACGGATATTTTGTATTTTATCTTTTACTGTGGGCATCTGAATTGCTGCTACTTTCATATGCGTCCTCTCCTTTCTTTTATCTATTATAGCCGCAAAAAAATCACATCGCCAATCCTACATTAAAACATCCCCCACGCATGAACATTCCTTCCATGTGTGGGGGATATTGATTTTCCGCAGGTAAGTTGCTAAATGCACCTGCATTCAGTTGATTTAATTAATTATTCTTCATAACCATTCGGGTTATTGGACTGCCATCTCCAGGAGTCTGCACACATTTCTTTAATACCGTTTTCGGCTTTCCATCCCAGTTCTCTCTCTGCTTTGGAAGCATCGGAATAGCAGGTTGCGATATCGCCTGGACGACGTGGCTTGATCACATATGGAATTTTAACACCTGTAGCAGCTTCAAAATTCTTCACAATATCAAGAACACTGTAGCCTTTTCCTGTACCAAGGTTGTAGATACTTAATCCGGAATTATCTTCGATTTTCTTAAGAGCTTTTACATGTCCTTTTGCAAGGTCAACAACATGGATGTAATCTCTCACACCTGTTCCATCCGGAGTATCGTAATCGTTTCCGAATACACCAAGTTCTTTCAGCTTACCAACTGCAACCTGTGTGATATATGGCATCAGGTTGTTCGGGATTCCGTTTGGATTCTCGCCAATAGTTCCGCTCTTATGAGCACCGATTGGGTTAAAGTAACGGAGAAGAACTACGTTCCATTCCGGATCTGCTTTCTGAATGTCTGTCAGAATCTGCTCAAGCATGGATTTTGTCCATCCATATGGATTTGTGCACTGTCCTTTCGGGCACTCTTCTGTGATCGGAATAATTGCCGGGTCTCCGTATACAGTTGCAGATGAGGAGAAGATAATGTTCTTTACATTATGTTTTCTCATGACATCTACCAGTGTTAAGGTTCCTGCAATGTTATTTTCGTAATATTCCCAGGGTTTGGCAACGGATTCTCCAACTGCTTTCAGACCTGCGAAATGAATACAGGAATCAATATCTTCTTTATCAAAAACTTCATTTAAAGCATCGCGGTCCAGGATGTCTGCTTTGTAGAATTTCACTGGTTTGCCTGTGATCTTGGAAACTCTTTCCAGAGATTTCTCACTTGCATTGCTTAAGTTATCCAGAACTACAACATCATATCCTGCATTCTGCAATTCTACAACTGTATGGCTTCCAATATAGCCTGCTCCACCTGTAACTAAAATTGCCATAATAATTCCTCCTAACCTGTCTTCCTGCTACAATACCTGATTTTTTGCAATTTCTGCTTTTTTTCTCTTTCAACAATACCTATATTAGTTCACAGTATCAGAAATATCCTTGATAATTCTGAGTGTAATCTATAAAATTCTGCGGATATCCTGTTTCACATCTGCAAAATTTACCTCTGTATTTTACAGCACCCTATATTCAGAACTGTAAAATACCGTTACCTGGCACATCATGTATTGTAGAAAATCCTGCGAAAATATGATTTCTCTCATATCCCCGCAGGATAATTCTATCCGAATCAGTTCATAAATACAAGTCTTTATGGACATGTACATTTTTTTTCATACCTGTTTATAGTTACTGTTCACTCCGTTCTCAGTAACGTTTATACTTATTTACAATCTCTTTCATCCGGGAAAGTTTTTCTTCCATGTCTTTCACCAGTTTAAACTGTGTTCTGCAGCGATCCAGATTATGTCCCTCTCTGTGAATCTTGAAATAATGATCTCCCTCCAGATAGTCTGTGAGGAAACGCATTCCACATTCAAAGGTCATAAGGATTGCTCCCATAGGAAGCATATCCAATTCTGTCTCAGTCAACGCACCGCCACAGCCTTCAATGAAGCCTTTAACATAAACTTCATACAAGTGAAGATTACAGGACACCTTCGTCAGGTCTTTCTCATCCTCTGCTCCGGTACTTGCGCCAAAACGGATAGAATCACCGAAATCATTTACGGAAAGTCCCGGCATTACGGTATCAAGGTCAATCACACAAATGGCTTTTCCCGTTGCATTATCAATCATTATGTTATTTAGCTTGGTATCATTATGTGTAACACGTAACGGCAGTTTTCCCTGATCCTGCATATCGCACAGGACATGTGCCAGTTCTGTGCGGTCCAGCACAAACTGAATCTCTTTTTCCACATCTGCTGCTCTGTGACATATATCTTTTTCCACAGCAGTTTTAAACTTATCCAGCCTGTCCACCGTATTATGAAAATTTACGATAGTCTCATGAAGAGTTTCTGCCGGATAGTCTGCAAGCAGCCTCTGGAAATGCCCGAAAGCAACTGCACTCTGGTAAAAAATTCTTCCTCATCTTTTTACCATATCATAGCATGTTGCATTTTCAATGAATAAATATACTCTCCAGTATTCCCCGTCCTCATCTACATAATAAGGAAGTCCATCCTTTGTCATCACAAGATTCAGAGTCTCTCTCTCCACATCTCCACCGTTTTCCTGAATCTTTTTCTTCAGCCAGGCAGTGACACCGCTGACATTCTCCATCAGTTCTATGGGTTTGGTAAAAATACTCCTGTTCATTTTCTGAAGAATATAATGTTTGCCTGTATCATAAGTCAGGCGGTAAGTGTCATTGATATGTCCGCTTCCATAAGGAATACATTCTGTCAGATTATCTTCCAGAACAAATGCACTGGTGATATTCTTTATTTCCCGGTTAATTTCCACTCAATTATTCCTCCCATAATTTCTGTGGATACAGCCCTCCATCTTTTAAATTCTGAATGGCAGCTACTACCACAGGTTTATCTTCTTTGTAGGTTACACCATACCATTTATCCATAGATTTCAGAACTTTTACAGTTGCTCTCTTCTCACCGAGAAGTTCATCTACTACAAATGGCAGGAAATATTCACATTTCAGCGGGTTTATTTTCAGATTCTCATCCAGGAATTTAGGAAATCTGTCTTTCAGCTCTTTCAGAATGCTTGCTGAAAATCCCCACATATTCATGGATACTGTACTGCCTTCCGGAAGCATAGTCCATGTTTTTCCATCGTCTTCTGTATAAGCTGTGCCGCCGTCATGCTTTTCGATATGGGTACGCTCGTTGATCTTAAGAAGATGTCCTTCTTCATCTGTAACGCACACACCTCTTGCCACATGGCCATTCTCTGTCAAAGTATTTTCCAGTTTATAGCCGACCATCATATATCTGTAAGTATCTGCGGTATCTTCGTTCTCTGTCAGGAAATCATATGCCATCTTAAATGCATGGCTTCCATAATAGTCATCTGCATTGATCACAACGAATGGTCCATCGATTTCATTGATGCAGCTTAATACGGCATGTCCGGTTCCCCATGGTTTCACACGTCCTTCCGGTACTTCATAGCCTTCCGGAATATTGTGAAGATCCTGGAAAACATATGATACTTCCAGCTGATTACTGAGGCGGTCACCGATGGCGCTTCTGAAGTCTGCCTCATTTTCTTTTTTGATAATAAATACTACTTTTTGGAATCCGGCCTGTACTGCATCATAAATGGAGAAATCCATGATGATGTGTCCCTCTTTGTCCACCGGATCGATCTGTTTCAGACCGCCGTAACGGCTTCCCATACCTGCTGCCATAACTACTAATACTGGTTTCTTCATAACTTTTTTTCCTCTTTTCTTTAAATGTTTTTCGTTACTCTCAGATTACCTGGTAACTTTTTACATTCATCTTATCATACTATGATTTCGAGGTCAAAACGTGTTACATAATACCTTTCACAATCGCAAACGTTGCTGTTCACTCCGTTCACAGTAACGTAGCCAAAATTCATTCCAGATTGCCTGCGGCAATGGAATTTTGGCTTGTATGTCTCGGGATTTTGGCATATTCATGCCAAAAGCACCTCGCGGGATAGTGGTGTGTGAACAGTAACATCGCAAACAATTGTTATTGTCCTGCTGTCCTCTAATATTATCCCTTAATGCCACCGGTAACACCACCGATGATCTTCTCAGACAGGAAAATATACAGAATAAATGTCGGCAGGAATACAATGATCACTGCTGCAAACATTCCGGCCCAGTCACCTGTATATTTCATGGAGTTGATCATTCCATAAAGTCCGGGTGCAACAGGTTTCAGCTTATCCGAGCTTGCGAAGATCAAGGACAGGAAATACTCGTTCCAGATATTAATAAAGTTAAAGATTGTTACTGTTACGATTCCTGACTGTGCCATGGGAAACATGATTTTCCAGAAAGTACGCATGGGAGGGCATCCGTCGATTGCTGCCGCTTCCTCATAGGTCCTGGAAATATTGCTGAAAAATGTAAGCAGGAAAATGGTCGTATAAGGTACATTAATTCCTACATACAATATGATCAGTACAGTTCTTCCTGCAGCCACATTATTCAGGATTCCCATACCGGAAATAATGCTGAAAAGGGGAAGAACAACCATGATTGCCGGAACACCCATGGCAGATACGAAGCTGGTCTGGATAAATTTGTTTGCAATAAAATCAAATCTGGACAGTACATAAGCTGCAGGTGCACACACCAGAATCAGTATTGTGCAGGAAATTACTGAATAGATCAGAGAGTTTCCGAAGAAGCCTGCAACTCCGGCCCCGTTCCATGCTTTTGCATAATTTTCAAAATGTAATCCAGACTCAAACTTCAGGGCTTTTCCCTGGAAGATTTCTGCTGTTGTGGAAAAACTCGCCCCGAATACCCATCCCAGAAGCGCAATGGTAAAGATTACCCAGAGCAGCAGGATGATGTATCCCGGCAGGAGTTTGACTTCTTTTTTCAGATTAAAGGGTCTGCGTGCCTCTTTTTCTTTTGCCATTTCTCATCCCTCCTTAGAATTCCAGATCATCATCTTTGATCACTCTGTTACAGATTGTAAATACAATGACTACGCAGACACTGAGCAGTACACCGATGGCAGCTCCAAGACCTGCATTTCGTTCTGTAACTGTATTGCCGCCGCCAAAAATCTGCATATACATATAAACATAAGGGGTAATTGTCTGTGTGTCTGCAGTTACTGTGGAGAAAAGCTGTGACCATACAAAAAAAGCCTACACTGCTTACAGACCACATGGTAATGTTTGTCTTAAATACTCCCTTTAACAATGGAAGTGTCATGTAACGGAACTGTGCCGGTTTGGTCGCTCCGTCAATGGTTGCCGCCTCATAATATTCAGGGCTGATACGCTCAATACCGCTAAGCCAGATCAGCATATGGTATCCAACCATTCCAAAACAATATGCAAACAACAGTGCCCAGAATTTGTGGTCATTATCCAGGAACTGGATCTTTGCCAGATTGTCCAGATGCAGTGCTGTAAAAAAGATCTTTCAACAAGCCATATCTTGGACTGTATACATACTGCAGCCACATAGTAGCAAGCGCTACTGCACTGACAATATTTGGCATATAAATGATCGCGCGGAAAAATTTCTTTCCTCTGATTCCACTGGTAAGAATAACTGCAAATAAAAGAGACAGGCTCATTACCACCAGACCGCCGATCAGCCAGATACGAAACAGGTTAAAAAATGAAGTCTTAAATAAGCTGGTACTCATCAGCTTTGTATAGTTGCCAAATCCTACAAATTTCCATAAATCCATGGAATCTGTAACTCCGTCGATCTTGAAAAAGCTCATGATCACTGTTCTGATGATCGGATAAAGAAAGATTCCCAGAAACAGCAGAACTGCCGGAGTCAGAAATACAACGATCATCGTTTTATTCTTCTTCAAATAAATACCTCCTTTGTAAGTTATACCATATCTACGGATTGCTACGCTTCGCTCCCGCAATCCTCCAGCCATTCGGAATCCGCTGATTTACTTCGTAAATCGCTACTTCCTCATGTCTGGCGGTTTCCAAGTCTAAAAGTCTTATCGCGCAAGCACGAACGACTTTTTGCCTTTGAAACCCGGATATTCAAAAAGACAGATGGCGGCAGCGTAGATACGATGCCACCATCTCTATAAATTCTTTATTTATTTCGCTGCATCCTGCATAGTGGAAACAAATTCATCTGCTGTAATGGAACCTGCCATTAATTTGATAAAGTTTTCTTTGATAACCGGAGTCATATCTACGTTGGATTCTACACCGCATGCCCATGTGAAACGGTTTGTGCTCTGCTCAATAACAGGTTTTGCACACTCAACCATTGCCGGCCATTCTGTGTTTGTTGTATCAGCCGGGATACCTACAGTTTCATCTGCAAGTTTCTGGTCGTATTCACCTTTTGTAAGGAATGTGATCAGATCAAATGCTTCTTTTGCAAGTTTTGTATCTTTGTTAATACCAAATACCTGTGCGCCGAAGTTGTTTGTTTCGATTCCGTTTGCTCCGTCTGTAAGTGCCGGATATGCGAAGCATCCCCAGTGGAAATCAGGGCCTGCCATCTCTTTTACTTCGTTTGGTAACCAGGAGCCATTCAGATACATTGCAGCTGTTCCAAGTGCAAGCTCTGTGTTCTGACCTGCAGGCCATACGTTGGAACCAACCATCTCTGAATAATATCCGTTAGATGCAAGTTCTTCGATATCCTGTGCCATCTGAAGAACTGCAGGATCATCCCATTCACCTTCAGTTACGATCTCTTTTACTTTATCTTCGCCAACCAGTCTTGCAAGATGATATCCGATCACACATGTTGCATAGGCATCATCCATAGTCATTGGTGTGATTCCTGCATCTTTTAATTTCTGGCATACATCTTTGAATTCATCCCATGTCTTCGGTTCTTCTGTGATTCCTGCCTGCTCAAACAGATCTTTGTTATAGAAGAAAGCAAATACGTTTGGCTGATATGGAATTGTTTTTAATGTACCGCCGCCGGCATCACGGCATGCTGCCATCAGACCTGCATTTGCAGTTGCTTCATAGTCATTCTCTTTCGCAAGGTCTTCCAGATCCAGAAGATATTTACCGTACATTCCGTTTACACGGTCGATATCTTCGTCAAAAATATCAATCTGTGTGCCGCCGTCCAGTGCAGGCTGAAGTGCTTCACGGTTTCCGGTACGTCCCTTAAACTGAAGGTCTACCTTAACTCCTGTCTGTTCTGTATAAGCGTCAACTGCTTCCTGAATCACCTGTCCCTGTGGCTCTGTAGCTTCCCACATTGACCAGTAAACTAATGTATCATCTGCTGCCTGAACAGTGAAAGCCGGTGCTGCAAGTGAACCAACCATAACCGCACATAATGTTGCACTAAGCATCTTTTTCTTCATACCCATAACCTTTTTTCCTCCTTGGTCAGTTTTGACATTTTGTCTTCTTTTTTCTCTCTTTTCTCTCTTTTCGCTCTTTTGTTGAATTTCAACAATTATTTCTTTTGGTAGTTCTTATTTTATCATTTTTGCACAAATAGTATTTGCACAAACGTCCATTTCTTTTGTACAAAAATTCATTTTTAACTGGTTTTCATCTGTTTTTGTTGTATACTTGTACACAACAACCATATTGCAGTTTTCGGACAGGCTAAGGGAGGTGGCAGTAATGGCTTTTGAGAGTATGTATCTGGAAGAAGATATTCATATTGACCGGATTTATACAATCCACTATTTTGAATACAAAAGCGATTTTCACTTTTGCAGGAGAACGCCATAATTTCTGGGAATTTCAATGTGTAGATAAGGGAAAGGCAGAAATAGAGACAGATAACGGTATCTACCATCTGACAAGCGGACAGCTCATCTTTCACAGACCAAATGAATTTCATAACCTTATTGCCATAGGAAATACCGCTCCTAATATTGTGGTAGTTTCTTTTGAATGCGATTCTCCATGTATGAAATTCTTTGAGAAAAATTTGCTGAAACTTTCTGATTCTGAGAGAAATCTCATGGGAATGCTGATTGCCGAGGCACGCCGCTGTATCAAAACCCCTCTGGATGATCCTTATACAGAAAAGATGGAAAAGAAAGAAGACTTTTTTGTTTGGTTCTCAGCAGCTTATCCGCATTTACCTTGAGCAGATGCTGATCTACATGATCCGGAGAAATTCTTCTCCTCCCATGACTGTACCTGTCAGCCAATTTGTGAATCTGAAAAATAATTCCGCTGTCTATAAGCGTGTCATTGCTTATATGGAGGACCACATCCGGGAAAATATTACGCTCTGCGATCTGTGCCATGACAATATGATCGGACGCTCCCAGCTTCAGAAAATATTTCAGGAACAACATCAGTGCGGCGCCATGGATTTCTTTTCCCGTTTAAAGATTGCCTATGCCAGACAGCTGATCCGCGAAAACCAGATGAACTTTACGCAGATTTCGGAATTTCTGGGATACTCTTCCATCCATTATTTTTCCCAGACAGTTTGAAAAAAATTTCCGGAATGACACCCACAGAATATATCACATCAATAAAGGCGCTCTCAGAACGAGAGCGCCAGTAATACCAGACCAATATTTTCATAATGTTGAACAGCCTTTTTCTTATTTCATATTGCTGAGATTCTCTATAAATTCATCCGATGTTTCTTCTAATCTTGTAAGCTTCAGAAGTTCGCTTTGTATCTGTTCTTTATAATCCGGATCTGCCTCCAGACCTGCAGCCCACATGTACGGCTTTGACATCTCTTTCATATACGGTACTGCATCTGCCAGCACTTCCGGCCATTGTGTATTGTCCGTATCTGCCGGGATGGAATTAACCGCATCTGTCATTTTCATATCTGTTTCCCCGGTACAGATGGAATATGCAAAATCAAAAGCTTCCTGTTTCATCTGCGAATCCTTCGTGACTCCAAATCCCTGTGCTCCCACCATAACACCTTCTGTGCCGTCTGTTCCGGCCTTTACTGCAGGCCATGGAAAAAATCCCCAGGAATCATCAGATCCTGTAGCTTCTGTCACTTCATTCGGAACCCAGGAGCCCTGCAGCACCATGACTGCCTCGCCATTTCCCACTTCATCCTGGCCTTCCGGGTGCTGTGCCGGTGCACTCTGACTCATATATCCCGCTAAAAAACAAAATTCTGATATCATCTGCCGCCTCTTTTGCCTGTGGAATCTGTGACCAGGTACAGTTACGGATCAACTGCTGCACTTTCTCCTGTCCAAGGTATCTAGCAAGCTGATATCCATACAGAAGATTCACATACTCTTCATCGCAGGTCATGGCACTAAGGCCACTGTCACTGTTTTTAATCTTACGGCATACTCTGATCAGTTTCTCCCAGGTATCCGGGATATCCTGTTCTGTAAGTCCAGCCTCTTCCCATAAATCCTTATTATACCAGACGCCTGTGATATAAGGCTGATACGGCATTGCAAGCAGTTCTCCATTTCCCCAGTTCTTCACCTGCTCCAACAGTACCGGCATAATATGCTTCTCATAATCCACAGTATCTGCCATTCCTTTTAATTCTGCCAGATAATCCCTGTGTTCCTGAGCCATCCTCTGATAATCATCATCAAAAAGGTCAATCTGTTCTCCGGCATCCAGGGCAGGTTCTATCAGAGACCGGATTCCTCTGCCCTTCCACTGAATCTCTACAGAAATACCTGTTGCTTCTTCATAAGCTTCTGCTGCTTCTCTGATCACATCTGCCTGTGGTTCATCTTCTTCCCACATGGACCAGTATACAATACTCTGTTCCGGAATTTCTGTGATTTCATCTGATGCTGATACAGTAACCGCTCCTGTTGCGAACAGCATTGACAAACAGCTCATACCCGCTGCAATGTTTCTCCATTTTTCCATACTGAAAATACCCTCCATTGTCTCTCAGACTTGTCCACATGAATTTATTTTTGTACCTGCTTCTATAGAGGAACTGTCTGACTTTATTTTCTCTAATAATCACTTGTCTGTCAATCCCCAAAATTCACCTGAAAGCAATGGAAACAAGAGTTTTACTTATAGCAATTCCATAAATTACTGCAAACAATCCAGTCCATCATAGCGTGAAGTCCTGCGTCAGATATCTTTGCCGTGCGTCAGCACGCCTGCAGATATCTTCCTTGTCCTTCGCATTCTGCTGAACTGTCTTGATTGCATTATTTTATGGAATTGCTATAGTTTGATCAAACAGGATTTCCATCTTCGTTCCCTTACCCGGCTCACTGTCCAGAAGAATCTTCGCATGATGCAAAACTGCGCCATGTTTTACAATAGAAAGCCCCAGGCCTGTACCTCCGGTTTCACGTGAATGGCTCTTGTCCACTCTGTAAAAACGCTCGAAGATTCTCTGCTGTTCGCTCTCCGGAATTCCTATTCCGTTATCTTCCACACGAAAGTACGGTTTCCCATTGAGTTTTCCCACAAAAACCTTTACATCTCCACCATCCGGGGTATAGCGGATAGCATTATCTGTAATATTGTAGAACATTTCATATAATACATGGCGTACTCCCTGCATCTGTGCAGGTCCGCCTGTATATTCCAGATTAATCTTTTTCTTTGCTGCCCTGTTCTGCAGATTGTTAATCACATCTTCCCCAAGCTCTCCGATGTCAACCTGTTCAAACATAGTTTCTCCGTTCTTCTCATCCAGTCTGGAAAGCTGAATGATATCTGCAACCAGATTTGATAAACGCTCGGACTCATGAAAAATCCTGCCGGAAAAATCCTGCATCTTGTCCGGCGGTACCATTCCATTCATCATAAGCTCCGCATATCCGGAGATTGACATAAGAGGAGTTTTCAATTCATGGGAAACATTTGCCGTAAACTCTTTTCTTGCACTCTCTGCATTCTTAAGATCTTCCAGCTGTTTCTGAATCTGTCTGTTCTGCTGATCCAGACGAAAAAGCAATGGCCTTAATTCTTCGTAGCATACATGCTCCAGAGGATGTTCCAGATCAATCCGGTTGATAGGCTCTATCAGCTTTCTGGTCTGTTTCTGCACAAGAAAAAGTTCAATTACAAGGATCACGCATACCAGTCCGCCAAGCAGAAGAGAGCTGGTTAACATTGTTACCAGAAGACTGTCTGTAGTCCTGGCTACTCGCAGAACCTGATCATCCTTTAATTTTACAGCATAGTAAAATGTCTGTTTTGATAAGGTGTCTGAATAGCGGACCATCTCGCCGGATCCCTGCTTCTCAGCTTCAATAAATTCCGGTCTGTTACTGTGATTTTCCATTTCTTCCGGATTCTCAATACTGTCAAACAACACCTGACCATCTTTTCCCAGAAGAGTGATCCTGCTGCTGGTGGCGTCTCCGATCCTGTCTGAAAGAAAAACGTCTCCGTCTTCTTCCAGACCTGTTTTAATATATGCGGCTTCATCTCTGACACCCTGTTTCATATAAATATCATATCTGTTATACATGACAGTTCCTGCTGCCAGGAATGTAAGTATTACGGATAAAATAATAAGTAAACTGGTGTGACTGAATATTTTATGCTTCATTTTTCCGCTCCTGTTTTCGCCTGTTTTATCTGTTATGCACCGATCCTGTATCCTACACCCCGAACCGTTTCGATCAGATTTCCTGCCTCGCCAAGTTTCTGACGCAGGGTTCTCACATGGACATCCACAGTTCTGGTTTCACCGTCAAAGTCATATCCCCATACATGGCAGAGGATCTGATTTCTTGTCATAACAAGTCCTTTATTCTCCAGCAGATACTGAAGAAGTTCAAATTCTTTTCGGGTAAGATCGACCTTTTCTTCCCGGTAATGCACCTCATGACGTCCTACATTCAGATAAAGCTCGTCGTAATGCAGTTCCTTGTCTTCATTCTGACGGGCACTTCGTCTGAGAACTGCTTTTACTCTGGCAACAAATTCCATCATACCGAAAGGCTTGGTAATGTAATCATCCGCTCCGCCTTCCAGACCTTTTACTTTGTCAAATTCCGCTTCTTTTGCAGTAACCATAATTACCGGCACATCCTTTACAGATGGCATACTTTTCAGCTGTTCCAGAATGGTATAGCCATCATCTCCCGGAAGCATGATATCCAGCAGGATCAGCTCCGGTATCTCTTCTTTCAGCGCTTTCATCAGTTCATTGCCATTGCCAAACCCCCTGGCTTTAAATCCTGTTGTTTCCAGTGTATAAATAAGAAGCTCCCTGATATTCCGCTCATCTTCTACACAATAGATCATTCTGCTTTGCCTCCCCTTTATTTATCACCTGCTTTGTCGTCACAAGTGTATTTCTTTTTTCAGTATACTTATTTTTTTGATCCCTGTACAAGTAAATATCCGGCATCTGCTTCATTTCTTTAAAGCAAAAAATCCGGCCATTTTCTCTGAAATATCTCTCTCAGATACTTCAGAGTGCCCGGATTTCCTGATCATGCAAATAACATCATCCGTTACTGTTCACTTCGTTCTCAGTAACGTTGCCAAAATTCATGCCAAAACACCTCGCGGGATAATGGCATGTGTACAGTAACCATCATCTACCTGTTTATTTTTATGAAAGCTGATATTTGATTCGTGCGTCTTCCAGTTCATGATAAAATGTTTCGTCCGGATGGCTCTTGACGATATTCAGATGACTGTGAGTATCATACAGATCTTCATTCACCTGCGTCACACAGACTCCAATATTGGAACAATGGTCTGCCACACGTTCCAGACAGGTTGTAATGTCCGAAAGGATAAATCCCATCTCTATTGTACATTCACCGTTTCTCAGTCTCTGTACATGACGACGTTTTACTTCTTTGGAAAGTTCATCAATCACTTCTTCCAGTGGTTCAATTTTCTCCGCAAGCTTCATATCCTGTTTGTCAAAAACTTCATATGCCGTATTTACGATATCTTCTACTGCCTGTCCCAGCACTTCCAGATCTTTCTTTGCATTTTCGGAAAATTTCAGTCCTTTTTCATAAAGCTCCTGTGCTGATTCCATAATATTTACAGCATGGTCGGAAATACGTTCAAAATCCCCGATACAGTGAAGCATAATGGAAAGGCTGTGACTGTCTGCTTCTGAGATATCTTTGTGGCTCAGCTTCACCAGATAAGTTCCCAGTTCATCTTCATAGCGGTCAACCTTGGATTCCATGTTTTCCACACGTTCTACGCCTTCTTCACTGTATTTATCCACCAGACTCAGTGCTGTAAACAGTGCATTGTGGGATTCTTCTGCCATTTTTCTTGCTGCATTGCGGCTCTGCTCCACTGCAAATGCCGGTTTCTCCAGGAAACGAGGCTCCAGGATCATAAACTCTCTGTCCTCTGCTGAAACAACAACATCCTCCTTTTTGTCCCGGATTGTAAGACAGGCAAGTTTCTCCAGTCCCTTTGCAAAAGGAAGGAGAATGATCGTTGCAGTAACATTAAATACACTGTGGATAACAGCAATTCCTGCCGGTGTTGCTGCCTGATGGAAGAAAGAAAATCCAACAACTGCATTTATAAGATAGAATACAGTCATAAAGATAACCGTACCGATCAGGTTGAAATACAGATGTACTGCTGCTGCACGTTTTGCATTCTTCTTGGCTCCGATTGCAGAAAGTATTGCAGTAATACAGGTTCCGATGTTCTGTCCCATAATGATCGGGATTGCTGCACTGAACGGTACTGCACCTGTAAGACACAGGGCCTGCAGAATACCTACGGATGCAGAAGATGACTGGATCACTGCAGTAAGAAGGGCACCTGCTATAACACCTAACAACGGATTTGAGAATTTAAGTAACAGGTTTGTAAATTCCGGCACTTCTGCAAGAGGTTTTACAGCAGAACTCATCATATCCATACCGTACATCAGGATTGCAAAACCTATAAAAATTGTTCCGATATCTTTTTTCTTTGAATCATTGATAAACAGAATGAAGATCACACCAATGATCGCAAGCACAGGGGAAAATGATGTTGGTTTAAACATCTGAATAATAAAATTGTCACTCTGTATTCCTGTCAGGCTTAAGATCCAGGAAGTGATCGTAGTACCGATATTGGCACCCATGATCACTCCTACTGCCTGTGATAATTTCATGATCCCTGAATTTACAAAACCTACTACCATAACAGTCGTAGCTGAAGATGACTGGATCACTGCTGTTACTCCTGCTCCCAAAAGCACTGCTTTTATCGGATTTGAAGTAAGATTTTCAAGAATCTTCTCCAGCTTTCCGCCGGAAACCTTCGCAAGGCCATCTCCCATTGCATTCATACCATACAAAAATAATGCAAGGCCTCCGATCAATGTTAATATACTGAATTAAATCCATGAATTATTCTCCATTTTCCCCTTTTCATAAGTATATGGTTATTTACTTTCTGCCATCTGCTGGCAGTCTCAGACATGTGCAGGCATATGTATCGTTTTCTTATGCAGTACATATCCCTGACTTGTTTCTCATCATAACCATGCTTTGTAAAATCATCCCCATGAGAATGTTAAATCCATGTAAAATTTCCATCCATCATATTCATTCTGTGTAAAGTTCCCATAAATCCATCCGTATTTTTGATATAAAAATAAAAAGAACCATTGCAGGAGATGTGACACTAACCGGTGTTCATCTCTTACAATAGTTCTTTCGTCAATCCGAATCCTGTATTTCGACAGTATTATTATCAGAATCCGCGGATTTCTTCATCCTCGGAACCAGTCTTATCAATAGAACGGATTTCCAGGAAATAACTGTAGTTATCATTTACCTTTACTTCCACTCTGTCTCCAACCTTGTGACCTTTCAGAGCCATACCAATAGGAGATTCAATGCTGATGCGGTTTTCCATGGAGTTTCCTCTTATGGAAGTAACCAGTTTGTATTTCTCAATCTCATCGTCTTCCTCGAAATATACCTCTACAATATCATCCATTCCAACTTCATCGTCTTTGGAATCATCAGAAACAATGGTTGCTGTTTTCAGCATATTCTCAAGGTAGCGGATGCGGCTTTCATTCTGGTTTTTGTGCTTCTTTGCCGCATAATACTCAAAGTTCTCACTCAGATCCCCCTGGGCTCTTGCTTCTTTTACAGCTTCGATTGCCTCTTTTCGTACAACCAGCTTGCGGTGGTCAATCTCCTGCTGGATTTTCTCAACATCCTTCTGTGTAAGCTTTTCTTTCATGACTGCATCTCCCTTTTACTGTTTTCCAAGTCGTTTCTCTTTCATATATTGTGCCATTTCATCAGAAATATTGTCGATCAGATAATTTTTACTGCTCTGACGTTTCTCATGCCATTGCTGGCGGATCTGATTTTCTGTAGCTTTTATTTCGTCCCGAAGACCTCTGGCAGACATACGGTGGGCACCCTGTCCCATGATGATAATCTGCTCCAGTCCATCGGAGGTAGCTACCGTTACCTGGTTTTCACGGCCGATCTTATGGACCGTTTTCTCGATATACTGATCTGCTGTCTCAGCTTCTTTTGTGTAGACTACATGGATGTTATGATAGGTGAGCACTTCCTCTGCATGGCCCTCTATCTTGTAAGCGTCAAATACAAGAATTAACGTACATTTCTTAAAACCCTGATAGTTACTCAGGATATCCATTAGTTTTGTCTGGGCTGCATGGAGATTTGCATCTGCCAGCTCTTTTAAATCTTCCCAGGCATAGATGATATTGTAACCGTCTACAAGGAGATATTCTTTTTCTTTCTTCTTAGCAGAAGAACTGTTGCGGTAATAGCTGCCGCTGTCAGATTTTGAAGAAAATGTTCTCTTAAACTGTGGTTCTTTGTAACGCTTGACCGGTCCGAATGTGCGCTCGAAAATGGCTTTCAGCTCTTCTTCATCCTCATAGCTTCCTACACCGGCATTCTTTGGCGGGCAATAACCTGAGTCTCCCTGATTCCTTCCATTCCTGTTTCCTGCTATGCTTTCTTCACTATCCGGTATGGTGTCACCCAGCTCAGACTCGTCAATCCCATCCAGGTGCATATAATCCTCTACTTCATACCATGGCACCACAAATCCGGCTCCATGAGCACAAAATACAGAACCTGTGGGATTGTCCAGGTCACGTTCGGAATCATATCCCATCTCCTCTACAATCTCATCCTGATTCTGACATGGGGCATAGCCCTTTAATGAACAGAATAATCTGCCACGTCCCTTTGTATAGGAGGTTACCTGGGTTTGATAATCTCGCATCATTGATACAGGTGCACTCCCCTTCAATACCATCATATCATCCTCATCCGTTTCCGGCTGCTGGAAAGTTCCATTCATTTTCTGAATGTCAGTCATAGCACGCCCGATCATATCTCCCGGAATCTCAAGTCTGAACTCATAATATGGCTCAAGCAGGACACTCTTTGCTTTCTTTAATCCCTGACGCACAGCCCTGTACGTCGCCTGCCGGAAATCGCCGCCCTCTGTATGTTTCAGATGAGCTCGCCCTGTGATCAGTGTAATCTGCATATCCGTAATCGGAGAACCGGTCAGTACTCCCGGGTGCTCCCGTTCTTCCAGATGAGTCAGAATCAGACGCTGCCAGTTACGGTCCAGCACATCCTCACTGCATGCAGTAAAAAACTGCAGACCGCTTCCCGGTTCTCCGGGTTCCAGAAGCAAGTGTACTTCTGCATAATGACGCAGCGGTTCAAAATGGCCTACACCTTCTACCGGCTCTGCGATTGTTTCTTTATATACGATATTTCCTGTGCCAAACTCTACTGCTACATGGAAACGCTCCCAGATCAGATGCTTTAATATCTCAATCTGAACCTCACCCATCAGCATGGCATGGATTTCTCCAAGCTGTTCGTTCCATACAATGTGAAGTTCCGGTTCCTCCTCTTCCAACTCTTTGAGTTTCTTAAGCATCTGGTGAACATCACAGTCCTCAGGAAGCAGAATTCTGTAATTTAATACAGGTTCCAGAACCGGCATCTCAGATTCCCGTTCAATCCCAAATCCCTGTCCCGGATGTGTCTGGGAAAGACCGGTTACTGCACAGATGGTTCCTGCAGGAGCCTCCTTTGCAAGCTCAAATTTCGCACCGGAATAGATACGGATCTGATCTGCCTTCTCTGTATCTGTGAGAAGTTCCTTCACCTTCAATGTTCCACCTGTGATTTTCATATAGCTTAAACGATTGCCCTGATCGTCTCTGGCAATCTTGAATACTTTTGCGCCAAACTCGGATGGATATTCTGGTGTCTCACAGTATTTTTCCAAACCATGGAGGAATTCTTCTACACCTGTCATTTTCAGCGCAGAGCCAAAGAAACATGGGAAAAGTTTTCGCTCTTTGATTACTTTTCGGATATCTGATGTTGATATTTCCTCTGTTTCCAGGTATTTTTCAAGCAGTTCCTCATCGCAGACAGAAACATCTTCCAGAAACTGAGACTGCAGATCTGATTTTTCCCAGGTGAAATCAACGCAATTATCACTTAATCGCTTCTTTAATTCTGCCAAAAGTTTCTCTTTATCAGTTCCGTCCTGATCCATTTTATTGATAAACAGGAACGTCGGGATCTGGTATCTTGCCAGAAGTCTCCATAAGGTCATGGTATGTCCCTGCACACCATCCGCTCCATTGATTACAAGGATGGCATAATCCAGAACCTGCAGTGTTCTCTCCATCTCCGCCGAGAAATCCACATGCCCCGGCGTATCCAGAAGAGTTATCCCCCTGTTTCCCCAGTTCAAACTCCGCCTGCTTGGAAAAAATCGTAATTCCTCGTTCCCGTTCCAGGTTATAGGTGTCCAGATAAGCATCCTTATGATCCACCCGCCCCAGCTTACGAATCTTTCCAGTCAAATACAAAATCCCTTCCGACAACGTAGTCTTACCGGCATCTACGTGCGCAAGGATACCTACAACAAGTTTCTCCATAGTATATTTAAAAGCTCCTTTTTCTTTATGAATTGATATATAAGTATTGGCTTAAATAAAATTAATCGTTTGTATCAATTAAAGAACTATTTTAACATAAGAATCTATATAATTCCAATATGGTTCTACTTTAATAAGTGATCCGGCATTGAACGCATTGAGCGCAGTATTCTTTACATTCCAATATGGTTCTACTTTAATCGATAACACCATAGCTTTCTTTATATGTCTTACTCCACCTTTATATCCATTTTTTGCATTTACCCATCCTCTGATAGTTTCTTCACTTTCGCAAAGAATCCTGGCTACCTTTTCAATTGAATCTCCCTCTTTAAAAATGGGAATTGCAATTTTACGTTTTCCTCTTCTCGTCCAATCTTTATCCCATCATTTTTTCCAGCTTCGTACTCAGCTTTCCTGAGTTTCCTTTTCCTCTTCCTCATTGTATTCAAATATACTCATAGCGACTACCTCCGCTCGATTCTTTTGCAGAAATTCTTTGAGAATTCCCTCCTGAATGCTTTCGCTCACTGCACGTTCTACTGCCGTATTCAGTTCCATTTCATTAGAATATCTGCGTACTTTATCAACATACTGAGCATATTCTCTTAGCGTCCGGCATTCTTCCATTAGTTTTTTATTATGCCCTACATTGATATTTAATGTGATGACCTTTAGTTCAAGATTTGGTTCTCCTGACATATTTTCATATGATTCTGACAGATAATCTACCCACCTATCTTCTTTTTTCTCTGTTCCATTATAAAATACGATAAAATTCGGTGTGGGTATTCTCAGTCTTGTTGAGGTATACAAGGACTTCCAATCCACCATTTTCTGATATTCGCTGGAAATGTAGAATAAGTCTCTCAAAGGCATGTTCGGGTTATACGTAGACTGATGTTCATACAGAAACAGATTCGTATTTATAATAAACGCCAGATCATTCTTCATTCCCATATACATTACGTTCTCAAGTGTCACAATCTCTAATTGAGCAGCATCTGTATAAGAAGTTTCATTGATTGCATTATACAGCGACAACAGATTCTTTCTGTCTGAAAACAGCATACGGAAGACTGTATCTTTGTACTTACGGTTTGCAGTTGCTGTGTTGCCTTTCAATCGGTTTCTTTTCACAATAATTTTTTTGGTTCTTTCTTTTTGCCATTGGCAATACCTCCTGTTTTCCGCAGGAGTCAGAGAACATTTTGTGCTATTCTTATCACTTCTCAGCTCCTGCTTTTCATAATTAACTGGAATTAAAAGCATGGATTTCTGAATTGAGATTAGAATAATCAGACGGCAAAAATGCCTTGAAATATAAGAGAAATATGCTTTGAGTTTATCTTAGCATTCCTATCTCTCATTTTTCAAGGCATTTTATACTCTTTTTAATTTATGATGTTAGGGTCAAAAGAGATTTTACATTAGAATTCTTTCTTCTCCATAAGCCGGACACCAATCCAAAAAGATCCCATATATACAATCACTGTAAACAATACAACTCCAGCCAATACCATTCCCCAGTTAAGTCCATTCAGCCATGCATCGACTGCGTCTGCTGAAAGTCCCATTGTTTTTATCAGAATATAAACTACGGCAAATATAATAGCCCACATGACCATTGCAATATAACGTCCTTTTTCCGCTCCAAAATGTATTACAAGCGGGAGCGATACCGCCAGCATAAGAAGTGCCAGTGGAATGTATATCAGGCTGCCAATGATAGTCTCACTCAGACACCCCTGAAGTTCTGCCACACCTTTGCAGATTACTCCCGTTATCGTTGCAATTCCCCACGCTACAGCCGTAAGCCCTGCTCCCAGCAGATATTTTTCCGCCACATACTGTTTTCTGGTAACCGGCAAGGTCATAAGAAACGCAAGACCATTATCAAACTCATCATAACTTATAGTCGTAATGGCAAAAATTGCTGTGACAATCGTAAAATATCCTGTAGCAAAACTGACACTCCCGCTTCCTGCCAGATTCAGGATGACTTCCATTACAACAACCAGGATAAAAAACTGTTTCTGCTGTTTCATCAGTTCTATATCCTTTACAAATAATCCCTTCATACCTGTTCCTCCATCATCACTACCAGATCATCAATCTTTCCATTCTCAATTACAGCATCCGGGTAATTTTCCATATAAAATTGTTTCTGGTTTGTCAGACACCTGTATCCATAAGCTTCTTTCCGGATCTTAATAAGGTATTGCTGATCCAGTTTTTCGTACTCTTCTTCTGAAACTTTAAGAACTGCATAATCTGACAGCAGTACATCTGTGTCCTCATGAAGAATAATTTTTCCGGCATGGATCATATAAAAATCGTCACAAAGACTCTCCAGATCTGATGAAATATGCGAACTGATCAGAATAGAACTGCTTTCATTTTCTTCCATATATTCTCTCAGCATGTTCAGCACCTCATCCCTGGCAATCACATCCAGACCAACTGTGGGCTCATCCAGAATCAGCAGTTCTGCCTTATGGCTTAATGCTGCCAGTACTTTAAACTTTGCTTTCATACCAGTGGAAAATTCTTTGATTTTCTTGTCTGTGGGCAGATTGAATCTTCTGCACTGCTGCAGAAATTCCTCTCTGTCAAAATCTGGATATATGCTTTTCATGATATTTGCCACGCCCGCTGCTGTCAGATGCATACTGAAGCCTGAATCTGCAAAAACAACTCCCAGTTTCTGCTTATCCTCCGGCTTAAGCTCTTCTGCCTTTTTTCCCAAAGACCTCTATCTCTCCGCCATCCGGATGAATCAAGCCGAGCAAAGCTTTAAATGTGGTGGATTTCCCGGAACCATTTCTTCCAATAAGTCCTGTAATCATCCCAGGCTGTACTTCCATAGAACAGTCCAGCGAAAAACCTCTGTAATGTTTCTGCAAATGACTGATTTTCAACATGTCTTAGTCCTCCATGATCATTTCAAAAAGATTTCTGATTTCCTCATCGTTCAGTCCACATCTTCTGCCCTTCATGATTGCCTGCTCCAGATCATGTTCTACTTCTTTGAGCTGTTCTTCCCTCATCAGGTTTTTATTTGTGGCTGCAACGTAGGTTCCTTTTCCATGAACAGTGACGGTAAATCCCTCTTCTTCCAGATTGTCGTAGGCTTTCTTCACCGTCAGGGCACTGATCTTCAGTTCCTTTGACAGACTGCGTACTGAAGGTAATACAGTGTCCGGCTGTAACTCTCCTCTGATAATCGCAGACTTAATCTGGTCTATGATCTGTTCATAAATAGGTACCATGGATGAATTATTGATTATTATATGCATATGTTTCTCCTCCATCTGCAAAACAGTATATAACAGTGCATAACTGTTGTCAACTGTTTTATACTGTTATACATGATATTTATTTGCTTATAATCAAAAAGTGGATATTCAACCTTATTTCCGGCAATCTTTCACAATCGCCTTCTCATAAATTGAATATCCATATAACCTTAATCTAACTCTGTTTTTTACGAATTAACTTTTAGTGGAAGTCTTATGGTTACAACTGTGCCTTCTTCCAGCTGTGAGCTTATGGTAACCCCATATTTCTCTCCATAAATCATACGAATCCTTTTATTTGTATTTCTGACGCCTATACTCTTTCGCTCTTTATTCAGAACCTCTTTCAAATCTTCCTCACAGATTCCACATCCATTATCCTCTACATAAAAAAGAATATCACTTTTCTTCTTCCTCTGCTGAAATCCAGATCTTCCCGGAATCCTGATAATTTTAAATCCATGCACAATGGCATTCTCTACAAACGGCTGCAGAAATAACTTTGGAACTTCCAGACTTCTTAAATACTCCGGTATATCCATACTCACTTCAAATTGATCCTGATATCTTTTCTGCATAATTCCAATATACCGTTTAAGCCAGTCCAGATCCTCCCACAGCGGAACCAGAACATCACCATTCTGGCTGGTATACTGAAGCATTCTCGACAGATCCAAAAGCATTTTGCTGGCATTTTCCTGTTCTCCTTTAAGGCATACCCAGTTAATGATATTCAGCGAATTATAGAGAAAATGTGGATTCATCTGTATATTTAATGACATGATCTCCGTGTCTCGTTTCTGGATCATCATCTCATATTTCTCATGAACCAACATCTGCAGGTTCTGATTCATTTCATTCAGTTTTTTATAAAAAAACGCAAACTCATCTCTGTTGTCATATACAATTCTTGCAGTAAAATTACCTTCTCCTGTCTTCTCTATCATGTGCAACGGTTTATAAACTTTTTTCCCGATCTTTCTGGAAATAAGAACAGCCGCAGTAACAGATAAAATAATTTCTATAGTTACCAGAATCAATATTGCCCTGGTAAGATCTGTAGCAATATTCTTGCTGAAAACATTAACTGGAATCATGGCAAGTGTATACCATCCCGTCACCATACTTTTGGAATAGGTTACGATATATTCCTGATTATTTGCACCGTAGTATTTTACAGTTCCTTTATTCTCCGTAATTCCCATATCAACTGCAGTTACATTTCGAAACAGCTTTGATTCGCTCTCACCGTAAGGACCAACAACACTGCCATCTTCACTCATGATATAATAAAGAATCTGAGAATTTGCCTTTGTATACTTTTTCAGCATATTATTCAGATTATCCTCTGTAAAATTAACCACCAGATACATTTGATCAGTCTTATTTTCCAGATGTTCAATATGTCCTGATTCTACCCTGCTTAACTGCAGCTTTCTGACAGCCGTAAATACATGCTCATATTCCAGAAAATCTCTCGGCATATCTTCAATTGAAAACATGTCCATATAATTATATGCCGGAATCCACACAAGTTTTCCATTTGCCTCATCTGCTGCTTTCTGTATTTTAGAACCCATAAAGCTATGATTTGGATAATAGTTCTTTTCCTTTTCGCCAAACTGATAATACGGAGTCACAATATGCGTAGAATAAACCGTGTTATTCCACGGCAGATAGTCCAACAAAATTTTTGAAATTTCCTGACTGGCACTTTCAAACTGCATACTGTCAGACGTATCCAGATTCTGAAATATTTTATAAATTCTCGTATCTACATTTATTTTTAATGAAAATTCCTCAATATAATCCAACTTTTCATCCAGAATATCACTGACATTCTCAGCATTTTGCCACATTTGTTTTCTGACTGCCTGATCAGTTCCTGTTTTGACAAATGGAAGATAAATAAACCCAAAAGCACAACAGGAATAATGGAAATACAAATAAATGAACTAATCAGCAGAGTTTTAAATTTTGTATATTTTAAGTTTTTCCATCATCACCCAACTCTTTTGCGAAATTCTTCAGGTGTCATATTATGACGTTTCTTAAATGCCCTGTTAAAATAATTGGGATCCTTATACCCTACTTCCAATGCAATCTCCCTTACCTTGTCGGAAGATGTTTTCAAAAGATCCTCTGCTTTCTCCATACGAATATCTGACAGATATTCAGAAAAGGAAATTCCGAATCTCTGCTTAAATAAAGTACTGAAATACGAAGCATTAAAATGATACAATGTTGCAATTCTTTCCAGACTGATCTCGTCCCGATAATGTTCCTCTATATACCGCCTGCTTTCATCCAAAGGATCTGTCTCCTGTGAATCTGCTATTTCCCGGAAAGCGATTATATTTTTTATTAATTCCGCTGACCTTTTTTTCAATTCAGAATACCACTGACTTTCGATCAGACGATTATCCAATGCATTTAATTCTGACAAGTGTTCAGCTTTCAGATAGGGCTCCATATAACGTAAGATTCTGAAAAAAACGAATACGATTTTTCTTTTAAAAATATCCGGCTGAACACTTTTATGCTCTGACAGAACCTCTGTTATTTTTTGCAAAAAATTGCTTCGCTTTTTTCCAGATTTCCTTCTTTTATAGAATTCAGAATTGCTTCACTGCCTACAGAATCCTCCTGCTTTTCATCAGACAGATATTTCTCTGCCTGCAAATATCTTTCTTCTTCATAAAAAGAATACTTCATCGCGGCCATAGCCTCTTCATATGCCTTTTTTCCGCAGCTTTCCATATCCGGATACAGAGAGCTGACTGCAAAATAAATTCTGTTTTTCTCAAGTACCAGGATATTTTGAATAAACTCCTCTATCTGAGTGATCTGTTCCTGTTCAATTCTTGATCCTGACAAGGCCAACACAGCCAGCAGATTTTCTGTTCCGTTGACCTGAAATGTAATTGACGATGTATCTATCAGATGCTTTTTTTATAAAATACCCTATCTCCCGTTTCATCTCTTCATTAAGAATCAGATGCTGCTTATTGATCCGGATCAACATCAGATAGCCTTCCTGTCTCAGAGGAAACATCTCACTTAAGGGCTCCCATACCTTACGTCGTGTATGGTGGATATACTGATTCAGAAGCCACTCCATATATCCATATGCAGATTCCTTCAATCGTCGTTCCATCTGATCTACTTTTTGTTTTTGAACCTGATCCTGATTTTTTGATTTCTTTATTTTCTTAATGGCACACTTTAACTCTTCTGCATCTACAGGCTTTAGCAGATAATCACTTGCATGAAACTGTAACGCCTCTCTTGCATAGGAAAAATCTGCATATCCGCTTACAATCACAAATGCAGTTTCTGGATAATCTGTTTTTACTTTTTTTTCGCAGCTGTAAGCCGTCCATTTCTGCCATACGTATATCGCTGATCACAATCTCACAGGAAATATTATTCATGATTTCCATTGCTTCCTGTCCATTTGATGCTTCCCACAGCATATCGTCCGGGCATATTTTTTCAAGGAGCATAATAATTCCTTCTCTGTGAATTCGCTCATCATCTACTACTAATATATTGTACATTTTATCTCCTGTACTGTCTGATATATACGTTTTGATTATAGCACAACAGGTGTGCATGAACAATTGCACACCTGTCTTTACAAATCCTATTTTTTTGTTCCGTGATACATCTTATCCAATGCATCGGCATAGTCTTCCTTGGAAAGAATCAGTACCGGTATTTCTGAAACCTTACACTGTTTTCCATCCGTCTCAAGACTTGCACTGATCACTCCTGCTGCCTGTGTTTTCTGTCCCTCCACATACAGGGTTACCTGTTTCATTTTATGCTGTGTATCCTGAGGGAAAGGATGCTCTGACAGCATCACGCTCTTCTCGCCTCCTGCCAGTTCATCTGGCAAACTGATATAAAAACCAGCTACCTTATGGGTATTCTGTGGTACTTCTCCCACCATGCATACTGCCTTATTGTCTGAAAATACAGGTTGATAATCCCAGTGATAGAATTGTTTATACTGTACTTTCCATCCATCAGGAACTTCTATCTTCACTTCTGCATTTTTCCATTCTGTGTCTGTTGACTGGCTGATCAGATAACGGAACAAAAAGATTCCACAGTCTGAATTATAAAGTTTAGGCATAATAATTCCATATGGACTGAACAAAATTCCATCCTCTGTCATTGTGCTGCACTCAGCTCCTGCAATATCCGTTTCCTGTACAGCCATTGTCTCTGTAGCAAACTCTTTCTCAACAAAAGCTCCAGCCAGTACCAATTCCTCTGCTCTTATACATTCTCCCTGTGCACCTGCACCGTACTTACGCACTTCAAAAAGCAACCTTTATTGCTTCTTCATTATAGTTTTTAATATTAATAACAGTTTTCCTTTTCTTCTCTATATTCAATATCAAAGACATTAAGCTCCAAGATGTGTTTTCTGAAGTTTATAACCGGAAAGCAATCCCTGTGGCTTGATGACCAGCGTTTTCTGTGTTCCATCCATCCTGAGGCCAAATCC
>ENA-OQCV01000050-OQCV01000050.1-human-gut-metagenome-genome-assembly--contig:-NODE-50-length-32697-cov-3.311329_pt1 | contig 32697 bp, 45 predicted proteins | sample MGYA00242766_ERZ504592 | MGnify/ENA primary metagenome ERZ504592 (study PRJEB26092, sample SAMD00036315) | human gut metagenome | host: Homo sapiens | study: EMG produced TPA metagenomics assembly of...
AAAAAATGAAAAAAAGGCAAAAATTATTGCAGCAGTGGCAATCGTACTGAGTGCCGCAGTCCTGATGGGCTGCAGCCCGAGAAATGCGATGTCTACGCTGTCTACTGAATCCGATTCGGAAACAGCGGAAGTCTTTTCCCTGACGAAGGTTTTGGATCTGGGGACAAATTATCTCATCTCGCTGGATTATGAGAATGCGATTTTACAGTATATCGATATTATTCAGCATGACCCCAAAAACAAAGAAGCATACGCAGGACTTTATGCAGCCTATGCCGCACAGGGAAAGACAGATGAGGCAAACGAAGTCCTTAACAAGGCACAGGAAGTTTTTGAGGATGACGCAGAGTTTCTACCGGAGTTTTTAAAAGATGCAGATCTGATTTATAAAAACGGCGGTGGAAACGGACCGTTCCAAGTTCTTTCTGATCAGTACTGGAATGATGTTGACTCTCTCTTTGCAGAGAATGTAAGTCATGCATGGCTTGAGGCGGAACCTGATAATGCAGAACCGTATGCCTTGCTGGGAGCATATTATTCTGCGCAGGGATGACAAAAAACGGAATTATAGAACTGCTGAAAAAAGCAGAAGAGAATGGTGTGGACTTTAACGCGATCAATCAGAAGGTCGAAGTCAATTCGGATGGAAGCTGCACACTGACGGTACAGATCGAGAGTTTTATGCAGGAGGAAAACGGGAAAAACCTCCTCTGTAAAAGTTGAACTGGATTCAAAGGACGATGCCAAAACTGCGACCCAAAAGGTGGCAGAAAAGGTAGCCGATAGTGCCGCAAGCAAAGTGGTGAAGGATAGCGGCCTTACTGGTGAGGCCGCTAACATCGCAAATTCGATGGCACAGGAGGCACTCAAAAATGGGCTTGGGGAGCACTGGGAGCACGCCCGGAACAAGTTCGTCGAGCAGCAGCAGTGCAGCTCCCGCATACGACCCCGCACAGGACGATGGTACAGACGAGGAATTTGACTGGTCTGAAATCGAATCGGAATTTCCGGCGTTCAGTGATGACCTGGCATCCTAAGATTTATACGGAGGTGTGGGTATGGATTATAACGATGTCAGCCAGTGGGCCGCTGATCTGGGGAGTGGATACAGCCGGATCTATCCGCTGGGCGAAGGCGGAATGGGCACACTTTACTGTGCGCACAAAGATAGTTTGGACGTGGATGTTGTTATCAAGCGTGTGAAGCAAAAGTTCAAGGGACGGATGGATGAACGCGCTGAGGCAAACATTCTGAAAACGCTCAAACATAAGTATCTGCCGCGTATCTATGACGTGATTGAAAGCCAAAGCGGCTATGTCTATACGATCATGGATATGATACCGGGCGTAAATATGCAGAAATATGTGGAAACACATGGCCCGGCCAATCAAAAGCTTGCCTATCGATGGGCTTGTCAGCTTTGTGAAGTGACCGCTTATCTTCATTCACAGATCCCGCCGATCCTGCATTGTGATATTAAGCCCAGCAATATTATGATTACACCTTCCGGGGACATCTGCGTGATCGATTTTAACACCTCGCTGGTTTTTTCCAAGGGAGTGCTGGCGATTGGTGCAACGCCGGGTTATGCGGCACCGGAGCAATACACACGCCCGGAAGGAACGCATCTGACGCCGGATTCTGCTGAAACGGTTCCACTGGCCGAAACGATGCCACTGCGTGGATACGGAAATGCAGTTGCCTATCGAAACACGGCATCCTCTGGAAGCAATGCAAATGCTTCCGTGACAGCGGCACAGGCAACGAATGCCGGTGGGTATGGTACAATTAGCAAGCGAACGGATGTCTATGGCATCGGTGCAACATTGTATTATGCTATTACCGGTCAGCAGCCCGGCCATTCGTTGAAAAGCGTCCGGCCCATCACAAGCTACAAGCTAAAATTCAGCCGAAGTTTTTTGCTTATTATCTCCAGAGCAATGAAGAAACGGCAGGAAGAACGTTTTTGCGATGCTCAGGAAATGCTCCGTGCTCTGCAGAATATCCATGCGATCGATGGCCGCTATAAAAAGGTCGTTCGCTCTCAGAAAATCGTGGCAGCGGCTTCAATCGTGCTTGCAATCGCAGGAACGGCCACCATTTTGCTTGGAACACAGCGAATCGGTGTGGAAAGATATGCAGCTTATGATGCTCTTGTGCGCAAAGGCCGCACGGCGGCAGAAGAGATGCACTTTGACGAAGCTGAGCAGGATCTGAATCAGGCAATTGCAATCTATGATGATCAGCTGGAAGCGTATATTGAAAAGGCGGTGCTTCTCTATCGGCAGGGTAAGTATCAGGAGTGCATCGATGCTGTTGAAACGACACAGTCCCGCGCATTGAAGTATTACAGTAAGCAAAGCGTTGCAAATCTCTACAATATTGCGGCGGAAGCGGACTATGCGCTGGAAGACTATGAAGCGGCGATCAAGATGTACCAAAAAGCTTTGGAGTATGCACCGGAGGTACCAAGCTATTATCAGGGGGCTGCCACTGCAATGATCCAACTGGGGAACTTTTCAGGCGCAAATGATGTGCTTGAACAGATGAAGGCTGCAATCCCTCAGGCGGAGCAGAGCGGGGACTATCAGATCGTTCAAGGTGAACTGCTGAGAAAGCAGGGCGATTTGTCAGGTGCACTGCAGGCTACATATAAGGCGATAGAAATATCTGATGACAATGATCTGCTGGCACGAGCATACCGTCTTGCCGCGTCGATCTGCGAAGAGATTGGAGAAAGCAAAATTTCCGAAGAGATCGAGCTGCTGGAGCATGGAATCGAAAGATTACCCGGTGGACTTTTACAATGCGTTGGCAGGACAGCTGGCGACTTCCTATATCCGTCAGGCCGAGGTGACTGGAGATTCCTCGTATCAGGAAAAGGCACTGCAAACATACCAAAAGATGGAAGACAATGGGAATACCACATTGGAAGTACGATTAAACATTGCAATGCTGCAGTATCAGCTACGGGATTTCACAGATGCCATGGAGACGCTTCAAGCATTAAAGACCGATTATCCTAAGGACTATCGCGTATATAAATGGCTTGCATTGTTCAAGGGAAATCGACCTAAAAATGGTGCGTCCTATACCAAATCACTTGAATACTATACAACGGCGGTTGAACTGTACCGTACTGTACAGGCCTCCGGTATGTATGACCCCCAGATGGACGAGTTGAACCGAATTGCAGCAAATAACTGGCAGTAAAAGAGGTGAACAAGATGACTGTAGGACAAATCATGGTGATATGTGGAAGTTGTCTGGTTGTGGCTGCTGCTCTGCTTGGCGTATTTGGAAGCATTCTTCTACACAAAAGGAAAAAGGCGGTTCTTCTTGAAATTGAACATGAATACCGCTGAGAAAGCAGGAAAAGAGCCATGAAATTTTGTTCCGCATATTATTCGGATGTCGGGAAAAAAGAAACGAATCAGGACTCCCTCCTTCTGATGCAGCGCAGACAGCCTCAAGGGGACGAAATTGTATTTGCGGTGATCTGTGACGGCGTAGGCGGGTTGAAAATGGGTGAGCAAGCCAGCGCAGAAGTTGTGACAGCATTTCATGATTGGTTCAACAACCAGATCGAAGGGCTGTACCAGCAGAAAATTCCGATGACTGCGCTTTTTAATGATTGGGACAAGCTCATTCAGGAACTTCATGGATTGCTGAAGGAACACTCGGAAAATGCCGGCTTTCGCAGCGGGACAACGGTGGAAGCTGTGCTTCTTATGAAGAATCAGTACTACATCTGCCATATTGGAGACTGCAGAACATATGTCCTTTCGGACACGATTGATCAGCTGACAACGGATCATACCGTTGTGCAGCGGGAGATAACGGAAGGAAGGCTTACGCCCCAGCAGGCGGCAAAAGACCCACGCCAGAGCCTTTTACTGCAATGCGTAGGAGCCGGCAAGGCGGTAAAACCGGATTATCTCTATGGCGATATCAAGCCGCATCAGGTATTCCTGCTCTGCTGTGATGGGTTTCGCCGCAGAATAACGGGAAGCGAAATCAAGGAAATCTGCAAATATTCTACCAAGGAAAAGAAGCTGCATGATGCACTGGAAGAAGTGACCCGATTATGCAAGAAACGAAAAGAAACGGATAATATTACAGGGATTCTCATAAGCACCTTCGATAAACCAAAACGGCTGGTTCCGTTCTGGAAAAAGGATAGGCCGGGAACATCAGGAGAACTCGTAAAAGATGTTTTACTGAAATATTATGATCTGGCAGATCAAACATAATAAAGCAAAGGAGAACTAGTATGGAAAACAATCAAGAATTTGCAATCTTCTTTTCAGATGCACCGAAAGGTAAAAAAATTCGGTGCAGTCCTTTCATGGATCGCCACAGCAATTTTGCTCGTTGCACTTTTTGTGCCGGGATTCCGGGTGAAGTTTCAGACACAGAATCAAAACGGTAAGTATCAGAATATTCCGGCAACGGAGACCTACGAACTGAATCAGGCGAAAGAGGCGTGGAAACTTAATGTTCAGCTGGGAAACAGCAAAATCTCCGGAAAACTGAATAGCTTTTGGAAAATGGAAAGACGAGCGTGTTTCCTATCTTTCGGAATTCGAGTTTGCTGAATGCAAAGCTGCTGACAGTTGAAGATATTATTGGCACAGAAAATCCGTAAAATCTTTGCCGGGATGGGTCTTCCTGATCGTTATTTTTCGTCTTGATCATTGTTGCTGCAATTACCGGAGTGTATACCATGAGATGGGTAACGCTGACAACAAACCTTGTTGGTGTGCTTGAACTGCTGGCGGTGTTCTTCCTCGTGTTTAAAAATAGATTCAATGAAAACGGTGCGAACCTTTTGACCGGGAGCCGAGTTGTTCCTGCAATGACCGCAGTTTTGATCGCGCTTTTGGTAATTGCCGCCATCCTGTCCGTTGCCTCTGTAATCGTCAGCTATGCAGTTCATTCCGAGGAGGATGCAGAGGGTGATGCCTACTGGGATGACGATGACGAAAACCGGAATGCGCCGACTGGTCTGATTGATGATAATGATACTGCCCCTGTGACCGGCAGCATCCCGTCTGCCTCGGCTGCAGTTGCTACTCTGATCCAGATGAACACGAGCAAGAGCTTTGCAATTATGAACAATACGGAGTTGGTCATTGGTAAGGGTTCGCAGGCAGATGTGATCGTCTCCAACCCGATCATCAGCCGTGCCCATGCAAAGATCAGCTGCCATAACGGTACCTGCACGATTCAGGATCTTGGCTCTAAAAATGGCACGTTCGTTGGGGATCAGAAGATTTCTGGAAACAATATCGTGGTTCTGACGGATGGTATGTACATCACGCTAGGAAATGAGATCTTCCAGTTCAAGGTTTGACTTCAGCAGAGGCTGGAATGAGGTAAAATAAAACGATGGCCACATTGGAAGAAAAAGCTTTGTCCAGTCTGCTTTCAGGAAGCGATGGAAGGCGGAAAATGCCAGAACTGTGGATATGTTTTGGATAAAGCATCTGTGGGGGAAAACCACCTGAAGCCATTTTCAATTTTGAACACAAAATATCTGCTGGGAAAAAGTCTCGGACAGGGCGGCTTTGGCATTACCTATCTGGCGAAGAATATGTCGAATGGATCACGCTGCTGTATCAAAGAGTATTTTCCGTCTAATTTGGTCCAGAGCAGAATGCCCGATGGCACGGTTGCCCTGACAGGCGAAGAAAATCGTTGTGAGTTTGAGGATGGAAAACAACGCTTTATTGAAGAAGCACGAACACTGCAGGAACTTCGCGGGAATGTCGCTGTTGTTGATATTCAGGACTTTTTTTGAAGAAAATGGCACAGCATATTTTGTGATGGAACTAATCGAAGGCTGCAATCTGCGTGCCTTTAAGAAAGAACATAACGAAGAGCAGACTTTCAAGATGGCGCTTCAGATGCTGCTTTTGATTGGCAGTGCCTTAGCCGAAGTGCACCGCTTTGGCATGATCCATGGGGATATCAGCCCGGAAAATATCCTGATTACGCAGAATGGAGAAATCAAACTAATCGACTTTGGTGCGGCGCGTTCCTTCCGTCAGAGCAGCGCAAAGCAGGGCAGAAAAATCTATCTGAAGCCAAATTATGCACCATACGAACAATACACCTTAAAACCCTGTCAGGGGCCGTGGACTGATATCTATGCACTGGCATCAACGTTTTTACTTTATTGTGTCCGGCCAGAAAATGCTGGACGCTTTGAGCCGGGCAAAGGGAGAAGCGTATCTTCCGCTATGGAAGTTGGCTCCAGCTGTTTCAAAACCATTATCAGATGTAATGGATCATGCATTGGCGTTTGATTACCATGACCGCTATCGCAGCATGATGGACTTTCTGAGTGCGCTGGAGCAGGTCGTTCAGCCGGAAGAATATGATATTGATCTGGGAGCACTGATGCCAAAGTCGAGAGCTTCCGGAACGGCAGTTGTTCGTCCGAAAACGGCTGCTGTGCATGACGATTCTGAAAAGGTGTGCTCTGTTGAAGAGCAGGATGTGCAAGAACCCAGAGGCCTTGCTGCATTCTTCCATCCAAAGAAACGTAAGATGGCCTATCTGGAATTGACGATCGATTACAGAGAGACAGCGGGATGCTTCTCCAAGCGCAGGTGGTTACTTGAACCGAATTGCACGATAAAGATTGGCCGGTCGGCTACAAGTGATGTGATGATGCCCGCAAACAATCGAATCAGCCGAAACCATTGTGAGATCTTTACAATGAAAACGAAAGATTTACAATACGGGATCTTTCAAAGTTCGGTACGCTCCTTTCAAACGGAGAACCGATGTAAAAAAGGAAAACAGTATACATTGAGGGATGGAGACAGTTTTTATGTCCTGTCGCCAGAGTATACGTTCAAGGTGGTGATTGAAACGTGATCTCTCTTTTTAAGAGAAAAAAGTTAAAGGGGAAAGCTGCCGACGAAATGCAGGCGATGGATGATGTGACACAGACGCTTTTGTACCCGTCTGAAAATGATTCGGAAAAGACACTGTGCTTTGACAGCTGTGAAACCGACACAACGGAAATTGCCGGTTATATGTCGATTGGAACGAGAAACAATCAGCAGGATTCAGTTCGCTTCGACCATAACGAATTCAGCACAGTCTGTGTGGTATGTGACGGCATGGGCGGCTTATCCGGCGGTGAACGTGCCAGTGCTCTGGCGGCGCAGGGAATGACACAGCATCTGCTCGAAAATGCACAGGCGACGGATATTTCTACAGAGATGGGCCGTGCGGCACTGAGGCTGAATGAAAAAAGTTAAAGACATCCGCGACAGCGAAAACCGCAAAATGGAAGCCGGAACAACATTGACTGCTGTATTTATCCGGAACGGAGAATTATTCTGGTGCGGGATCGGTGACAGCCATATTTATCTGTACCGTGCAGGTGAATTGCGGCAGCTGAATATTGACCACAATTTTGGTGTGCATTTGGATCAAATGGTGCAGGAGGGAAGCATTACCACTGAGGAGGCACTGCGTCATCCGCAACGTGCAGCACTGACAAGTTATCTTGGCATTCAGGAACTGACATTGATCAGTGGAAATCGGATACCATTCCCTCTGCAAAAGGATGATGTACTGCTTCAATGTACAGATGGGCTGTATCGTTGCTTATCAGATGATGCAATCTGCCAGATTTTGAATGCCACAAAGGATTTGAAGCAGGCCTCCAAGCTGCTGGTGGAAACGGCTCTGACATTTCCCGGAGCACATGATAATACATCGGTGCTGTTGACAAAGTACAAAGGCTAAAGTCAGAAAATATAAAAAAGAAAGGGGTGCAATAAAAAAGCTGGAAGAAGACGCAAATCAAAGGAGTGTTGCTTTATGACAAACAACAAGATTCAGATGCCTGCAAATTTTGTGGCTCTGAATGAAAACGAAATGTCTTGTGTTGAGGGCGGCGGTATTGTTTCACAGATCTGCTATGCTTTTGGCCGGATGTTCCGCAGCACCTACTATGATAACTGGGAGAGTGAGTCTAAGACCCTCGAACAGTCTCATGGCGCTGTTGTTTCCAAGAAAAATGGTGTCTACACCTACTCTGACGGTTATACCCACACGATGTCTGGCGGCAGCAACTGGGGCTTTACCAGCCTCGGCGATTTCTTCTACGGCATCGGTGATCTGTTTGCTGCGTTCTATCTGTAAATTCTAAGGAGTTGTGAAAATTCACAGCTCCTGAAACGAAAGCGATTCTTCCAGATTTTTTTATTGCATCGCAAGTTCTGACTAAAGGATAGGTACATATTATGGAGAGAAAATCGAAAGCAAGCAAAGTACATATGATTACTTCCTATTAGGAACACTGTAAATACAAGGCTTTTCGGAGCCTGCAAACCAGAAAAAAGTAATATTTGATCTATCACATTACGCAAAAATGCCGTCCGGCATGAAAAAGCGGGCGGCTTTTTTTCGCGTGGATAGACGGAAAGGAGGTGCAAAAATTAACTACAAAATTTTGAGCGTTCAAATTTGATGCAACTTTAACGAAAACGGAGGTATCGTAAATGGCCGATTGAAAAAATTTGAAGTACTGGCCCTGCGGAGAATATTTCCCCGGAGGCCGCCGAGCCTATCGCCACACCAGAACAGGCCGCAACATCTGAACCCCAGCAGGAACAGACCGGGCCTGCCATACCTGAGCCCGGCGATGTGGTTGTGTCCTTTGACAAAATCAATGAGCTTATGGCAGAAAAGAGACAGAACGCCCGCGCCGAAGTCGAAAAGGCGGAAACCCCCGAAGCGCCGGAGGCGGCAGCCTCCGGAGAAATACCGCAGCCCGCCAATACGGAGGAACCGAAAAAGACCGCGCCGTGGCCGTCCCGCCGAAAAGCAGAAAAGGCCGCGACTGAAAATCAGAAAGCGGAGAAATCGGCTGGGGCTCGCAAGGGCCGCCCACCCAAGGCGGATAAGGCGGCCCCTGACAAGCCCAAGCCGTCCAAACGAGACAAAGTGTCCCGAAGCGATGGAAAGGCCCCGGATGTCAAGGAGCCCATTAAGCCCGCACAGGATACGGCACTGAAGGAAACTGCTGCTGTGGAACAGACGGCTCCCGAGCCGACTACACCGCCCCGCCCGGTTGAGGAAGGCAAGCTGGTTTATCTGAAACTTTCCGAGGTTCATCCGTTTCACACATTCCGTCCGCACCCCTTTAAGGTACGGGACGATGCGAAGATGCAGGAAATCGTTGCTTCTATCCGCGTAAACGGTGTAATGGTTCCCGGTCTTGCCCGCCCGGAGAAAGATGGAAACGGCTATGAAATTGTAGCGGGCCATCGCCGTACCCACGGCAGTGAGCTGGCTGGACTGGAGGAAATGCCCTTTATCGTCCGTGAAATGACCGACCACGAAGCGGTACAGGCCATGAAGGACAGCAACAAGCAGCGTGACGGGATGCTCCCCAGCGAATTGGCCGCGCTGCTGGAACTCGAGGTTGAGGACATCAAGCATCAGGGCGGGCGGCTGAAAGGTGTTGCGGAAGGCGATGTCGGGAAACGCTCGGTTGAGATTGTAGGCGAGGCGCATGAAATGAACTATAAAAAGGTCATGCGCTACTTGCGGCTCAACTCCCTTGTGCCGGAGCTTCTGGATAAGGTAGACGATAAAAAGATGGGCTTCATGCCTGCCGTGGAGCTTTCCTACATCAAACCGAAAAATCAGAGGCTTATTGCTGTTTCCATTGACGGGGAGCAGGCTTCGCCCTCGCTGGCCCAGGCCAAACGGCTCCGGGAGCTGGATAAGGAAGGCAAGCTCAACGGCGATGTCATTGACGGTATCTTATCAGAACAGAAAAAGGAGGATCGAGGCGTGATTATTTCTACTGCGGAACTGGAAAAGTATTTTGGCAAGGAGGTCACTCCCGCCAAAATGAAAGAACAGATTATGTCCCTGCTGGATGACTGGAAAGAAAAAACAGCCGCCGGAGCTGGCAAAAGCCCCGAAAAAGCAGGAACTTGACAAGTAACAACTTCGAGACACTTTGTCCCGAGGGCCCCGCCCTCGCGCAGAGGCTCTGGTGGTATATATCCCCCGTCGCCGCCTGTTTTTTTAGTACAGCCGGGAGTGGGCCGTCAAGGGTGCAGCGCACCGCCGTTTTCGGCGGCTCGCCCTTGACGGTCTGCCCCGGCTGTGCTATTTTCCCCGGCAAGCGGCGGGGGTATATCCTCCAGAGCCCGCCCCCATTTTCCCAAGACTGGGAAAGGGCGTGGGGTTTGGGTTGAACTTTCTTATTAAAATATCGGAGGTATGAACGATGAAACGACCCCTTGCTTATATCACCGCTGCATGGCTCGGCGGCGATAGCGAAAACGCAGAACTGGCGGCGCAGTATTGCCGTACCGTGTATGAGGCAGGCTTTTCTCCTATTTGTCCGCCTTTGTACTTGCCCCTGTTTCTCAACGATGCTGTTCCCGAGGAGCATAAAAGCGGTATCGACATGAGCCGTGACCTGCTCCGCCGTTCTCATGTGCTGGTTGTTTGCGGGCACAGTATGACCGAAGCCATGAAAAAGTGATATTGCCGTGGCCCAGCGGCTGGGAAATTTACGGCAACAACCCTTGAGGGCATCCTGACCGTCAAGGGACAGGGCCGCCGCTGATGGCGACCCTGTTTGAAGCCTACGTTACCAACGCCGGAAAGTACAGCGATGGGGCCAGCTTTGTGGGTTGAAACACTGAAATTTTCCCACAACCGCCCAGGTAGGTGGAGGCTGCTTTTGAAACGGATCGGCGTGGATGGCGTCCGCTATCAGGAAATTTTTTATTACCTCTTTCGATGGGGATGTGCTGGGGCTCTATGACCATTTGAGCGAGTATGAAAATCTGGACGAGCTTAATCATCTGGCCTGCCTGCTTTCCGAGCTTACCTCATCGGAGCTGGAAACACTGGAGGCCGTCCTCGACAGCGGCGATCACTGTTCTTCGGTGCGGGACATCATCAATCTGACACAAAATCTGGACTGTTACGGCTTTTACCCCGGCGTATCCGATGAGGAAACGCTGGGGCGTATTTATGTGGACGATCTGGAAATGTTGGATGTGCCGGATCAGGTAAAACCGTATTTCGATTATGAGGCGTATGGCCGGGATGCCTGCATCCACGAAAACGGCCATTTTGCCCCGGGCGGCTATATTGTCAAAGAAAGCGATCATTTCTTGGAAGTGTATCACGGCTTGCAGGATATTCCCAAGGAGCATAAGGTGTTCTCTTTCCCGAAGCTCTCTATCCGGGAGCAAATGGCCGCTTATCAGGAAATCATAGACGGTTCTTCTTTGGAGGGCTACCGTCAAATGCAGAAAAAAGGCCGTGGGGATCGGTGATGGCACTTCGAGACAAATTGTCCCAAGGAAGGAGGCGGTGTAACTGATTGATGAAGATATTTCCCGGCGCACGATAGCCATATCTGTAAAAACGACCAAGCTGACGGCGCGGGGACTGGCGTATGTGCTGGGCATGGTGGGTCGGAAGATCCGCAAGGCATACCGTGGGCGGCAAGTACCGCATGGCAAACAAAGTGTGCGAAAGCTCATGGCCCACGGCACAGCCACCAACAGCATTGAGCTATCCGGGGATGCCAAGTCCTTTGACCGCGTGGCCCGGAAATGGAATGTAGACTATGCGTTCTATAAAACCCGGGCCGGACAAATACCTGCTGTTTTTTCAAGGCTGGACAGGCAGACGCAATGACCGCCTGCTTTTCTGAGTATTCCCGGAAAGTGTTAAGCAAAGCAAAATCGAACCGTGTTCCCATCCGGGAACAACTGCAACAGGCGGCAGATCAGCTTTCCAAAGAAAAGCCGAAGCAGAAAGAACGTGCAAAGGAGGTGGCCCATGAGGACAGATAAGATCAGAAAATATCTCATTCCGAACATTCCCTATCTGTTCATCCTGTGGGCGTTCCTCAAGCTGGGAACGGCCTACCGGCTGGCAGCGGGTAACGATTTTGCACATAAGCTCATCGGGCTGGGCCAGACGATTGGCCCGGCCTTTGCTGACTTTGCACCCGGTCTTGCTCCGCTGGATTGGCTTGTTGGTATTGTAGGCGCAGTTGGTTTCCGGCTGCTGATCTATTTCAAAAGCAAGAACGCTAAGAAGTTTCGGCGGGATGCAGAATACGGCAGCGCCCGGTGGGGAACGGAAAAAGACATCAAACCATTTGTTGATCCAAGGTTTGAAAACAACGTGATTTTGACCGGGACGGAGTTTCTCACGATGAACACCCGCCCTAAAATTCCCGCAAATGCCAGAAACCTGAATTGCTGTATTATTGGCTCATCCGGCTCCGGCAAAACCCGCTTTTGGCTCACGCCCCAGCTTTTACAGGCTCATTCCTCTTATGTGGTGGTCGATCCCAAAGGCGGTGTGCTGGGACAGGTCGGAGCTTTCCTGCAAAAATCGCGGGTACAAAATCAAGGTATTCAACAGCATAGATTTTTCAAAATCCATGCACTATAACCCGCTGGCGTATATCCGCAACGAGGCCGATATTCTGAAATTCGTGGATGCCCTGATTTCCAACACAAAGGGCGAAGGCAAGGAAGGCGATCCATTCTGGACGAAATCGGAAACGCTTTTATACTGCGCCCTGATTGCCTACATCATTTTCGAGGGGCCTGCCGAGGATCGGAACATGAATACCCTTGTGGATATGATTTCCGGCATGGAGGTCAAGGAGGATGACGAGGACTTTATGAACGCGGTGGACTATATGTTTGCCGGGCTTGAAAAGCGCAAGCCGGATTGCTTCGCGGTCAAACAGTATAAAAAGTACAAATTGGCCAGCGGCAAGACGGCAAAAAGCATTTTAATTTCCTGCGGTGCGCGGCTGGCTCCCTTTGACATCCCGCAGCTTCGTGAAGTCATGGCCTATGACGAATTGGAGCTTGACCGCATCGGAGATCGGAAAACGGCGGTATTCTTCATCATTTCCGATACCACGCAGACCTACAACTTTTTAGTGGCGCTTGCATTTTCGCAGATGTTCAACCTCCTGTGTGAACGGGCGGACAATGTTCACGGTGGCCGCCTGCCGCACCATGTACGGGTGTTGTGGGATGAGGCAGCCAACACGGGACAGGTGCCCCAGCTCGAAAAGCTGGTCGCGGTTATCCGCTCCCGTGAGGTGAGTCTTTGCCTGCTGTATCAGCAGTTGGCGCAGTGCAAGGCCATTTACGATAAACACGCCGAGACAATCCTCGGCAACATGGACAGCGTGGTGTTCCTCGGTGGCCGCGAAGCCAGCACCATCAAGGAAATATCCGAGAACTGGCTGGGAAAGGCCACAATCAGTATGCAGACCGACAGCCGCTCCCGTGGTCAGTCGGAAAGCTACAGTCAAAATACCCAGCGGCTGGGCCGGGAACTGATGACCCCAGCCGAACTTGCAACCATGCCGGGAGATAAATGTATTTTGCAGCTTCGGGGCCTACCCCCGTTCTTCTCTCCCAAGTATGATCTGAAACGGCATCCGAACTACCGTTATACGGCGGAGGCCGATAAACAGAAAAACGCTTTTGACCTCGACAGGCTCATTAACCGCCGCAGGCGGCCCGGTCTGAACGAGGCGTGTACGATGTATGAGGTGACTGTGCCGGACGATGCACTCACGGAAGAGGACGAGGACATCCTCAACTATGATGACATCGACGATCCAGACGCCTTTGCATAAACGCTTCGAGACAAAGTGTCTCGAAGTTTGTAACCTGCCGTCTGCAAGGGCGGCTTTTTTGTTACCGGGAAAACCCGGAGAAATGGAGGCTTATATGGCATTTTTGCTCATCTGCAATCGACACTTTACAGACCCTCGTTATCGCGCTCGGCGCTGGCCTTGGCGTGTGGGGCGTGGTCAATCTGCTGGAGGGCTACGGCTCGGATAACCCGGGCTCCAAGTCCCAGGGCATGAAGCAGCTCATGGCGGGCGGCGGCATCATCGTCATTGGCACCACACTGATCCCTCTGCTGTCTGGCCTGTTTTAAGGTAGGCGCTTATGGATTTTCTCACCGACTGGCTCACAAACTGGCTCAAAGAGCTTCTGATTGGCGGGATCATGGGGAACCTCGAAGGTCTTTTTGATACTGTCAATACCCAAGTCGGAGAGATTGCGGCACAGGTAGGGACTACCCCGGCGGCGTGGCACGCCGGGGTTTTCTCCCTGATCCGACAGCTTTCCGAAACGGTGATCCTGCCGATTGCCGGAATGGTGCTGACCTTTGTTGCCACTTATGAGCTCATACAGATGCTTTTGGAAAAGAACAATATGCACGAGGTTGACGTTGCGAACCTCTATAAATGGATGTTCAAAACAGCCTGTGCAATCCTGATCCTGTCAAACACATTCAATATCGTCATGGCCGTGTTCGATGTCTCGCAGAGCGTCATCGCGCAGGCAGGCGGGCTCATTCAAGGCTCTACCGATGTTTCGGCGGATATGCTTGCTGAACTGGAAACCTCGCTGGAGGCGATGGACTTGGGGCCGCTTTTGGGCTGTGGCTGCAGTCTGCGCTCATTGGCTTCACGATGAAGGCGATGGGAATTATCATTTTCGTTTTGGTGTATGGCAGGATGCTGGAAATCTATCTGCTGACCAGTCTGGACCCCCATCCCCGTTGCTACGCTTTCCAACCGGGAGCTTGGTGGCACCGGGCAGAACTACATCAAGTCCCTGTTTGCCGTGGGCTTTCAAGGGCTGCTGATCCTTGTATGTGTTGCAATTTACGCAGTGCTCATTCAAGGCATCGCAACAGGCGGCGATCCCATTGGGGCGATTTGGGGAACTGTGGGCTACACGGTTCTGCTTTGCTTCATGCTCTTTAAGACCGGGAGCATTGCCCAGCGTATCTTTGGCGCTCATTAACAGGAGGAGGTGCTTATGCCGAGAAGATACGGGGCGGATGGAACGCGCTTATGGAATGGAAAAACGCCGGAGGAGTTTACTGAAGCGGACGCTTACCGCTTTATGGCGGAAACAGAGGCCGTCCTGCAAAGAAAAGAGTTGATGGACGACCCCGCCCAGCCTGCTCCGGCAAGCGGAAAGGAGGAATTTTATCTGAGTAAGAAAGACGATGTATTGCTGACCCCGGAGCAGATTGCTGCGGAGGAGCGGCGCTGGCTGTTTGATGCTCCCATCGCGGAGCTTGCAGAAGTCAAGGGCGTTAGCATTGATGAGGCAGTAAAAATGCGGACAGATGCTGTCTTGCAGGAGGCGGTTGTTCCGATCACGGTATCTGTCCGTCCGATTGAGCCGCAGGGTAAACTGATCGGCTTCGCCAGCGTCAATTTTGGCGGTGTGGTCATCGACGATTTTAAGGTTGTGGACGGGAAAAACGGGATTTTCCTCGGCGCTCCCTCTAAACCCGATCCTGCCAGCCGGACGGGATACCGGGCTACGGTTCGGATTCCTGACCGAGCCACACAGGAACGGATCAATGCGGCTGGTGTGGAGGCGTATCATGCAGCGGTGGAACAGCTTGTTGCACGGGCCCAGGCGGTACGGCCTGCCCCGATCAAGGAGCAGATGGCCGAGGCTGCAAAGCAAGCGGGAAAAGAAAACGCTGCCCGGCCTGCGCCTGCCAAGGCAAAGGAGGCCCGTAATGACCGATAGCCGCACTTTGGGACAAAGTGTCCCGAAGGAGGGCTTGTTTCTCTTGGACGGCATCGAGGGCCTGCGCTCCCTGCCCAAACATAGCGTGGATATGCTGTTGACTGATCCGCCTTACGGCACAACCCGGAATTATTGGGATGTGCCCCTGCCGCTCCCGGAGCTGTGGGAGGCGGTGAAATGGGCGGTCAAGCCGAATGGCGCAGTGCTGTTTTTCGCACAGTGCCCCTTTGACAAGGTGCTGGGCGCATCCAACCTCGCCATGCTCCGCTATGAGTGGATTTGGTACAAAGAGCGCGGAACGGGCTTTCTCAATGCAAACCGGGCTCCGCTGAAAAAGTCCGAGAACATCTTGGTGTTTTACCAAAAGTCCCCGGTCTACAATCCACAGTTTACTTACGGCAAGCCATATACCCGTGTTCATTCCCGAAGCGGTACAAGCTCTAACTATGGGAAATTTGAACGGCAGGGCTCAGAGTCCAACGATGGCCGCCGCTATCCCGGAAATGTGCTTTTTGTGCCTACGGTGTCCGGCGGCATCCATCCCACACAGAAGCCCGTGGAGCTCTGTGAGTATCTGATCCGCACCTATACCCGCCCCGGCGAATTGGTCGCGGACATTTGCGCGGGCTCCGGCACAACCGCGATTGCAGCTATCAACACAAAACGTCGCTTTGTATGCTTTGAAACGGCCCCGGCCTTTTATGCCGCGGCCAGTGAGCGTATTCGTGCGGCGCAGGCAGTAAAAAAGCTCCGGCGAGAAAGGAGTGTAATTATCCAGCAGTATTCTATCATTTACGCTGACCCGCCGTGGCGCTACTCGGCTAAGAAAGTACAGGGCGCGGCGGAAAACCATTATCCCACTATGAGCATTGAGGAGTTATGTGCGTTGCCTGTGGCTGATCTTGCAGCCCCGGACAGCGCACTCGTTTTTATGGGCCACTTTCCCGCAGCTCCCGGAGGCGCTCCGGCTGATCGAGGCTTGGGGCTTCACCTATAAATCCGTTGCTTTCGTCTGGCTGAAAAAGAACAAGAAGGCGGATAGCTGGTTTTACGGCCTTGGCTTCTGGACAAGGGGCAATGCAGAAATCTGCCTGCTGGCAACCAAGGGACATCCAAAGCGGCAGGCTGCCAACATTCATCAATTCATCATTTCCCCGATTGAGGCCCACAGCAAAAAGCCGGACGAGGCCCGCGCCAAAATCCTTTCCCTGATGGGCGATCTGCCCCGCGTGGAGCTCTTTGCCAGGCAGACCCCGCCCGGCTGGGCTGTATGGGGAAACGAAGTGACACCAACCATCCCGGACTTTGGGACACATTGTCCCGAAGTGCAGAAAGGAGTGTGATCTATGCCCTATGTAAACGTACCAAACGATTTATCCAAAATCAAAACAAAGATGGCTTTCAACCTCACCAAACGCCAGCTTGTCTGCTTCGGCAGCGCGGGCGCGGTGGGGATTCCGGCCTATCTGCTAACCCGTGGCACCCTCGGCAATACCGGGGCGATGTTTCTCATGCTGGGAATTATGCTCCCGGCGTTCCTGCTGGCCATGTATGAAAAGGACGGCTTACCCTTTGAAAAGGTGGTGCGGAATATCATCCGGGCCAAGTTTCTAAGGCCGGGGATCAGGGCCTACCGAACCGAAAACATTTATGCGCCCTTTGCCGGGCCGGGCGCTGGAAAGGAGGATGTGATTGAAAAACACAAAGAAAAAAAAACGGAGCCGCCGCCAAGTGTAAAGGCCGGGCGACCCTGTCTGCCCAACAGACAATCCCGTATCTGTCCATGCACCCGGACGGTGTGTGCAAGCTCCCGGGTGGGCTCTATACAAAAACCGTGGAATATGAGGACATCAATTACTCCGTGGCATCCACCGAGGATCAGACTGCCATATTCAGCGGATGGAGTTCATTTCTCAACTACTTTGACAGTTCGCTGCCGTTCCAGCTTTCCTTTATCAACCGTCGTTCCCATTCCCGCAGCCGCTATCAAGTCAATATCCCGAAAGCGGATGACAACTATAACAGCGTCCGGGATGAGTTTACCGGGATGCTGAAAAATCAGATTGCCAAAAGCAATAACGGCATTGAACGCTCAAAATACATCACCTTTGGCATACCCGCCGAGGGGATTGCGGAGGCACGGCCCCGTCTGGAGCGTGTGGAGGCCGATGTCATGGGAAACTTTAAGCGACTGGGCGTTCCCTCGGAGCCGATGGACGGACGGGCCCGCCTTGCGCTGCTTCATAGCCAGATGCACCCGGGGAGCCGCGAGGCGTTCCGCTTTTCGTGGAAAGACATCCCGCAGACCGGGCTCGGCACAAAAGACTTTATTGCCCCGGACAGTCTCGACTTCCGCCAGTCCCGCACATTCCGCATCGGCCAGTATTGGGGCGCGGTGTCCTACTTACAGATTATGGCATCGGAGCTTTCGGATAAGTTGTTGGCGGAAATCTTGGAGCTGGATGCGGAAATGACCGTGACCATGCACATTCAAACCGTGGATCAGCTCAAGGCAATTAAGACCATCAAGGGGAAAATCTCGGACATCGGAAAAATGAAAGTGGAGGAACAGAGAAAGGCTGTGCGCTCCGGCTATGACCCGGATATTCTTCCCCCTGACCTGATTACATTCAGCAAGGACGCAGCGGAACTTCTGGCTGATTTGCAATCCCGCAATGAGCGAATGTTTCTGCTGACCTTTACGGTGGTAAACCTTGCTCCTAACCGCCAGCGGCTGGAAAACGATGTGTTTACCGTGGGCGGTATCGCGCAGAAATACAACTGCGCTCTGCGCCGTCTGGACTGGCAACAGGAACAGGGCTTTGTTTCCTCGTTGGCCCTTGGTTACAACGAGGTAGAAATCCAGCGCGGTATGACCACCAGCTCCACAGCCATCTTTATTCCTTTTATGACAAGGGAGCTCCGCATGGCTGGGCATGCCCTCTACTATGGCATGAACGCACTTTCTCACAATGTCATCATGGCTGACCGCAAAAAGCTGAAATCGGCAAACGGGATGTATTTGGGCTCTACGGGCTCCGGCAAGAGCTTTGCCGCAAAGCGCGAGCTCTTGAATGTGTTTCTCACCATCCCGCAGGATCGGATCATCGTGGTTGACCCGATGGGCGAATACGCTCCACTGGTGCGAAGGCTGGGCGGCCAGGTGATCGAGATTGCCCCGGACAGCCCGCACCACCTCAATCCGATGGATGTGGAGCTCAATATGGCCGCCGGAGAAAGCCCGCTTTCCATGAAGGCGGATTTTCTTTTGTCCCTATGCGAGCTGGTGGTCGGCGGCAAGGAAGGCTTGCAGCCCATTGAAAAGACGGTCATTGACCGCTGTGTGCGTTTGGTGTACCGGGAACAGGCGCTCGGACTGGAAACTGCAAAAAACACCGCTGTTGCAGGATTTGTACGAAGAGCTCTTACGCCAGCCGGAGCCCGAAGCCCGGCGCGTGGCAACTGCCTTAGAGCTTTATTGCACAGGCTCCCTCAATCTCTTTAACCATCCTACCAACGTCAAGACGGACAGCCGTGTGGTGTGCATCGTTCTGAAAAACATGGGCGAAAACCTTAGAAAGATTGCAATGCACATCACAAATGAGTTTGTTTCGCAGGCGGTGGATCAGAACTTCCACGAGGGTGCGGCGACTTGGTGCTACTTTGACGAGTTTCATATTCTGCTCCGCGATCCGCTGACAGCCAGCTACTTTGTGGCAGTCTGGAAAATGCTGCGTAAAAAGGATGTGTGCCGTCTGCTTTGACGCAGAACGTCAAAGACCTTTTGGCCAGCCGGGAAATCGAGAACATTCTGGACAACACGGATTTTATGATTCTGCTTTCGCAGGCGCAGAGTGACCGTACCATTCTGGCAAAACAGCTCGGTATTTCCGAGCATCAGCTTTCCTATATCACACACAGCAATTCCGGCGAGGGGCTGTTGTTCTATGGAAATGTAACCATTCCGTTTGTGGATCGGTTCCCTCGCGGAGAAATCTATGACCTGCTGACTACCCGCCCGGAGGATATGAAGAATGAAACGAAAAACGAATAAGACCAAGGAGGAGGCTTGGTCGCAGACCGCCCACGCCCCTGACGGGGAACAGCCCGGGCCGGAGGCTTCCGACACTTCGGGACAAAGTGTCCCGAAGTCCAAGTTCCGCAAAAAGAGCCAGCAGGAACAGGCTGCGGCGGCAAAGCTCCACATGGAGTCCCAAGGCGAAAACTGGAACAGGCCCGGGAGAAGCTGGCAAAGCAAAAGCCGCCGAAAAAGCCTGGCCCGGTAAAACGCATAGGCCGTGTTGCCAGTGGTTCCGTTCACAGCTTCGTGCATGGCAAGATTTTTGAAGTGGAACAGGAAAATGTCGGCACAGAAGGCGCACACCGTTCTGAGCTTGTGGGAGAAACCGCGCTGCGGCACGGCTCCCGCTTTGTGCGCCGTAAAGTCCGGGAACATCCGGCAAAAGTGGTACGCAAGGCCGAGGCCCGCTATACCAAATACACGGCGGACTACCATTTTCACACCGCCGCACAGGAGCACCCGGAGCTGACGAAAAATGCCCTTACCCGCTACTGGCAGAAGCAACGGCTTCGCAGGCAATACCGCAAGCAGGCAAAGGAGGCTGCAAAGCAGGGCGCGGCTGCGGCTGGGAAAACTGCCACAGCCACAGAACGCCTGACCGCCCGGGCAGTGGAATTTGTCAAAAGTCATCCCGCAGGTGCCGTGATTGCGGTGCTCTGTGTGTTACTCCTGTTTGCTATGCAGTCCTGTTCCTCTACCATGCTTATGCTGGGGAACGCAGGGGCCGGTGCATTAGGAGCCAGCACCTATCCTTGCGAGGATCGTGATATGCTGGCCGCCGAAGCCGCCTATTGTGCGCTGGAAGATGATTTACAGCATTATCTGGACACCTATGAAAGCACCCATGACTACGACGAATACCACTTCGATCTGGACGAAATCGAACATGATCCCTATGTGCTTCTTTCTCTTTTGTGTGCGCTCCATGAGGGGCAATGGACAATAGACGAAGTACAGGGAACGCTGCAAATGCTGTTTGACCGCCAGTACATTCTCACGGAGGATGTGGTGGTGGAAACCCGGTATCGCACAGAAACCGACACATGGACGGACGAGGACGGCAACTCCCATACGGACACCTATCAGGTGCCTTACGATTATTACATCTGTACGGTCACGTTGGAGAACTTTGATTTATCCCATGTGCCCGTATATGTCATGAGCGAGGAGCAGCTTTCCCGATATGCCATCTATATGGCAACGCTGGGGAAACCGCCCTGATCTGTTCCCGGATTCTCCCTATGTGAACAAGTATATTACCGGGAAACCCGGTGATTACGAAGTGCCCGGAGAATATCTGGACGATGAAACCTTTGCTGCAATGCTTGCCGAAGCGCAGAAATACATCGGCTATCCCTATGTGTGGGGAGGCAGTTCTCCTGCCACTTCCTTTGATTGCTCGGGGTACGTTTCGTGGGTCATCAATCACTCCGGCTGGAATGTGGGCAGGCTGGGAGCCCAGGGGCTCTATAACATCTGTACGCCGACCAGCTCTCCCAAACCCGGTGATCTGGTGTTCTTCAAAGGCACCTATGACACGCCGGGCGTGAGCCATTGCGGGATTTATGTCGGTGACGGGAAAATGCTGCATTGCGGAGATCCCATCGGCTACGCAAATTTGAATACAAGCTACTGGCAATCTCATTTTTACGCCTACGGGCGTTTACCGTGACAGGAGGTTTTGAAATGGCAACTACTAAAAGCATGAAAATTCAGGCCGAGATTGATAAGGTCAAGGCTAAAATCAGTGAACAGCAGGCCCGGCTCAAGGAGCTGGAGCAGAAAAAGCTGGAGGCGGAAAACAGCGAGATCGTGGACATTGTGCGCGGTATGAGCATTTCCCTTACGGAGCTCCCGCTGCTGTTTGAAAAGCTGAAGGATGGAGGTACTTTGGGACAAAGTGTCCCGAAGTCCGAAGAAGAAAAGGAGGAAAACTGAATATGAAACACTTTCGTATGTTTGGCGGCGGGGCTTTGCTCCGCCGTTCTTTTATGCGGCTTTGCAATCCCGGCCTATGCCTATTCGGACGGCGGGAATGAGGAACCGCCTGTTGTGGAAGAAACTCCGGCCCCGGAGCCAGCGCCTACCATTACCCCGGGCGAGGGCTTTTCGGAGGATGGAAACCTTGTGACCCGCGATCTGCTCTACGATGCTGTAACCAACAAACAGTTCATCACGGTGGAAACCAGCGGCGGCAACACCTTTTACATTGTCATTGACTATGACAAGCCTGTGGACGAGGACGGCGAACAGTATCACACCTACTTTCTGAACATGGTGGATGAAGCCGATCTGCTGGCGGCACTGGAGGCCGCTGGCGGAGAACTTCCGGCCTGCTCCTGCACAGAAAAATGTGCGCCCGGAGCCATCCATACGGATTGCGAGGTCTGCGCGGTCAACATGACCGAGTGTGCTGGCACAGCTCCCGAACCCGCCCCGGTGACGGAACCTGCGGAGGAGCCGGAACCCGAGCCCCAGCAGAAAAGCAATACCGGGACGCTTCTGCTGATCTTGGCAGTGGCTGTTCTGGGCGGCGGTGCAGGCTGGTACTTCAAAATCTATCGCCCGAAGCATGAAAAAGCTGCTGTACCCGAAGAGGATTACAGTGAGGAACTGGCTGATTATGACGATCCCGAGGACGATGGGCCGCCTTGGGACGAGGACGATACCGAAAGCGAGGATAATGAATGAGATTTACCAACAACCCCTATGAGGGATTTATGAAAGAAAAAAGCTACTTTAAGGGTGTGCCGCCCAGCCTGCCGCCGAAGGGCTCCCGTTGTGACGGCTGCCCTTACTGGCGCGGGATCGGCTGCGTGTTCTGCTACCGGGAGCAGCTCAAACCACCGGGCAACGGGAGGTGATGCTGTGGGCCGAGAACTGACCCGGACAGAAAAAGCGGCAATCCGCAGGCTGGTGTCAAAATGGTGTGCCAACTATGACCGGGACTGCGGCTGCCTGCCGCTGGATTGCGAGTGCTATATGTTTGGGAAATGCTGGACGGGGGCTTATTGCCGCTACTTCCGCGAGGCAGTTCTGCCCCTTGATCCGGCGCTGGAGGCTGCGTTGCTGACAGAGGGGCCAAGGCCGGATTTCAAGGCTTGCCCGGTATGCGGCAGAGCCGTGGCTCCTGATGGACGGCAAACCTATTGTTCGGCGGCCTGTGCAAAGGCGGCACACCGCAGACAGCAGCGGGAATATATGCGGAAAAAACGGGGCTGATATGTTGACAATTAGGCCAGCCTAAACCCGCTTATGACAAGGCTTTTTTAAGGCCCTTTTTCTGCGGGAGGTGTATGTTTCTATGTCCGGCCCTGTTTCCGTGAGATGCTGTCAACATTTTAGCTGCCGGGGCTTTGGGACAATTTGTCCCAAAGTTCCGGCTTTTGTGGAAGGAGATACTATGCCGAAATATTATCCGATCAACGAAGAAGCCGCAAAGCGGGCAAAAGATATGAACAGCTTTTCCGACTATCAGCCGGGCTCCGCTACGGCGGGCTACCGGGCAATGGTCGATGAAGCGTATGCAGCGGCGGAACGCCAGAAAGCGCGTGTCGATCCCATGTACCATGATAAGATTGACACACTGGTGGATCGCTATGCCCGGAAACTTGCTGAAAATCTGAATGAACGCAATGTGATTGATGCCCGTGTACCCTCTATTCTGATCTCCGGGGGCGGCAACTTCCCTGTGGCAAAGAAGCACAAGCAGAACGCCGCCCGGGATCGCAACTATGGAGAGTATGCGGAGATTTCAAAGCTGCTTGATAAAATCCGCTCTGTTGGTATGGGCGGGATCAGCGCAGACGATGATCTGGCCGTGGAAAAGCTGACAAAAAAGCTGGAGGGGCTGGAGTCCCAGCAGGCCACCATGAAGGCGGTCAATGCGTATTTTCGGAAACACAAAACGCTGGACGGCTGCCCGGAGCTTACGCCGGAGCAGGCCGAAAAGCTCAAAGCAAATATGGCGCAGTCATGGCACTTGGATAAAAGCAAGCCGTACCCCGCCTATCTGCTTTCCAACAACAACGCCAACATCCGCCGTGTACGCCAGCGCATTGAGGAATTGAGCAGCCGCTCCGAGTTTGCTGGCTGGACATTCCCCGGAGGTGAGGCCAAAATCAACGAGGCTGAAAACCGTTTGCAGCTTATTTTTGAGGAAAAGCCCGATGCCGATCAGCGGCAGGAACTGAAAAGCAACGGCTTTAAGTGGGCTCCCAGCCAAGGGGCATGGCAGCGGCAGCTTAACCAGAACGCCATCCGTGCTGCGGCCCGGATAGACTTTCTGCGACCCGAGGACGGTACAAGCCCCTATCAGCTCCAGCCGTTTGTGAAAAGAGAAAACAAAGAAATGTCTCGATGATGGGAGGTGTACTATGGACAAAAATCAAGGCTATGCTATTTTGAAGGCGGTCATGCTGGAAAATGGGCGGGGATTTGCATTGGGCGAACATCCCACCGCGCCATCCCGCTATGTCACATGGGCCTGCTATGATGACAAGGACGGCCAGCGGCAGTACGAATGGGGTCACTATGGAAATGACCGCACCGCGATGGAACAGGATTTTACAGACCGGGTGCAGGACTATCAGCGTATTTATAACGTCGGGATCAGGCAGACCGAGGCTCCCGGTCTTTACAAGTATTATTCGACCCAGCGGCCTGTGGACATCGGGACATTCCCGAAGCCGCCCTATAACAAGCCGGATGAAATCTTCAATTACGATCAGCGCGTCCCGGTGGAAAATGGCTCGTTCTTGGCTTGGGGCTATCTTACCTATACCCGTCCGCTGACGGAAAAACAGGCATCCGACTATGAGCTGCGTCCTGCGCCTGATAATCCCGACAGGCCCCGTCCGATTGCCGAGCAGATGAAAAATGCGGCAAAGTTGGCGGAGGCAGATCGCGGCTCGGAGGCTCCGGCTCCCCAGCGCAGGCAGCCTGACCGTGGCGATAGATAAGGAGGTGCGTATATGGAAAAGAAACGTGAACAGGATTTGTCTGTACTGGAGGCGCTGCGCCTGCACCGTGAATTTCATTTGCCGCGCCCCGTTCCGGCAGACGAACAGGAAAAGCCGCTGGATAAGGTAAAGGAGCCGCCCCGCGCCTGCCGCAGCCGGGAGCGTGAGGAGCGATGACAAAGAAACGCCGCCGTCCGATCCATCTTCATGTGATGGTGTCGGAGGCGGAGCAGGCCCTGATTCAAGAACGTATGGCGGAGGCTGGCATCCGTAACATGGGAGCCTATATGCGGAAAATGGCCCTGAGTGGGTATGTGCTTCATGTTGACCTTTCGCCGGTTCGCGAGCTGGTTTCGCTCCAGCGGCGATGCTCCAACAATCTGAACCAAGTGGCAATTCAGGCCAACACCTACGGCGCAATTTATCCCGAAGAACTCGCAGCCTTACAGCGGGACTATGCCGCGTTGTGGGGGCCGCTGTCTGATCTTTTGAAACAGCTCTCCGCGCTGGTAGAGCTCTGACCCGTCCGGGGAGTGGTTGATACCGCTCCCCGGCTTTTTCTACTTCGGGACAAAGTGTCCCAAAGTAAAAATACTATTTGCCGGAAGGAGGGATTTCTACGGCGACAACCTACATCCGCCCTTATAAAACAGCGGCGGGAAAAAGTGCAATTCAAACGATGGAGGATCGTTTTACCTATGGCCTGAACCCGGAAAAGCTGGGAGCCGTATCTTCCTATCTCTGCGATCCGAACACGGCCCCCGCCGAGTTTCTTCTGGTAAAAAGTCAATACCTTGCAGAGACAGGCCGGGCCGTATCTCGCGGGGCCCTGTTCTTTCAGATCCGGCAGGCGTTCCTGCCCGGGGAGGTTACGGCGGAAGAAGCAAACCGTATCGGCTATGAAACGGCGATGCGCTGGACAAAGGGAAAGTATCAGTTTTTTTGGTCTGCACCCACACAGACAGGAGCCACCTCCACAATCACATTTATTTCAATTCAACGGCCTTTGACCGCTCCCGGAAGTTTCATAATTTTATTGGTTCGTCCTTTGCCCTGCGGCGGCTCTCTGACCGCGTGTGCATCGAACATGAATTGTCTGTTATCCAAAATCCGTGCCAGCACAGCAAGGGCCGTTTTCTCCACTATGGACAGTGGATCGGAGAAAAGCCACCCTCTGCCAAGCAGCGGGTACGGCTGGCTATTCTCGCCGCTTTGGAGAAAAAGCCCACGGACTTTGCCGACTTTCTTCGTCTCATGGAGGAGTCCGGCTTTGCCGTAAAAACAGGGGCGCGGCGGTGTCATCTCATTCCTTGCGCCCGGACAGGAAAAACCAACCCGGCTCCGGGCTTCTACACTGGGAGCCGGATTTGACCCGGAGGACATCAAGGCGGTAATTGCCGGGGAACGTCCGCTCCCTGAACTACCAGAGGAGCCCACGGTTCCGCCACGGCGAGTTAATCTTATCATCGACATTCAAGAGCGTATGGCCCAGGGCAAAGGCCCGGCCTATGAACGATGGGCCAAGGTCTACAACCTAAAACAGATGGCTGCCGCGCTCCAGTATTTGCAGGAGCATCATCTGACAGACTATGCGGCGCTGACGGCCAGCACCGAGGCTGCGGTGGATCACTTTCACAAGCTGTCTGACGAGCTCCGCACAACGGAGGAGGCCCTTTCCAAAACCTCGGAGCTGATGGCTGCCACGGTGGACTATGCCAAGACCCGCCCGGTGTTCGATGGGTACAAGGCTGCGCGGTACAGCAAAAAGTATCTGGCCCAGCATGAAGTGGAGCTTGCCACTTACCGGGCGGCAAAGGATACCATGAACACCATACTGAACGGCGCAAAGCTCCCTAAGATTGAAGCACTAAAAAAATCCCGCCGTGAGCTGGCGGGACAAAAGAAAGAGCTTTATGCAGAATACCGGGAGGCCCAGCGGCAAATGCGGGAGGCCGTGGCAATAAAAGCGAACATTGATCATCTGCTCGGCATAACAGACGAGCGTGAGAATAAGGCCCAGGAACGATAGTGACGGGCCGCAGACTACGGTGCAGCGCACCGGGACTTTGGGACAATTTGTCCCGAAGTACAGCGGGTTTGGGGAGCTCCCCAACAAGCATTTTTGCGGGCCCTGCGCCCTGCAAAAATTTCGGAGTGTGGCCACACCCGAATTGCTTGCCAAAACGCGCAACCCGCAACATGGCGCAAAACAACGGAGGTTACGCTTTCTTTTACGTTTCCTCCGTTTCTTTCGATGCTTTCATCGCTTGGATTGTAGCTTCAACGATTTTCAATTCTCTTTCGTCCAAGGCGTTCAACATGGCATCAATCCGCTTTCTGCACTCGCTCCCGCTATTCTGGGACGGGTAAAAGTATTGATCCACCGATATATCAAACATTGTGACCATCTGATAAAAGGTGTTGAAGCTTGGATGCTGACCATCATTTTCATTATACATAATGGTACGCGGAGCGCGGTCAACAATATAGGCCAGTTGCTCCTGTGTCATGCCGTTGGCTTCTCTTGCCCGCTTGATGGCGAGCCCTATATCGTGAAAATCAAAGCGTCTTTCATCTCGTTCTATCTTCATAACATCACCTGATATGATTTTACATTTCATGTGATATTATTTGAACGACTACATATTTCATACTACTGACTATTTGATTTCACATTCTTTTCTTCCAAAACTTGTATTGTTCGAGTCGAAGAACTATAATATACTCTATGGAGGTGCAGAATGGATTATATGACACTAAAAGAGGCCGCCGAAAAATTGGGGCGTGACACCTCGTAGAGTAAATTACTATTGTGCTGCCGGGCGTATTCCTGGTGCTGTAAAGATGGCAACTATCTGGCTAATTCCAAAGGATGCGGAAAAGCCGATTGACGGAAGGACAAAACAAGGGAAGGGGTTGCACCATGAATAAAATCCTGATTATAGATGATGACAGAGAACTGTGCGCTTTGATTAAACGTAGCGTACAAGCAGAAAACATAGAAGCTGATTTTTGTAATACCGGAAAAGAGGGCTTACAAAAATTAAGAGAGCAGGAGTATCAGCTTGTGGTGCTGGATGTGATGATGCCTGGTATGGATGGCTTTGAAACGCTGGAAGAAATCCGCAAAGAGAACAGTCTGCCGATTTTGATGTTCACATCTAAAAATGACAGCATTTCTAAAGTACGGGGCTTACGGGCCGGAGCGGACGATTATCTGACAAAACCGTTTGATATGGACGAACTGATTGCCCGTATTGCGTCTCTTATTCGCCGCTACACTCGCTTTAATCAGCAAGCTGGAGCCATACAAAAGCTAAATTTTGACGGATTGCAGATTGATCTTGAAAATCGTTCTGTTACTACATCAAACGGTACTTTTGAACTGCCCCCAAAGGAATTTGATTTGCTCCTGTACTGTGCAAAACATCAAGGGAAAATTTTGACCAAACAGCAGATTTATGAGGAAGTATGGGGCGAAGAATATTTCTATGATGACAGTAACATTATGGCGATTATCAGCCGACTTCGTAAAAAATTAGAAGTCAATCCTTCAAGCCCAAAGTATATACAAACGGTCAAAGGGATTGGCTACCGGTTTAATAAGGAGGTGTAGTCAGCATGGAAATTATCGTATTCTTGTCCATTGTGATTGCTGTTGTGGCTGTATTGACTTCCATCGTTCTCGTTCGGCGTGTAAAAAAACAAATAGCAGAAATGACCGATGTGCTGGTTGATGTGAAAAACGGAAATGGCAACCGGCGTATTCTATCTGCAACAAATGAACTGACAGCACCTCTTGCCTATGAAATCAACGAGATCGTTGTGGCCTATGAAAGCAGACTTTCAACTGTACGGCAGACAGAAGAAACCAACCGCCAGCTTATGACGAGCCTTTCCCATGATGTGCGAACGCCCCTTACTACTCTGATTGGGTATCTTGACGCTGCACACAAAGGACTGGTCACAGGAAAAGACCGGGATGATTATATTGAAACCGCCCGCCGGAAAGCCCATGATCTGAAAGAATATATTGATGTGCTCTTTGACTGGTTCAAGTTAAATTCCAACGAGTTTGCTTTAGAAATCCAGAGCGTTGAGGCCGCAGAGCTGACAAGAAATATCCTGATTGACTGGATACCGATTTTTGAGGATAAACAGGTTGATTATGACATTGATATTCCCGAACAGCCTGTCCGGGTAAGATTGGATATGGACAGCTATATGAGGATCGTCAACAATCTCATTCAAAATGTAATTGCTCACAGCCATGCAGACAAAATCAAAATTGTCCTGTCAAAGAAGGAAAATAACATGGAGCTGCTGCTGGCGGATAATGGAGTGGGAATTGAGAAGGAAGATTTGAAACACATATTTGAACGGCTTTATAAGTGTGATAAAGGACGCTCCGAAAAAGGCAGCGGACTTGGTCTTTCTATTGTCCATCAGCTTGTAGAAAAGATGGGTGGGAGTATAACAGTTGAAAGTTTGCCGGGAAAAGGAACTGAATTTATGTTGCTTTTTCCTTTGGAGAGTTAAGCGGGTTCCCGTCTTTATGGCGGGAGCCTTTGTCATTTTACTGGATTTCAAATTGCAAGGTTAATGCAAGGTTGCGGCAAGGTTAATGCAAGGTTGGCATGATAGAATACCTTACAGAACAGGAGGTTTTGAATATGGATACAAATTATATCATTGAAACAAAAAATCTGACGAAGCAATACGGCTCACAAAAGAGTGTGGCTGACTTAAATATCCATGTCAAGCGTGGGAGAATTTATGGTCTGCTGGGCAGAAACGGAGCCGGAAAAACCACTACCATGAAAATGCTGTTGGGTTTAACGAAGCCTACTTCCGGTGAGGTCAAAATCTGGGGAAAGTCTTTGCAAGGAAATGAAAAGAAGTTGCTGCCCCGCATTGGCAGTTTGATTGAGTCCCCTGGTTTTTATCCCAATCTGACCGGCACAGAGAACCTGCGTATCTTTGCTACTCTGCGGGGTGTACCAAACAATCATGCTATCAAAGATGCTCTGGATCTGGTAGGACTGCCCTACAAAGATAAAAAGCTCTTTTCACAGTATTCTCTTGGTATGAAGCAGCGGCTTGCCATCGCCCTTGCCGTTATGCACGATCCGGAGCTTTTGATTTTGGATGAGCCGATCAACGGCCTCGATCCCATCGGTATTGCAGAAGTACGCTCCTTTATTCGGGAGCTTTGCGACGCAAGAGGAAAAACTATTTTGATTTCCAGTCACATTCTTTCGGAGATTTCTTTGCTGGCTGACGATATTGGAATTATCGACCACGGCGCGTTGCTGGAAGAAGAAAGCCTTGCTGAGCTGGAGCAAAAAAGCAGTAAGCATATCCGTTTTACGCTCTCTGATACTGCACAGGCGGCAAGAATTTTGGAACGCAATTTCCATGAAAACCATTTCTCCATACAGGACGACCACAATCTGCGCCTGCACAACCTTGATCTGCCTGTGGGGAAAATTGTAACTGCCTTTGTAGAAAACGGATTGGAGGTATCGGAGGCGCATACTTGTGAAGAAAGTCTTGAAGATTACTTCAAGCGTGTGACAGGGGGCGAAGGAATTGCTTAAACTAATCAAATGCGAATTTTTGAAATTGAAACGGAAGAAATTTATTCCGCTTATTATTCTGGCTGCTTTCCTGTTTCCAATCCCGCTGACTTATCTGATGACAACGCCCTCTATGATGGAGCGATATACAGATCGGGCAGATGCTTTTGACGGACTATTTAACATGGTGTTGGGATATGGTATCCAGTTTTTACTGCCCTGCATTATTGGAGTGATTGCCGCTATCCTGTTCTTTATGGAACGCGACAACGATACATTCAAAAATCTGCGTACAATTCCCGTAACCAGCACGCAAATGGTGCTTGCAAAGATATTGTCCTCTTCTTTTGGAATTGTTTTTGTGTGGCTTCTACCATTGCAACAATTCTTTGCGGATTTGGAACATTAGAAGTTTATGGAATAGGCTATAAATTGTTTTTAGCGGTTGAAACAGGAATTTTCATTACGGCAGGAACACTCCCGTTGATTGTTCTTGTTGTCTTTTTCAGTAAGACCTATGTTTTTTCCATTTTGTTGTGTGTCTTTTACAGCGTTCTGAACATGAGTGCTACGGCATTGTTTGACACACTGCCTAAAACTATGTTATGGCTTCTGCCCACGCCACTGACTACATTTTGGAGTGCGGGAGATATGGCGGCTCATGGAATAAAAATGGACTTGGAGCAAATGACAGGGCTAATTCCCTCAACATTTCAAGTTGTATTCATTCTTGGTATCATGGCATTCGTTTCGTTCTTACTGATTGACAGATTATATAAGCAGACGGGGGGAATAAACATGGTTCGCATTGTCAAAAAACAGAACTTTTATAAATTGAAAAGGTATCATATCCTTTGGGCGGGCGTTGCACTCATGCTCCTATCCGTCCTGCTGACCTTGTTTACCTCTATGGCGAATGATGGTTCCGTTTGGGATTTTGCCTATCTTACAGAACAGGTCATCAAAAACAATATGTCCATGATTTTTCCGATGTGTATCAGCCTAATTGCTGGATATATGATTTCTCGTGAGCAGACGGATGACACATTGAAAAATATTCTGACTGTGCCGATCTCTTTTAAGAAACTGTTGACCGGAAAATTGATTGTGTGCGGCGTATTGTCTATTATTTTCGGGCTGATATGCAGTCTGTTTACAATCATAGCAGAAATGATTGTGGGATTTCCCGGCTTTGAGATTTCCTTAGCTCTAAAAGCAGCTTTGCAGATTACTGCGGTTAATTTCTTTTTATATCTTGCGGTTCTGCCGATTATCGCTCTTACTTGTCGGAGGGCAGGCAGCTTTTTAGTCGGTGTAATCATTGCTTTTGTCTATGGATATGGAGGGATGTTTGCCGCAGGAAATATGACATTAGCAAACCTCTATCCGATTACCGCAAGTCTTGGAATGGTAGGCTACCGCAGCTATGATACCGCAGTCAACTGGAATATCGGAACCTGTTCTTGCAGTCTTGCGCTTGCTGTCGTTATTTCTGCCATCTTGATTTGTGCATGAAAGAACGAGAAGCAACCCAAACAAAGAAAAGGCCAAAAAGGTAGCTCCAAAGAAAGGCTGGTGATGATTTTATGAAGAAAATAGCTTTTAGCATTAACATTCGTCCTTGTGGGAAGTTTTATGCTTGCTGGCTGTTCAAAAGATGAAATTCTCAATCATTACAATAACATTGTTCAATCTGCGGGCTCCATAGAACTGACAGGGAAATCGTCACTGCAAGGGGAAAAAGAAAAAGGAATTGATGATTATACAGGGACTTATACGGCTGATTATGCGAACTTTTCAGGTACAGAGTATTTGTTCGGAGGAACTTCCATAAAGAGAGAAGCCGGTAAGGAGCTGTCCATTGATTGCACCTTGGAGATTACGGAAGGTACTGCAAAAGTATTTTGGATTTCTGGATCTGATGAAGCAGTCACGTTGATTGAGGCAACCGGAACTTATAGTGACACAATTACACTTCCTGATGGTGGAAATTATATTGGCATTGAATGTGAGAATTTCACTGGAAACATTGAATTAAATATTGAATAATACTCTGCCGGACGACGGCAAAAGAAAAAAAGCCGTCGTAGAGCAGACAATTTGACACGCCCATTTGAAACGGCGGCTTTGATTTTCAGAGCCGCCGTTTCTTTGCGTTTACACAAACCTATGACGACTTGCAGGGACACGGTAGCCGATTGGAGGTTAATTTACCGTGTCCCATTTGCTTTTTCAAAGCTCACATGATCTACATCAGTTTAAAAAAAGCATTGCTCCTCCTCCGGGCAAGTATAACATTGCATCGGCATTATCGTTCCATGTAATTCAGTATAATAATGGCTGCTCTTGGCGCGCCAGTTTTCCCTCACGGAAATCTGGCGATTTTTTGTTGCCAGTTTTTTCGGAGATGACCCGGTTGTCTGCCGGTGTCGGTCTCCGCCTCCATTCGATTCACC
>ENA-OQCV01000051-OQCV01000051.1-human-gut-metagenome-genome-assembly--contig:-NODE-51-length-32228-cov-3.700508_pt1 | contig 32228 bp, 37 predicted proteins | sample MGYA00242766_ERZ504592 | MGnify/ENA primary metagenome ERZ504592 (study PRJEB26092, sample SAMD00036315) | human gut metagenome | host: Homo sapiens | study: EMG produced TPA metagenomics assembly of...
CCATTTTGCGTTCGTAAGTGCGCGCCGAAACGACGTGTCCGCGCACATAGCGACGCAAACCAGCCCATTTGCGTCCTTAAGTGCGCACACTTGTCGTTTTCGGCGCGCACTTAAGGACGCAAACGAGCGCTACACGGTCGTCATACGGGGGCTGACCGGTGTGACGTGCCGTCCGTCTCACTCGTCTTCCATGTCGGCGAGCTCATGCGCCGGGCAGGCAAGCGCAAGCACGGCCGTGGTCGCTATGAACGCTACGCCACTGAGGATGATTGCCCGCATGATCCATCTCCTATCGCGTGGTCTTCCCATCGGAGAGCCGAACCTTTCCTTATCAAGTACAGAACCATATAAGAGCTCGTTTCATGGGTCAGGTCATACGAACGGTCAATTTTTTCGGTGACGACTTCGTGAATTACGCCGTCATCGTGCCTGCGATTGGCGTCGCAATGACGCGGCGGCGACCTGCTGACCGGATATTGCCGTCGGCATATGACAGGACGACCATTAGAATGGCGTAACGGAACCATTGACGAGCAAACGAGGTCGATATCAGCATGTCTTTTGAGCATCCGAACCGCAACAACGAGTCCATCCGCGACGTGGAGCGCGACATCATGCGCCGCCCGCCGGAGCACAACACCACGAATCTGGATCTGGACCGGATGAACCTTATGCTCGACGTGCTCGGCCATCCGGAGCACTCATTCCGTGTGATCCACGTCACCGGCACGAACGGCAAGGGTCGACCGCCCGCATGGCCGAGGCCCTCTGCCGGGCGTATGGGCTGCGCACCGGCCTGTATACGTCGCCGCATCTGGAACGTATCAACGAGCGCATCGCCATCGACGGGCAGGAGCTGAGCGATGACGATTTCGTGGACATGTGGGATCAGATCAAGGATCTGGTCGCCATTGTCGACGCGAAGATGGCCGAGTCCGGCCGTCCCCCGATGAGCTTCTTCGAGGTGCTGACGTCGATGGCCATCTGGAAGTTCGCCGACGCGCCGGTCGACGTTGCCGTCGTCGAGGTCGGCATGGGCGGCCTGTGGGACGCGACGAACGTGCTGGACGCGGACGCGGCCATCATCGGCCCGGTCGACATGGATCACATGCAGTGGCTTGGCGACACCGTCGAGCAGATCGCCACCGAGAAGGCCGGTATCATCAAGCCGAACTGCACCGCCATCATCGGGCCGCAGCCGCATGAGGAGCGGGTCATGCCGATTCTGATGGAGGCCGCCGAGCGCAACCATGCGACGCTGGTACGCGACGGCTATGAGATGGAGGTCACGGACCGCGTGCCTGCGGTTGGCGGCCAGATCGCCACGCTGCACACACCGAACGGGGTGTACGAGCAGGTGCCGATCGCCAAGTTCGGCGAGCACCAGGCACACAACGCGCTCGCCGCGCTCGCTGCCGCGGAGGCGGTCATCCCGGTCAACGGGCCGTTGAACGGCGACCTGGTCGGGCAGGCGCTGCAGGGCGTCAAGGTGCCCGGCCGCATAGAGCAGATCCGCACGTCGCCGACGATCATCCTTGACGGCGGACACAACGTGAACGCGGCCGAGGCGCTGCGCAAGGCCATCGAGGAAAGCTACGACTTCACACAGCTGGTCGGCGTCGTCGCGATGATGGGCGACAAGCAGGTGGAGGAGTATCTCGGCGTGCTGGAGCCGATCCTGAGCCAGGTCGTCGTCACCGAGAACTCGTGGCGCGACCGCGTCATGCCGGCCGAGGAACTGGAGAAGATCGCCGTCCAGGTGTTCGGCCGCGACCGTGTCATCCGCGAGGACAGCCTGCCAGACGCCATCCAGAAAGCGGTCGACATGGTGGACGTCGAGGATGAGACCGGAGTCGGCTACGGCCGTGGCGTGCTGGTCTGCGGCAGTTTCGTCACCGCCGGAGACGCGCGCACGCTGCTCAAGGAGCGGATGAACGCCGACCTCGCCAAGCCGAAGGCCGAGCGTGTCAATCCCTCGGTGGGCGAGCCCGAGCCGCGCACCGGCGCCGGAGACCCTGCACGGTCCGGGGTGGAATCGGACGCCGACACGGACTTCGCCACCGATGCGAACCCCGATTTCAACGAGAACGACTTCGGCGATTTCGGCTTTGACAAGGCCGCCAAGGAGGCCGCCAAGGAGGCGGATGCCGCCGACGGCGGTCCCAAGGGCGGACAGGCCTAGTTGACATGTATCTCAAGGAACTCACGCTGCGCGGCTTCAAATCGTTCGCATCCGCCACGACGCTGCGATTCGAGCCGGGCATCACCGCGGTCGTCGGTCCGAACGGTTCCGGCAAGTCGAACATCGTCGACGCGCTCACCTGGGTGATGGGTGAACAGGGCGCGAAGAACCTGCGCGGCACGTCGATGGAGGACGTGATCTTCGCGGGAACGTCCTCCCGCCCGCCACTCGGCCGCGCACAGGTGAGCCTGACGATCGACAACACCGACCACACGCTGAACATCGACTACAGCGAGGTGACGATCAGCCGCACCATCTTCCGCAACTGGGGGTTCCGAATACGCGATCAACGGCTCGGCCTGCCGTCTGCTCGACATCCAGGAGCTGTTGAGCGACACCGGGCTCGGGCAGCAGATGCACGTGATCGTCGGGCAGGGGCGGCTGGACGCGATTCTGAGGGCCGATCCCAGCGGCCACCGCGCGTTCATCGAAGAGGCCGCGGGCATCCTCAAGCACCGCAAGCGCAAGGAACGTGCGCTGCGCAAGTTGGCGAACACTGAAACGAACCTGTCGCGGCTCGACGACCTGCTGAGCGAGATACGACGGCAGCTCGGGCCGCTTGGCCGGCAGGCGCGTATCTCGCGCAGGGCCGACAGCATCCAGGTGACGTTGCGCGATGCGCAGAGCCGCCTGTACGCCGACGATGCCGTCGCCGCGATGGCGAAGCGCGACGCGGTGCGCGGCGAGCTGGCTTCGGTGCGTCACGACCTGCAGGCCGCGCAATCGGAGCTCGTCCGGGTCAAGGTGCGCATCGAACAGATCGAATCGCTGAGCGCGCAATCCAGCCCGGCACTCGCGCGAATCAACCAGACCTGGCATGAGATGTCTCAGATACAGGAACGGCTGAAATCGTTGTCCTCACTGGCCGGCGAACGCGGACGGTCGCTGCTCGGGCAGCTGGTGACCTCTCTCGGCGAGGACCCCGACATGCTGAACAAGCGGGCGGAGGAACTGGAATCGCAGGCGCGGCGGCAGTCGGAGACAGTCAACGACATGCGCATCGCGCTCGACAAGGCGATACAGGAGCGCGCCGACGACGAGAAAAAACTCGCCTCGGTGCGGCAGACCCTGGCGGAGCTGCGCAAAAGCGCCCAGCAGCGCGACTTGCAGATCGCGAACCTCAACGCGCTGATAGCCCGCGAGGAGGCGGCCTCCGAACTTGCAGACACACGCGCCAAGGATTTCACCGCGCAGCGCGGAAACACTCCAGACCCAGTTGTCGCAGGCGCGCTCGCAGTGCGAGTCGTTGGAACGCGAGGCCGACAACGGCGACGATGACGGCGGCAAGGCGCTGGAACAGGCGCGGGCCGATCTCGCCAAGCGGCAGGAGGCGCTTGACGACGCGCTCGCGCGGCAACGGGACGTCGACGGTTCGATCATCACGCTGCAGGCCAAAGCCGACGCGCTGCGCGACACGCTGGAATCGCGCAACGCCTCCGGCACTCTCGAACAGGACGATCAGGTGGCCGCGATGGGGCGGCTCGCCGATTTCATCCACGTCGAGGAAGGCTGGGAGGAGGCCATCGCCCACGCGCTGGACGCGTTCTCGGGCGCCATCGTGGTGCCGGGGGAGCGCAACCTCCTGCATGCGCTGCGCAAGGCGAAGCAGGATCGTCTGGGCAAGGCCGTGCTCGTGATGTCCGACGCGGCTGAAAGCGGTGCCGGTGCCCCGGAACAGGTGGCCGTCGCTGAAGAGAACGATGGTTCGCCATATCGGACGCCGTGTGCGGCCGGCACGATGGTGTCGGCGAATCCGGATGCACCGAACCCGGGCCGAGCCGCGGGGGTCGTCGGCGCGGTGCGGCTGCTGCTCAACGACGTCGTCGCGGTCGAGACGATGGATGAGGCCGTGCGGATGGTCCACGACGGCGGATGGGCGCAGGCCATCACCCGCGACGGGGAGGTCGTCAACCCGGTGGGTGCCGTGGGCGGTTCATCACTGTCGCAAAGCGACCTGTCCTTGGCAGCGAGGCGGGATAAGGCGCTGAAGCGGATTACGGTGCTGCAAGGGCAGCTGGACGACATCACGCGGCAGGTTGGCGAGGCCCGTCAGCGGCGGGACCTGGGGGCGAGTGCTGGTCGACAAGGAATCGCAGCGGCGCATTCAGGCCAAGCTCAAGTCCGAACAGGCCGCGAAGGCGTTGCAATCGGCCGAGTCGCGGATGAAGGGCGTGGAACGTCAGGCCGCGGCGATCGAGGAGAAGCTGCGCGGCAGTGTCGAGGAACGCCGGAGCCATCAGTTGAAGCTCGACGATTTGCGGCGGGCGCTCGCCGCGATCCGGGATTCCGGCGCGGAACATGCCGACGTCGACGAGCTGGGGGAAGCGCGAGCATCGGCTGGAAGCCGCGTTGAACGCTACCCGCGAGCATGAGGTCACCGCGAAGATCGCGTGGACGGAGGCGGAACGCAAGGTCGAGTCGTTCAAGCGGCAGGCCGGGCTGTTGCGCGACAACGCCGCGGAGGCCGCGCAACGACGCGCGCGCATCGAGGCCATGAACGAGCGTCGCAAGGCGCAGGCCGCGCACGCGCAGCGCATCGCCGACGATGCCGCGCAGGTCGCCTCCCTGGTGGCGGCGAGCATCGACGATGTGATCGCCAAGCGCGAGGCGCTGCAGGCCGAGGCATCGAGCCACGACGCGGAGCTGAAGACGCTGCGGGCGCAGCGCGATGGCATCGAGCCGAAGGTCGCGGGACTGCAGCGGCGTGAACACGAGCTGGATGTGGATCGCGAACGATTGGCCGGGGAATTCGGGCAGTTGACGCAGAAGGTGTCGGATGACCTGGGACTTTCCATCGACGAGCTCACCCGCGATTTCGGCCCCGAGCGGCCGGTGCCCGTGCTGGACGAGAACGGGCGTCCCGTGCCGCGTGCGGACGCTTCTGAACCTGAATCCGAGTCCGAACCAGGCTCCGAATCTGACGGAGGCGACGACCCGAGCCGGTTCGAAACCGTTCCGTATGACCGTGCGGAACAGCGCAAGAGGCTGGAGAAGGCGAAGCGCGACCTCGCCGCGCTCGGCAAGGTCAATCCGTTGGCCGGCGAGGAATACGACGCGCTTGAGACCCGCAACCAATACCTGAACGACCAGCGCAACGACGTGGTCAAATCTCGCGATGATCTGATGAAGCTCATCAGGGATCTGGATTCCACGATGGTGAGCGTGTTCAAATCCGCGTTCGACGATACCGCCGCCGCATTCGAGAAGATGTTCGCCACGCTGTTCCCCGGCGGTACCGGCCGTTTGCGTCTCGACGACCCCGATGACCTGCTTGCCACGGGCGTCATCGTCGAGGCGAGCCCGGCCGGCAAACGCGTCAAGCAGCTGAGCCTGCTGTCCGGCGGGGAGCGGTCCCTGACCGCGCTGGCGCTGCTGTTCGCGATCTTCACCGCGCGGCCGAGCCCGTTCTACGTGATGGACGAGGTGGAGGCCGCGCTCGACGACGTGAACCTGACCCGCCTTATCAACGCGTTCAACGAACTGCGCGAACACGCCCAGCTCATCATCATCACCCACCAGCAGCGCACGATGTCGATCGCCGACGCGCTGTACGGCATCACGATGCGCTCCGACGGCGTCACCGCCGTAGTCAGCCAGAAACTCAGCCGCTGACCCCACATCGAAGACCACCCTCCGGCACCGCGCGCCACCTCCCGCCAGCGGGAGGATTACCGATTGCCGACCCGCTGGCGGGGCTGTCGGCCGTAGGCCGACTGGGGTGGCCGTGCATCCGGGGATGTGGCTGTTGCTCCGCCCGCCCGACCTTTTTCGCCTGCGCCGACTCTAGCGGCGGATGGCCTTGGCCCGGCTGACGGTGTCCTCCACGAGGACGGCCTGGGCGTCGATGATCGGCAGCTGAGGCAGCGGGAACGCCTCGTTGAGCACAGAGAGCTCGGTGCAGCCGAGCATCAGCGTATCGCAACGGCACGTGCCGGCCGGATCGAGCATCGCCTGCAGCACCGACTCGTAGCGCTGCAGATTCAGGTCGCCGGTTCCCTTCACGTCGTCGTAGATCAGTGACGTGATGCGCTCCTGCAACTCGTCGTCCGGCTCGACGAAGGTGTAGCCGGCCTCCTCGACGGCCTGACGGTACACGCCCGAAGCCCGCGAGCCCATCGTGCCGAGGAATCCGACGCGGTGGAAACGCTCCTTGGGGTATTGCCCGGCCATGTGCGCGACGGCGCCGCGCGGCATGTGCAGGATCGGCACCGGCGTCAGTGACTGGAAATGATCGTAGAAGTAATGCGCGGTGTTGCAGGTGAGCACGATGAAGCTCGCGCCCATCGCGGTCGCTTTGTCGATGTCGTCGGCGATTATCGGGAACGGGTCATCGTCGGACTGCCCGATGATGAACGCGGTCCGGTCGGGCACGGCCGCGTCGTTGAACACGACGTAGTCGAGGAACTCCTGGTCGCTGTGGGCGTGCGTCTCACGGTTGACCAACCGGATATAGCTTTCCGTGGCCAGCGTGCCCATGCCGCCCAATACCGCAAAAAAGTGGTCGTCTCATAAATGTCGCCGTCGTTCCCGAAAAGTCAGTCGTTCTTGCCGGATACAGTGTCGTAGTTCTTCGCGGTCAGCCGGTGCAGCCTCCACAGCAGCAGCCGGCGCCTGAACGACAGGTCCCGCCCGTAGCGCAGCGTCCAGCCGGATTTGCCCGCCTTGTGAAGCGCGATTCCGCGGTCAAGCGCCTCCCCGGCTCCGCGTACTTCTTGAGCGTCGAGAACGGCACCTCCAGCAGCATGCTGTCACCGCGGCCGATGACCGTGTCGCCCTCCATCGGGTTGCCGAGCACCAGGTCGTCGACGAAATACTCGGCCAGGTTGAAGCCGTTAAGCGTCACGAAGAAGTTCGTGCGGCCCTGGCGCAGGTTGATTTCGAACAGCTTGTACTCTCCGTCGCGCGGGTCGAACTTGATGTCGAAGTTCGCGACGCCCTCATATCCGATGCTTTCCAGGAAGCTCTTGATCTTCAGGCAGAATCCCTCGTTGTAGTCGGGGATGATCGCCGCGTAGTTGCCGATGGCCTCCGGCGTCGGGTCGGCGAGCAGCACGTGGCCGAGCACCATCATGCGCACATGGTGGTCATGGTCGACGTAGGCGTTGAGCACGCGCATGTTGGCGTCGGAGCCGGGGATGAAGTCCTGGATGATCAGCTCGGAGCCGTAGCCGGCGCCGTAGATCGCGGAGACGACATGGGGCCAGCTCCTCGGGCGTGTGCAGAATGAACGCCTTCTTGCGTCCGGGGAAGTCCACGTGCAGGTATTCGACGCTGTTCGCCGGCTTGACGGCCACGGGGAAGCCGAACGGCAGGTCGTGATACTTGCCGGCCGCGGCACCGGCCTTGTCCAGAACGAACGTGAGCGGGTGCGGCAGGTCATACTGGGCGCACAGCTCGTAGAAGGAGGTCTTGTTGCTCAGACGGTCGTGCAGGTCGGCATCGACCGACACGAACGTGAAATACGGCTTCAGCTCGTCCTTGTACCGGCTCAGCAGCTCGCTGTAGTCGTCACCGCACGCGATGAGCAGGAACGTGGTGTCGGGTCGCTCGGACGTGAGCCGGCGACCGGCCTCGACCATGTGACGGCGGAAGGATTCCGGCTCGGTGAAGTCCGCGAAGAACGTCGGCTCCATAATCGAACTGAATTTGGTGACGGAAAGCTGCATACGGCCGTATACCAGCGATTTCAGGCCATACGCGCTGTGGAACGCGCGGGCCATCGCGTAGGCGCAGGTTTCACTGCCGAGTAGTACAGGCTGGAAAGCCGTCATTATCGATCCTTCTGTTGGACGTTCACGATTGCTTATGACATTCTACATACTCCGTGTGGCGATGGGAGGCCGTTTCGTGCGCAGAGTGCGAAGATGAGGTCACGCGGGCCGTTGCCCCTGGCGCGGGGGGAACGATACATTGAAATAAGACGTATTCTCCCGATGGAACGAGGTTGGTCATGGAAGAGACGACGGCACGGGGATTCGCGGAACTTCGTGAGGCGTTGGCGTCCCGCACCGGGACGCGGCCGGAGGACTGGTTCCCGGTCTTCAAGGCACGGTAGCGGCATGCAGGTGGCGTTCGACGCAGTGAGGTCGGTTCGTGGCGACGGCTCGGTGCTCACCCAGCTGTTCACCTGCTGCACGGCGGTCGATCCGATTGTTGTGAGCGGGCTGAGACCGCGGTATGCGGATGTGGGCGCCGACACGATGGGCATTGACGTCGCCAAGGTGGAGTCCATGCCGCTGGGGAGCGACGAGCAGGTGCATGCGATGGTGATGCAGCATACGTTTGGCGCGATCGATGAGGACTCGTCCCGGCGGCTGGCCGCGCTGGCGGGGCAGATGGGGGCGTTGCTCGTCGAGGATTGCGCCCACTGCGTGACCCGCATGGCCCGTGATGCTGCGGGATGGCCGTTGGCCGACATTTCCGTGCACTCGTTCGGCGTGGAGAAGATGCTGCCGACCAGATTCGGCGGCGCCATCTGGGTCAATCCGCGGCTGCGTGAGCGGGATGCGGCGCTGGACGCCGAGACCCGAGGCCGGCTCGCCGCGCTGGAGCAGCCGTCCCATCATCTGGATACGGTCACGAAACTGTATATCAACGAGAACCGCGTGCTGTCGCGTCTGGGCGGATTCGGCGGGCGGATGCGTGAGCGACTCACCGCTTCGGGCTGGTATGAGCCGCCGATTTCCGACAAGGAGCGTCGCGGCGCACTGGAATATGAGCCGATGACGGTGACGCCGTGGATCGCGCAGCAGGCGGTGGCCGGCATCTCCGCGCTCGACGCCAATGAGAATGGGCGGCGCGCGGTCGTGACCATGTATCGCGAGGCTTTTGCGGGCGTCGACGGGTTGGATGTTCCGGCAGTGGCGATGGACGGCGAGGCGCAGCCGCTGTTGCGGTTCCCCGCTGTTCGCGCGGGATACCGAGGCGGCGGAGCGCATCATCGCCGCAGCGCGGCAGCGGGTGGCTACGCCGAACGCTGGTACCGCCCCGAACTGTTCCCCGGCGTGACCGATCCGGCCGCCTATGGGCTCGACACGTTGGATCGCTCCACCGTGCCGGTCAGCGACCGTCTGGTCTCCACCGCGCTATGCCTGCCCACCGAACTGGGTGAAGACGCGGTTCGCCGCGTCATCGACGCCGTCCGCGCCGCCGTCTGACCACCGGCACGTCTGACCGCCCTCTGGCGCGCAGCGGGTGGTCAGACGTCTCATCCGTTACACCGCGCCGGGAATCTTACTTCTTGAGGGTGTTCTTCAGTGATTTGGCGAGCTTGAGGGAGCTGTAGAAGGCCTTCTTGATCGGCACGTCACGCCCGGCGGCCACCGGGGTGATTTCCTCGGTGAACTTGCACTTGAACTCGTTGAGACCGTTGAGGCTCGGTGCCAGCTCGGAGCCGATGCCCATCAGATCGTATTCGGTGATGCCCTGCGAGCCAAGGATGCAGCACTCGGTGTACAGCAGCTTGTCGGTCACGTGCAGGCGCATCACGTCGTTGCGCATGCCGGCATAGTAGCGTACCGCGTGCGTGCCGTTGACGGTCACGATTGACCATGCCACCACGCGGCCCTCGATGCGGGCCGCGAACACGCGGCAATGATCCGCGCCCAGCGCCTCGATCATGTCGGAGTAGTCGGTGATCGGAGCGGGCGTGAATCCGTCGCGCTTGCCGGTCTCCACCATCACGTCGTAGTATTCCGCGAAGTCGGCGATCGCCTGCTTCGTCTCGTCGGCGATGTCGGCCGGGCATTCGCGCAGCGACTTGCGCACGTCGCGGCGGCCGCGACGCTTCATGCGACTCAGGATCGCATCGTCGCCGCCGGTCACGTCGATCACCACGGTCTGGTCGTATGGCACGGTCGACAGCACCGGCACGGTGCCGTCGGTGAACCACGTGTCGATACGGATGAACGCCACGTGCCTGTCCGCTCGGTGCACTTCGGCGGCGATCGCGTCGATGGCCTCGCGTTCCAGCGCCTCGTCCGGCTTGACGATCCAGGCCGGGCCGTGCATCGAACGCAGGTAATGGTATCCGTGCGTCTCCATGTCGATGAACGCGATGAACGCGACGGTCTCGCCGTCTCGCCGGATCACGGTACACGCCCCAAGGAGTGCGGCCGGGGATGTCCGCCTGGAAGCGTGCCCACACGTCGGTCTGTTCGATCGGCAGCGTCACGCCGGCATCGGCCGCCGCCTGTTCCATTTGCTGGTAGTCGGTTTTCTGTAACGTAATCATGCTTGTCTTGCTTGTCTTTCTATCGGTTCGTGCGCTTTGGCGGCTCAGGCGAACATGCGCTCGACGATGCGGTCGTCGCCCTCGAACGGCACGTGCTTGTTGTGGTCCTTGATCCAGCGTTCGTCACCCTTGCCGATGATGAGGATGATGTTGAACCGGTCGGCGTGCGCTCGGGCGTCGTAGATCGCGTTCGTGACGGCGCTCGGGCGGTCGGAGATGACGGTGGACGCGATGCCGGGCACGGTGATGTACCGTTGCATCTCCATGCAGATGTCGATGAACGGTTCGGTGTCCGTGTCCTCGGCGGTGAAGATGAAGCTGTCGATGCGATGCTGCGCCGCTTCGACGATCTCCTTGCGCCGGTCGTACGCCTTGTTGCCGGCCGAGCCGGTGACAAGCGTGATGCGCGGGTGCTGCGAGCCGAACCGCTCGTCGACGAAATCGAGCAGCGCGGTCACGGAGGCATAGTTGTGCGCGTAGTCGACGATCGCCAGCGTGTTGGACTGCGGGTCGTGGAACTGCTCCATGCGGCCGGCGATGCGCACCGGCTCCATCGCGTGCGTGGCCGCGGCGTCGGCGGTCAGGTCGATTCCGGCGGCATGCGCGATGGCCAGCGCCGCTGCCGCGTTGGCGTAGTTGAAGTCGCCGTCCAACGCCAGACGGAACTCGCCGAGATCAGCGCCGTCTGCGGCGATACGGTAGGCGCTGTACTCGGCGTTCGCCGGGCTTGCGGTGACATCGGCGGCATCGGATCCGGCGGGGCTCTGCCCGTCCAGCAGCTCGAACGTGGTGACCGGCACGCCGGCGTCCGCCGCGTCCTGACGCAGCAGGTCGGCATGATCGCTGGCCGCGCCGAGCACCAGCGCACGGCTGTTGCGCACGATCTGGCGCTTGCAATACAGGTAATCCTCGAACGTCGGATGCTCGATCGGGCTGATATGGTCGGGGGAGATGTTCAGGAACGTGGCCACGTCGAACGTCAGCCCGTACACGCGCTCGACCTTGCTACGCCTGCGAGGAGACCTCCATGACGAGGTACTTCATGCCGTTGTCAGCGGCCTCTCGCATCATGCGGAAAGCGTCCATCGACTCGGGCGTGGTCAGGTCGGACTCGACGTACGTGTGCCCGTCCAGGCAGTTGTCCACGGAGGAGAACAGCGCTGCCTTGCCGTGCGAGTGGGCGTTCAGCACGGCCTGGGTGAAGTACGCGGTCGTAGTCTTGCCCTTGGTGCCGGTGATGCCGACCACGGTCAGCTCGTCCTGCGGACGTCCGTAGAACTCCGCGGACAGCAGGCTCATGGCCTTGCGCGCGTCATTGACGATCAGGCCGGGTGTGCCGGTCTCTGCCGAAAAATCGGTGTCGGCCACGTATGCGGCCAGCCCGCGCTCGTCGATGTCATGCAGATACTCGGCCTTGAACCGCCCCTTGCAGCACAGCAGCGTGCCCTCGCGCACGTCCCTCGTGTCATAGGTGATCGCCGAAAAAGCGGTGTCAGCCCCTTCGATGTCGTGCGCATCAAGCGTCCAACGATCCGCGCGGATGATCTCCCGAAGCAGACCGTGCCGCTTGAGCAGTTGCGCCGCCGATGCCAACGTTACCGTCATACCAAAACCTTTCCTCATGGTGCCGCTGCCATTGTACAAGCCCGACGACCGCGGGAACGATATGCGCGACATGTGCTGATAAGTCCATCACAAAACCGTGCCCACGCTCACAATTTCACCGCACGTCTTGCATACAATAGTGAGCGTGACCGACGAACAGCAACCGAACGAGACCACGGCGCAGGCGCGAGCGAGATTCGAGAAGCTCGCCATGCCCGCGGTCAACGCGCTGTACCGCCAGGCGATGAAGCTCACCAACAATCCCGATGATGCCCAGGACCTTGTGCAGGACACGTTCGAACGCGGGTTCAAGGCGTTCGACAGTTTCGAGGACGGTTCGAACTTCGAGGCGTGGATGACCACCATCGAGCGCAACGCATACTTCAACCAGTACGCGAAGGCGAAGCGGCGGCCGCAGCGGGCCAACGACTCCACCGGCGAATACGACGACTGGGACATCTACGCGGCGTCCGAGCACTCCTCGGAGGGGCTGAAATCCGCGGAGCAGGAGTATCTGGACGCCTTCGCGCCGCAGGAGATCATGGCGGCGCTCGCAAAACTCCCGCCCGAGCGCCGGCAGGTGTTCATTGACGCAGCCATCGACGGCAAGTCGTACCAGCAGGTCGCCGACGAGCAGGGCGTGAAGATCGGCACGGTGATGAGCCGCCTGAACCGTGCGCGCACCCAGTTGAAACGCGAACTGTCATCGTACGCGCTGGCGCATGGATACGGCGACGCCCGCAAGCAACTGCCAAGTTCACCGTCCGCGAACTCCAGATCCCCGGTGAGCGTTCATAATGGAGATGACGGAATGCGATCCGTTGCGACGAGCGAAAGGAGCAGGCGTGAGTGACCCTATTGAGCGGCACAGCCATATTTCCATCACACGGCAGACGCCTGTGGGCATCGTCCATGCGGATATGCATATCACATCGGTGGAGATTTCGGGCATGCCCGGTGACATGGGCGATGATCTGGTCGGGGACTGTTTCGACCCGGATTCGTGTTGCGACGAGCATGAGAAGGCGATGATCGCGGCGCTGCGTGCGTATCTGCGGCCCGAGGTCGCGCCGGAATGTCTGCTGGCGCGGTTGCGCGACACGCTTGACCGCTGTTGCTGCGAGGATGGCGGGAATGCTGCCGGTGCCGTCGACGAGCCGGGACGGTCCGCGCAACCCGCGCAGCCTGTACGCGGCGCTGCGGTCGTGTCCTGAGACGCGATTTCGGCTTGGGCCCCTGTCTCGAAGCTCGGCAAGCAGGATAAAACGGGCCTGCATAATAAAACGGAATAATAAGATAACAAACGGGTCTGCCCGGCTTTCGCTGGGACAGACCCGTTGTCGTCTGTTATGACACCGCCGTATATGGCGATGTCTCGCGGCGTGGAATCACGCCGTCAGGCAAGAATCAGGCGTTCGGCCTTTTGCCGTGGTTGGCGGCCTTCTTACGACGATCCTTGCGCTTACGTCCGCGCATGCCCATGATGGACTCCTTTACTACGATTAATAAGCCTTGGGAATTATCACATACGGGGTAGACGTTGTGCAAGTGGCGAATTGTCACCAGCCGTAGGACGGCCGGGTGTCGGTCACTTGACCGTCACCTCGTAGCGTACCACGGTCGTGACGCTCTTGCCGGGCTCTATCACGGTCAGGTGGTCGCCGCTGCGGAACGCGTTGGCCGGGGCGGTCATCGGTTCGACGGCGATGCCGTTCGGATGCTGGTCGAACGGGGCGCCGGTGGCCGTGTAGCATTGCCACGCGTTGATGGTCTCGTCGCCGACCAGCTTGATCTCCATGCCATCGGGGCGGGTGAACACGGTCGTTGTCGTGCCGTCGTCGGCGCGGTGGACGTCCACCCAGGCGTCGTCGAACGCGCGTCCGTCCAGAACCGGGTCGTCGCGCAGATCGAACTTGGTGCCGTCCACAGGCTCGGTGCCGTTCGGCACCAGACCGGCGTCAACGGTGACGTGCGTGTCCGCGTCGATCTTCAGGCGGCATGCGGCCGAATCGGCGTCACGCTGCTCGCTGGTCTCGCCGTTTTTGCCGTTCGCCACCCACGGGTGCAGGCCGAGCGCCCACGGCGCCGGCTCGTCGCCATCATTGCGGGCGCTGACCGTGACGGTCATGCCCTTGTCGTTCAGCTCGTACGTGGCGGTGACGGTGACGTCGAACGGATAGCCGTCGAGGTTCGGGAAGCGCAGTGACTGGGTGACGCTGTTCTCGGTGAGCGATTCCAGCTTCCACATGTACTGGTATGCGTAGCCGTGGTTCGCGTTGTTGCGCGGCTCGGGGTGGCACTCGTTGACCGGCGCGCAGTAGTGCTTGCAGTTGAAGTCGTATTCGCCGTCCTTGATGCGGTTCGGCCAAGGCGCGAGGATATAGCCGCAGCAGGTCGGCGTCAGGTCGTCCGGTCCGTAGCTGCAGAACACCTCCTTGCCGCCGTAGTCGAAACGGCGCAGCTTCGAGCCGAGCTCGCAGACGACGGCGGAGAAATCGCCATGATGGATGGAATACTGGTTGCCGGTACGCGGTGTGGTGCCCATTGCTTGCTCCATGATCGACAGTGATATTGTTACCGCTCGCTATCATAGTGTGCGCTGGGCTTCTGCCGTGTGCCGGTCGGGGTGTCGCCTGTTGCCCCCCGGGCGTTGTCATGTGCCGGTATCGCACGTGTAGGGATGTTCCGGCCGCACCCGTGCGTGTGCCTTTGCTACGCTGAGTCGTTGTGATTGAGTGATGCCGCATGGCGGCCACTGACTGCATGAGGAGGATGATATGGCGAAACGCATCGTGCTGGCGGACCCGCGCGGATTCTGCGCCGGGGTGGACCGGGCGATCCTCACCGTGCAGACCATCCTGAAGGCCGCGTCGGCGCGGGTGGATGGCCTGCCGCCGGTGTATGTGCGTCGTCAGATCGTGCACAACCGGCATGTCGTCGAGGATCTCGCCGCGCAGGGGGCCGTGTTCGTGCAGGAGCTCGCGGAGATACCTGACGAGGCTGCTGCCGCCGGCATCCCGATCGTGTTCTCCGCGCACGGCGTGTCGCCGCAGGTCAAGGCGGAGGCCGCACGCCGCGGCATGCACGTCGTGGACGCCACCTGCCCGCTGGTCAGCAAGGTGCATCGTGAGGTATTGCGTTTCGTGCGCGAAGGCTACGAGATCATCTACATCGGCCATCGGGGGCATGATGAGGCGGTCGGCGTGGTGGGGGAGGACCCCGTGCACGTGCATCTGATCGAACATGAGGCGGACGTGGATTCGCTGGATTTCCGGCCGGAGCAGAAGCTGGTGCTGCTCACGCAGACCACGCTCAGCATCGATGAGACGGCCGGCACCATCGCGGCGCTCAAGTGCCGGTTCCCGTGGATGAAGGAGCCGCCGAGCTCCGATATATGCTACGCCACGTCCAACCGCCAGGCCGCGGTGAAGCTCGTTGCCGAGCAGTCCGATAGCGTGGTGATCGTGGGGTCGGCGAACTCCTCCAACTCGGTGCGGCTCATGGAGGTCGCGCAGGGGGCGTTGGGGGAGCGCGGGCGAGCGCACCGCGTGGATGACGCGAACGAGCTCGACCCGTCATGGTTCGACGGGGTCGAGGCGGTCGGCGTCTCGTCGGGCGCATCCGTGCCGGACGAACTGGTCGCGGGCGTCATCGAGGCCTTGCGCGCACAGGGCTTCACCGATGTATCCACCGTGGAGACCATCAAGGAGAACATGCATTTCGTGCTTCCGGCGGAACTCCGCCGGAAGCCCTCGCAGGCGCGGTAGTGCGCCTGCTCGCCTCACCGCCTCTGGTGGGACGAGGCGTATAGCAAACCCTATGTGAGGGTGTTCAACGCCAATGACGGGGCCGCCACGGTTCTCGGCATCGCGGCGGGGGAGTGCTCCATACTCGCGGTCGACGGCAAGGTGACGCTGACGGGAGGCTCCGCGGTGAACGTGGATGCTGACGGGTATGCGGCGGCGGGACTGTCCGCCACCGGTGCGCCCGTGGGCGCCGTCGCGCTTGCTGACCGCAGCCGGGTCCTTGCTGCGACACCGTGAAACCAGTGGCCCGAGCGGCGGAGAATCCGCCGAATAGTCGAGGCCTTCCCGATTCGCGCTCTCAAAACTCGCAGATACGAAAAGCCGTTTGTTGGAAAAAAGGCGGTTTCCGATTTCGTATCTTCGAGTTTTGAGAGCGGTAGTATGGAAAACATGGGCGAAAAAATCGAAGCATGAGAAGGGTGCCGGCTCCACGCCGGCGACTGTGCAGCTGGAGAAGGCCGGAGTGCCGTTCAAGACCTACGAGTACGAGCATTCCAACGACCACATGGATGACGGTTACGGGGTGGAAGCCGCGAAGAAGCTCGGATTCGATGAGCATCAGGTGTTCAAGACGCTGATGGCCGACACCGGTTCCGAGCGCGTGGTGGGCGTGGTGCCGGTCAGCGGACACATGGATCTGAAGGCGTTGGCGGCGGCGGTCGGTGCGAAGAAGGCATCGATGGCCGACCCGAAGGTCGCGATGCGCGAGTCCGGCTATGTGGTCGGAGGCATCTCGCCGCTCGGGCAGCGCACGCATCACAGGACCGTGCTTGACGAGAGCGCTCTGCAATTCGACGAGATCCTGCTGTCCGGCGGCAAGCGCGGGTTTTCGGTCGGCGTCAATCCGCATGATCTGCTCAAGGTATTGAACGCGGTCGCTGCGCCCATCGGTACGTGGTGACGGAGTCCGGCTCAGCCCGCCGGCAAGTGCCGAGCCGGTAAAGACAAAGGGTTTATGGTTTGGGCTCCCACAGCGAAGCACTGTGGGAGCCCAAACCATAAACCCTTTGTGGAATCTAGCGGCCTAGACCGCGGGGATTCACTCGGAGATCTCGGCGAAGTACAGCAGGGTACGGATCATGTTGCAGGTGAAGCCGTACTCGTTGTCGTAGAAGGACACGGTGCGGACCATCGTGGTGCCGTCAACGGTGTTCACGTCGGTCTGCGTCGGGTCGAACACGCCACCGTGGGTGTCGCCGATGATGTCGGAGGAGACGATGCCATCCTCGTTGTAGCCGTAGTACTCGGTGTTGGAGAAGGCTTCCTTGAACGCGGCGTTGATCTCGTCAGCGGTGACTTCCTTGTTCAGGACGGTGGTCAGCTCGGTGATGGAGCCGTCCGGGACCTGGATGCGCTGGGCGTGGCCCTGCAGCTTGCCGTTGACCTCGGGCACGACCTTGCCGATGGCCTTGGCGGCACCGGTGGAGTGAGGGATGGTGTTGATCGCGGCGGCGCGGTTGTTGCGAGCCTTCGGGAAGCGCGGGCCGTCGAGGATCATCTGGGTGCCGGTGTAGGCGTGGATGGTGGTCATGAAGCCGAGCTTGATGCCGAACTTGTCGTTCAGCAGCTTGACCATGGCGGCCATCGAGTTGGTGGTGCAGGAACCGGCGGACACGATGTTGTCGGAAGCCTTCAGGATCTCGTGGTTCACGCCGAACACGACGGTCGGGGTGGTCTCGTCCTTGGCCGGGGCGGAGATCAGGACCTTCTTGGCGCCGGCGTTCAGGTGGGCCTGGGACTTCTCGGCGGAGGTGTAGAAGCCGGTGCACTCAAGCACGAACTCGACACCGTCGTTCTTGACCCACGGGATGTTGTTGGCATCCTTCTCGGCGTAGACCTTGTATTCCTTGCCGTCGACCACGATGGCGTCGTCGGTGGAGGCCACGTCGACCGGGGTGCCGTCGTCGTGACGGAAGGTGCCGTGGGTGCTGTCGTACTTCAGCAGGTAGGCGAGCATGGACGGCGTGGTCAGATCGTTGATTGCAGCGACCTCGATGTCACCGGCCTGGCCACCGCGAGCCTGCAGCTCGAAGATGCGGCGGAAGGCGAGACGACCGATACGACCAAAGCCGTTGATACCATCTAACTGTCATGTGTTCTCCCTTTGTAGGGTAGGCCGTTTGCGCAGGATGCGCTACGGCCTTTGTTTTACCAACAGTGTCTACTGTAATGCGCCGTCTGTACTAGAGCAACGGTGTCGCGCTTGCTTTGAGCATAAAACGGCCATATTCCGTTAACGCTAACAAATATGTCTGTGCAGCCTGCGGCGATTCGATGCGAGGCATTCCGCACCGCGGCCTCACCGCACCGCCAGCGCCGAGGACACCGCCGTGTCGAGCGTGCCCAGATCCCCGCCGAACGGATGCCGCAGTCTCACCGCAGGCAGCGGCACCTCGATCGGGAACGTGACGATCAGCGTGCCCGACTCCACCGAGACCGTCGCCGCGGAACCGTCCACGAACTCGTTGCTCACCCCCGTGCACGACGGTGTTGGCGACGCGGCGCCCTCCAGCACGTATTTCAGCCCCGGCGATGGTGACGCCATGGCAGACGTCGCTGTGCGAGAACACCGAGATCATGCGGCGCGGGGCGACATGATTGGCCGGGAACTCCAGCGCCCCAGTCCGCGATCGCGGTAACGATGCTGCCGTCGCCGTACAGATATCCGATGCCGCCATGCGAGGCCAGTAGCGCCATCAGCTGCATGTTGGCGATCGTGTGGTCGATGCGACCGCCCAGCGCTCCATATATATGGAACTCGCGTGCGCCTCGGCTCCATCCGACCTTCAGCGCGCTCAGCAGATCCGGATCGTCCTTCTGCGGCGGCAGGCGGACGCTGCGGTCGCTGTCCGGCACGTCGCCGGACAGCGAATCGAAATCGCCGATGACGAAATCCGGCGACAGCCCCATCGCCCGCATATGGTCGAGCCCGCCGTCCGCGGCGATCGCCAGCATCCCCTTCTCGATAGCGGGCGCGGGCCCCTCGTAATACTCGCCAGCGCCGAAAATCACGCAACGTTCATATGCCATGCTGCCACTGTATCGTGTGCCCGGCACTGCGCGTCCCGCGCGCTGCGGGCGGCTTCGCTGGCAGGCTCGAACGCAGGGCACGCACGACCGGAGGGGAACGAGGACGACACGGCAAAGACCGACGACGCGAAACTACGGCCGATCCTCTCATCGAAGCTGTTCCTGTACGTCACCGAGTTCTTCTCCGGCATGGGCGTGATGGCCGCGGAGCTCGGCGCGTCGCGCCTGCTGATCGTCACCGTGTCGACGAACTTCCCGGTCATCGCCGCGTTAGCTGCATGCCGACCTTCGTGACGATCCCCGCGGTGGGCACGTTCGTGACGTTCCCGATCTTCTCCGGACTGCTTCTGGCACTCGCGCTCGTGTATTTCCTCGCCGCCCGCGCCTGGACCGGAACTTGTGGCGACACGCCTGGTCTGGGGGTGTGGTAGTATCTACAAGGCTTGAGAAATCAAGAAAGCGGGGCAACCCCACCTGGAAGCCTGTCATGGCCTCGGGTCCAAGGCAACAGCCTATCCGGTCGCGTGGAATGCGCGGTCGTGAGCATGCCTCATGAGGCATGTGATCATGCGAATATGTATGATGGCCGGCGCTGCAGTGCGCACGGTTCGGTGAGCCATGGATTCGTCCGTCATGCCCGGTATCCGGCGAAGGTCCGCTTCGGAGAACATGAGGATTGGAGTCATCATTAGCGACGAACCACGTATCAATGACGAGATTCGCGTCTCGCAGGTACGCCTGATCGGCCCGAACGGCGAGCAGGTGGGAGTCATCGCGACCTCGGTCGCGCTTAACCTGGCGAAGGAAGCGAACCTCGATCTCGTCGAGGTGGCGCCCAACGCCAAGCCTCCCGTCGCCAAGCTTATCGATTACGGCAAGTTCAAGTACAACGAGAAGATCAAGGCCCGTGAGGCCCGCCGTAACCAGAGCACCGCCGAAATCAAGGAGATCCGCTTCCGCCTGAAGATCGATGACCACGATTTCGAGGTCAAGAAGGGCCATGTGGTCAGGTTCCTCAACGGCGGCGACAAGGTCAAGGTGACCATCATGCTGCGCGGCCGCGAGCAGTCCCGCCCCATCGGCGGCGTCGAACTGCTGCAGCGTCTGGCCGCAGACGTCGAGGAGTACGGCACCGTCGAGTCCCGGCCGAAGCAGGAAGGCCGCAACATCATCATGACGCTTGCGCCCAAGGGCAAGAAGGTGCACACCCAGTCCGAGCAGCGCCGCCGCGGCGACCAGTCGCGCGCCGAGCGCCAGGCCCGTCAGGCCGCCCGCCTCGCCGCCAAGCAGGAGGCGCAGAGCCAGGCAGCGGCGGCGTCCGCAGCCGCGATCGACGACCAAGACAAGACTTCCGAAACGAAGTAACCAACAAGGAGGGCAGCAATGCCGAAGATGAAAACCAATTCCGCCGCGTCCAAGCGCGTCCGTGTCACCGGCTCGGGCAAGCTGATGCATGCAGGCAGCGCCATGCGCCACAATCTTGAGCACAAGTCCGCTCGCAAGCGTCGTGCGCTGAAGGCCGACGGCGTGCTGGCCACGGCCCAGTCCAAGAACATGAAGAAGCTGCTGGGCCGCTGAACCGCGCCAGCCGAATAGATACGTCAAAAGAAAGCTGAGGAATAACTATGGCACGTGTCAAGCGCGCAGTGAACGCCCACAAGAAGCGTCGCGTCGTTCTCGAAAGGGCCTCCGGCTACCGTGGACAGCGCTCCCGTCTGTACCGCAAGGCCAAGGAGCAGCTGCTGCACTCCTTTACCTACAACTTCCGCGACCGCAAGGCTCGCAAGGGTGACTTCCGCAAGCTGTGGATCCAGCGCATCAACGCCGCCGTCCGCGCCGAAGGCATCACCTACAACCGCTTCATCCAGGGTCTGCACCTGGCCGGCATCGAGCTGGACCGCCGCGCCCTCGCCGAGCTGGCCGTCTCCGATCCCGAGACCTTCAAGGCCATCGTCGAGCAGGCCAAGGCCGCTCTGCCCGAGGACGTCAACGCTCCGGTCGAGGCCTGAGCCGCGAACCTCGGCGGATGCGCCTTCGCGCGCATCGGCAACCGCATGAGAACCCCGCCCTGTGCGGGGTTCTCGCATATCATGCGGGAACGTGTAGATATGCAAGCCTTCCGCACGCATACAGGGTTCTCGCATATGATGGGGCACCATGTACAACGGATCCACCCGGCTTCTTGACCAGTTCATCGCGCATATCTCCGTCGAACGCGGACTGGCCAGGGCGACCGTGCGGGCATACGAATCCGATCTTCGCCGCTATCTCTCGTGGCTCGCGCACACGCGCGGCATCACCGATCCCGATGCCATCGGCAAAGCCGACATCGAGGAGTACGTGGCGCAGCTGGATTCGGACGGCGACAGCGCGCGCAGCAAGGCGAGGAGGCTTGCCAGCATCCACGAGTTCCACCGGTTCGCCCTCGCGCAGCACGCCGTGAGCGACGACGTGTCCGCCACGGTCAAGGCACCCAAGAGCGCGCAGATGCTGCCGGATGTGCTGACGATCGACGAGGTCTCCCGCCTGCTCGACGCGATTCCCGACCCGCACGGCACCGACGCGGCGCGGGGGAGAGCTGGCACCGGAGCGTTGCCGGACGCCGTGCTGCTGCGTGACAGGGCGCTGCTCGAATTCATGTACGCCACCGGATGCCGCGTCTCCGAAGCGGTCGGAATGAATCTGGACGACATCGACATCGACGACGCGCATGTGGCGCGGCTGACGGGCAAAGGATCCAAGCAGCGACTCGTCCCGCTCGGCGAATACGCATGTCGCGCGCTGCGCCGATACCTCGCCGAGGGGCGCGGCACGCTGGAGGGCCGCGCCAAGGGCACGCCGGAACGCCGCGCGGTATTCCTCAACAAACAGGGGGCGCCGGCTGTCTCGCCAGTCGGTATCGGGAGGTCATCAAACTGGCGGGGGAGCGGGCCGGCATCGATCGTCCGCTTCACCCACACACGCTCCGGCACTCTTTCGCCACGCACCTGATCCAGGGCGGCGCCGACGTGCGCACCGTGCAGGAACTGCTCGGCCATGCCTCGGTCACCACCACGCAGATATACACGCACGTCAGCCCGGAGACCTTGATTGAGGCGTACCTCACCTCGCATCCGCGCGCGCGGTGAACGCGGAGCGGTTGCCCGGGCGCGATAGCATGGATGCGACACGCGAAGGAGGCAGCTCGACATGCAGCAGGCGGCATATTCCCGCTTCGACGGCGACGACGCGGGAAACAGGCAGGGAACGCTGCCGATCCGCGGCACCTACTCCGCCGCGCCACGGGGAGACGACGGGTCTTCGGCGGAAACGGTGATGGTCGGCACGTCCGGCGGCCCCGCGAACACTGGTGATGATAAGGTGAACGGTATGCCTACTGATCTGCTTGGACGAGAATACGAGACGTTCCCCGGCGCCGAAACCGCTGTCGCAGCACGGTCCCGCGCGCATCATCGCCATATGCAACCAGAAAGGCGGGGTGGGCAAGACCACCAGTTCCATCAACATCGCCGGTGCGCTCAGCCAGTACGGCGCCGTTGCCTGATCGTCGACTTCGACCCGCAAGGAGCCGCGACAGTCGGCCTCGGCATCAACGCGAACGCTGTCGAGAACACCGTGTATACTGCGCTGTTCGACCCGTCGATCGATCCGCACGAGATCGTACAGCACACGGATTTCGAGAACCTGGACATCATGCCGGCGAACATCGACCTGTCCGCCGCCGAGGTGCAGCTGGTCACCGAAGTCGGTCGCGAGCAGATCCTCGCCAGCGTGCTGCGAAAGCTCCGCAACGAATACGACGTGATCATCGTCGACTGCCAGCCGTCGCTGGGCCTGCTCACAGTGAACGCCTTGACCGCCGCGGACGGCGTGATCATCCCTGTCGCCGCGGAGTTCTTCGCGCTGCGCGGTGTGGCGCTGCTCATGCAATCCATCGAGAAGGTGCAGTCGCGCATCAACCCCGACCTGCAGGTCTACGGCGTGCTGGTCACCATGTTCACGCGCACCCTGCACTGCGAGGAGGTACTGCAGCGCATCTACGAGGCGTTCCAGGACAAGGTGTTCCATTCGGTCATCTCGCGGTCCATCAAGCTGCCGGACGCCACCGTGGCCGCCGCCCCGATCACGATCTACGCTCCCGGCCACAAGACCGCGAAGGAATACCGCGAGGTGTCGCGCGAGCTGATCGCCCGCGGCATCGTCGCGTGATGGCGCGGCCATGGTGAGCGGCGCAAGCGCGATGCGATGAGCGAGTTGACGGAACCTGCCGACGGCGGCGAGATCGGAGGCGATGCCGCCGTCTCCCCGGGATTCTCCGTCGAACTGGAGGTCTATTCGGGGCCTTTCGACGCGCTGCTGTCCATGATCGCGAACCGGCGGCTGGAGCTCACCGAGGTGTCGTTGTCGGAGATCACCGAGGAGTTCCTTGCCTATGTGCGCACGCTGGATCTCGCGCGCAACATGGAGGAGGCGAGCGCGTTCCTCGATGTCGCCTCGGTGCTCGTGGAGGCGAAGAGCGCGGCGCTGCTGCCGCATGACCAGGCGGATGGGGAGCGCGACGAGCAGAGTCTCGAAGCGCTGCGTGAGCGTGACCTGCTGTTCGCCAGGCTGTTGCAGTATCGTGCGTTCAAACAGGCGGCCGGCGATTTTCGCGCCCGGCTCGCTGCCAATGCCGGCAGGTTCCCGCATCCGGCATATGTCGATGAACGTGTCGCGGCGATGCTGCCGGAGCTTGCATGGTCGCTGGGCGCAGAGGACTTGGCGCGCATCGCCGCACGGGTGTTCGCCAACGCGCCGGCCAGCGAGGTGTCGCTGCATCAGCTGCATGTGCCGCTTGTCGATCTGCGTGCGCAGGCGGCGGTCGTGCGCGACCGGTTTGCAGGCGTTGCCGGCCGGCGGTTCGATGACGTTCGCGGAATTGACGCGTGACGCACACCGCCGTGTAGAGGTGGTCGCGCGTTTTCTGGCGGTTCTGGTGTTCTTCAAGCAAGGCGTGCTGCAGTTTCGGCAGGCCGGGTCCATTCGAGACGCTGCATCTGCGCTGGGTCGAAGACGCCCGGGACGCCGGTGTGGTCGACATCGCGGAGGGGGACTTCGCATGAGGCTCGCAAAACGTGAAGATACAGGCGGCGTCGTATTGGAAAATAGCGGTTTGGCTTTTTTATATCTCGACGTTTTGTGAGCGAGAAAGGTGACGTGATGGATGCGCAATTCACGGCGAAGGACTTTCCGGGCGGTCTGAGGGCCTGCATGGAGGCGATTCTGATGGTCGCCGACCAGCCGCAGCACGCCGCCGACCTGGCGCGGGTTCTGGGCGTGGGCGAGCGGGAGGCTCGTGCCGCGCTGGAGCGTCTGCGCTCGCAGTATGACGAGGAGGGGCGCGGCTTCGAGCTGCGGCATACCGCGCGTGGCTGGCAGTTCGCGAGCCGGGCGCAATACGAGCAGGTGGTGTCGGCGTTCGTGACTGACGGGCAGACCGCGCGCCTGTCGCAGGCAGCGTTGGAGGCGCTGGCCATCGTGGCGTACAAGCAGCCTGTGACGCGCGCCCAGGTCGCGGCGATCCGCGGCGTGAACTCCGACGGCGTGATTCGTTCGCTGACAGTGCGCGGACTGGTCCGCGAGGATGGCGTGGACGAGGATTCCCGGGCCGCGCTGCTGGTGACCTCCGGCCTGTTCCTGGAACATCTCGGATTGGAGTCGCTCGACCAGCTGCCCCCGCTCGCTCCATTCCTGCCCGAACGCGAGGCCACCAACGTCCCCGACGGCGAATAGGAGTTGCCGGAGGGCTGTCGGCCGTAAGCCGACTGGGTGGTCGGTGTTTCAGCGTATGTAGGTTATGCCGCCTCCGCGGCCTCGCATGACACACTACTTAAAGTCATGTTTGACTATAAGTGATATGCTTCTGGTCTTGAACTGGAGAGCACACCAGTCGGAAAGTGGGCATGCATGGTCGGCGGAAAACGTGTCGGAGCGGCGGATACAAACCGACCGGCCGTCGGGGGTCTCCGTGGTGATCCTGGCCCTGGGGCCGGAGGAGACCGCGTCGGATTGCCGTGACGCGATGCCCTCGCGTCTGTGGCTGCCGCTGGTGCGCCGCGTGCGCCAGCCGTTTCTGGGGCGGTGGGCGCTGCCGGGCGGCGATTTGCGCGCCGACCGTTCGCTGGAGCAGTCCGCCTACCACGCGTTGGAGACCACCACGGACCTGCATCCTCGCTACCTTGAACAGCTGTATACGTTCGGCGATCCCGCGCGATCGCACGGTGGCCTGCCGATGGTCTCCATCGTCTACTGGGCGCTGGTCGGCAAGGCCGAAGCCCATGATTTCACCGAGGCGGACAACGTCCGGTGGTTCCCCGAGGACGAGCTTCCCGAACTGGCCTTCGACCATCGGCAGATCATCGACTATGCGTTGTGGCGCCTGCGCAACAAGATCGAATACCCGGATATCGCCACCAAGCTGGTCGGTGACACGTTCACGCTGCGCCAGCTGCATCACGTGTATGAGGCCATAACCGGCGAGGCCATCGACGTGGCGAATTTCCGGCGTCGCATGCTGCTGTCCGGCGAGCTGGAGGATACCGGCGAGAAACTGCGCGATGGCCGCCACCGCCCGGCGGCCGTGTACCGGTACAACCCCGACCGTTCCCGCGCGTCGACGGCCCCGCCCGTCGGGCCGCCACGCGACGCGCCGACCATCGAGGAGCTGAGACCAGCGCATCGAGGACGCGCTGTCCGCGTTGATGCCATCGGCACGCGCATGACGGGAGGCGGGCGGCAAGACCCGCGTCCATGCCGTATAACCGCATATTGATTTTGGCCGGCCACCCGGGTTGTCAGATACGTTGGCGTGCCCGCACGCCTTAGAGAAAGGAACACACCATGAGCGCAACATTGTCCGCCCTGTCAGTGGATGAGATCATCGCCCGCCTCGGTGCGCAGAGCACCTGCGACGCCGGCCTGACCCAGGATCCGTGGCACTTCGACACCCACCAAAGCCCCAGCTACGGGCCGGGCGCGTCCATGCTCGACAAGCTGCCGCACAACGCGCCTCGCCAGCAGGTGCTGCCGGAGGAGTACCGCAACGCCTCCGACGAGGAGCTGCAGGAGCGCATTCGCTCGGCCAAGTCCCGTCTCGGCGGCAAGCTACTGATTCTGGGGCCATTTCTACCAGCGTGACGAGATCATCTGCCACGCCGATTACGTGGGCGACTCGTTCCAGCTGGCCAAGAACGCCACGCAGTGCCCGGACGCCGACCACATCGTGTTCTGCGGCGTGCATTTCATGGCCGAGACCGCCGACATCCTCTCCACGCCGGAGCAGACCGTGACGCTGCCGAACCTCTCCGCCGGCTGCTCGATGGCCGACATGGCCAACATCGACCAGGTCGAGGAGGCCTGGAGCCAGCTCGGCGAGATCTGCGGCACCAAGCCCGACGCGGACGGCAGGCAGCAGATCATCCCGGTCACCTACATGAACTCGTCCGCGGCCTTGAAGGCGTTCTGCGGACGCAACGGCGGCATCGTGTGCACCTCGTCCAACGCGCACGCCGTGCTCGAATGGGCGTTCGCGCGCGGCAAGCGCGTACTGTTCTTCCCCGACCAGCATCTGGGCCGCAACACCGCCCGCGCGATGGGCATTCCGCTGAGCGAGATGCCGCTGTGGGACCCGTACAAGGCGCAGGGCGGCGCGACCGACCCGTCCGACTACGACAAGGCCAAGATGATCCTGTGGAAGGGCTTCTGCTCGGTGCACCAGCGCTTCACCGTCGAACAGATCGAGAAGGCGCGCGCCGTGTTCCCGGGCGTCAAGGTGATCGTGCACCCGGAGTGCTCGATGCAGGTCGTGGACGCGGCCGACGGCACCGGCTCCACCGCGTACATCGTCAAGGAGATCGCCAACGCGCCGGCCGGATCGGCCATCGCCGTGGGCACCGAGATCAACCTCGTGAACCGCCTGGCCGCGCAGTACCCCGACAAGACCGTGTTCTGCCTGGATCCGGTGGTCTGCCCGTGCTCCACGATGTACCGCATCCACCCGGCGTACCTCGCCTGGGCGCTGGAGAACATCGAACAGGGCAACATCGTCAACCGCATCACCGTGGACGACGACACCGCACGCGAGGCAAAGGTGGCCCTGGAGCGCATGCTCCAGGTGCACCCGTGATCGCAAGTTCCCGTCAACGGGAGCGCATCAACAATATTGAGGAAGCAACACAATGAGCAACGCTGAAATCGTCGTAGTCGGCGCGGGCGTCGCGGGCCTTTCCGCGGCGCTGGCGGTGGCCGATGCCGGCCAGGACGTGACGCTGGTCACCAAGGCCGACCTGGTGGAATCCAACACCTACCATGCGCAGGGCGGCATCGCCGCGGCGGTCTTCGCCGACGACGACCCGAAACTGCACGCGGCCGACACGATGGCCGCGGGGCCATGGTCTGTGCGAGCCCCGTGCCGTGGAGATACTGACCCGCGAGGGCGCCGACCGTGTGCGGCAGTTCGCCGCCGCGGGCGTGCATTTCGATCGTGACGCGCAAGGCCACATGCTGCGTGGCCTCGAAGCCGCGCATTCGCGGGCCCGTGTCGTGCACGCCGGGGGAGACGCCACCGGCAAGGTGGTCGAACTGGATGTGTCCGCCATGGTGCGGGCCAATCCGCTCATCCACATCATCGAGCATGCGTTCCTTGAGGATTTGATTGTGCGCGACGGCGCCATCGCCGGCGTGCGGCTGCTCGTCAGGGGCGGCGAGACATTCCGCAGCGCCGACATGGCCGCTTCACGAGTCATCCTCGCCACCGGTGGCGCCGGACGTCTCTACCCGTACACCACCAATCCGGCCGTCGCCACCGCGGATGGTCTGGCGGCCGCATGGCGTGCCGGCGCACAGGTCGCCGACGTGGAGTTCTACCAGTTCCACCCCACCGCGATGGCCGTGGGCGAGCACTTCCTCGTTTCCGAGGCGGTACGCGGCGAGGGCGCGGTGCTGCTCGACGAGCACGGCGAACGGTACATGACCCGGTGTCGACGAGCGCGCCGAACTCGCGCCGCGCGACGTGGTGGCCCGCGAGAACTTCCGCGTCATGCAGGCGCAGGGCGGCAAGCCCGTGATGCTCGACGTCTCGCCGATGCGCCGCGAGAACCCGGATCTGGCCGAGTTCCTGCGTCACCGGTTCCCGACCATCGACGCCTATACGCGTTCTCTCGGCTTCGACTGGAGCAAGGAGCCGATTCCGGTCGCGCCCGCCGCGCACTACTACATGGGCGGCATCCGCACCGATCTGGAAGGTCGCGCGAGCATCCCCGGCCTGTATGCGGCCGGCGAATGCGCCCGCACCGGCGTGATGGGATCCAACCGGCTCGCGTCGAACTCGCTGCTTGAAGGACTGGTGTACGGTCGTCGCGCCGGGCTCGCCGCCGTGAACGATCCGGCCGGTTCCGTGTGGAACCCCGGTCTGGTTCTCCAACTCGGCCACCGGCCGCATCGTCAGCGACACGCCGGTCGAGCTGAGCATGCCGGCACCCGATGAGCGTGCCGGGGCCAATGGCCGGCCTGCCATCTGGGATCGCACCCGCATCCAGAACACGATGTGGGCCGGCGTGGGCGTGTTGCGCGACGGCGACGGCCTGCGCCAGGCCATCGACCAGCTCGGCACCGGCCTGGCGTTGGCCGATGCCGACGCGGCGACGGAACCCGCTGCCACGGCCTGTGAGCCTGACCCGGATCACCCGCCTGGAAAACCGCAACCTGCTCACCGTCGGCTACGTCGAGGCCAACGCCGCGCTGCGCCGCACCGAGTCGCGCGGCGCCCACGCCCGCACCGACTATCCCGAGTCATGCGACGAGTGGGCCCAATCCATCGCCTACATCAACGCCTAGCGCTGTTTGCTCACTTGTCGGTTGGCGCCGGAATGGAGGAATTGGCACGCCGATAGCTTCCACAACCACTCCTACGCTTCACGGGGGCTCCCGCGAAGCGGCGGGGTGATCGGACGACGGTCTCGGTACCCTGACCCGATGCATTGCGATTAATCCCGCAAGAACGACAGCAGTCCATATCAAGAAAGACCCGATCATGCTTACGCAACACATCATCCGCACCGCCGTCGAGGCGGCGCTCGCCGAAGACGCGCCCTACGGCGACATCACCTGCGAGACCACAATCCCCGCGGACGAAACCGGCTCGGCGCACCTCACCGCACGCGAGAGAGGCGTGATGAGCGGCATCGCCGTGTTCACGGCCGCCTTCACGGCGCAAAATCCCGGTATCGGCGTCTCGCCCCTGATCGCGGACGGGGAGCGATTCCAGCGCGGCCAGGTCCTCGCCACCGTGGAAGGTCCGGTACGTGACCTGCTCGCCGCCGAACGCATCGCCCTCAACTTCGCCCAGCGCATGAGCGGCATCGCCACCATGACCGCCTCCTTCGTGGACGCGGTCAACGCCATCTACGATGACGGACATGGCGGGACCGTCACCCGGCCGCATCGCTACGAGCGCACTCGCATCGTCGACACGCGCAAAACCACCCCCGGACTGCGCCCGTTCGAGAAATACGCCGTGGTCTGCGGCGGAGGCCACAACCACCGTTACGGGCTGTCCGACGCGGTGATGATGAAGGACAATCATCTGGCGGCGCTCGCCGCACGCGGCATCGACCTGACCGGCGCGATCCGCCACGTGCGCGAACAGGTGGGCCACACCACGCATATCGAAGTGGAAGTCGACCGGCTTGAGCAGATTCCCGCCGTGCTCGCCGGCGGTGCGGACACCATCATGCTCGACAACTTCTCGCTCGATGACACCCGCCGCGGCGTGGATATCATCAACGGCAAGGCCATCGTGGAAGCCAGCGGCAACATGAGCATGGAGCGCGTGCCGGCCGTGGCCGCCACCGGTGTGGACGTGATCTCAGTGGGCGCGCTGACGCACAGCGTACGCAGCATCGACCTCGGATTGGACTGGAACTAGCCATGACTGACACTCCCAATGCATCCGGCGAACCCGACGAACTGTATCTGGACGCCGCTGCCACCGAGCCGGTGACCAGGAACGTCATCGAGGCGATGATGCCGTTCATGACCGACGCATACGCGAACCCGGCAAGCGTGCATCAACCCGGCAAGACGGCGGCGAGGGCGCTTGATGCCGCCCGCGCCTCGTTCGCCGCCGGTCTCGGCGCTCGCCCGGACGACGTGATCTTCACTTCCGGCGGCACCGAGTCGGACAATCTGGCCATCAAGGGCATCGCCATGGCACGTATGCGCGCACTCGGCCTGCAGCCGGTCTACGGTCTTGCCGGAATCGATGACGAGCCGTCCGGCGTGAACCCCGCGCAGGCCGGTGAACATCCGGCGATCCGCCGTCCGCGCATCATCATCTCATCCATCGAGCACCCGGCCGTCGCGCAATCGGCGCAATGGCTGCACGAATGGTTCGGCTTCGAAGTCGTGCACATTCCCGTGGACGGTCAGGCTCACCTCGACCTTGACGCGCTCGAACAGGAGCTCGACGGCGAGGCCGGTGAACGCACCACGCTGGTTTCCGCCATACTGGCCAACAACGAGGTCGGCACCGTCGAACCCGTGGAGGAGCTGGTCCGCATCGCCCACGCGCACGGGGTTCCCATTCATGTGGACGCCGTGCAGGCGGCCGGGCAGATTCCCATCCGCATGCGCGATTGGGATGTGGACGCGCTGAGCGTGTCCGGACACAAGTTTGGTACGCCCAAGGGACTGGGGGCGCTGCTGGTCCGCGGTCGAACCCCGATCGAGCCGGTGCTTTCCGGCGGCGGTCAGGAGCGCGGGCTGCGCTCCGGCACGCAGAACGTGGCCGGTGCGGTGGCGCTCGCCATAGGGCTCAACGAGTCGAACGCGCGCATGGCGGCGCAGTACCGGGAGCTGACGGATTCCCGCGACATGCTGATTGACGCCGTGCGGCGGGTGGTGCCTCGCGCCGAACTCACCGGCGACCCGGTCAGTCGTCTGCCGGGACATGCGTCATTCATTTTTCCCCCGGGAGTCACCGGCGAAGCTCTGCTTGTCGATCTGGACGCCCGAGGCATAGCCGCCTCGTCCGGATCCGCCTGCGCCATTGGCCGTCACGAGATTCCCGGCACGCTGCTTGCCATGGGGCTGGAACCGCAGATCGCCAAATCCGCCCTGCGTATGACATTCCGCCGTCCCCTCACACGGGAGGAAATCGAGCGCATCTCCATGGCCTTGGAAGACTCCTACACCGAGCTGACGTATTAGTGCACATGGTCTCCAGTCAACGATCCCTGCGGGGGCAACGTGTGCTGTTACTCGTCGGAGGACGGTTCGGTTGTGTGTCAAGGCGTATCGCTAGGCTTGTGCCGGTTTGCGTGTAAGTACAGATATGAACCAAAACAAGTACCGAACGGTTACGCGAAGAATCAATTAAGAGAGGTTTCTATGGCGGTTCGCGGTGATATTCGTAATGTGGCTATCGTGGCACACGTCGATCACGGCAAGACCACGCTGGTAAACGCGATGCTCCAGCAGTCCCACGTGTTCAACGAGCGCGAGGAGGTGCCGGATCGTGTGATGGACTCCAACGATCTGGAGCGCGAGAAGGGCATCACCATCCTGGCCAAGAACACGGCCGTGGAATACACCGGTCCGCTGGCGGCCAAGTACGGTTACCCGGACGGCATCACGCTCAACATCATCGACACCCCCGGCCACGCCGATTTCGGTGGCGAGGTCGAGCGCGGCATCTCGATGGTCGACGGCGTCGTGCTGCTCGTCGACGCTTCCGAAGGCCCGCTGCCGCAGACCCGTTTCGTGCTGCGCAAGGCCCTTGAGGCCAAGCTGCCGGTGATTCTGTGCGTCAACAAGGTGGATCGTCCGGACGCCCGTATCGAAGAGGTCGTCTCCGAATCCACCGACCTGCTGCTGGGCCTCGCCCAGGACGTCATCGAGGAAGGCGTCGACCTCGACCTTGACCACCTGCTTGACCTGCCGGTCGTCTACTGCGCGGCGAAGGCCGGCTACGCGTCCGTCAACCAGCCCGAGAACGGCGGCCTGCCGGACAACGACAACCTTGAGCCTCTGTTCGAGGACATCATCAAGTACATCCCCGCCCCCGAATACGAGGAGGGCGCGCCGCTGCAGGCGCACGTCGCCAACATCGACTCCTCCGACTTCCTCGGACGACTCGGCCTGGTCCGTATCTACAACGGCACGCTGGAGAAGGGCAAGACCTACGGCCTGTCCCGCGTGGACGGTTCCATCGAGAACTTCCGCGTCGTCGAACTGCTGCGCACGCAGGGCCTGGAGCGCACTCCCGTCGAATCCG
>ENA-OQCV01000052-OQCV01000052.1-human-gut-metagenome-genome-assembly--contig:-NODE-52-length-32071-cov-5.578982_pt1 | contig 32071 bp, 20 predicted proteins | sample MGYA00242766_ERZ504592 | MGnify/ENA primary metagenome ERZ504592 (study PRJEB26092, sample SAMD00036315) | human gut metagenome | host: Homo sapiens | study: EMG produced TPA metagenomics assembly of...
ACGATGCCCGCTGCATGAACCGCCCTGAACTGCGTCCATCAGCTTGGATGCCAGTCGTTCCAGGTCATCGGCGACGTAGGGCCCATTCGCGGCGACGTCGTCGCGCAGGATTTTTGACCCTCGATCAGCTCGGTGACGATGAACGCCAGCGAATCATCCAACTCCATGTCCACGATGCCGCACACGCCGGGATGATTGACTTTCTTCAACGCCATCGCCTCTCGGCGCAACCGCTCACGTGCCGTGATCTGATCGCGCGCGGACGCCGTCGAACGGTCATCGGCGAGCGAATCGCGCAATATCTTCATCGCGTATTCCTCGCCACCGTCATCATGCACGCGCCAGACCGATCCCATGGCTCCGGATCCCAGCCGCGACATCAGCGTGTAGCCGCCGACCAACGCTCCGGGCTCCAAGTTCAACGCATCGCTCATACCCTCCTATCCTACTCACCGTCCTGTGCCCGTTCTCTCTACCCCTGATATTCCTCCTTCCCCTGCTGTCCCCTCCGATACTCCCTACCCCCTGATATCGTTTGCGTTCCTAAGTTCGCGCCGGAACGTCGACTGTGCGCACTTAGAAACGCAAATGGGCCGGTTTGCGTTCTTAAGTTCGCGCACTTGTCGTTTCGGCGCGCACTTAAGAACGCAAATGTGTCGTCATAGCCGTTGATGCCGCCGCGACGCGCCGAGTTATCCACAATCGCCTAGCCTTCGACCACATACCCCGGATTCGCTTGCGCAGCGGCGGTCCATATTGTCATCATCAACATATGAGACAGCACAAGCATCTAGACGATCTGATGAATCGGGCGGAAATGGACGGGCGATGTTGTTCCGCGTCCAGCCCGGCGGAACGACAGGCGATGCTGCGGCGAACTCGTTGCGGCGATGTCGTGCGGCCATTTCGCAGCGTGTACGCGCGTCGTGAATACTGGGATGGTCTGAATCCCATTGAGCAAGCGTCACATGTCATTCGCGAAATGGCGAGACGGCATCCCGAGCGCGTATTCGCCGGACTGAGCGCGGCGGTCATCTACGGGTTCGAGCACTCCTGGACGCTGCATGACGAGCCATACGTGTACATCGCGACTGACGGATTCACCAAGTCACGTCGGTCGTACCACCGGCTGCGGCGCATCTCGGTGCGTAGATCCGATATACGGGAGGACTGCCATGTGGTCCGTTTGTACCGGCCTCGCGGTGATGGAGCAGCACAGGACGGGTCGAATACCTGGAGTCAGGTGAGCAAGTTGGCTGACCGGATCGCCCACGAACGGGCATTGCGTGACGATGTATGTATCGGCGAGGTACGTGTGACCAGTCCGGCAAGAACCTTGGTGGACTGCGCGCTCTTGTATCCGTTCGAGCACGTGCTGTCGATGTTCGATTCCGCGTTGCGCCGGGGGCTCGTGACCCGCGAGGAGATCGTCGCCGTCTGTGATGGTCTGCGAGTGGATTGTGGGCCGGTATTTCGTCTGCTGCATTATGCGGATGCTCGCAGCGAGAACGGAGGGGAGTCGTTCTGCCGGGCTGTATCCATCGAAGAAGGGTTTGTTCCTCCGCAATTGCAGCATACGTTTTACAGCCGCGTGACCGGCAAGGAGGCGGGCCGGGTCGATTTCATCTGGCATACGGAAGATGGCCGCATCATCGTGCTGGAGTTTGACGGTATGCAGAAATACATCGATCCAGAGATGACGTCGAACCGGGATGTTCGGCAGGTGGTCCGTGACGAAAGGCAGCGCGAACAGGATCTGAAAGAGGCCGGAGTGAGCGTTGTGATACGGACGAATTACAACGAAGTGGTCCAGCGCGCGCCGTTCATCATGAAGCTGATGCAGGCCGGTGTGCCGCGTGCTGGGGCGCACCCAATATTCGAGCATGCCGATTGAGCCGGAAACGCCGTTGCGTTCCTAAGTTCGCGCCGGAACGACAAGTGCGCGAACATACGGACGCAAATGGCCCTGTTTGCGTACTTATGTGCGCACGGTCGTCGTTTCGGCGCGCACTTAGGAACGCAAAAATGAGGAGAGGACTTGGGGAGGGGAGAGGCGGGAGATGGATGGGAGGAGGGGGACTGAGATGAGGTCGGAGTAAGGATAATGCCGGCTGCGGGATGCCGGTTGAAGGCCCGTCGATGTTACGTCCGCGTTTCAGACGCGCGTGTTGACGTGTTCCAGCGGACGTGTATAGTAGTACGTGGCTCAACGAAGAGAGTCTTCAATGAACCGAAGGAAAAAATGAACGCTGCGGTTTTGATGTTAGCCAGTGTAGGGGAACTGATGATCAAGGCACAGTAATCCCTTTACAACGGATCGTGAGGCACGTACCTGCCTCTGAAAGGATGAATATCATGGCAGAAGTCGTATTCGACCACGTCACTCGTATCTACCCGGGGCAACGATAAGCCCTCTGTGGATGATTTGAACCTTGACATTAAGGACGGCGAGTTCCTGGTGCTCGTTGGCCCGTCTGGCTGCGGTAAGTCCACGACTCTGCGCATGCTGGCCGGCCTGGAAGAGGTCAACAAGGGCCGCATCCTCATCGGTGGCAATGATGTCACCACGATGCAGCCGAAGGACCGCGACATCGCAATGGTCTTCCAGAACTACGCTCTGTACCCGCACATGACCGTCGCCGACAACATGGGCTTCGCCCTGAAGATCGCCGGCACCCCGAAGGAAGAGATTCGCAAGCGCGTCGAGAAGGCCGCTGAGATCCTGGATCTGACCGAGTACCTCGACCGCAAGCCGAAGGCTCTGTCCGGTGGTCAGCGTCAGCGCGTGGCCATGGGCCGTGCAATCGTTCGTGAGCCGAAGGTCTTCCTCATGGATGAGCCGCTGTCGAACCTCGACGCCAAGCTCCGTGTGCAGACCCGTACGCAGATCGCTGCCCTGCAGCGTCAGCTCGGCGTCACCACCCTGTACGTGACCCACGATCAGACCGAGGCTCTGACGATGGGCGACCGCATCGCCGTCATCAAGCTCGGCGTCCTGCAGCAGGTCGGCGCTCCGACCGAGCTGTACGATCGCCCGGCCAACGTCTTCGTCGCCGGCTTCATCGGCTCCCCTTCGATGAACATCAACACTCACCCGGTCGTCAACGGCAAGGCGAAGATCGGTGAGGACACCGTCGACCTGCCCGCCGAGGCCGTCAACAAGCTGACCGCTGAGGATGGCGGCAAGATTGTCGTCGGCTTCCGTCCCGAGGATGCCACCCTGGCCACCCCGGACGATCCGAACGCCTTCTCGCTGAAGGTTCAGAACATCGAGGATCTGGGCTCCGACGGCTACATCTACGGCACCATCATCACCGATGGCTCCGCTGCCGAGGCGTCCACGATGATGTCCGACCAGAACAAGCTCACCACGATTCGTGTGAACCCGCGTGCGCTGCCGAAGATCGGCCAGACCGTCAAGATCAAGATCGACCCCTCCAAGATGCACCTGTTCGCTCCGTCGACCGAGTTGCGTCTGAACTAGTAGAGGAACTAGCAGATACTTGGTATGACTTCGGTCATGCCAACCATTAAACGAGGCGATTCTCTTCCTCTCTTATGGCCTCGTTGGAAAAGCCCCGCGTAGTTGCGGGGCTTTTCTTTTTGCCCAGAAAGACATACGCTAACCGGCCCCCGCAAATGAACTTTTGTTCTTTTGTCCCCGTTGTCTATTTAGAAGTGCAACATCCTTGTTTGTCTTGCAAGTTTAGCAGCTCGTCGGCGAATGCCTCGGCGGGCGTGCGGTGGCCGAGCACGCGCATGGGCCGGTTGTCGGTCTCGTCGACGATCTCCTGGAGCCCTCTTGCCATACCGGGTTCGATGATCGTGCGTTTGGGCAGGCAACGGCGGATGATGCCGCTGACCGGCGGCGGCGACCAGCCTCTACCCGGCCATTCGTCCACCCGCGCCCACAGGCGGCCGAATGACAGGCGGTATGGCTTGCGCGGCTTCGCCCTGCGCCGGTCGGCCTTGCGCTGCGCGGGGCCGGCGATGTAGTAGCGGCCCGTCCACGGGCCCGTCTTCAGACGCTTCGGCCGGTACGGCCGGTAGGACTCGCTCTCGTTGGACGGGAACCACGTGTTGCGCCTGATCTCCCTGCTGATGCCGGACGGGCCGCGTCCCAGCAAACGGGCTATCTTCCTGACGCTCGTGCCGTTGCCGACCTCGATCTGGATGACCTGGCGTTCCTCTTCCGACAGGTGCGAATTTACTTTCCCCATAGGTGCAACATCCCTTCGGACTGGTTATCTGGACAATCTCCAATAACGGGTGTTGCACTTTCGATTAGACAACGGGCCAACTTCTTGTATAATTGTATGCAGTGACCTCCCGAAAAAGGGATTGCGAATCCATGAGGGGAAACAACGGGTTCGAAATCGAAGTTCGTCCGTTGCGGGTTTAACGGAGGAACAGAACAGGAATCTGGAAGGCAGCGCCATGCCTTGAAGCGTTGCCTTGCTTCGGTTATTGCTGTTTCCTTGTCCATCGTGTGCATGGTGCCTGCAGCATATGCTCAGAATATAGACGATGTGAGTAGCTCTCCTAACGCCGTAATTTCTGGGGGGGGGGGGATAATACTGTCGTAGCTGCTCCTTCTGCTCGCAATGTCAACGTTGACGATAAGACGTCAGAAGAGGCCAATACATCAAACGGTGCGCCAACACCTTCCGAATCCTCAAATGGTGCGACAGACAATAAGGCGGACGACTCAGCAGAAGCTACCGCTGGCAATTCCGCTAATGATGGAGCCCAAACTCAGGCTCCAAACGATGCTTCTTCTCAAGATGCCAAGAACGATTCCTCAAATGCGACGGATCAATCGCCGGCGAAGGCCAATGTGCAGGTCGCCGCGACGGCGCTTGGCGGCCGTGACTTTGAGGGTCAGGTCACCAAGGAGATCAACGGCAAGCCCTACATCCTGATTGGTAACGAGCAGCAGCTGCGTGCGATTGGTTCTGGCAAGAAGGTTATTGGCCGCATCAACAAGGTCAAGCAGACTTGCACGCGACAAGGACTCGGCAAGTATCAGTGGGTGGACGACGGCACGCCGTCTTCCGAATACGCCGGTGACGCCGATCTCTCCAATTCAGATACTTTGCGCGATGCTGATGCCTCCGACCACGACAGTCCACTGCTGTGCAGCACGCGGTTAGACGTCGGAAAGACCCGCACCAAGTATTACGGCGTGGGTGCTGATGGCACGCAAACGGACTACTCCGCTGCCAACACCGGCCTGACCTATTCCGCAGACGCCAACTACCTGATCTTCCGTGACATCGACCTGTCCAAGAACGCGGCAGATACCAACAACACCGAGTGGACTCCGCTCATGTTCTCCGGCACTATGCTCGGTGCGGTCTCCAATGACGGCGACACCGCAGCCAGCCTGTGGAAGGCTGTTGGTGCCGATGGCGCAAGCGTGGTTCACGCTACCGCAGCTCGGCCGGTCATCAGCCATGTGGTCGTCAATCAGAAAGATATGGTCTCTAATGTCAAAGGCGACCAGCTGGATGTCAGCAAGCAGCAGGGCATCGGCTTCTTCGCCTCGATCACGAACAAGACCGTGATGAACAGCAACAGTCTGGGCAGCGCCGGTACGGCCGTAGTGTCGAACCTCAAGCTGCAGGATGTGTCGGTGACGAATCATACGAGTGAATCGTATATTCCGCCGACCTTGCTCGGTATGCTCACTTCGGCAGTGGGATTACTGCTCGACACACTGTTGAAGGCGTTAAAACTATTGACATTCGGACAAGTAGATCTTGACCTCAATCTTCAAGGTCTGCTCACCCTGCACGGAAAAAAATCCTTCCAACCTCGCCACGGGTGCATTTGCCGGCCGTATCTACGGGGACACCAAGGTTACGGACTGCGAGGTAGCAGATGTTTCGGTATCTAGCGTAAGCCGTATGACCGGTGGTTTCGTGGGATATGTTGAGGGCGCAACCCGATACGATGCAGTCTCCGGCATCGTAGGAGCGCTCACCAATGTACTCTCGAAGATTCTGAACGTCATCCCGTTCCTCGGGCTGGGCGATTTGGTGGACTGGTTGCTGTCCGGCACGCTCGGGCTGAATGCCTTGATTCCGGTTGGCTACTACAACCCGGTTATCTCGAATAGTTCGGTGAACGGGTTCAAAAAGAACGTGGTGATCGGCAACAAGGACAACCCGCAGGCCGGCGGCTTTGTCGGTGCGCAGATTGGTGCAATCATTGAGAACTCTTCGGTGACGAGCACGAATGGTTTCACCGTGCGGGCAACGCAATATGCCGGTGGTTTTGCCGGAGTAAGTCGCAACGGCAACGTAGGCGGTCTGATTAACTCGCTTGGCGTCGACTTGCTGTCTGCGCTGCGTCCGCAGAGCCTCATCGAAAACAGTGGCCTGACGATAAACGGTGATGATAAGATCACCGTGCAGGCCGAAGACTACGCCGGCGGCTTCAACGGTGCCATGGCCAATGCCTATGCGGTCAATAATTCGATTACGGCTTCGGTCGCCGTGACTGCCGACGGATCCCACGCCGGAGGATTCACCGGATTCGCCTCCGTGGGATGGGGCCTGGAACTCGGTACGGACGATACCACGAAGGCATCGCTGTTGAAACAGCTCACCAAGGCTGTGACTAAATTGCTGAGCGGCAGCAATAACGGTGCAGGAGAACTGCTGTCCATCGTCGGTGTGAATCCCTCCGTGATTCTCGGCACGCAGATGAAGGGCTCCCTCACCGTTAAGGCTGGTGGCGATTACGCGGGCGGTCTCGTGGGCGAAGGATCGGGTACGGTGATCGGTGATTCCTCGCAGAACCGCCTTCAAAAACTCACATTCTGGAAGTACAACAATCATCGTGACTTCCCTCAGCAGCGCTCCACCACCATAGAAGGCCTTGAATCGGTCACGGCCACGGGCTCCTACGCGGGTGGCATCGCCGGCAATCTGCAACCGACAACGGTAGCTGGGTTGCTCAACAGTGTGGTGAAAATTGGCGATATCGCCACGCTCAAGAAGTTCGACCAGTTTGCCGCGTTCACCGTGGAGAACATGTCTGTCACCGCTCCGGCATCCGGTTTGACGGTGAAGGCCGGTTCATACTATGCGGGCGGTGCCATCGGATGCGCCACCGGTGGTGACGTGACCAACATGAACCTTACCAATCTGGCCACGGTCACGGCCAAGGGAGAAGCCGGCGGTTTCATCGGCTTCTCCGGACCAGGCGACGCCGTTGGTGCCGGCGGGCTCAATGTGCTTGGGCTTATCAAGCTTTCCGGTCTGCTATCGGTTGCCCAATATTCTTCGGTTGCAGTCACTTCATCGAATGTGAACGGCATCGCCAACGGATTCACGGTCAAGGCGACCGGCAAGAACGAGAACAACGAGACCACCGATTACGCTGCGGGCGGTTTCTACGGTCAGGCCAACAGCACCAAGACCCGCGAAAGCCATGTGACGAACCTCAAGTCGGTCGCGGCCGATACCAGCACATCCGATGGCATCGCGGGTGGCTTCGTGGGCTTCTCCACCACCGGTGGCCTCGCTGACGCACTTAGCAACGCCGATGATTCCAGCGTGTTGGACAACCTCATCAAGGGCGGACTGCTGTCCGTGAACGACCTGCTCGGTGCCATGCCGTATCTGATTCCAAGCTATACGTATACCACCGTGACGTACGTCAACGGCGGTTACGTCGAAGGTGATATCGCGGGAGGCTATGCGGGAAACTTCCAAAGCGGCAAAGTCAATCAGTTCTCCGAAACCGATCTCGAGAACGACTCAACGCTGGCAGACGTGCAGTCCCGCGTTCAAGCCAACCCCGTGGCCGTTGTCAACCTCGACCATGTGACCGGCGGCGCATACGCAGGCGGTTTCGGCGGCAAGGTCGTTTCCGGCGCACTCGCTTCGGCTGGCAACGGCGGCCTGAGCCTGCTCGGCAAATTCGGTACGGTGGATCTCGCCAACCTGCTGCAGGTGGTGCAGGGCTATGTGCCGTTCATCTCCTACGCGGGCGTGCATTCCGATGCCACCACCGTGGAGACCACCAGCGGCAACAAGATTTCCGACCCGGACGATCCCGGCTTCACCGTCTCCGCCACCCGACTTGACCAATCCGATACGCAATCCGGTTCCGCCGGCGGCTACATCGGCTACGGTTCCGGCGTGCAGGTATCCCATTCCAGCGTGACCCAACTGCGCCACACCGACGTCAAGGCACCGAAGAATCTGGAAACCACCGGATCCATCGACGACACCTATCTGAGCAAAGACAGCTCGTATGCAGTCACCGCCGCTCGGTATGCCGGCGGCTACATCGGCAAAATGGACATCGGCTCGGCGGCGGCCGTGGGCGGTGGCCTGAGCCTGCTCGGCCAGAACGTCAATCTCAACGATGTACTCAGTGTGCTGGATGTCGTCGTCTCGACGATTGAACACTCCGATGTGACTGGCGGCATCGGCGGATACTCCGTTCTGGCCAGCGCCGCAGATCATAGGAATGCCAACAATGAGCCCGATCCACTGGGTATGGCTGGTGGTTTCGCCGGAGACATCGAAGGCGGCCACATTCAGGACTCGAGCTCTCATGAGTTCGTATACATCATCGGCCAGGTTTCGGCCGGCGGTTACGTGGGTACCATGCAGCCGGGAGCCGTGGCGAACGTGCTTGGTGACGGCAGCGTGCTCAAGAAGCTTGTCAACCTCGACAACCTGCTCTCGCTCGTGCAGGACTTCACACCGACGATTCGCAACAGCTCGACCGATGCCGCAGTGTGCGGCGGCGCGGTGCGTGCCCAGGCGGCATCGGATACGACCACACGCCGCGGCATGGCCGGCGGCTATGCGGGACGTAATCGTGGCGGTCATATCTGGGGCAACAACACAGCAGCATGGAAGCAGGAGAACACCGACGGCAAATACAACGGGCCGCGGCGCGTAGCCTACGCCGCGCGCATCCGCAGTGTATACGGTGCCGAAATCGCCGGCGGTTACACCGGCTTCATGGAGGCGGCCGATACCGCTCAAGGCGGTTCACTCTCCTTGCTTGGCGGTCTCATCAAGGCCGGCAATCTCGCCGGCGTGCTGTCTGTGGTCTACCCGACCGAGGAGCACTCGAAGGTCACTGGTCCTTTGCGCAATATGAGCTACGACCAATGGAAGACGTGGGTCGACAACATCGGCAAGTACGGTGCGTATGGCAAGGAATTTACCGAGGTAGCTACGGGCGATGGTGCGGGCTCTGTTACTGATCAGGATTCCCTGGACAAGTTCCTCGAATCCTACATCTTCGGATTCAACGTCGTCGCCGGTCGTGCGGAGTATCAGACTGGCGCGAACTTGCATGATTCCGGCGTCGCCGGCGGACACGTCGGCCTGATGCGCACCGGCACGATCACCGATGGCCAGTCGATGGATGTCAAGACCGTCTCTGCCATGCGTGCGGCAGGCGGTTATGCGGGCACGATGGAATCCGGCTCGGCATCCTCGTTCGGCTCTATCCAACTATTCGGCGACAAAGGCATCAAACTTGATTTGGGACAGATGCTCGACGTGGCACAGGTATTTGTGCCCGTCGTCAAATCTTCGAGTGTGGCCGGCTACCGCAAGGGTATGAAGGTCGTGGCCACCGGTGAAGACATCACGCACGGTACCGGTAATGCCGGAGGCTATGTCGGTCTCGCGGTCGGCGCCCAGATCTGGGGCGATCTCGGCCAGAACGGCCAGAAGCTTGTCAAGGGTGTCACCGCTGCCGGTGCCAACGTTTCCAACCTGCGCAAGGTGGAAGGGCGCAACAATGTCGGCGGATTTATCGGCGTGGCCACTGCCGGTGCGGTTGCGGATGTGGACACCAATGCGTCCGAGGGATTCCTGCAAGGAATCCTCGACTCGCTGGTATCGAACCCGGCAAGTCTGGTCAGCGTATTGCAGGCCACGGTTACGACGATTCGCGGTGCACATGTGAGCTCGGATGACCCGGCATGGGGATACACGGTCAATGGCGCATATGAGAGCAAGGACGATAAGGGTAATACCACAGCCAAGTATGCCCTGAACGCCGGCGGTTTCGCTGGTTCGTTGCAAGCCGCGATCCTCGGTGACAAGGATTCCGCCAAAGGCACCGGCAGTGAAGCGGATCCGAACAATGACCCGGCTTCTCTTACTGTTAACGGGCTGCGCGCTGTTGAAGGCGGGCAATACGCCGGTGGCTTCTTTGGCCTTGCTGATATATCCAGCGTCGCTTCCGTCGGCGGCGGCGCGGCCGGCGATAAGCAGGATACCAACCTGCTGCTCAAACTGCTCAAGGTCGGCAACGTGGGCGTGCTCGAAGCATTCCGCACCTTCATCTATGACGGTCAGGTCAACGGCGTGAGCGACGGCATCCAGATTGTCGCCCATGATTCCACCACAAAGGGCATGCTTGACTCGAAGCGTTACACCGGTGCGGGCGGTGGCTTCGGCGGTGGACTGATCAATGGCTCTGTGAAGCAGTCTGCGGTCACCAACCTCAACAGTGTGACCGGCGTGAACTATGTGGGCGGCTTCATCGGGCATCTTGGCAAATCCGGCACGGTCGCCGCCGACAATGCACAACTCGGCACGGATGCGCTCAATCTGCTTGGTGCCACGGCCGGCGTACTTGACATCTGGGGCTCGCACGTTGGCGATTCGCGCGTCACCGGCATCCCGGACGGTTATACCGTCACCGCCACACACCATGGCGACAATTACGGCAAAGCCACCGACAAGGCTACCGGACGCGAGGTCGCAGGCGGTTTTGTTGGATACGTGGATTTGGCCAGGGTGAAGGGCTGCGCGTCTGACAATCTCAAGAAGGTCACTAGCGGTGAGATTGCCGGCGGATTCGTCGGTGAAACCAGCCGTGCCTATTTGGTTGACGCGAAGGTCAACTCTGTACTTGTGGAACTGCTGCTGCAAGTGGTGAACGCGCTGGTCAAGCTCCTGTACCTCGACAAAGCGGAACAGGTCGGCGTCATCGATTTAGGCAAGTGGTTCCCGGCCATCTTCGGCAAGGTATTCGATCTCAAGGTGCTTTCGGAAGGCAACGTGCTGTACGTGAACCTGTTCGGACTGAAGGTGAGTGTTGCTCTGTCCAAGGCTGATGATGAGAACCAGCAGCAGACCGACGTGGCGATTGTCACCATCGGCGATAGTGTCATCAAACTGCCTTGCAGCAAAGACGGCATTGATATGAATGGGTCGGGCAGCAACCTGACCGTCCAGCTCATCAAGGGCAACCGTACTCGCGTGGAACAGTCCACCGTAACGGGCATCGCCAGTGGCTATGACGTGTTCGGCGGAGGGGCAACTCAGGATACCGACGGTGTGAAGGATCTTTCCACAGGCTACACGGGCGGCTTCGCCGGACTGAACGACGAGGGCGTGCTGGCAGACGACCACATGGTCTACGCCGACACGATCCGCGGTGCCAGCGGACTGGTCGACCCGTTCTCGAACACCAAACTCAAGTCCGTATGGGACTTCAACGCCATGAGCAACATCCTCGGACCGGTCGATGACGGCAAGGGCGGCAAGGCATACAACACCTATCGCATTTACCGCAAGGCGGCCGCGAACGCTAGTGAGGCCCGTACCTCCGCACAGGACGGCAACAAGATCTTCTCGCAGAAGAACAAGGCAGACGATGCGCTGAACACCGGACTCGATCGTTGGGAAGTGAAGCTGTTCGACGTGGTCAACACATACGACAGCAGCGCTGTGCACAGCTCCGCATCCGGCGACGCCGGCACCACTTGGGTCGGCATTAAGGACGCCGTAGTCAACTCCACGGACGGCAGCACCAAGACGAAGCTCGATGCCTACCAGTCCCCGGCCAAGGCCGTGCTCATGCTCGACGCGACCGTGACCGACAACAACGGCGGACTCACCCCCGAACCGGACGACGGCCAGGACCCGTGCGGCAAGGACGGTTGCCGAACCATTGACCTGACCGTCCAGAAGATATGGAAGGACGGCAACCTCGAACGGCCGCAGTCGGTCGAACTGAAGATCGCCGCGCACTATACCGATGGCAGTGGCAATACGGTGACGCCGCAGACGATTCAATGCTTCGGCGCGGATTGCACAACCGTGACGCAGAAGAATCCATGGACGGTGACGTTGGACTCCTCCGATGCCTCTTCCTGGAGCAACACCTGGCGCAAGGTGATTCAAGGACTGCCGGTCGCATTCGTGGATGGACAGGATGCCAACGGCAAGGACATCGTGCGTTACTACACGTACACCGTGGAAGAGACCGCCGTGACCTATAAGGACGGCGATACCACCAAGACCATCAAGCCCGCGGAGGCCGGATACCAAGTATCGGTCTCCTACAACACCAAGGAACGCGTGGCCATTGTTACCAATGTGGCGTTGCTTCCGGATACGGGAGGCGCGGGCACGATGTGGTTCCTGATGTTCGGCTTGCTGCTTATGGGAGCTGGCGTGGTCTGGTACGTGCGTAATCAACGCGTTCAATCCGGCACAGTCCGCTCGGGCTCCAGCCGTATACGAAAGCGAGGTGCCCATGCCTCGTGACGACCACATAGACAAACCGTACCTGCCAAACAGAAAAGATTTCCATCTAGAGAAAGGAACAGTAATGAAATCACTGATGAAAAAGGTTTTCGCTGCCGCCGCGGCGATTGCCACCGTATTTGGATTGGCTGCGACGACAGTCGCCACGGCCAACGCAGCGGATAATGCCACGCTGACGGTCAGCACTACTGACACGAAGTTCGCCGGTAAGACCGTGAACGCCTACAAGATGTTCTCCGCCACCGTGAGCAGTGACGGCAAGGCTGTCTCCTACACGTTGACTGACGAGTGGAAGTCGTTCTTCAAGGACTCCACTGCTTCCGGACTAACTGGTAATGGTGTTACCGACGCGAACGTCAGCGATAAAGCATACGACTACGTATCCGGGCTGAAGAATAATACTAGTGCCTTGGCTGCTTTCGCTACCAAGGCATCGAACTGGGCGCAGAACAAGGCCAACAACATCACGGCTGGCGCGACCGCTAAGGTATCTGCCGCTGCCACGGACGGTAAGTACTTTGCGACGTTCACTGGTCTCGGCTACGGCTACTACGTGGTCGCTGTGCCGGGTGCGACCGTGGCTGACACCAATAGTAAATACGCCACGCTAGTTTCCGTTAATAGCACCAATGTGAATGCCACCATTAAGGGCGCCCTGCCTACCGTCGTCAAGAAGGTAAATGGTAAGGACGACACCGACGCGAAAATCGGTGATACCCTGACCTTCACCCTGACTTCCACCATTCCGGACATGTCCGCCTATAGCACCTACACCTTCAACTTCAAGGATACGTTGTCTAAGGGCCTCACCTTTAAACAAGTCGATTCCGTTAAGGTCGAAGGTGCGAATAGTTCACTGACCGAGGGCACTGACTACACCGTCACCAAGTCTGAGACCACCGACAATACGCTTCTTACTGTCGCCATGAAGGACTTCAAGACCAGGCAGCAGGCCAATGCCGGCAAGACGATCACCGTCACCTACACGGCCACGCTGAACGAGAAGGCTGCTGTGGGCGGTCATGGTAACACCAACTCCGCAACGATTCAGTACTCCAACGACCCGAGCAACGGTGGCACCGGTGAGTCCGAACCCAGCAAGGTTCGCGTCTTCACTTATGGCTTCACCGTCGATAAGTACACTGGTGACGAATATACTGATGGAGCTGCTCGACTTCCTGGTGCTAAGTTCACACTCGCACCTAAGAACGGCGACCCTATGAGCTTCGTGAAAGTCAAGGACGGTAACGCGACCGAGAACGCTGTATACCGTGTAGCTACGGATGATGAGAAGGCAAGTACTACTACGACGACTATCATCACTCCTGCAAGCGGTAAGGTTGACTTCCAGGGACTGAAGAACGGCGAGTACACGCTCACCGAGACCGAAGCGCCGGCCGGCTACAACAAGCTCGCCAGCGCCATCGGCGTGAAGGTTGAAGGCCAGAACGACGGCACTGACACCACGAATGCCACCGTCCACATCACCTACGACAACGACAATGGCAGCAGCAACTACAACCAGTCCGCATCGAACGGTGTCATCCCGGTCCGGAACAAGTCCGGTGTTGTCCTGCCTGGCACTGGTGGCATGGGTACCATCGCCTTCACGGTGATTGGTGTGCTGGTCATCGCGCTCGGCGTTGCCTGGACTCTCAAGCGCAAGAACGCCTGACGAGCATGGCCGTGTTTTGGGCGTGAAGGGCACACACCCGCTACGCCCACAACACGGTTTCCTCGCGAAAAGAACGCTCGATGAAACGACTGCGCAACATCCTGCCCTTACTGGTCATTCTCGGTGGAATGCTCATTCTGTTCTATCCGACGATCAGCAACTTCCTCATTATGCGCAACGCCAGCCGCGCCGTAAATAACTACGACGCCAGCGTTGAAGCATTGAGCCAGGAACAGTACCAGAAGGTGCTGGATGCTGCGCACGCCTATAACGAAAAGCTCGCCCAGAACGATGCAGGAGAAACCGACGCTCTTGCCAGTGCCGTCAATTCCGCATCCACGGACGAGGAATACAACAGTCTGCTCAATATTGACGGTGACGGCATGATGGGATACATCACTGTGCCTAAGCTCGAGGAGACCTTGCCGATTTATCACGGCACTTCCGAGAAAGTGTTGCAATCCGGCATCGGACATCTCGAACAGACCTCACTGCCAGTTGGTGGCGCGTCCACTCATGCGGCGCTGTCTGGCCACCGGGGCTTGCCCACGGCAAAACTGTTCACGGACTTGAACCTTATGAAAAAAGGCGACAAGTTCTACATCACAATACTTAAAGACACGTATGCGTATCAGGTCGATAAGATCACTACCGTTCTGCCGACCGATACCAAACAACTGGCAATTGAGCCCGGCAAGGATTTTGTCACGCTCATCACTTGTACGCCGTATGCGGTCAATACGCATCGGCTGCTGGTGCGTGGCCATCGCATCCCATACACGCCGCAGCAGCAGGATGACGCCAAATCCACGTTCCACGTGGACATTCCGCTGCAGTACTTGTTGCCGTCTCTTGCACTGATTGCCTTGCTCATCGCATGGCATTTATGGCAGCGTCATGAGCGGCGACGCCGGCAGAGTAGGAGCGCCAAGGTCGCATCTGGTGATTCTGACTCTGCGGATATCGAGCCGGACGGTGACTTGCCTCCTCAGCCAGACAGTACAAATAACCAATCACATTCATCACGGCGGAAAGGACCGGGCAGACATGTTAGACCTGCATAGCGGAAGCGAGTATGGTGCGGCGCGCATTGCTGCCATGATTGCCGCCGCCGTTACTATCGTCCTCACTGTTCTTGCAGCCTTCGGCTCTATGGTGCCGTATGCGCAAGCTGATTCTTTCGGCGCTCTCACCATCAATGCCGTATGGGGCCGAGACACGGCTTCGCCCAAATTGCTTGCCGGCGATACCTATTCCATCGTGCGCGTCGCCACCGTCACAACGAACAATGATGGTAGCGTCTCCTCATATAAAACCGTCGGCGATTTTTCCGGCCTCACTGCCGATTGGGAACGCCTGACATCAAGTGAATATCACGATGCGGCCAAGAAGCTCGCTACGCACGCGGCGAAAAACAAGCTGTACCAGCATTCCGGCACCACTAACGTAGCTGGTCAGCTCACTTTCCAGAATCTGCCGCTCGGCCTATATCTGGTCTCCCGCACGAGTTCGGCGAAAGCCAACAAAGCATACGACTGTGATCCGTTCCTCATCTCGATTCCTGGCAGTGGAGGCACATCCGCTGATCTCAACATCACAGTAGAGCCGAAATTTAGCACTGGAACTCCTGTTGTCCCGCCCGAAGATAACCCGAGCGAGGAGCCGGGCAATCCTGGCCTTATCGGTCGTACGGGTGCCGCCGTAGGCAGCATTGCCGCGGCAGCGGGGCTCATGTTACTTGTTGCGTTCATTTTGTTCAGATTGCGCATGAGGCGTCGCATACGGGACGTCAATTCGGCCGGCAAATCCCATACAGATGATTTATTCGTATGCGAGAATAACGCGCCGAAGTCGCCGCTACTCGCTGCACTTCCCAAGCACCACGTAGAATCGAACACATGGAGTTGAACGATTTGCCTCAGATGGATCCGCGCGCGCTGAAGGCCACGTCCGTCAAAGCCGAAGACGAACATGCCAGTTCAGCTGAGCCGCAAGCATTGAAGATCACCGCCGCCAGCTCGAACCCGAAGATGTTCACGCTGCCCTGGCATAAGCCCCTGGCCACCTGGCCCGAGGACCTGCTGGCCAACCTGCCGCGAGGCATCTCCCGCCACGTGGTGCGTTTTGTGCATGTGGGCGACGAGGTGTACGCCATGAAAGAGATCACCCGTCAGGTGGCCGAGCGCGAGTATGAGATTCTGCGCCGACTGCAGAAGCTCGAGTTGCCGACCGTCATCCCGATTGCCGTGGTCACCGGTCGTCATGACCGCAACGGCGAACCGCTGGAAGCGATTCTGGTCACCCGTCACCTGAAGTTCTCACTGCCGTACCGCGCGCTGTTCGCCCGCAATCTCCAGCCGGATACTGCCGAGCGTTTGATCGACGCCCTTGCCGTGCTGCTGGTTCGCCTGCACTTGGCCGGCTTCTACTGGGGCCGATGTGTCGCTGTCGAACGTCCTGTTCCTGCGTGATGCCGACGCGTTTTCCGCCTTCCTGGTGGACGCCGAAACCGGTGATTTGCAGGTGCAGCTTACCGATGGCCAGCGTGAATACGATATCGACTTGGCTCGCACCAACATCATCGGTGAATTGATGGATTTGGCTTCTGGCCGTCTGCTGCCGAGCGACGTGGACGAGATCGAGGTGGGCAACCGTCTGGTCGACCGCTACCACTCGTTGTGGAGCACGCTGACCGACACCGACAAGTTCGGCCCGGATGAGATGTGGAAGATCGAGCAGCGCGTCAACAAGCTCAACGACCTGGGCTTCGACGTGGACGAGCTGGAGATGAAGACCGCGGAGGACGACAAACGTGTGCTGGTCCGCCCGCGCGTGGTCGATGCCGGCTATGCGTCGCGCAAGCTTCTGCGACTGACCGGTTTAGATGTGCAGGAGAATCAGGCGCGGCGCCTGCTCAACGATCTGGATGCGTACCGTGCCTCCACGTGGCGTGAAGGCGAGGAGTTGGAGATCGTCGCCACCGATTGGATGCGTGAGGTGTATGAGCCGACCGTGCGTATGATTCCACGTGAATATCGTTCGCAGATCGAGCCGGCACAGTTCTTCCATGAGGTGCTGGATCACCGCTGGTTCCTTGCCGAGAAGGCCGGCCACGACGTGCCGATGGGCGAGGCTGTGGAAAGCTACATCCAATCCGTGCTACCGAACTACAAGCTGGATGACAAAGCCGTGAACGAGCTCAACGCTGAAGCGGATTCCGGCGTGGTCGACGATGAGGCGAATTACGAAAAGCCCATCGACGATGATGATTACAATCCCGACGACGATCCTGATGCCGCGGTGTGGAGCCACTGATATGTGGAGCTGCTGAGCGAAACCGGACGGGGTGGTGCGCCGATTGCGGCGGCCACCCCGATTTTCGTTCCGCTCGATGACCCCGCCGGCAGCAGGGGGAGATATGGGTATTACTTCGTGGCGGCTGCCGCTGCTTCGCGACGGGCGCGGGCGACCGCGTACAGGCTGATACCGGCTGCGACCGAGGCGTTCAGAGACTCCACCATGGACGTGATCGGAATGCCGGCGATCGCGTCGCACGACTCGCGCACAAGTCGGCTCAGTCCCTTGCCTTCCGAACCGAGCACGACGATCAGCGGATCGGTCTCGAAACCGGTTTCGCCGACCAGCTTATCGCCGCCGCCGTCTAGGCCGACCGTGTAATATCCACGTTCGCGCATGCTTTCGATGGCCTTGGTGAGGTTCACCACGCGAGCCACCGGGATATGCGCCGCGGCACCGGCCGATACCTTCCACGCGGCAGCGGTGACCGAAGCGGAACGACGCTCCGGCAGAATCACGCCGTTGGCACCGAAGGCGGCGGCCGAACGAATCACCGCACCCAGGTTCTGCGGGTCGGTCACGCCGTCGAGCGCGATGAACAGCGGGCGTGCGTTGATGCGCGCACTCGGCGAATTCACCACGTCCATGGCCTTGGCCTTGCGCTCGGCGATATCCGCCAGCTCGGCGAGAGACGAATACTGGTACGGTTGCACTTTGAGCACGACGCCCTGATGGTTCGACGACCGGGCGATGCGATCCATTTCCAGACGGTCGGCCTCCAGCAGGTGCAGGCTTTGTGCGCCGGCGAGCTTGATGATCTCGCGTGTACGGTCATCATGCTCGATACGTGTCGCGATATACAGCTGCATGCTGGGGACGCCGACGCGCAGCGCCTCCAGCACGGCATTGCGGCCGATGACCAGATCGTCCGAATCGGACGTGAACTTCGCGGCGCGACGGCGGGCTGCCAGTCGTGGATCTGCCATCTTGCGACGGTTCGTCGCCTGCTTGGCCTTGTATGCCTTGTGATACACGCGATCCTCGGCTTTGGGCGTCGGCCCCTTGCCGCGTAGCGCATTGCGGTGTTTTCCTCCCGACCCCTTGGTCGGACCTTTCTTGATTGCCATACGTGCCATTGTCCCAGACCCCCACGCCAAACAGCCATTCGCGGCGCGCGAATCGCCCCAATCCCCTGAGAGACTCGGTTTGCGTTCCTAAGTGCGCGCCGGAACGCCGAGTGCGCGAACATAGGAACGCAGATCGCATAGTTTGCGTTCCTAAGTGCGCAGAGTTGTCGTTTCGGCGCGCACTTAGGAACGGAACGCAGCTCGTCCGGTTCCGAAGCCGCCGGAGTTCCTTGCCTTGGCACGTATGATGAATGCAGGATCGGGCGGTGTCATTCACACCCGGAGAGCCAGAAGGCCTTGCGATGGTCGATGTGAGCAGGGAGTGCCGCGAGCGGTATTTCGGCATGGACGACGAACTGTTCGATTACACCATGACGACGCTCCGCTGGCTGCTCGCGCTGTGGGAGCGTGTCGCCTGAAATCGTTCGCGGAATGCTGATATTTGGACAACACGTAAAGGGCTGTTTCGCCAAGCGATGACGGGTTTGTGGAATAATGGCAACAGTATGCATCGGCAGCAGTTGCGCCGGTGCCCATAACCGCGCAGCTTTATCGAGATGACCGGGGGAGGGGACGATCCCGGTGATTGTGAGGGCTGACTACTCCGCGGCTATATCAAGGAGACCATTATGGTTGATCACACAAATGATCAATCCACAGGCGTGCAGTCGCAGGAAGGCCTGCTTCACGACGTCGATCCCAGCTTGACCGAGGCGAACAAAGTCGCCAAGGCGCTGGATGTGGATACCAATACCGGCCTGAGTTCCGCCGAGGCGCAGCGCCGGTTGGAGAAATTCGGCCCGAACCAGTTGGCCAGCGCGCCGCCCGTACCCAAGTGGAAGAAGTTCCTGGCGCAGTTCCAGGATCCGCTGGTGTACCTGTTGCTTGCCGCCACTGTCATCTCACTGATCGCATGGTTCATCGAGCGCTCGCACGGAACGGCCGGCGAAGTGCTGCCGTTTGACGCCATCGTCATCATCCTGATCCTGATCGTCAATGCGGTGCTGGGCTATATTCAGGAGGCCCGTGCCGAGCAGGCGGTGGAGGCGCTCGCCCAAATGACGGCACCGCAGACCTCCGTGCTGCGTGACGGCAAAATCGTGCACATCAACACCGCCGACGTGGTTCCCGGCGACATCGTGGTGCTTGGCGAAGGCGATACCGTCTCCGCCGACGGGCGTCTGTTCGCCGCCGCGTCGCTGCGCATCGCCGAGGCGAGCCTGACCGGCGAATCCGTGCCGGTGGGCAAGAAGCCCGACACGCTCGACTCCGCCAAGGCGCTGGGCGACCGCACCAATATGATTTTCAACGGCACGTCCGTCACCCAGGGCACCGGCCGCGCGATCGTGACCGGAACCGGCATGAACACGCAGGTCGGCAAGATCGCCGACATGCTGTCGCAGACCGATGACGAGGATACCCCGCTGCAGAAGGAGATGACCCACGTCTCCAAGATCCTGGGCATTGCCGTGTGCATCATCGCGGCCGTCGTGCTCGTCGCGCTGTTCATCACGCAAGGCTTCCACAAGATGCCCGACGATCTCATCGACTCGCTGCTGCTGGCCGTTTCGCTGGCCGTCGCCGCAGTGCCGGAAGGTCTTGCGACGATTCTGACGGTTGTTCTCGCGCTCGGCGTGCAGCGCATGGCCAAGCACAACGCCATCGTCAAGAAGCTGAGCTCCGTGGAGACGCTGGGATCCGCTTCGGTGATCTGCTCCGACAAGACCGGTACGCTCACGCGTAACGAGATGACCGTCGAGCGCATCGTCACCCCGAGCGGTGAAGTGCAGCTCACCGGCACCGGTTACGAGCCCAAGGGCAAGATGCTGGGCATGGGTGGCGACGCCATCGAGGAGAGCGCTCCGGTCAACGCCGAAGCCCTGCGCACCATCGCCGTCGGAGCGTTTGCCAACGACGGTGACTTGCGTCAGAACGATGCCGGCCAGTGGGAGATCGTCGGCGACCCGACCGAGGTGTCGCTCGTCGTCGCCTCCCGCAAGATCAAGGCCGACCGCGCCCTCGGCAAGCTCGACCGTGTGGCCGAGGTTCCGTTCACGTCCGAGCGCAAGCGTATGGCCGTGATCGGCAAGGACAGCAGCGACAACGGCAACCTGAGCGTCTATGCAAAGGGCGCGCCCGATGTGCTGCTCGGCTACTGCACGCGCATCGCGGTTGGCGACGCCGTCCGCCCGATGACCGAAGGCGACCGCCAGGAGATTCTCGCGACCGTCGAGCGTCTGTCCGGCGAGGCATACCGCACGCTGGGTGAGGCGTACCGCCCGCTCGGCACCACATCCCTGGCCGATATCCCCGGCATCAAGACCAATGCAGCCGGCCAGGTGACCGACATCTCCGAGCAGAGCGACGTCATCGAGCGTGACCTGATCTGGGCCGGCATGGTCGGCATCATCGACCCGCCGCGCACCGAAGTGCGTGATTCCGTGGCCGAAGCGCATCGCGCCGGCATCCGCACGGTGATGATCACCGGCGACCACCCGCTCACCGCGGCCCGCATCGCTTCCGATCTGGGCATCATCGAAAAGGGCGGCAAGGCCCTCACCGGCGATCAGCTCGACGCGATGCCCGACGAGGCGGCGTTCGACAAGGCGACTTCTGAGGTCTCCGTGTACGCCCGCGTGGCCCCCGAGCACAAGCTCAAGATTGTGGAGTCGCTGCAGCGCCAGGGCAACATCGCCGCCATGACCGGCGACGGCGTCAACGACGCCCCGGCCGTCAAGTCCGCCGACATCGGCGTGGCGATGGGCATCACCGGCACCGAGGTGACCAAGGAATCCGCGAAGATGATTCTCGCGGACGACAACTTCTCCACCATCGTTGCCGCCGTGCGCGAAGGCCGTGTGATCTTCGACAACATCCGCAAGTTCCTGCGCTACCTGCTGAGCTCCAACGTGGGCGAGGTGTTCACTGTGTTCGGCGGCGTCATGCTCGCCGGCGTGCTTGGCATCACGCAGCCGGGAACCACCGGTGTCGCCGTGCCGCTGCTCGCCACGCAGCTGCTGTGGATCAACCTGCTGACCGACGCCGCCCCGGCGCTCGCGATGGGTGTCGACCCGCAGACCGATGACGTGATGGCACGCAGCCCGCGCAAGCTCACCGACCGCGTGATCGACAGGGACATGTGGATCGATATCGCGTTCATCGGCATCATCATGGCGGCCGTCACCTTGATCGGCATGGACATGCACCTTGAAGGTGGCCTGTTCACCGACCGCTCCATCGGCGGCACCCACGAATTCCAGATGATCGAGGCCCGTACGATGGGCTTCACGATTCTCGTGTTCGCGCAGCTGTTCAACGCGATCGCATCGCGTTCCGCACGTCAGTCCGCGTTCGTCGGCCTGTTCTCCAACAAGTGGCTGTTGGGGGGCGATCGGCCTGTCTGTCGTGCTGCAGCTCGTGGTGATCTACGTGCCGTTCCTCAACTCCGCGTTCGGCACCACGCCGCTCGGACCGTGGGCATGGGTCGAGTGCATCTGCCTCGCCGCGGTCGTGCTGATCGCCTCGGAAATCTACAAGGCGATCATGCGCGCCATCGACCGCAAGCGCGGCATCATGGCATAACAATGCCATAAGCCTCCACCGGCAGTCAGGGCTCCCGCTCTCCACATCGGAAAACGGGAGCCCTTCTCATACCCCGGAATCGCTGAATATGCGGTGACATGACGGAACGATGTCGTAGCATCGGAGGCGAACCATATATCAATGGCACGTTCCGAAGGGATTCGCAATGTCACTCATCGAACAATTCCATGGCGCCGCCGCCGATGGAACGGAACTCACCGCTATTTATGCTGAGCAGACGGCTGCTGATGTGGCGTTCGCGCTGATCTTCGCCGGTCACGGTCTTCCTCGCTTCGTGCACTGGGGCCGCCCGCTCGCGGCGCCGGGAACCGTACTCGCCGCATACGACGCCCTGCGGCCGCAGCGCGTGTCCGGCGCGCTGGACGAGACCGCCTGGCCAAGCATCATGCCCACGCAAAGCGAGTCGTGGATAGGGGCACCGCGACTGGATATCCGGCGCGCCGGCGTAACGCCGTTCTGTGCATTCACGGTGACCGGCATCGCAATCCGTCAGGACGAACGCCAAGGCGTTGACGTGTCCGACGGCGTGGACGGTGCCGCGCATACCGTCACGCAACAGGTGCCGGTCGTCACCGTGACCGCGTCGGATACCGAGCAGGGCGTGGAACTGTCATGGACGGCCGAACTGTTGCCCGGCGGACTGATCAGACAGCGCACCACGTTGCGTAATCTTCCAGCCGGTAATCTTCCGACCGGTGACTTGGAAGTCGGTAAAGTCGAACCCGGCTTCCCGCTCCCGGCACTTGCCACGGAGATACTCACCACCACCGGCCATCATCTGCGCGAACGCAGCCCGCAGCGGCAACCGCTGACCGAAGGACGCTTCGAGAAGGTCTCGATGGCGGGGCGCCCAGGTTTTGACGCCTCTCTGTTGCTTTCCGCGGGCGAGCCCGGCTTCGGGTTCGAGCATGGCGAGGTCTATTCGGTGCATGTGGGCTGGAGCGGCAATTCCGTGCTGTCGGCAGAGCGTCAGCCGTATACGACCGGTCTGATTGGCGGCGGCGAGGTGCTGCTCGGCGGCGAGGCCACGCTCGCCTGCGGCGAAACGTACACCACCCCGTGGCTGTACGGGTCGTACGGTGACGGGCTCAACGAGGTGGCTGCGAGATTCCATGATTACGTGCGCTCCTGTCACCCGGATCTCGCCGTCAAGCCGCGTCCGGTGATTCTCAACACGTGGGAGGCCGTGTATTTCGACCATGACTACGACACGTTGAAGGCTCTGGCCGATAAGGCCGGGGGTTCCGGCGTCGAACGGTTCGTGGTGGATGACGGCTGGTTCGGCTCCCGCCGAGACTCCACATCCGGGCTCGGCGACTGGCAAATAGCGCAGGATGTGTGGCCGGACGGGCCGAAGAGCCTCAAGGCGCTCGCCGATTACGTGCACGGAAAAGGCATGGAGTTCGGCCTGTGGTTCGAACCGGAGATGGTCAACCCGGATTCCGACGTGGCCCGCGCCCACCCTGACTGGGTGCTGCGCCCGACGGCGAACCGTCTGCCGATGCAGGGACGCTCGCAGCAAGTGCTCGACCTGACCAATCCCGACGCCTACCGATACATCCATGATTCCATCGATGCGCTGGTCGGCGAGTTGGGCATCGACTACATCAAATGGGACCACAACAAATTCGTCACCGAGGCGGTCTCGCCACGTACCGGCAGGCCGGCGGTTCACGGGCAGACGCTCGCCGTGTACCGGATGTTCCGTGACCTCGAAGTCGCGCATCCGGGACTGGAGATTGAGAGTTGCGCATCGGGCGGCGGCCGTATCGACCTGGGCATACTCGAATTCGCCAGCCGCGTGTGGACGTCCGACTGCGTGGACCCGGTCGAGCGGGCCGATATTCAGCGGTACACGTCGCTGCTCGTGCCGCCCTGCATGATGGGCGAGCATGTGGGGGCGAGTCCTGCACATTCCACGCATCGCGCCACGAGCCAGGAGATGCGCATGGCGATGGCGTTCTTCGGGCACATGGGCGTCGAATGGAATCTGCTCAAGGAGTCGGACGAGGCGTTGAACAAGCTCGGCGAATGGGTCGCCGAATACAAGAGGCACCGCGCATGGTTCGCGATCGACACGTGCGTGCACGCCGATATCGCCGATCCGGCCGTCCGGGTCGACGGCATGGTCAAGCCGGATCGTTCCGCGGCGTTCTACCGGTTCACGCAACTGACAACGTCCCAGACTCTCCCTGCGGCGCCGATTCGCGTGCCCGGTCTTGACCCCGATGGCACGTACCGCATACAGCCGCTGTGGCTGGATCTCGATCTCGACGGGCTTGGTCTTGGCAGCGGCCAGTCGCCGTTGGGCTGGTGGACCAAAGACGGCGTGCTGATGACGGGTCGGGCGCTGATGACCTACGGGTTGCGCCCTCCATCGCTGCATCCGGCCCAGTCGGTGCTGTTCACCGCCATTCGCCAATAAGCCAGACGGCATCGAACGGAGCATAACAATGTGCCGGCGGCCCAGTCATGGAGTCGCCGGCACAATGCGTCAAAGAACTTGGGTATCGGCTCTAGTCGTTGACGTCGGCCTTGTAGAAGTTCACGTAGGAACGGCTGGGGGTCGGGCCGCGCTGGCCCTGATAATGGGAGCCGGTGCCCTTGGAGCCGTAAGGGTGCTCGGCCGGAGAGCTGAGCTGGAAGAAGCACATCTGCCCGATCTTCATGCCGGGCCAGAGCTTGACCGGAAGCGTCGACACGTTGCTCAACTCCAGCGTGATATGCCCCTCGAAACCGGGGTCGATGAAGCCGGCCGTCGAATGTGTGAGGATGCCCAGACGGCCCAGCGAGCTTTTGCCCTCCAAGCGTGCCGCCACCGTCGCGTCGAGCTTGACGTACTCCCACGTCGAGCCGAGCGCGAACTCGCCCGGATGCAGGATCCACGGCTCGTCCGGAGCGACGTCGAACTGCTCGGTCAGCGCCCCCTGGTTCTCGGCCGGATCCACGTATGTGTAGGCATGATTGTTGAACAGGCGGAAGAAACGGTCGAGGCGCACGTCAATCGACGCGGGCTGCACCATTTCCGGAGTCCATGGGTCAAGAGAAATATGACCATCCTTCTGGGCGGCGAGAATGTCGCGGTCGGACAGCAGCATGAGGATTCTCCTTTTCGCGCTCACGTGTATGGCGCACGGCGCCACACTACAGTCTACAGCCATTACCATGTGATGGGATTCAGCCCGCGACGTCAACTCACAGGAAGCTTTCAGACAATCTCAGCATTGCACCAAGAAACGGGTGTTTTACTATTAATCGTCAGCACAAGCCGACCGGGAATCGGCAGCACGATTCTCAATAACTGAACCCCTTTCTTCTTCTCTCTCCTTTCTCTCCCCGGCGGGCAACACCGCCGGGGTTTCTTTTTGCCCGCGCGCAGCCGTTTAGCCGGACGCCGAAGTTAACGTGTCGGGTGTGGAGTCGGTTTATATTGTGAAGTAATCCCACACAACCGACGGAGAGCCGGAGCGAGCCTCGGAAGTCTTTCAGCTGATACTGTGCATTATCGGCGTCGTCGTATTCTCGTCGTTCGTCAGCCGGTTCATCCCCAAGGTGTCGACTCCGCTGGTTCAGATCGCGATGGGCGCGATCATCACGCAGGTGCCGGGATTCCCCAACGCCTCCCTGAATCCCGAACTGTTCATGGTGCTGTTCATCGCGCCGCTGCTGTATCTGGAAGCGCGCGAGATCGACAAATCCGAATTGCTGAAATCGCTGAAACTGTCATTGTCATTGGCAATCGGACTGGCCATCGCCACCATGGTGGCGGTCGGCGTCGTCGTTCATGCCGTCTGGCCGTCCGTGACGCTCGCCGCCGCGCTGGCGCTTGGCGCGGCGCTGGGGCCGACCGACGCGGTGGCGGTCAGCTCGCTGGGTAAGGAGGCGTCGCTGAGCCTGCGCCAGTTGGGCGTGCTCAAAGGCGAGTCGTTGTTCAATGACGCGTCCGGCATCGTCGGCTTCCAGTTCGCCATCGCCGCCGCCATCACCGGCGAGTTCGCGATCGGCCGGGCTGCCGGCGAGTTCGCGCTCTCGTTCATCGGCGGTGCCGTATACGGTCTGACGATTGGCCTGCTCGCGAACTGGCTGTTCGAAACCGTGCGCTCGCTGGGTTGGGAGACCACCACCACCCGCATATTGATGGAGCTGTTCCTGCCGTTCATGCTGTACCTGACCGCAGAGGAACTGCACGTGTCCGGCATTCTCGCGGTGGTCGCGTCCGGCCTGTTCGTGCGGTTCGACCGGACCGGCATCGGGCCGAACGTCGCCCGCACCAACATCGTGTCGTCCAGCGTGTGGGGTGTGCTGTCGTTCAGCCTCAACGGTGCCGTGTTCATCCTGCTCGGCATGCAGCTGCCGAAGGCGATGAGCGCCAGTTGGGACGATCCCGGCGTGAGCAACGTGCGCCTGAGCATCGTGATTCTGCTGGTGTCGCTGGTCGTGGTGACGATGCGGTTCCTGTGGGTGGCCGGGATGCTGCGTTTGGCGCGCGACGTCAACACTGGCAAACGGCGCAAGATGACGCCGGCCCGTTGGCGCAGCGCCGCGGTGATGACCTTCGGAGGCGCCAAGGGCACGATCACCCTGTCGCTGATGTTCACCATCCCGTTCACCGTCACTTGGGGCGTGCCGTTCCCCATGCGCGACGAGTTGATTTTCATCGCCTCCGGCGTCATCGTCGTCACGCTACTATTGGCGAATTTCATGCTGCCTCTGCTCGCTCCGAACCGTGACCGCATGGCACCCGAAATGACGGAGATCACCATAGAGATCCTACGCAAGACCGTCGAGGAGCTGACGGGGCGAGTCGACGATGAGAACCGCCGCGCGGTGCTCATGGTCATCGAGTCGTATACGAAGCGCATCACGAGATTGAAGCAGCGCGTCGGGGAATCCGACCCCCAGGGATTGGAGCGGCTGCAGATCGAGGCGCTGCACTGGGAGAAGGACTATCTCAAGAGTCTGCTCGCCGAATTGAAAATGCACCCGCTGGATGATGCGGCGGAGCAGGACATGCGCGTGGAGGCATGCGAACGCATGATGGATGACATCATGAACACGTTGCGGCACACGTCCACGGACTCCTCCTCGGGCCATGCGGTGTCTCAGATTCGCGGGCGCATGCGCGCGTTCGAACGCCGTGCGGAGAATCTCGGACGGCGCATCAGCAGCAAGATCCGGCGTACCACGCCACTGATCAGCGAGGACGAGATGTTCACGCACTCCCGGCTGCTGCAGCTCGACGTGATGGAGCACGTGGTGGATCGGCTGTATGAGGAGATGGGACGCGGCAACTACCGTACGGAGCACTGCTCGGCGCTGATCCTCGATTATCGCCGGGCCGAGGGCGCGTTGAAGTCACGGCCGAACATGGGCGGCAGCGCGAAGGCGATCGCTCAGGCGGAAGAGATCAAGCGCGAGAGCTACGGCATCGAGCTGGGCATCATCCAGGACATGCTCGAGGCGGGCGACATCACACGCGCCCAGGCGAAGGCCCTGCGCCGCAACGTGTTCGTCATGAGTGTGGACGCCGACAGCAGCATCTGAACGGGGTGGGCGCGGCCGATGGGTTCGCGCGGGTCACAGCACGCCGGGCGCGATGTCGTGCAATACAAGCCATTGCCGGATATCCGAAAACTCGTCCAGGCTCACCGCATGGTCCAGCCCGCGGTAGCTTTTCGTCGTCAGCCACGTGTGCTCTTCCAGCCACGCGGCCGCGGCGAACAGCTCGTATTTGGGAATGACCGCATCGTTCTTGCCGTATCCGAAATATACCGGTATCTCGAAGTCGGCCAGCCGGTCATCCGCCGGCGCGGTGCCGGGCACGCCTGCGGGCGCGAGGAATCCCGACAGGTTGATGACGGCGCGGTAGCGTTCCGGGTGCATGCGCAGCAGATGGACCGCGACGGCCCCGCCTTGCGAAAACCCGATCGGTACGACGTCGCGCGTCGCGGGGATGTGGCCGTCGACCCACTGGTCGACCGCGCGTGCGGCGGCCGCGATGTCGTGATCCAGGTCGTCTCCGGAAGGCACAGCGTCATGGAACCAGCTGTATGCGCCGGCCGATACGCCTTCTGGCGCGTGCAGGACCAGAGGCGCTCGCAGCGACACCACATCGTTGTAGGGGGCGATGTACTGCATGATTCCGGCGATGTCGCGTTCATTGGATCCCCATCCATGCAGCGCGAGGAACAACGGCCGTGTCGGCATCGCTTCGGCGTTTTCGGGTGACATCCAGGCATACTGCACCGAGACCGGATCGCCGAATCGTCCGGGAATCACGTCGGAAAGACGTCGTGTCGTATCGTGTGCTGCTTCTTCGCCCATAAGCCTCAATATACGGCATCGGCATGGTGCCTGATTGGTGGTTGTTCATGAATCGCGCTCTCAAAACTCGCAGATACAAAAGTCGATGTATTGGAAAATGGCGGTTCTGATTTTGTATCTGCAAGTTTTGAGAGCGCGATTTCGATAAACTGGGCGCATGGGCGAACGTGACGAGGCGATGTGCGAGGCGATTGCGCTGGGAGAGCGCGCCGGGAAGCAGGGTGACGTGCCGGTCGGTGCCGTGGTGCTCGACGAGCGAGGCACGGTGATCGGCCGGGGGCCGCAACCGTCGCGAGGCGGGGCACGATCCGTTGGCGCATGCCGAGATCGAGGCGATGCGTGAGGCCGCGCAGGCCCGCGGCGACTGGAATCTGGCCGACTGCACGCTGGTGGTGACATTGGAGCCATGCCCGATGTGCGCCGGGGCGTGCATCCAGACGCACATCGGACGCATCGTCTTCGGGGCCTGGGACGCGAAGCTGGGGGCGTGCGGTTCGATTTGGGACATTCCCCGCGATCCGCATGTCGGGCATGTGCCGCAGGTCGTCGGCGGCGTTCGTGAAGCGGCATGCGCCCGTCTGCTCACCGGCTTCTTCGCCTCACGACGATAATTGCCGGACCGGTATGCGGGTTATTTCTTTCCTTGCGTAAGAAACACGCGATACCGTGGCAATAAATTACGTTTCGTCTACCATCGAGACCGTCATACATCAGACGCCCGGCGACGAAGGGAGCCTCGCAACGAAGCCGACTTATGAATACGTGCAACTGTTTTCCGGCCAGTCCTCCGACGGGTCGCCGCGACTGCGGCAATCGCAGGTGAGACGGCCGCGTCCGTTCGGCAGGGCGACGCATACAATACGCGGTATGGAACAAAAAGACGTCCTTAAGGCATTGCAGCGTGACCACGCGGCCGAGCTGAAGCTCGCCGCCAAGCGTTTGAAAGGCACCGCGCGTCATACTGAGATCATTCCCTCTCGCACCCTGTCTGAGCTGACCGGGCATGAGATTCTGCTCAAGCCGGAGAACCTGCAGGTGACCGGTTCGTTCAAGATTCGTGGCGCGTACAACAAGATCGCGTCGCTTTCCGAGGAGCAGATCGCCCGCGGCATCGTCACCGCGTCCGCCGGCAACCATGCGCAGGGAGTTGCGTATGCGGCGCGCGAGCGTCATGCCAAGGCGACGATCTGCATGCCGCAGATTACGCCCCCGCTGAAAGTGGACGCCACCAAGGCGTACGGCGCCGATGTGGTGCTGTACGGCGACGTGTTCGACGAGGCGGCCGCCCATGCCGCCGAACTGGCCTCCACGCAAGGCATGATCTATGTGCCGCCCTTTGACGATTACGAGGTCATCTGCGGTCAGGGCACCATTGGCCTGGAGATTCTGGAGGATGTGCCGAACGTCACCGACGTGGTGGTGCCGTTGGGCGGCGGTGGCCTGGGCGCCGGCGTGGCGCTCGCCATCAAGACGTTCAAGCCCGAGGTTCGCGTGATTGGCGCGATCCCCGAAGGCAGCCCGGCATGGAAGAACTCGTTCGCCGCCGGACGAGTGACCGAGGCCGATCAGGTCGTCACGTCCGCCGAGGGCGTTGCGGTCAAGCACCCCGGCGATCTGCCGTTCGCCCTGCTCAACGAGTTCATGGACGATCTGGTCACCGTCACCGAACGCGATATCAACGAGATGATCCTGCTGATGCTGGAGAAGCACAAGCTGGTCATCGAGGCTGCGGGCGCGGTATCTCTGGCAGCTTTGGAACACCTGAACCTGCGTTCGCGCAAGTTCGCCTCCGCGACCGGCCCGCACGTGGTCGTGCCGATCATGTCGGGCGGCAACATCGATACGGTGACGATGGGTGCGGTGATTCAGAAGGGTATGATCGCCCGCGGCCGCATCATGAACTTCGAGGTGGAGCTGCCTGACACCCCCTGGCCAGCTGGTCAAGGTGGCGCAGCTGCTTGCTCGTGAACGCGCGAACGTTATCGCTCTGGATCACGACCAGTTCAAGGCGTCCGGCCACTATACGAATGCGGTTTCACTCGGTGTGACCGTCGAGACCAATGGTCCGGATCACATCGACCATATTCTCATGGCGCTGAAGGAGGCAGGCTTCCAGCCCAAGCGCATTTACTGACGCCGTGGGTTTCCGCCGGCTTTCGCAGATGCGAAATGAAGCGGTGCGGCTTTGACGCCGATGACATGCGGGGGCGCCCGGACCATCTCGTCCGGGCGCCCCCGCTGCGTATAAGCCGGCCGTCATGGCTGGCCGTTGCATAGCCGTGCCGCTACTGCGCCGTTACTGTGCCGCGGAGATGGTCTCATCCACCAGCTTCGGCAGCGCAACTGCGATGTCGTCGCGAATCAGACGCGACGCGAGACGGTCGCATTGCGTACGCCCCATGTTCATGATGGTGATCGGCACTCCCGCCTGTGCGGCCACGGGCACGATGCTCGCCGCCGGATATACTTCCAGCGTCGAACCGATGACCCACAGCTCGTCCGCGCGCGAGGCCAGCTTATAGGATTTCTCCATTGCGCCGTCCGGCAGGGCCTCTCCGAAATAGACGACATCGGTTTTGATCAGGCCGTTGCAGGGCATACCGCCACTATAGGGAAGCGTGCGGTGGCAATGCGGGTCGGGCTCTTCGTCCAGGCGGGCCATGATGTCGGCGGTGTCGTATTTCGCGTGGCATTTCATACAGTGTGAGGTGCCGATGGTGCCGTGCAGGTTGACGATGACGTCCGGGCTGTTGCCCGCCTTCTCGTGCAGTGCGTCGAAGTTCTGCGTGGCGAGCAGCGTGAGCATGCCGGCTTTCTCCAGCTTGACCAGTGCTTTGTGCGCGGCTCCGGGCTGCGCGTTCCATACCGGTGATTCCTTCTGCCAGCGCCAGGAGTATTCGCGCTCCTCCTTATCGGACAGGAAGGAGTCGATGTCATAGACGCTCATCTGCTCGGGGTGTTTGGTCCAGACGCCATCCGGGCCGCGGAAGTCGGGGATGCCCGCCGACGTGGAGATGCCGGCGCCCGTCAATACTGCGATGTGTTTCATGATTACAGGCTTACCACAGGAATGTGTCTGCCTTCCGGCGTTGAACGGTGGGTGAATGGCCGCCGTCCGTGTGGGGATCATTGCACAACACGCCGTACAAGGACCGTTTTCCTAACGATTTGGAAACGAAAGACAGTCTGAAGTTGGTATTGAAGGCGTATTTTGACGATTTTCGACACGCCGATGGAACGTTGTTGTTTCAACGTTTTTGGGTGTCTTGGGGCATGTCGATTTGCGTTGGTCGGCCAACTCGTGTAAGTTATCTACTCGCTGCCGGTTAGCGATGGACTTCTTCACTGGGGTTGCTGAGCTGGCCGAGTGGTGGTGGTTTGAGAACTCAAGAGTGTGTTTGTACTACTTTTTTGGTTGATTTTATGCCAGTCCGGTTCCCGCCTGCGGGTGTTTGCCCGTGGGTGCGCGAGGGCGCTTGATGGGGGCCGGGGTTTTT
>ENA-OQCV01000053-OQCV01000053.1-human-gut-metagenome-genome-assembly--contig:-NODE-53-length-31861-cov-5.766150_pt1 | contig 31861 bp, 45 predicted proteins | sample MGYA00242766_ERZ504592 | MGnify/ENA primary metagenome ERZ504592 (study PRJEB26092, sample SAMD00036315) | human gut metagenome | host: Homo sapiens | study: EMG produced TPA metagenomics assembly of...
AATGAAGTTCAGTTTTTACTTTTTGTTGTGATTGTGTATTGTATATTGCAATGAGGGAGGACATGGTAGTATGCATCTATATTCAGAAATGTACTTTAATTAATAATTTTTTTGTGTTCTCGCAACAACAATGGTGACATCTGATGACATTTGATGACATCTGATGACACTTCTGAATCATAGCGCATTATCCCCATTTATCTTTGTTGTCGAATTCAAATTTATGTCTTACCCAAACGATTCGACAATGAAAAGAAGAATCCTTTTTTTCTGTGATGTGTGCGGTCATCGCCGCAAACACCTTTGCGCAGGGCCAGGGCCTTGCGGGTATCAACGAGGCAACCAGCCTCATGACCTCGTATTTCGATCCCGCCACCAAACTATGCTATGCCATCGGTGCGGTGCTTGGTCTGGTAGGCGGTATCAAGACCTATGGCAAATTTTCCAGCGGAGATCCCGACACTTCGAAAACCGCCGCCAGCTGGTTCTTTGCCTGTATCTTTCTGATCGTAGCCGCCACCATCTTACGTTCCTTCTTCCTCTAAAGCCTATGGAATATCCGGTAAACAAAGGTGCCGGCAACCCCGTCGAGTTCAAAGGACTCAAGTCGCAATACCTGTTCGTCTTTGCCGGAGGGCTTGCGATGGTGCTCCTTATGGTAGTCTTTCTTTACCTGACGGGGGTGGACCAATGGATATGCTTATCCTTCGGAATCCTGTCCGGCAGCCTGTTGGTGTGGGTGATATTCCGTTTGAATGCCCGTTACGGTGAACACGGGCTGATGAAGCTGCTGGCTGAAAAACGACATCCACGCTATCTGATTCACCGCAAGAGAGTTTTCAGATTATTCACAAGAAGAAGGAAAAAAACAACAATCATGAGAAATGTATTAAAGGCGGAAACGCTGGAACGCAGATTCCCCCTGCTATCGGTAGAAAACGGCTGTATCGTGAGCAAGGATGCAGACCTGACCGTGGCTTTCGAAGTGGAACTGACCCCGAACTGTACACGGTAACGGCAGACGAGTATGAGGCCATGCACTCCTCCTGGATCAAAGCCGTGAAGGTATTGCCGGAACATAGTGTCGTCTGCAAAACAGGACTGGTTCGTCAAGGAAACCTACCGTCCGAAGACCGATGACGGAGAACAGAGCTTCCTGACACGCAGCTATGAGCTGCATTTCAATGAAAGACCTTACCTGAATCACAAATGCTACCTGTTCCTGACGAAGACAACCCGCGAACGCAGCCGCCGGAAGAGTGACTTCAATACCCTTTGCCGGGGATTCCTGTTGCCCAAAGAGATAACCGACAAGGATGCTGCCGCCCGCTTTCTTGAGGCGGTGGAACAGTTCGAGCGTATTATGAATGATTCCGGACATATAAGGCTTCGCCGTCTGGAAACAGACGAAATCACCGGTACGAAGGAACGTCCCGGACTGGTGGAAAAATACTTTTCCCTCTCGCTGGAGGATGAGACCGCCGTATTGCAGGACATCTGCCTCGAGCCCGGCAGGATGCGCATCGGCGACAAACGCCTCTGCCTGCATACCCTTTCCGATACGGAAGACCTGCCCGGCAGACTTTCCACGGACATGCGCTACGAGAGGATGTCCACGGACCGCAGCGACTGCCGCCTCTCCTTTGCCGCACCCGTAGGACTGCTGCTGTCATGCAACCACATCTATTCGCAATACGTGTTCATCGACGACGCACAGGAAATCCTGCAGATGATGGAGAAAAACTCGCGCAATATGCTCTCGTTGTCAAAATACAGCCGGAGCAATGCCATTAACCAGGAGTGGACGGAGATGTATCTTGATGAGGCACATACCAAAGGAGTGCTTCCCGTCAGATGCCACTGCAACGTCATCGCCTGGGCGGAGGATGCGGAAGAGTTCCGCCGCATCAGGAACGACACAGGCAGCCAGCTGGCCATGATGGAATGCACGCCAAGGTATAACACCATTGACACACCGGTCATCTATTGGGCGGGAATCCCCGGAAATGCAGGCGACTTTCCATCCGAAGAATCCTTTTATACCTTCCTGGAACAGGCCGTATGCCTCTTTGCCGGAGAGACCAATTACAGGAGCTCGCCCAGTCCGTTCGGAATCCGGCTGGCAGACCGCCAGAACGGGATACCGGTGCATGTGGATATTTCCGACCTGCCCATGAAGCGAGGAATCATCACCAACAGAAATAAGTTCATCCTCGGGCCTTCGGGCAGCGGAAAATCCTTTTTCACCAACCACCTTGTCCGCCAATACTATGAACAGGGAGCGCATATCCTGCTGGTGGACACTGGAAACAGCTACCAGGGGCTGTGCAGGATGATCCATGACCGTACCAACGGGAAGGACGGGATTTACATCACGTATGAAGAGGACAATCCGATATCCTTCAACCCGTTCTACACCGAATCCGGAAAATTCGATGTGGAGAAGCGTGACAGTATCAACACGCTGATACTGACCTTGTGGAAACGGGAAGACGAGTCGCCGAAACGTTCGGAGGAGGTCGCTCTTTCCGGAGCAGTGAACGCCTATATCCGAAAGATTTCGGAGAACCGGAACATCAGACCGGACTTCAACGGTTTCTATGAGTTTGTCGCCGATGACTACAGAAGAATGATTGAAGAGAAAAAGGTGCGTGAGAAGGATTTTGACATTGACGGTTTTTTGAACGTTCTGGAACCGTTCTACCGGGGCGGAGACTATGACTTCCTGCTGAACTCCGACAAGGAACTGGACCTGACAGGCAAACGGTTCATCGTATTCGAACTGGACAATATCAGCAGCAACAAAGTGCTTCTTCCGGTGGTGACACTGATCATTATGGAAACTTTCATCGCCAAGATGCGCAGGCTCAAAGGTATCCGTAAGATGATATTGATAGAGGAATGCTGGAAAGCCCTGATGTCCGCCAATATGAGCGAATACATCAAGTACCTTTTTAAGACCGTCAGAAAATATTTCGGCGAGGCTGTGGTGGTGACACAGGAGGTGGACGACATCATCAGCTCCCCGATTGTGAAAGAGGCCATCATCAACAACTCTGACTGCAAGATCCTGCTTGACCAGCGGAAATACATGAACAAGTTCGAGCACATCCAGCGGCTGCTCGGTCTGACCGAGAAAGAGAAAGGGCAGATTCTTTCCATCAACCAGGCGAACCATCCCGGGCGCTTCTACCGGGAAGTATGGATAGGGCTTGGAGGAACCTGCTCGGCAGTATATGCCACGGAAGTGAGCGAGGAAGAATACTTCACGTTCACGACCGAGGAGTCGGAGAAACTGGAAGTACAACGGATTGCCGGAGGGCCGGAGGGCAGTCTGGAAGGAGCCATCCGCCGTCTGGCGGAGAAAAAGCGAGAGGAACAGAAACAGGTATCAAACCCGAAATGAAAACGATTATGAGAAACAGACCCCTTATGAGGCTGGCGGTATGTCTGATAAGCATGGCCGCCATGATATTGCAGAGCTGTTCGGAAAGCGGTATCGACCGCGACAAGATCTGCGGAACGTGGACCAGCGTGGAAGGCAGACCTGACGTGCTGGTATACAAGGAAGGAGAATGCTATAAGGTGACGGTGTTTTCCCGTAGCGGGAGAACCCGAAGGCTGAAGCCGCAGACTTACCTGCTGGTGGAAGAAAACGGAAACCTGTTTGTCAATACGGGCTACCGTGTCGATGTGTCCTACAATGAGGCAGCCGACGTGCTGACATTCTCACCGGGCGGAGACTATGTAAGGAAGGAGGAACGGGCATGAAGGCAAGAACGCTTCTGATCGGAACGGCATTTGTACTGGGCGTTACCGGAGCACGCGCCCAATGGGTGGTGACAGATCCCGGCAATCTGGCCCAAAGCATCATAAACATGTCGGACAATATCGCCCATACCTCAAAGACGGCAGTCAATACGGCAGAAAGCTTTGCCGAGACAGTAAAGATCTATGAGCAGGCCAAGAAATATTACGACCAGCTGAAATCAGTCAACAACCTGATACAGGATGCCCGCAAGGTGCGTGACATCATCCTGATGGTAGGCGACGTGTCCGACATCTATGTAACCAACTTCGGCAAGATGATGAACGATGAAAACTTCTCACCGCGCGAACTGGACGCCATCGCCTTCGGTTACACCCGCCTGCTGGAAGAGAGCAACGGCGTGTTGCAGGACCTGAAACAGGTTATCAATGTCAGTACCCTGTCCATGACCGATAAGGACCGTATGGACGTGGTGGACAACTGCTATTACGAGATGCGCCGTTACCGCAACCTTGTGAGCTATTATACGAACAAGAACATAGCCGTAAGCTACCTCAGGGCCAGAAAGAAGAACGACCTGGAACGTGTGATGCGGCTCTATGGGAATGAAACCTCCAAATACTGGTAGCCATGATGCCGTTGTCGATAGATTTTGCCAACCTGCACACCATACTGGCAACCCTGTATGACGAGATGCTTCCCCTTTGCGAGGACATGATGGATGTGGGCAAGGGACTTGCCGGACTGGGTGCGTTGTTCTACGTTGCCGTCCGTGTATGGCAGTCGATGGCACGTGCCGAACCGATAGATGTCTATCCCCTGCTGCGTCCCTTTGCCATAGGCATCTGCATCCTGCTCTTTCCCACGCTGGTGCTCGGCACGCTGAACAATATTCTCAGTCCCATCGTGCAGGGCACACACAAGATGCTCGAAGGGCAGACGATGGATATGGAACAGTACCGGATCCAAAAGGAGGAACTGGAAAAGGAGGCCATGCTCCGCAATCCCGAAACAGCATATCTGGTAAGTGACGAGGAGTTTGACCGCCAGCTGGATGAACTGGGCTGGTCAACCATAGATACCGCCTCCCGGCTGGGCATGTATGTGGAAGTCGGGATGTATAATCTGGAAAAGAAAATCCGGGACGCATTCCGCAGCCTGCTGGAGCTGATATTCGCAGCGGCATCGCTGCTGATAGACACCGTGAGGACTTTTTTTCCTGGTCGTACTCTCGATACTGGGACCGGTAGCGTTCGCCTTCAGTGTATGGGACGGATTCCAGTCCACGCTCGGACAGTGGTTCACGAGATATATTTCCGTTTACCTGTGGCTTCCGGTCAGCGACCTGTTCAGCACCCTGCTTGCCAAGCTTCAGGTACTGATGCTTCAGAATGACATTCAGGAACTGCAGAACAATCCGGACTACTCGATAGACAACTCGAACAGTGTCTACATCATCTTTATGCTGATCGGGATTATCGGATACTTCACCGTGCCTACGGTAGCAGGCTGGATAGTGCAGGCAGGCGGTGCCGGAAACTTCAGCCGTAACCTGAACCGTACAGCCACCAAGACAGGCGGCCTTGCAGCCGGAGCAGGCGGTGCCGTATTGGGGAATATCGGAGGCAGGCTGAGGGGCAAATAAACCCTGCGGAGCCTCCTTCCCATGAGTCGGGCAACCCAAGATGACGGGTCCGGTGACTTGTCGGAACGGGATGTCCCGTCATACCGGAAATATTTATTCATTCAAACCAGACATCAAAAAAATGGAATTCAAGTCATTGACAAACATTGAGAGCAGCTTCAAGCGCATCCGCCTGATGCTGGCGGTCTTTGCCTGCTGCTGTGCGCTCGTTACCGGATATGCGCTGTGGAGCTCATACCGCTTTGCCGAGAAGCAACGCGAGAAAATCTATGTGCTTGACGGGGGTAAATCGCTGATGATGGCCCTTTCGCAGGACCTCTCACAGAACAGGCCTGCCGAGGCGCGGGAACATGTAAGGCGCTTTCACGAACTGTTTTTCTCGCTCTCACCCCAGAAGGATGCCATCGAGCACAATATCAACCGTGCCCTGCAACTGGCAGACAAGAGTGCCTATCACTACTATGTGGATTTTGCCGAAAGAGGGTATTACAACCGCCTGATTTCAGGCAACATCAACCAGGTGGTGCATGTGGACAGCGTGGTGTGCGACTTTGCCGCCTACCCTTACAAGGTGCGGACATACGCCCGGCAGCTGATTATCCGTGAAAGCAACGTGACCGAGCGCAGCCTCGTAACTTCCTGCTCGCTTCAAAACACAGGACGTTCGGATGACAATCCCAACGGATTCATTATCGAGCAGTTTACCGTGCTGGAGAATAGGGACATAAGAAGTGCGGAACGATGAGGGGAAAACGCGGATTCTTCGGCCATGCGGACAGCCGGGTACGGCTGTTCTGCCGGCGGCTGACAGGAAAGCAGCGCATCCTTCTGGCAGGCACGGCCTCGTTCCTGCTTGCTGCCTCCTGCCTGTACTCGATTCTCTCCTGTGTATCCCGTTTCGGGGAGCCGGGCCAAAGACCGGCAATGGGACATATCCGTTCCGTCGTGTTCCGGCCGGAAAGAACAAGAAACATTCATTCAAACATCCATAAACATGAAAATGGACTTTCAGAAAATCAGGGAACGGCTCGGAGTGTCAAATGACAAGCCGCTGACTCCCGAAGAGAAGCGCCGGCGCGCAAAGTATATTGTCTATCCGTTTTTCTGCCTGCTGTGCATGGGGTTTCCTCCTGCTGGTATTCAGCCCGTCGGAAAAGGAGAAGGCGGAAATGGAAAAAAGGCAAGGGTTTCAACGTGGAGATGCCTTCACCGGAAGATTCGGAAATGGAGGGCAACAAGGTAAGCGCCTACGAGCAGGAAGCACTGGCAAAAAAGGAAAAATGGCGCAGGGGAACCTTCCAGGAAATGTCCGAACTGCTCAACAAGGACGGTCAGGATACTGCCGGTCTTACCGCAGGAAAAGCAAACATGGAACTTCCGCCGGAACCGGAAAAGGGGAAAGCCCCCGGCTCCATCCGTTCCTCTGCAGAAGCCTACCGGAATATGAACCGTTCGCTGGGCACTGTATATACCCGGAATGAAAATCAGCCAAACGCCGATCTGCTCCGCCGTATTGAGGATCTGGAAAAAGAAAGGAAGCCGGCGGAAGAACAGGCGGAAGGCCAGACCCTGGAAGAAAAGATGGCTCTGCTGGAAAAGTCCTACGAGCTGGCTGCCCGCTACAACGGGAAAGAGCCGGATGCTTCCTCTACAACAAATGCCCCAAACAGCCGGAAAGAACGGACGGCTGTCCGGCCTGTAAAACGGGTACAGAACCGGATGGTGTCATCACTGGCCCAGCCTGCAGGCAATGAAGACATTGCTTCCGGATATGCAGGCGAGAGAAATACCGGCTTCCACACCCCGGTAGGCAAAATGCCATCTTCCGGCAGGAACACCATCGCCGCCTGTGTGCATGGCACGCAGACCGTATCTGACGGACAGGCACTGCGTATCCGCCTGCTTGAGCCGATGGCAGTGGACGATCTCCTTATCCCAAAAGGTACGGTACTGGTCGGCGGCACACGTGTCGAGGGGGAACGGATGGGAATCCTGATCGAGACAGTGGAGTACAGGGGCACGCTGTTCCCGGTAGAACTCGAAGTGTATGACGCTGACGGGCAGCAGGGAATCCTTGTACCGAACTCGATGGAGTATGATGCCGCACGTGAGATTGCCGCCGGCATGGGCACCTCTATAGGAAGCAGCATCAATATCTCAACGGATGCCGGAGCGCAGATTGCCTCGGATGTGGGCAAGGGGGTGATACGGGGTGTGTCACAATATGTGGGCAAGAAGATGCGCACGGTGAAAATCACCCTGAAGGCCGGGCACCGGCTGTTGCTGCATTCTCCTGAAAAATGAAGGAGGAAAGGAAATCAACCATTTATTCACCAATCAACCAAGAAACACACATGAAGAAGATTCTGATGATGCTTGCCCTGATTGCGGGCACAGTGGCTGCATACGCGCAGCAGAGCAGCGGGGATTATTATGAAGGACTGAGCCGCAAGATCGGATTCAGCCGAATGATTCCCCCGCACGGTCTGGAAATCACATATGACAAGACCGTACATATTATTTTTCCCTCTCCCGTGAGATATGTGGACCTGGGTTCGCCCAATCTGATAGCGGGCAAGGCGGACGGTGCGGAAAATGTGATCCGTGTGAAGGCAACCCGGAAACATTTCCGGAGCGAGACAAACATGAGCGTAATTACCGAAGACGGCAACTTCTATACATTCAACGTCAAGTATGCCGACGAGCCTTTGCTGCTGAATGTGGAAATGTGCGACTTCATCCATGACGGAGAGGCCGTGAACCGTCCGAACAATGCGATGGAAATCTACTTGCAGGAACTCGCCGGGGAGTCTCCCCGTCTGGTACGGCTGATCATGAAATCCGTGTATGAACAGAACAAACGCAAGGTCAAGCATATCGGCTGCAAACGGTTCGGAGTGCAATATCTGCTTAAAGGACTTTATGCACACGGCGAACTGATCTATTTCCATACCGAAGTGAAGAACGCCACGAACGTGCCTTTCGACGTGGACTTCGTGACCTTCAAGATCGTAGACAAGAAAATCATGAAACGTACCGCCATGCAGGAACAGGTCATCTATCCGCTTCGTGCCTTCAACTATGTGACCCGTGTGGACGGGAAGAAGAACGAGCGGACGGTGTTTGCCCTGCCCAAGTTCACCATTCCCGACGACAAGAAGCTGATAGTGGAAATGTATGAGAAGCAAGGCGGCCGGCATCAGTCCTTTGATGTGGAGAATGAGGACCTGGTACGCGCAGAAACCGTCAATGAACTGAAAGTCAGATGAACGCCATGAAAAGAAACTTCCTCTTTATTATCCTCCTGCTTGCCCTCTTTACGGGGCAGGCAGAAGCCCAACGCCGCCTGCCGGGAATGAAAACCGTCCGCTTCACCACTGAAATGGCCGACGGATTTTACAGCCGGGCAAACCGTCACGATGCAGGCTATGCCTTCTCGCTGGCTATATCCACCTGTACCGGGAGCGGAAACCAGTGGATGTTTGGCGGTGAGATGCTGAAACGTAACATCCCTTACCGGAGTACGCATATACCCTTGTCGCAATATACGGGGGAAGGCGGTTATTACCATACGTTCTTTTCCACCCCCGGCAAGTCCTTCTTCCTGAACCTCGGCGCTTCCGCCCTGTTGGGCTATGAGACCGTGAACGAAGGAGACCGGCTGCTGGATGACGGAGCCGTTTTGCAGCAATGCGAGTCTTTCATCTATGGCGGCGCGGTAACGCTGGAAGCGGAAGGATACCTGTCCGACAGGGTTGTCCTGCTGGTGCGTCTGCGTGAGCGTTTCGTGTGGGGCAGTGCCTCGGGGATCTGCCACTTCCAGTATGGAATCGGAGTAAAATACATTTCTAACTTTAAAAGAATACATACCCATGAAAAGGAAAAATCCTTGATTTTATGCTGACAGCCTGCTGTATGGCATTCTCCTTTCTTGGTCTTGTTGCTTGTGACAATGAGCTGGATATCAGACAGGAATACCCGTTTACGGTAGAAACCATGCCGGTAGCGGATGAGATTACCGATGGGGAGACTGTGGAAATCCGGCTGGAAATCAAGCCGGAAGGGAACTTTGCCGGAACCGTCTATACGCTAAGGTATTTCCAGCCGGACGGCAAGGGCAGTCTGAAGATGGAGGACGGCACGGTACTGAAGCCCAATGACCGTTATCTGCTGAACGAATGGAAATTCCGTCTTTACTATACTTCGCAAAGCGGCAAGGAATCCCAGACCATAGACCTCTATCTTGAAGATAATTGGGGGAATCTGCAACAATTGACATATGATTTTAATGGAAAGGATACGGATGAAGAAAATAACAAGGAGGCTGCATGAAAAGAATACCGGCTGTTATGATCTTTCTGTTACTTGTCTTGTACGGCAAGGCGGAAAATCCCCCGTCTGACAAAGATAAGGCGGTAGCCTGCATCAAGCGGTGGGAAGGCTGGCACCGGGGGAAAATGCCTTACATCGGTTACGGACACCGCCTGCTTCCCCACGAGACGCTGACCGAGAACCTGAGTGAGGCACAGGCAGACTCACTTTTGAGATGCGACCTTGAACGGTGTTTGAAGGTATTCCGAAAATATGGGAAAGACTCGCTTCTTTTAAGTCTGTTAGGCTTTAATGTAGGCTGTTACCGTCTGATCGGAAACGGCAAGATACCTAAAAGCAAACTGATTCAGAAACTGGACAGCGGCAACCGGGATATTTACAAGGAATATGTATCGTTCCGTTGTTATCGGGGGAAAGTCATTCCAAGCATAGAGAGAAGAAGAAAAGAGGAGTTTGAACTGTTCTATATTCCGTAGATTGCTTGCTGATAAAGGTTTGGTTGTTACGAGACGACCGAACCTTTTTTATTTGTCCGGCATGAACATATCCCTAACAGGGGATTGTAAAGTTCCATTCCACAATAAACCTTGAATACCGTAACAGGAAACAGATGGAACATCGGAATGTGCATGACTAAAGAACTGTATTTATGTCATAGGGCACATGAAACATAAAAGTCCCTTGGGCAGAATGACTCCAATTGCTATATTAGATGCATATTCCCAAAGCGGGCAGAATCAAGAACCGGGAAGTGGCTAAAACGGAAACGCCACAGGTATGATGTGATATACATCACCTTGTGACGTTTCTGTTTTTTAAGATGTATTTGTCTGCTGTTCTTACTTTTGAATCAAGTATTCCCCTATTGAATGATACCGGTCTTTGATTGTGGCATTTTCATTGAATCCATTCAAACAATGGAGCAAGGCTTTCTCCAAAGTGGTGTATCTGCGGTTAAAACATTGCGGATTGTCCAGGCAATAGGCATTCAAGGCATATCTGTATGGGGCATATTCAGGATTATCCTCTTTGGTGATTTTCACATGCCAAGGAAAGTGTATCCGCAGGGTGAATGAGCGTGTTTCCCCTTTTGTAGTCCGTTCCTCTTCCTCCAGCATTTTTTTCACGAGAGACCTGTCCAGCAACGGATATCCATATTCCCTGTAATGTTTGATATGGCAGCAATACTCCGTTGCGTATTGCTTCAATTCTTCCGGTCTTATACCATAGTGCTCCCCATAGAAAAGCAGCACTTCCCTGCCTGTTACGATAACGGGCTTTCCGTCCGCTTCATGTTTAAATACCTGCCGTTCCATCTTTTCCCTGTCTGTCAGCAAGGCAAAACCGAAACATTCCGTAAGGGTGAAACTTTCCCTGCCGGGAACGGACAGCCCAATAAGCCTTTCCAATGTGTGACAGTAAAAGAAAATACCGTCATCGGCCATACCGGTGTCCGGTGAAAGCATAATTCTTACATCCTTGACCTGACCGCTGTTCCTTTGGACAATCCGGCAATTCGCGTAATGTGGCTCACAAGCATTCTCTTTCTTGAACCTGTGGTATTTCTCCAAAATTTCGTTCCGGATTTCCTCCTTGTCGGTCAAGGCAACTCCCAATCCGCAGTTTTCGCACCACCCGTAATAAAAAGCTTCGTCCGTGAAGTGGTCGAACCCTTTTGTGTTGGGGCTTACCATTGCCTCACACCTTACATTGGCCGATCCGCATCTGCTGCACACTATATTATTTTCCATTGTTCTTCTGCTTTACGGGCGACTCACGGCCGCCCTTGTCATACAATTCGGTTGTTATTCTCTTAATTTATCTTTACCCGGTTCATCAGCTGTCCCGAAATTTCATGCAGTTCCCGGCAGCGTTCCGGCTGCTGTTCCCTTGCAAAGGCGGTGATTCCCTGTGTCAATTTCCATAGCGTGGCCCCGCCTGTAACTCCGTCGTCAGGATTGTTGTTCATCAGCAGTTTCTCGACCTCACGTCCCTCGTTTTTCAACAAGGCTCCTTTCTGCACCAGATTCTTCAGTTCCTTGTCGAAATCCACGTCTATTTCCGATGCTCCTTGAATTTCGATGGCCTTCTGCATGATGGTGTCTTTGCTGTACAGTCCTTTGGTCAGGTCGGAAACAGCCGATACGGTGGTCTGCGTGTCCAGTTCGTAGGTCTTTTGGGAGAGGGACAGGGATTCCGGCAGTCGGCCTCCAAGGTGTATCTGCCGCATGACGGACTCCCTGACCATCCCGTTCAGGCACGCCCCGTTGAGCAGGAACGACCGCATATCGACCGATCCGTTGCCATAGTCGGATGTGGAGAAGCGTGCTCCTGCGAAGATGATGACCGTTCCGTTCTTACGGGTGGGTATCTCTATCGGAGTGGGCAGGATTGTCTCACACCATACTTTCGTGTCGTTCATATAGGCATCGGACACGACCGCTCCCTGTCCTCCCGCCTCACGGATGAAAGCGGTCAGGATATCCACCGAGTTCAGCCGACGGTAGGAGTCCGACAATACGCCCCGGACTTCCATTCCTACCGCCCGTATCAGTACCCGTGTACGCTCGGTCCATCCCGAATGCTCGTTCAGGATGGTGGCGCACAACTGTTTCTGCCAAACATCCCCGGCGGAAAGCTCGCGCAGGTATTTGGCGGGAATGCCCATCTTCTCCGAAATCTGGCTTATGGCGTTGCCGTGCAGGTTGAAGTTCCCTTCGGGCATTGCCATCTGTACCCTTCCTTCCGCTTTGAAAGAGATAACGGGGCGTTCCTTGCTACGTTGGCTTACCCCGATGGGAGCGATGAAATCCTGCGCGATCCGTCCCTCACTGAGCAGACGGTTGATGGTGTCCATGACACCGCCTTGCCTGCCTTCTATCATCCGCTGTACCTTGTTAATGACTACCTGGTTGAGGCCCTGCTGTTTCTGTACCGATGCAGTTGCCGGCATTACTGTTGTTTCCATAATACTATGTTTTTAATGTTGATGAATCAGAATTTATTCTTAGAACTTGTCTTGGTTGTTTTAGCATGTCCCATGTATGTTTCTTCTGACAAACGGATATAATCCTCTTCGCTATATCCGGTCAGCCCGAACAGTTCATAATATCCGGGGAAAGTTTTTTTTTCCGCTTCCGGTATATGCATGCTGGTTCCCTTGTGGCAGCAGATGATATGCCGGACAAAGCGGTAACACTTGCAAAGATCAGCCACGACGGTATATTCGTTGTCCGTATGAGGTTCGTAATATCCACAGGAAAGATTGATACAGGATACTTCCAGACCGTTTCTTTTCAAAGCCGCCACATCTGTATTCAGTCCCTGTGCCGGCTTGTAGCCGTACTTCCGGAAATCTATAGCTGAAATGAACTCGTTGGAGCAGAGCTTCATCCCATTGATTTGTGTTACCATATCTCCGTTCCCTTTCCGGTCACACTGAATCACGAAACGGCAATCGGAAAAGAAGGACATATCGGCATGGCTGCTGCCTATGCATCCCACCTCCTCCTGTACGAAGAAGGCACATTTCACCATCTTGCAATCCTCCAGGCATTTCAGGCAGATCCAGATGCCGTTCTTGTCATCCGCACCGATTCCGGTCATCCGTTTACGCTTGTGATCATAGCCGACAATCATCGAGTCCGCCACAAGATGGGCTGCATAAGAGCCTGTCTTGCGCCGGTGTACCTCATCCATGTGCGCCACGACACAGGGGTAGCTTTCCCGGTTGCCTTTGACCGCATAGATGTTTCCGTACCTGTCTTGCCGGAAAGGAATCTCCATCCTTTTGAGTTCCTCTATGATGAATTTAGCCATCTTCCCCTCTCTGCCAGAGGGGGAAGAAATGCCGTAAAGAGCCATTAGTTTTTCCATGATAATGATATTTTAGGAAATGAACAATTTTTCGATTTGCAGGTATCGTCTGAATTCCGGTACGGGACGCCCTTTACGAAAGAGAAAAGACGGATATTTCTTTCCTTTATATTCCACCGATAATCCTTTCAGGACTTTCCCAAATACGGTAGATACATAGTACATATCCTGACAGTTCTTGCAGAATGCCGCATCCGGGAAGATATGTATCTTCCCGCATTTGGGACATACATATTTTTTCCTGTTTGCACACCCTTCCGTGCTCCGGCAGGTGGCTATGCTCGTGTCGCCCTCCGTATTTCTCAGTTCCAGGTTACCGTCCGTCAGATGGAGGCTGTAGAACGTGTCGAGGTAAGGCACCCCTTTCTTGTGCCACCTGCAGGCGGGCACTTTCACCGTCAAAGAAACCTGTATATTATCTCCGGCCGCCCATTCCTGCCCCTCAATGGGATTCAGTACGGTGAAATCCGTCGTATGTGTATAATCGTTGTATCTGCGTCGCAACAGGATGCCTGCCTCCTGCGCCTGCTTGCGGATCAGTTCGACGACGAATGCGTGTGAGGAATAGATACGATCCAGCAGGGAGGCGGCAATCGGTGTGTTTATTGATTTCCACAATGTTATCTCGTTCCATACAATGGCCCGTCCGACCACATTGCTGCTGTCATCCCTTGCCACGAGTATTTTGGCTCCTGCGAAATTGGCATAGAAATCCGCTGCATTACGGGCCTTGTCTTCATATCTCATACAGGAGTTGTGCAGGCTGGATTCGCTACCGTCAGATATGGGACTATAGTTGCTTTCCAGATAAGCCTCCATAAAATCGTTCATACTGTCATGCAGTCTGATTGTGACCTTGCTGTCCAGCGAGATGGCGCTGCAGAAATAGTTGATTTCATCGGGCTGGTACGATCCCAGATTTTTGAACAGCTCGATAAACGTGGACGGTTCCAGATCTGTCCGGTTCTCCGGAAACCAGGGTGCCTGCGGATTGTTCCGGTCCGGGAAATTGGGATGGGCCAAGTCTTTGTTGCATGCCGTGAACACGATCCGGATTTTCTTGAACGTGCCGGCTTCCGTCCGTTTGCGTTTGGTGGAGAAAAAAATTGTAGGACCCCCGTATGACTTCTTCCACCGGTACATTCTTTTTTACTTCCGAAAGGATATCTTTGGCTATCACACTTCCGTTTTCCGCCGCATGGGTCAGGCGGGATTTCAATTCGTTGCTAACATTCAGTTTCATAATCATTCGGTTTATTGTTTATAAATTCTGTTGTTTATATGGCAATTGTTTCTTGCCAGGCTGCATTTGGCGCAATTTCTCTTTCCGCTTTCTGAGCAGGTCAACGGACATGTTCCTGCTTGTCCGATATTCCTCCTCACTCATCCGGCGAATGGAGGGAATACCCGTCTGGGTCAGCGTATGGTTTACCATCCAGCCGTCCATGAAGTTTTCGGGGCAGAGGCTGTCATGGTGGATGACCTCACCTATGCAGCCATGTACGAGCATGTTGCAAACGGTCATCAGACAACAGGTACGGCTGACATCCTCTGCAACCAGATAATTACCCAGGTGGCGTACATGATATGCCAGCAGCAGCCTTCCGCTTCCGCATGTCGGGTCACAGATACGTTTTCCTATCGCTGTCTCCCCCGAATCGGTACATAAAACCATCAGGTCGCAGATATCCGGCGGAGTGAAGAACTGTCCGTTCACCTGCCGACCGCTTTTGGAGGATATTGCCATGAAGAGGTCACCGAACGCATCAAACCATCCGCCGGATTGCAATTCCCGCTGCATGAGCCGTATCCATCCGGTAAGCATTTCCATAAAATGCCTGTTCTGCTGCCGTTTGTATTTCCAGTCCATAAGGGGCGGTGCGCCGGGAGAGAACCCGTGAATGACATAACGCAGGAAATCGTTGAAAACGGATATCGGATCGTAGCCGTTCGAATAGGCGAAATCACAGACCATTTTCTCAAGCGGACGTATCGCCTGCGGTGTGTTGTATGGTGCCATATTACTCTGATTTTTTATAGATTGTTACTATATGTCTTTTTATGGTCAGTCTGTATCCTGACGGGAGAAATGCCAAGGAAAGAGAGATGGGTGTCCGCTTTCAGCATGTTCCATTCCCATGCGGGAAGTTCCTTCCATTCCATACGGTATGCCCAGAGTATGAACAGACCGGGACGGAATCCGTTGAAAAGCTTTCCGTGCAGAATCCCGACCAGCCGTTCCAGTTCTTCCCGCGAGTAAAGGGTGAATGCCTCATTCCGATAGACAAAGGCATCAGCCGGTTCAATATCCGGCTGACACTCGATGAGGTATCTCGTCCATTCTTTTGTGGTGTACTTTCCGTACAGAGGATCGGGTTCCGTGTATTTCCATGCCCTGACGAATGTGTGGAAGAGGACGGCACCCGTTCCTGTGCCTTCCGGTATGTCCCCACATCCGGAACTGTTTGCTGCGTATGCCATCGGGAATCAGCAATTCCGGACCGGTTGTAACCCAAGGGCCTCCTTCCGTATTGTAACCGGTACACTTTTCATTTTCATGGCAAAAAGGTGTCTGTGGGAGAAGGCAGATATGAACTTCCCGGTCATCGCCCCTTTCAATGTGTGCCTGCGGATAATAGTCACCGCCACGGGTGATATAAGTGACAACGTCTCCTGCAGTCGGTAAACCGACTCTTTCCCTGTCCTCCCGCATCCTTGAAATCAGCCGGTTCACCTTCTCCACATCACATTCCTTTATGGAGCAGGCACACCCTTCATGCCTGTTGAGCAGAGTCAGACTTTCCAGGTCATAAAAATTACCGTACTTCATATTGAGATCGTTTTTGTTGATACAATTTGACCTGACGGGCAACCATGTCGCAGAACTTCTGTCCGTTCTCCTTCTCGCTTCTGAAATAGGCAATCATGTCCCAGAGATTCCGATTGAAGTAGCCGGTCCATTTTTCGTAATAGTGACTTCCATAGACCTTTCCGAACGTTTCCTCGAAAAGTGCAGGAGTCAGCCCTTCATCCCCGTGGTGGTTGTATTGCCACAGGGAGACAAGCAGCAGCTGGTTATAATCCAGTGTTTCCATATCTGTTCTTTTTTAAGTAAAACATCGGCCTACATGGGTAGGCATTTTTATTTCTTGATGTCTTTCCAGTCTGTTTTCCGGGGATTGCGGCAAGGCTTGGCGAAAGAAAATACCGCAGCGAAGCGAGGATGATTTTCTTTCAGCCAACCCAGCCCCTGAAAGGGGCCGCCTTGCACAATCAGCCCGGAAAACGGCTATCTTTACAGCGAGAAATGAAAAAGCAGACCTCGGATTCTCTGTTCTGAAGTCTGCTTTTCGTCCATTGTCAAGTTTCATGTTTTTCAGGTATGTATCTGCCATCCGTGGAACGGCTGCAATGTTACGGCAAACGACCTGTCCGGTATTCCGTGATAGAGCAGACCTCCTACAATACCTATTCTTCCATCAGCATAATGCTGGGTAAAGCCGAACGAGTATGGGGCATGGTCATAGTAGAGTGAAATCTCACTGGGATAGTCAGAATTCCCTTCCCAACTCTTCAACCGCTCCAGACACTTTTGAAGTGAGGTGTCACCAATGGATTCGGCATAGCGCTTTACGTTCTCGAAATGTTCTTCATTCAGGATTTTTCATAACTTTGGTGTTTTATCTGTTAAACACGTCCGGCTCCGGGAGCCGGTATTTTATTTCTCGCCTGCCTGACAGTCCCGTGGCCGTACCCGCAAGGTTTGGCGAAAGAAAATACCGCAGCGAAGCGAGGATGATTTTCTTTCAGCCAACCCCGCAGGGGCCTGACCTTGTACGGGTACACAGGACACGGGACTACCTTTGCAGGGTGGAAAATAAAATATACGGTTGTTTTTTGTTGTGGGATTTTGTGTGGATTCCTTAGATAATCTTCCTGATTTGTTCGCCATTGCCGGACAAATGCTGTATTTTTGCAATTTCTAATTTCAGGATTATGGAAAACTATGTAAAGAAAGCGGCGGATGCTTTCCTTGTGGAGCGTCCGTACGGTATGCGTGTGGATTACAGGAAGAAAGGATTCGTGCTGTTTAACCGTAACCTCAATGTGTTGGGAAATGCGGAACAGACCCGTCTGGAAGAACTGCCTCTGGAGCGGTTCAATGTGGAGGAGATTCCGTTGAAGGGTGAAGTCGTGGAGGAACACGCGGGATTTACCGATGTATTCTTCTATACCGATCTGACCAATCCCTATGCCGGATATGTACTGAATTTGCAAAAGCTTAAAGCCTATAACCGGTTGATGTTTCCGCTGGCAATGGCGCTGAACCGTGAATTGTGAGGCCGGAAGCCGGTAGCGGTAACAGCTGCATGGAGCAGACCGTTACCGCCCCGGATTTAATTATTTGCCCTCTTTTTCTGTTATGAACGCCAGATAGACGGACACGGCCTTATGGCATCCGGTAAAGTCCGGAGTCCGGCAGCCCTTGATTTTCCGGAAACTGACGGTTCCGTTCCTGTCAATGCCCCTCACATGCCTGTTGAATGTCCCTTTGGTTCTGATATGGATGTCAAAACCGTCCCTTCCGGTGATTTCAAGGAACATTTCTCCCGTGATCCGTTCCCCGTCCAGGAATTTCTGTTTCTGTTCATTGAGCAGTCGCTGATGTTGCTCTTCCTGCACTTTGCGCTCTTCCGCCTCTTTCTCCTTCTGCTCCCTGCGTTTCTGCTCCTGTATTCTTTTATATTCCTCACGGGCTTGCACCAGGGGGGTGGTGTCAAGTCCGAGAGCTTCGAACACGCGGACGGAGATCAAATTGACGAAGGCTCCTCTTTCCGCACTTTGAAGCGTATCCGCAATCCAGTTCCTGCAATAGGTGGCGGCTTCCTCTCTGCAACCTTCTCCCTTGAGGAACCGGCGTGAATACTGCCCGCTGGAGAAATAAACGTTTTCAATCCGGCAGACCACATGGAAACAGTCATCGTCTTCATTCCCGTATTCGTTCTTTCTCGACAGGGAGAGATATACATTCTCCGCGTACGGCTCCAGTTCCATATAAGGAGCCACGACGGTATTTCCATCAGACTTGTACTTGAATACTTTTGCTTTCATACTATCGTTCAGTTTGTCGGTTGTTGCATATTTCATCTATAATCTCTTTCCCGCTTCTTTCACCCTTCAGGAAGGCAAGGAAGCGCCTCAAAAAGAGCCGGGCACAGTCAGTTCCCAGCTGGAAGCTTTCACCGTCTTTGGTAGCACATACCGCAAAACGCCCTAGTCCGAAACTGTCCTGTTGCGGTACGATGTGGTAAGACAAGTCCTCGCTTGCGTTGATGTGCAACCCACGACGGAAAACATAGAAAGTTTTCGGGATTCTTCTGTCGGTATCGATTTCCATACGCTTGTAACCGTGATGTTCCAATAATCGGCCCAGTTCCCTGTTTGTCGGAATTGTATGTCCGATCCAGTCCGGCCAGCTTATATTTTCTATTGTGTGTCCGTAATTGTCATATAATATGTTGAACTGTTCCTGGTATTCATCGTAAAATTCCCCGTTCCCGTTGCACATTTCCTCCAACGCGATGCCGTTTTTACGGACAAGGGCAAGGTCGCCCAGTCCGCACGCGATTTCATTGAGCAGCGTGCGTTCCTCATCCCTGTCCTTTGCCGTTCCGTAAATTCTAAGCCGGGAATATCGGTGTAGCGCCGAACGGGACGGCATATCCAGTTTTTCCCATATTCCATCGTTTCCTATAGCCTGTCTGGTGTTTCCCGGAAGTCCGTACCACCACTTGTCCAAATTGTTTGTATCCATAATTTCTGAATCAGATTGTTTTCAAATTCTGTTTTGAGTACCATGCCTGATACGCGGCGGCATACTCCTGACGTTCCCGTTCCAGGGAATTTCTCATTTCAGGGGTGTACCCGAGCAGGCGGATGTATCCTCCGTTATAGCCGGTGGGCTCGCACTTTATTCCGGCTTCCTCCAGTTTGTCGATGCGTTTTTGGGCCATTTTTGCGCTTGAATATTCCTTCGGCCAAAAATAGACTTCGCCCCGTGAGCCCCGTGAGCCGAAACAGTCTTCCCCCAGAATTATTTCCCCGGCATACTTCCGGCTTTCGATGATGCCGAAACGCGCTTTGCCCAATGCCCGGCGCATTGCCTTGTGTGCCGGACCTTCCGGATGCTTGAATACCTCCGGCTTGTCTTTGCTGCCGAGTTTGGGCGGTTCCACCTTGTACGGCTGTTTGTAACTTCCGATTCCGAGCGTCAGGTAAAAGTTGGTATGAAAATAGTCCGTCATGGGGGCGCTGTCATCGAAATTGTACGACATGATGAAATCGCAGATGTTCATCATTACATTCTTTGCCCTGTCCGTCAATGATTTGTCTGAATGGATATGATGGTGGTTGACATCGCCTTGAACTTTTCCGGACTCTTTGGTGAACGCCTCGAAATCCGCTTTCATCAACCGGATATGGATGGAGTGGCAATTCTCCCGTCTGGCAGAGAACTTGTATCCCGGATAGGTCTCCTTGAGCCATGCCCGTACCAGTCCCACGATTTCCGGAGCGTGCTGCCCCTTGTAATTGCGGCCTTTCCAGCGGTATTCGTTATACACATACCCGGTGTATTCCTTTGCCGTGGCTCCCGGATAGTCATATTCATATCCGGTTGAGGTCGAGGGAATATCCGGTTTTTCTTTCCAAGCCTCAAAAAGCCTTCCAAACTCGGTGGTCACCTGTTGCATGATTGCGGTGTCACCACCCTTGTCCGGGTGGTGCTCCAATGCCAGCCGGCGGTATTCTTTCTTCAAGTCCGCCAGAGAGTGTATGTTCTGAAAATAAGTCATAGCCATAAGTTTTTTATGCCCCTGCGAGGCGGTTGATAAAATATTCCCGGTAGTCAAGGTCAAGACCGAGGTTGAGACAGGCCGTTTCCATGTCATCTTCTCTCAGGTCGTCCGCCTCCTGCAATTCGCGCAGGTACCGTATTTCGGAGTCCAGGTATTCCTGTGCTTCCGTTTGACTGCAACCGCATGAGTTGCAGATCAGACTGATAATGTTTCCCTGCATGCTGTTTGATTTTTTATGTTTCTGTTCCTGTTTCTGAGGCCTCGTCCGTCATATATCGAGACGGCCCGTTCCACCAGAATCCTGCGGTTGTCTTCCGAGAGTTCCAGGTAGAACCGTTCCGCCGCGCCGAATGTGCCCTTGTCTGTCGCCACGCACCATTTTTTCCAGAAATGCGGGTACATGCCGCCATACACGGCTTTGCATTCCTCCTCGCTCCAGGCGTTCCACATGTAGTAGAAGAAACTGGAGACGGTATTTTCCGCTTGATATTTCATGGTTCTTCTATTTGTGATTCTACATTGTTTGTTTCTCTCAGTTGATGCCACACAGCCTCATACATCTCATGAAGCCAGTCTATGTTCTTTGCGCCGAGTTCAAACGGGCTGTGACACTGCACCCCGTCACCGCTTTCTTTCTCTTCGGCAAGGACGGTCAGGCTGTCCGCCGTTACCCGGAGTCCTGTCACCCTGCATTCATATGGTTCTCCGTTCTTGCCAAAACCATATCACCCAGACCGGATCATAATCCTCTTCCGGAAGACGAATTTCTTTCATGCAGTGAGCATGGAGCAACTGCCGTATCGCGTCGATGATGTCCCCCCGCAGTTCCTTGATCCTGCCGCTGAAATCAACGGCTTCTGACGGTAAACTTCCTTTTCCGCCTCTTTCCTGCAAGGAGAGAATCCGCGTGTCGGGATGGATACAGAAATCCCACTCCAATACTTCATCGTCATCGCGTGTCGTGTGGATATCGCCGCCCAAAACAGGACCGCAATCGTCATTTACCATTCTTTTTGCTTCATCGCGGTCTTCTGCCGCTACCGTGTAAGTGCCCTCGAAGGAATACCTTACTCTTATGTCATATCTTTTCATGATTCTTTCCATTTGATTGTTGATACCAGATTCATTGCCCGGAAGGATTACCGGATATTCAATATTGCGCTAAAGGCATGTGGGTCAAGCCTGTAAAACGTCGGAAGGTTAAGTGTGACCATCGGGTAGCTTACCCAGCCGCTCTGACGTCTATAACCTGTATCCTCAGCCAATTTGTTGGACAGAAGGAACTCCATGGCATCAGGATTGTTGTTGATGTCCACGAATGCCCTGTTAGGCAGTGAGAATGCCGCCTTATCTTCCAGGTTAACCGTCAGGACCGTGTATATCTCATGGGTCACGGGATCTTTCAGAGACAATGCCGGCCAGCCGTTATGGTACATTTCAATCACGATTGAGAAACGGCTTTCCTGATACAGGAAAGTCTCTTCCATGGACGGATGGTCGCATTTGACAATTTCAAAATCATCCTCCCCTTTGGTAAATGTCACCATCGGATAGGATACATCGACAAAACATTCCTCTTCCCGGTAACAGAGATGTTCTTTTCCCTCTGAACGGATTATAGCCAATCGGGTGTTCATATTCGTAACTGGTTTTAAAATTATTGACTTGCAAGTTAATTGGCCGGCATTCACCTGCCTGTTTCTTTAAACGTGTGATTGTCACCGCCTGCGGACATTTGGGAGAGTTGCTGTCTCACCGCCTTGATTTTCCCGATCAGTTCGTCCTCCCTTCGGAATGAGGGGGTACATTTGGTACGCCTCATCCCGGCTCCCCAGGGGATGCCGCCGCATACTTTTCTCAGGCGTGCCTTTTCGCTTTCCAAGGCCGACTCCAGACGGGCCAGCCTGCGTCGCAACGATTCTTCGGTCACAGTTCTCATGATCTCATTGTTTTTTTAGTATGGTGACGGATCGGAAAGACAGTCACCATACCGTCGTTATGTGTCACGTTATATTTTAGCTTTTTCCCTTTTGATGCCTCTCAGGACGTACAACAGGTGCAGGAACAGCTCCCTGTCGTAAATCCGGAAGAAGAACGGCTCGCCTGTTTCCCTGACCGTTCCGGTAAACGACACGGACTCCCGGTTCACGGGATATTGGAAGAAGTTGCCGTTTGCCAGCAGGGTGTGCTTTTTCTTCATCACTTCGCCTAGGAACCTGTCCATATCGTCGTTTCCCTCATAGCCGGAGAAGTAGAGGAAATGATGACGGCGCAGGCTTCGCAGGATTTTGGCGGTTTCCAGCCTCACATCCCTGCCTGACGATTCGTCCGTTCCTCTCATCAGGTTGCAGATGAACTTTTTCTCGCCATTTATGTCAAGAAACAGATAAGGAACTATAATTATAGAGGCATGCCGTGCGTGGTTGGAGATGACCATCGGCTTTTCTTTCTGGATGTCTCCTTTGAAGGTAATGTTCCGGTAATGGTTGTCCATCTGCCGTTCCAGCTCCTTCCTTGGCGTGGTAACGGAGCGGAGTCCCGTGAAGTAGCGTCCGCCCGCCCGGAAGCAGAACCGGTAGATGTCCGCATGATAAGGCTCTCCCAGGAAAAAGAAATTCCGGGTATGGCGGATGGGGGGCAAGACATCCATGTAGTCGAAATATCTTTCTTCCGTAATCTCACTGAACGGGGCGCAGAGGGATTGCAGGTGGATGCGTATCATCTTGCGGACGGTATTTCCGGACACGGCTGTGAGACACGGGTTCTTTTCCCTGTCTCTCAGTTCCTCCAGTGTCTCATGGTGGTAGTCGCCGTGTATTCCGTCAGACATGGTGGTCACGCAGCTGCCGTCAAAACTGCGTGAATCGACTACGAATTTCAGTTTGTCGTTATTCATGGTTCAGATGTTTTGAAGGTTCAACACTCTTTTGGCGGCACTGAGGGCATTGGAGGTGAGCTGCCGTTGCCATGCCTTGTTTCTGGGTGACCAGCGGAATCCGGAGGATTTCAGTTCCTTGCGTCTGTTGTCTTCGGGAATCCTGTCAAACAGGATCTGAAGGCGGTCTTCCCCATAGTTCCATACAAGTGTCCCGCCCTCGAACGGCACTTCCTTGTTTTCCCGGCTTTGCATCGCTTTCAGCTTTTCGCGCATCCGTTCCGCCAGTTCCGGCAATTGGAAGAATTTGTTTCTCGGTGTGATGACGGGTTTCTTCACCCTTGCGTTATATTCGGAAATGAAGTCCACGGCCCTACGGACGATTTCCACTTCCCCGTGATTGGCCAGGGTGGATACCTTGTTCAGGATGCTGCTGACAAACAGGGCACGGCTATAGCCCCGGCATTGTCCGGTATCAATCCCGTGGATGGTATCGGCACTGCTCTTGATGTCGCGTTTGAGCGTCTGCCATGCCTTTTCCTGTTTCTCTTCCTCCGGTCGTGCGGCTTCCTTTTTCCGTCTGACGGTTTCAAGAACTTTTTTCCGCCAATTGCGGAATTCTTCGTAACGGTTCTGATAGCTTCTGTTCGTTTTTTCCTGCCTGTAGTAATCAAATCCGCTCCGTCCCGTCACCATCGGGTTGGCACAGCGGGAGAGGGCCGAGAGCTGGGCGGACAACTTTTGCCGGTAGGCGGCGATGTATGTATCCCGTTCCTCTTCCGGCATGAGTTGCAGGTCGTTGTGCAGCTCCTCTCCATAAATCATGATGTCCGTCTCGCCGCGAATCTCCGGATTGAAGGAACTCCAGGCGTATGCGTCGCAAGCCTGTTTCCACATATCATCCAAATAGGCAGGATGTTTGAATGCTACGGCTTCCCAGTCTTTGAAGTCCTTGGAATGCAATTCATTGTGATCTTCCGGATTTCCGTACAGGTGTACATAGTTGCCCGTTCCATGATGCTCCTTTCTGAAATGGAACGGTACGGGGGGATAGTCCGTACCTTTTTTCCGGATCATCGTGACCCTGTGTGCATTCTCTATGGTAAGGCCTGCTACTTGCTCTTCGCAGACCTTTGCTGTTGTTTCATTCATAATCATTACTTTTTTAAATGTCAGCCGTAAATCATTTCTTCCAGTTCATCGTCCGTCAACAGGCGGATCTCTTCGTCCGAACAATAGTAAGCGATTTCTTCGTCCAAATCGAATGCTGCCGGATCAAGGCTTCTGATGCCATCCAGCAGTTCCTGTTCCAGTCTTTCTACGGAAACCAGATAGTTCCCATCTTTGCCTTGCACTTCCCGTGCAGGATAGCTCATTTCCCGATAAACCAACATCGTCATTTCCGGATTGGCTTCCTGCTGTCCTTTGCTTGTCGTCTTTCTGTTCATACCTTTATTTTTTAAAGTTTGACATGATCGGCTCCATGGAGCCGGATTTTCGTTTTCTTACTTGCCGGGCTGTCCTTTGTCGGGGATTGAGCAAGGCTTGGCAAAAGAAAATACCGCAGCGAAGCGAGGATGATTTTCTTTTAGCCAACCAGCCCCTGAAAGGGGCCGCCTTGCGCAATCAACCCGACAAATGGCTATATTTGCAGGTAAGAAATTGAAAGGACGGCAGGATATTGTGATTTATAGATTACAAAAAAAGCCATCCCTAGGGGGACGGCTTAATGACTGAATTTGTATACTTATTGTGCAAGACGCTCCTTCACGTTGTTCATTGCTTCTTTCAGGCTGCTGTTCATGACCCGTGCATAATGCTGTGTCATACGTGTGGAGGCATGGCCGAGCATGACGGAAACATCTTGAAGAGGCACATTGTTGGCAAGCGTGACCGTAGTCCCGAAAGTGTGACGGGCAACGTGCGTGGTCAGATTCTTCTTAATGCCGCAGAAATCGGCTATTTCCTTGAGATAGCTGTTCATCTTCTGGTTGCACATGACGGGCAAACAGCATCCTTTCTTAATGCAGGTCGGATGTTCCTTGTATTTCTCCAATATGGCCAGGGGTACGGGCAGCAATGGAATATTGCTGATGGAAGAGGCCTTCCTACGGTGTTCCAATTTGACCCTTCCTTTTCTTATCCACCAGTCTCCGAGATTGTCCTGTACCAGATTCTCTTTGTTCAGACTGGCAACATCGGAGAATGCCAGACCGGTGAAGCACGCAAAGACAAAGACATCCCTGACCAGTTCAAGCCGTGGAATGGTGAATTTCTTTTTCATTACGGTCTGCAACTCGTCGTAGGTCAGGAATACCGGATCGGTCTCGTCCTGCTCCATCTTGTAACCGTAAAAGGGATTCTTGCGTATCCATTCCTTTGCCAATGCCATATTGGTAAATTTCTTGAAGCATTTCATATAACGGACTATCGTGTTCCGGCACAGTCCCGCCTCCGTTTTCAGGTAAATGTCAAACGCACGGATGAACTCCGGTGTCAGCTCATGGAAAGTGACATCCTCCTTTCCATAATAAGAGGGGATGAGCAGCTGTAATTTCTTCACCACGTTCTTATACCGGTTGATCGTGACGGGAGAGTAGTCTATACCCGCCAGTGTTTCCATTTCCTTGATGCCTTCCCTCATGGTGCCGAGCAGTGTACGCATTTCGGTGTCTTTCCCGAAAACACGTTTAAGAATCAGTTTTGGGGTAATCAGGGCCTGTTCCAATACCAGTTCCTTGTGTTTTTCCAAGGCGCGTGCGTGCAGTTCGGCAATATAGGCGTTCAGTGCCACTGATGCCCTGTCCCTGCCTTTACTGCATCCTTTGGCGGCGTTCCATAAGTTCAGGGGTACGCTTCTTTGGATACGTACATCGTCATAGTCTCCATTGATGGTTATCCGCATCAATACCGGTGCCTCACCGTTTTTCCAACAATTTCGTTTTAAGCACGAAAAACAGAATGTTCATTGTTCCTTGTTTCATCACTTTTGTTTTTTGAGGTGTTACATTCAATTGTTTCGTCAAAACCGGATGGCATGAGGACATGGAGCGAAATGTTAAATTCGGTGGCATTTTTTGAGGGACTTATGGAAAAGCCATAAAAATCCCATTTTTCTCAGGTTCGAATTGCCTTTTGTATCCCGGGTTCGATTCCATTTTTTTATCCCGATGGGAAATACCGAATTTTTAAGTTTCTTTCACTTTTTCGACTTCATCCGGTCATGTGTGCAAAATTACTTTTTCACACCGGAGATTGGAATTGTCAAACAATTGAAAAACAATGAAGTATGGTACATATTTATGGCTTTTTCAAAAGCCTTAAAAAAAGCCACTGAATTGGCGAAATCCAACTTCACAAATATGTAGCGGAATGCGTAGTGAGGGTAAAAAAAGAACCCTTGAACTATCTCTAATTCAAGGGTTTTCATGTGTGAAAAGCATTTATGTACTTTCTTTGGTGGTGCCACCAGGAATCGAATGTTTTAATTCAAAGTCCTAATTTGCAGCACTTTAATATCTTTGGAAAAATCCCCGAACCACTGAATCAGCCATATGCCAAATTCACCAAATTTCGATAGATTCTCGTTAATCATCCTTTGACTTTACAAAGGTAAGTGTTCGGTTCTATTCCTCCAAATATTTATATAGTTATTTAAAGTGGTTACAAGTTATTTGTATAAAGTTTAGCTTTTGATTATTAGTGATTTAAGAAATGTCATTCAAATGCCAAAACTTTGTTTCTTTCCAATATTTCTATAATCTCCTGTTCTTTATACAGAATCTTTCCTCCTATTTTGTAATATGGTAATTTGCCATTCATCCTATATTCAATGAGTGTTCTTTTTGTAATTTTGAGAGCCTTTGATAACTCTTGTTCTGTTATATAGCGGTTCCCGTCCAATATAGGTCTGTAGATTAAAGAATTTGCATCCAACATTTTTTGATATACCTTCCATGGCTTCAATAAATCTCTTGACCTCATTACTATCCTTATTCAATACCTGCTGTCCCATTTCCATTATTTGTATATGTTTTAAGGTTATTCCTTACATAGCTTAGAATATCTTCTTTTTTATAATAAATCTTTCTGTCTATACGACTGAAGGGGATTAGCCCTTTCTGTCTTAAAGACAACAGTTTTCTGTCTGATATATTCATAAGAATACATACATCCTGATTATCCAACCATTCATTCAGTTCAGATTTGGAAGAGTTCAGTCCTTTCAGTTGTTTTTCTATCTTGAACAATATGTCGTTCATTTCCATAAATGCACTGGCTTCTATGTTCACTATCTCCATAATCATTTGTTTAAGTGGTTGGTACAAAAATAGAATAGAAGGCTATGGAACACAAGAGACTATCATCAAAGTGCATTATATTACATCAGATGTCATAGCGAAGCAATTGAACTATGCAGATCGGAGGGAGCTGAAATCCCTGTCTTATTTCGGGATTTGATAAGCAGACTATGTTTTGTTATTTGGAAAGGTGGATTTTCACTGTATTTGTGAGGTCGTATATGGGATATAAGGATAGCCGCCTTTGATTTACGGCTATGCGTCACGTCGGTCGCAGTTAATCCCTGTAATCTTTCCTTTAATTCTAATCCGTTTGCCGCCGCATTCTTTTTCAGGTGAATTTTCACGGCGTAAGCCATGAAGAAAATTCTCCTGAAAAAAAGGAATAAATGCGGCTGGCAAAGCTGGATTGGAATTTATCTTTGATGGAAGGGATAACTGTTTAAACATTCAAACACAATCTTTTTTCCCTCCATTAGAATGTTCCTGATGGAATAGGCAGAGGTTTTCCTTCTTCATCATACAGTTCTGTAACTGTAAGAATATCATATCCGTATATTCTTTGTATCTTTTTCACGCATTTCAGCTGCCTGTTCCTGTAATACTCTTTTGAAAATCACCACTTCACCTCCTTTCATGTGTCCTTCTTCCTGTATCATACCATCCTCATAAAACTGGCGGTAATCACGCTTGAAGTTCCTGAAGTCGATGTTGTATTCCTCTTTCATTACCTTGTCCATTCCGGGATAGAAATACTGTACGCTGTTTGTAGATAGGTCTTCCTTATAGTAATAACGCTTTGTCGGATAGCCGTTACTGTCAAACATCACTGTATAGTATGGCATTTCCGCATAGTTTTCTTCCCTGATGAGTTTCCCGTTATAGTCCCATTCCTGCCACAGACCGGTCTTCTCCCCATTCTCCGTATAGTGCTCTATACATTTCGGCTTTCCGCTCTGTGCCCATGTTTCCTTGTATTTCCCTTTCTTTCCGTTCCAGCCCCAGGTATATCCTTCTCTAATGAATGGCGGCATATCATCGCCTCCCTCCTCATAGATGCGGAAAGGACCATGCCGCATATCGTTACTGTACGAGACATAGGTAATCAGGTTTCCGTTACTGTCGAATATCCGTTCCTGCCCGTCAATCTTCCCGTTCTTGTAGTCTCGTTCCGTTCTTCTTGCATGACCGTACTCTACCATTATACCGTCCAGCTTGCCTTGCTCGTTATAGGAATACTCTTTCAACAGACTTCCATCATAATAGTACTCGTATCCTTTTCCTTTCGCCCTACCTTTTACATAGGTCAACTTCTTGAACAGACGGTTGTCCTTATATTCCTCGTATGCTCCGTCAAGGATACCGTCCTTGTTGAAGTTGGCTATGAGATATGAGCTGAAGCTTAATATAATCCGACATTTGCCGTGTAGAGGGGTACGGTCATATATGTTTCGCCATTGGTATGTAAGATTCCCCAATGGCACCCGTTCCACATCATTAATCTCCAGTGGCTCCTGTGCGAAAATCATACTTCCACAGAGAGAAAACAACAGTAATGACAACAATATCTTTCTCATAAGCGTCCTGTTTTTCATTTATCTTATTCGGGGATTGCTATATCCATCTTTTTCATATAGGCTGTATCAAGCTCCGCACCTTTCCAGTTTATGTCGGGAGGGAACTGTTTCCATCCGTCTTTGGGTGGGGATAATACCCATTTAGGTATAGTACAAGTTAATACATACGCATTACCTGGGAATACACATGAAAACACTATCAATGTACGTGTAGGGGAAAAATTTACATTATTGTATTTGCTTGTTGTTGCAATATGTTTAACGTTATCAACATAATAAACAAATCCTTTTTCTCTACTCGTACTCGAATTTTATTATAAATCCATCTTTACAATATACACCAATAGTATAGCGTTTGTTACTTTCACTAAAAAAGTACAATTCTTCATAAGATATATTATGGGCAATGATGATAATATTATTATTGATACTATGCGGATAAAAAGTCCTTTTTTTCATTCTTCATCGATTTTTCATATTAGTTTTACGTAAATTGAATTTTAATATAGAATCTATTTGTTCTTCGTACCATACTTGATAGATTGATATCATTCCTTTTTCCATTTGATTCATGGTACCATCTCCCCACTTATGTAGACTCCTATTGATTTGTTGTATTTCTTTTTCTGTTATATATGGAAATATAAAAATTTTTTTCATTTTAGAAACATATTTTTGAAAAAAACTTTGATGATACATTATCCATAGCTTTCCCAAATGTAAAATTACCTATATAATTTATCAAAAAATCCGTAGTAGAGATAGAATCAAATATAGTTCTCTGTTCACTTATTTTCAAATCAAAAGCAGCAGACATAGCAGCATTTATACTTAAAGGTAAACCTAAAGAAGATGAAAGAACACTTGTAATATTCACTTTTTGTATTGCATCTATCCCAGATTCTTTCCAGTTTTTTACCCCAATAAAAATAATTATAAGCAAACTTACTTCCGAATTGAAAACTTAAATCACTTGCTCCCATTAATAACATCGTATCAAAACTCAAGCCTTTTGGATAAAGCATTCTGCCTGTAATATTACTAAGTGTTCTTAAGTGTGTGGCAGAACGCATTATTGTATTTTGAACAGCCATTCCACCTCTCAACGAAGCTGCTTCTATGGAAGAAGCAATTCTACCTGCATATGTACTTCCTTTCAATAAAGCTCCACGTCCAAGCAATGCAGCCTGACGTCCAAATGAAGTTGCAGCGGCAAGTGATACACCAGCCGTGGATATTGCAGAGATAACGCCTGCTGCCGTCAAAGCAGCCTGAACAAACTGCTGTCCTGCTTCTTCCCTTGCCGCATTGAAAGCCAGATTGAAATAAAACTGTTTTTCCTCTAATGAAGTGGCATTTTTCATGCATTTTCTAAATAATGCAGGATTCCGGTGAAGTGCCATTCCCAATTGCCTGCGCATCCATCCCGGCATTTTGCCTTTCACTACCACTTCCGGCAGCTGGAAATGGTATTCATTCTTGTCATTTGTATTCTTATGTTCCATATCAGTCTTCAGCCCATTTACCATTGTTAAAATCTATATTCCCGAACTTCAGGGACTCCGGTGTGATAATCATTTCCAAAAGGATTCCATCGGTTGCGGCTGATACGGACTTTTTGTAGTTTATGCAATATGCGTTCTCAAAACGGATGGAAAGGACAGCACTGGACATCCCGTCAGGATTCCTGAATACTATATAGCCGGAATGTTTCTGCTTGTGCTTATACATTGCCCAATGGTTAAGCAGATAATTTGATGGATGATTCAGCGATATTGAAAACAAGCCTCCTTTTTCTTCCCAGGCGGGTTCTCCTTTATGATCTACACGTTGCATAAATTCTATGGAGAAAGAATCCAGACTATACGGCTTCTGTGCACTGTCCTCGTCAATCTCCATAAATGCCTTGATACATGGATCGACGACAATAGGAATTGCTTTGCTTGCATTAAATGTTGAGACGAATATAGATGCTGTCCGTTGTGGTTTGTCCCGGCTTTCCTGCCATTCATAATACAGCGTGTCTGAACCTAATGTGACATCTTCACCCTGCAATGTGAGTATGGTTGTGACAAGACCTTGTTCACCGAGCCCTTCATAAGAAAACTTCATTGAAATACATGCCGCATTGAGCAATTGTAATGTCTCTTCTGGTATACTTTCTTCCGACAAGTTCAATACTTCGAGTTGCACATTTAACCTTTCTTCACTCTTAAGAATCCATTTATGAAGATATTGAGGAGGAAATCCTCTGAATGCAACGGTAGCCATGCCACCAACGATAGGAGTGGAAGGTTTGCCGTTATCGCTGATGCCTCTGTCAAAAGAGTACTCCATGCTTTCTACTTCAAAGACATCCGTGAAGATAGCAGTACCATCAGAATTTGTATTAAAAAATGCTGCCAGTTCTCATTATTGTTTTGTATGCCGCCATAATAATATATTTAAAGTTCCAAAATGCAAGTACGGAAAAAATAGGGATATTCCAAAATTTATTGTCATAAAGATGAATATTTAACAGATAATTAAATAGGTAAGTTGTGTTTCTAAACATATCATAGATAAAAAATTAAGCGAACAATAGTTGTCTTTTTTTCATTTTCATATCTTTGGTAAAAGAAGACCATAT
>ENA-OQCV01000054-OQCV01000054.1-human-gut-metagenome-genome-assembly--contig:-NODE-54-length-31485-cov-3.532272_pt1 | contig 31485 bp, 36 predicted proteins | sample MGYA00242766_ERZ504592 | MGnify/ENA primary metagenome ERZ504592 (study PRJEB26092, sample SAMD00036315) | human gut metagenome | host: Homo sapiens | study: EMG produced TPA metagenomics assembly of...
TTACAGATGAGTATATCTTGTCTGTAAAGGGATGCTGTCAACCACCCTATGATGTAGTGCCACTTTAGGTAGCAATACCCTATTGGGGATAAAGGTCGGAGGCGTAAGCCGTTACTACGACTGGGCAGTTACAAGCCCATTGCCTTTAGGTAATGGGTAGTTGACAGTTATACAATAGTAAGTCACAAACTCACATATGAAACATATACTAATATCGAGAACTGCAATCTATTATTGTCAGATTCCACAACAACTGCCGGAATGTCCTGTAAAATTACAGTCTGCCAGGCAGACTGTCTAGTCTGACGATATAAGATTTTTCCAGAGGTGATACTTTTCTATGCTGTTTAGTCATCATACCTCAGATGATCCGGAATTATCCGGTACATCCTGTTGTAACAATAACAATCGCTGCAGCTGTGACTGTCAGGGACCTCAGGGGCCGCGCGGTTGTCCTGGTCCTACCGGACCCAGAGGCTGTCCCGGTCCCGTTGGTCCAATGGGACCTCAGGGCCCCCAGGGTGAACCCGGACTTCAAGGCTACCCAGGTCCTGTCGGACCTGTTGGAGCCACTGGCGCTACCGGACCTGTCGGAGCTACCGGAGCCACTGGCGCTGCCGGACCTTCCGGAGCTATCGGACCTACTGGCCCTGCCGGGCCTATCGGACCTACTGGTGCCACTGGTGCCACTGGTGCTACCGGACCTGCCGGTACTATAGCTCCGGCAGCGGCCGTAGCAGATGCCACAGGTCAGACAGATATTATAACCCAGTTTAATCAGCTTCTCGCAAATCTCCGCGCAGCCGGACTTCTTGCAACTTAAACCTCAGGAGGGGCAAATGCTCCTCCTGATTTTCTCAAAAGGTGCTTTAAATTATCTTCCATGATTTCTCTCAGCCTTTGTATGATTGTAAAAAATGAAGAAAAAGTATTGCCGCGTATCCTGAAACCCATGAAAGAAATTGTAGACAAAATTCTTATCTGTGATACCGGTTCTACAGACAGGACCAAAGAAATTATCAGAGAATTTACAGCAGAAGTTTATGATTTCCATGGAAAATGATTTTCTGCTGCCCGGAATTTATTTCGGAAAAAGTCAGTACTGATTACTGGATGTGGCTGGATGCAGACGACATGATCACTCAGGAAAATCTGTACAGACTAAAACAATTAAAAGAAACACTGAGTCCGAACACAGATATGGTTATGATGGATTATGTCACAGATTTCGATGAATGGAATCATGCTGCATTCTCCTGTTACAGAGAACGCATCTTAAAAACTTCCCGAAATTTCAGATGGCGGGGAAGAGTTCATGAATCCATCATTCCCACCGGGAACATCCTTATTCTCCCATACAGATTGAACATCGCAAAATAAAACCCTGCTCTTCCTTTCGAAATCTGCACATCTATCAACAGATGATCGAAGAAGGAGAGCCTCTGGAACCCAGAGACTTATTTTATTATGGCCGGGAACTTTTTTACCATAAGCAATACGAGTATGCCATTTGTGTTTTGAAAAAATTTCTGAAAGAACCGGACGGCTGGATTGAAAACAGACTGGACAGTTGTCTGGTTCTCTCCTATTGTTATCAGGCATCAGGCAATGACCAGCATGCTCTTGAGATACTGTTTCACAGTTTCATGTCAGATATTCCAAGAGCCGAAATATGCTGTGAGATTGGGAAAATATTTTTTATGAAACAGAACTTTTCCATGGCAGCTCACTGGTATCATCAGGCACTTCTTGCACCGGACAACAGCCAAAACGGAGGATTCTATATTCCGGACTGCCATAATTTCATACCATTTCTGCAATTATGTGTATGTCTGGACAAATCCGGAATGCACAAAGAAGCTTTTGAATTTCATCGGAAAGCCAGAACACTGAAACCGGAACATCCTTCTGTTATTCAAAATCAGATCTATTTTCATGAAGATTCTGGGATTTTGCAAAAAAATGCCGCAGACCGTATTAATCCTTTACAGTCTGTGGCATTACGCTACATATTGTATTGTTTTCCCGGCACTATTCTACAGTTACACTCTTAGCCAGATTTCTCGGCTTATCTACATCTAGGCCTTTGGCTACGCTGACATAATAGCCAAGCAGCTGCAAAGGAATAACTGCCAGTGAAGTTGCAAAGTGTGGATCTGTTTTCGGAATATAAACTGTGAAATCTGCAGTATCTTCTATATTATAATGTCCATATGTGGTGAGTCCCATCAGGTATGCACCGCGGCTCTTACATTCTACCATATTGGAGACTGTTTTCTCATAGAGATGATTCTGCGTGAGAATACCGATCACAAGAGTTCCGTCCTCAATCAGAGAGATTGTGCCATGTTTCAGTTCTCCGGCCGCATAAGCTTCTGTGTGTACATAACTGACTTCTTTCATCTTCAGGCTGCCTTCCATACTGATGGCATAGTCAATACCACGCCCGATAAAGAAAGCATCCCTGGCATTTGCCTGCTTAGCCGCAAACCACTGGATACGCTCTTTGTCATCTTCAATAATCTTGGCAATCTTATCCGGAAGTGTTTTCAGCTCTGCGATCAGCTCCTGATATTTTTCTTCTGTAATCTGTTCTCTGACTTTTCCAAACTGCACTGCCAGTGCATAGGAGGCAATCAGCTGAGTACTGTATGCCTTGGTAGTTGCTACAGAAATTTCCGGTCCCGCCAGAGTGTAAAAAACATTATCCGCTTCTCTGGCAATGGAAGAACCTACCACATTGACAATTCCCAGTGTACGGATACCTCTCTGTTTCGCCTCACGAAGTGCCGCAAGGCTGTCTGCTGTTTCCCCTGACTGGCTGACAATGACCACAAGACCTTCCGGATCTAAAATCGGATTTCTGTATCGGAATTCCGATGCCAGTTCCACACGTACCGGAATCCTTGTCAGATCTTCAATCACATACTGGGCTGCCATTCCCACATGGTAAGCAGAGCCACAGGCTACAATATAAATCTGGCTGATCTTTTTGGATCTCCTCATCTGTAAGACCTACTTCTGAGAGATCAATACGATCATCTTTGAGTACAGAATTCAAAGTATCCCGAACTGCTTTCGGCTGTTCATGAATTTCTTTTATCATGAAATGTTCAAATCCCGCTTTCTCCGCCGCTTCTGCATCCCATTCAATTGTTTTCGGCTCTTTCTGGATCTCATCACCATCCAGATTGTAGAACGTGATCTCCCCTTTTCTGATACGAGCCATCTCCAGATTTCCAATATAATATACATTTCTGGTGTATTTTAAAATTGCAGGAACATCGGATGCAATGTAAGATTCACCGTTCTCCACCCCAAGGATCATCGGGCTGTCTTTTCTTGCCACATAAATCTCTCCCGGGTAGTCTTTAAACATGATCGCAAGAGCATAGGAACCGCGGATACGGACCATTGCATGGTTAATGGCATCTACCGGTGTTCCGAGATATTTCTTATAATAATAATCTACAAGTTTAACTGCTACTTCAGTGTCTGTAGATGAATAAAACTCATAGCCATTGCGGATCAGTTTGTCTTTCAGTTCCTGATAATTCTCAATGATTCCATTATGAACTGCTACTACGTTACCGTCATCACTCATATGGGGATGCGCATTTGTCTCAGATGGTTCTCCATGTGTCGCCCAACGGGTATGTCCGATACCACATGTTCCAGGTACAGATTCTCCATTATTAGTTTTATCTGCAAGAACTTTCAGTCTGCCTTTCGCTTTAATAACCTCTGTATCACCTTCGCCGTCGCGAACTGCAAGTCCCGCTGAATCATAACCTCTATATTCAAGTCTGGACAGACCATATAATAATATAGGTGCTGCCTGATGATTACCTGTAAATCCAACAATTCCACACATTTATATTTATTCCTCCCATATTTTCCAGATATTTACAGCATTATAAAAATACTGCTTTATTATATTATAAGAGCATTATGGAGTAATTTCTTATAATATTCTTATAATATAATAAAATTTCAGGGGTTCTCTCTGTCATATCGTGTCTCATTGTATCATGATGTTCCACATATGGCAAGAAAATCCCCTGAAACTGTGTACTCTGTTTTTTACGAAAGTACTTTCATCATTGTTTTATCCACGTTATCCTTTGTGTCCTTTTTCTGATTACCGATTTCATTTTACTTTCTGCTTCTTTACTGTTGACCAGCCGCTGTATATCTTTCTTCCATTCTCATCATATCTGTATGAACGGATTCTGTAATAATATGTATGTCCTTTTTTCAGTTTTGCATTTGTGTATTTTGTAGTTGAACCGGATTTAATTACCGCTGCTCTTACGTATGGATTAGTGGTTCCTGCCCGGCGATAGATCTCATATCCGTCTGCACTCTTTGCCTTTTTCCATGTAATCACAAGTTTTCCGGCAGTCCTGTTTGATATACCTGTAATTGAAGTTTTTGCCGGTTTTGCAGTCAGATCATCAGCAGAATACGTTTCCTGCGTCATATAAAGAATGGAACTTTTTTCCGGTTCCATATAAGCTCTTTGCTTCTTTGTCATATGCAAAATATATATTCGCACTGTCTGTCGCATATGTATAGCCCCGGGAAATACTTCCTGAAATCGGAGTATCCAGAAACAGACCTCCGTCTTCTCCAACTGTTCCTTCATCGCTGTTTGTGATATCTGCCATATAATATTTACCGTTATTTGCCACAATATTCCACATATGAGGACCTTCACCTGTACCGCCATTCATTATACCGGTCACTGTATAGCAGGTAATGTCACTGAGATCGCACAGATACTGAAATGCCTTGGAATAACCTTCACAGACCACATTAGTACTGTCATCTCCGTCAAAAATCATAGATTAACTGCCATGGATCTCCGTATTCATCATCCTCCGTCACATCATCGTTGTAGGAAGTCAGGTAGCAGATCATTTCTTTATATCCGTACAGCTTTTCTGTCTCTGTATAACCCTGAAATTCTTTTACGATCATTCTGGCAATTTTCTGCTGCACTTTTTGCAAGCTGTACAATCCCTGCATTTACTTTATATTTACCGGAAGCATAACTGCTGATCACCGGCATAGATATGGAAAGATTTTCAATTTTACAGTTGTTTTGTTTCCTGTTGCCTTTGTGCTGTAACCATACTGCCAAGTAGTAGCTGCAGTCTTTTCGTACCAGTACAATTCATATGGACAATCTACAGCCAGGCAATCGATAATCTTTGAAATATCCAGTTCATTAAGGTGTGCGGCTACTTCTCTTTTGAGCGCATTACCGCTTGCTGTTGTCTGCCAGGTCAGTCCCAGATCTGAACTGACTTTAAACCTGGCAGAACCACCTTTCGATGCCACTGCGCTGATTTTACTCTTAAGTTCCTCATATAAGGTCTGCTGCTGTCCATTCAGTACATCCTCACCCAGAGAAGCTGCTGGCTGTGTGTCCGGATCCTGTCCGTACAGAATGTCATTCAGATATTTCTCCAGAAGCTGTCTGTTATCCACAGCACCGTTTTCGTCCGGAATTACAGCCTCTGCAAAGACTTCTTCGTCTGAATCTGCTTCATTTGAACCTGCTTTGTCCGAAATGCTATCCTCTGTATCTGATGCAAACTCCGCATTATCCGCAGTTTCCTGTTGTACATCAAATTCTGTTGCATCATCTGAATTAAATTCAGAAACTGTACCATCTGTGAAATCTGCTGCTGTTACAGGTGTTACCGTAATTCCTGCTGCCAGAACCAGGCTCATTCCCAGACTTATAAAATTTTTCTTTCTGTACATAACGCATTTTCTCCTTATCTGTCGTAAATATAGTATATTACTACAATACTTTATTTCGACAGATAAAACAAGTTTTTTTATAATCCTTGTTCTCCCGCCAGATAGCACAGGTCTGCAAGACGTTCATATTTTGTCTGCATACACGCAATATAGTCATCCAGAAATCTTTTTACACGATACGGGATATCTAAACGCTCATATCGGTTCTCAAATTCCGTCAGGTCACTGTTATCCTGCCTGATATACTCATCTGCTGCACTGATTTCCGCCTTCAGAGCAGAAAGTTTCTCCTCGTAACGACCTGTTAATTCCATTTCGCACAATTCATTCATTTTGTTCATCTTATTCTTTTCTCCCTATTATTATTTTTACATTTGTGGTAACCTTGTTACCTGTGTGTGTTGTTTTGTTATATGTTGATTTGTTGTGTTATGTGTGTTATGTACCCGATGTGTGCAGATCGGTACATACCGTTTTCTGTCTTATTACAACTATAATTGTAATTTTGTTTAAAGAAAATGTCAATTCATTTCGTCCGACATCTTATGATATGATTCGACATTTATCTGAAAATACAAGAAAGAATCCTGCCCGAAGGGCTTTTTTATGTTATAGGAACATTACGGAGTAATTTCCTATAACATAAAAAAACTGCTATTCCTCACGATCACTGTAGGAACAACAGCTTTTTTTTCATCATTTTTTATGTTCGGCGGATAATCCTGTTCAATTTCACAAAATCTATTACCGCCTGTTTTCCGATCTTACAGATTTTCTTCATGTTAATGGAATTCACCCCGCCCTGACGAGGTCTGAATGTGACAGGAAGAAATTTTGATGCTGCATCCCTTCTTCTTATAAATAACAGCCAGAAGTACATTGGAAAGATTAAAGTCCTTCGGAATCAGATGTATGTACCTGGCCATCGTCTCTGCTTTCATCAAACGGTACGGAGTGTTGGCATCTGTCAGATTTACCCCAAAACAGATACGGATAACCAGTTTCAGAGTTTTTGTTACAAAAACACGTGATATTCCATCCTGTCTGTCTTTTCTCCAGCCGATGACCATATCATATTTCTGTCTTCGTTTCCAGAACGGTTCAAATTCTTCCGGCAGTGTCTGGCCGTCTGAATCTGTCTGGAAAATGTAATCTGCACCATTTTTGAGTGCATACTTATAGCCATAAAGCACAGTTGCACCATGACCGCCGTTTGGTTTTGTTATCGGAATCAGCAGAGGGCGTGTCTTTGTACACTGTTTCAGTTTTTCATATGTAGAATCTTTGCTCCCGTCATCAATGACAATCAGACGTGACTGACCGTTTCCGTTATGCTTCTCTATAACAGGATACCAGTCATTAATGACCTGTTCAATGTTATCCTGCTCATTGTATGCCGGGATAACAATGTATAACTTATCCATATTTCTCTCCTTTGGATGATTGATGGTATCCATTATAGCATACATATACATGAAATAATAATATTATTTCGAAAACGATGTACTATAGCTGTTACTGTTCACTGCTAATATCCCGCGAGGTGTTTTTTGTGAGCGAAGGTCACAGAAAACCCGAGACATACTGCGCGAATTTATGCGATTAGCATAAATTCTGTGCATCGCGAAGCGTGTTGCTGGGAACGGAGTGAACAGTAACCTATAACTCTGCCAGTATTCCCAGCTCCCGCGCAAGGCGAAGCAGTTCCCTGTTTGCGGCATTCACTGTTCCGAAGTCTTTCAGAGGACAGATAACTTTCTGACATTTTTTCATCAATTTCACAGCCTTATCATAAGATTCCTGTGAAATACTTTCGAAAGGTTTCTCTGTAATCACCTGGTCTGCAAGTGCACCGGCTACCTGACAGTCTACATCATTCGTGTGAAGCACTCCTGCCGCAAACGGAATTCCCTGTCTCTGCAGTTTTCGATAATACGGAATTCCGCTTCCATTACCGCCAATTACAAACACCTGAGGTTCACCTCTGGGCGGATCCATCTCCACACATCCAAAAGCAGCATTATAGCTTCCTCTGGTAATTCCATACAACTTCCGAATATACTCAGAAGTAAAGATTTCTTCCGGAGCACCATATTTTTCTATATATTCTCCATGTACACAGATAACTTTATCAGATATTTTCTGTGCAAGATCCAACTCATGCAGCGACATGATCACTGTAAGCTGATGATCCAGCACCATCTGTTTCAAAATGGTAAGAAGTTCCAGCTTATGACGGATATCCAGAAAAGAAGTCGGCTCATCCAGTACAATGATCTCCGGCTCCTGACAGATAGCCCGGGCAAGAAGGATTCGTTGTCTCTGACCATCACTGATGGCTGTAAAATCCCTGTCTTTTAAATCCCATGCATGGACGGTTTCCATTGATTTCTTTACCTTTGTCTTATCCTCTGCGGAGAGTATTCCCAAAGTTCCTGTATAAGGATAACGCCCTGTGGCTACAATGTCTTCGCAAGTCATCAGTTCCGGACGCATACGCTCTGTGAGCACGACTGCCAGTTTCTGAGAGACCTCTTTATTGGTCATCTTTGCCATTTTCTCTTTATCCAGATAAACAGTACCGCTGATCGTGGCAAGCTGTCTGGTGATGCTTTTAAGAATAGTGGATTTTCCGGCACCGTTAGGACCGATGAGAGTGAGGATTTCTCCCTTTTTCAGCTGAATATTGATTTCTCTGATAAGAGGTTTTCCGTCATATCCCACAGTCAGCTGATCCGTACGGAAAAAATACTGTTCCTGCCGGTCTGCTTTGTTATTTTCTGTTTCCTTTATTACATCTGCTATTTCTCTGACATATTTTTCCTGTTTTCCTTTTTATGCTGCATCTTATAGTAATCTGCCCGGATAGCGTATTCTGCTCCTGCTTTTTATATCAATTTCTCTTCTGTCTGCGAATCATGATATAGATTACAACTGGTGCGCCAAACACTGCTGTTACGGAACTGATACTGAGTTCTGTAGGTGCAAATACGGTTCTGGCGATCAGATCACAGAAAAGACAGAATACTGCCCTCCCAGAAAGCAAGCCGGGATCACAAGGAGCGGTCTGGCTGTTTTCAGCAGGCTTTTTACAATGTGAGGCACTGCAATGCCAACAAAAGAAATTGGTCCTGCAAAAGCTGTCACACAGGCAGACAGAATACTGGATAAGAGAATCAGTCCTATGCGGAACAGCTTGATATTCACTCCCATATTCTGGGCATAAACTTCACCCAGCTGATAGGCACCGATAGGCTTAGACATAAAGAACACGATCACCATTGTGAGCAGAACTACTATTGCCATTACTTTCACATTACCCCAGGACATTCCTGAAAAACTTCCCAGTGACCAGTTGTGAAGATTGACGATATTGGAGTCATCCGCAAAGGTAACTACGAAATCTGTAACTGCAGAACAGATGTAACCGATCATGACACCGCTGATAACCAGCATGGACATGTTGTGGACTTTTTTGGCAACCAGCAGGACAAATCCCATGGAAATCATAGAACCGATAAACGCTGCAATGATCATGGCTGCAGAACCCATGGAAATAGATCTGCTCAGAAAATAAATCATCAGAAGTGCAACTACCAGCTTGGCTCCTGAAGAAATTCCAAGTACAAAGGGACCTGCAATAGGGTTATTAAAAAATGTCTGAAGAAGAAATCCGGATACAGAAAGTGCTCCTCCAAGAATGATCACTGACAGAATCCTGGGAAGACGGATTTCCCATATTATATTGTAAGCAGTCGCATCTCCTTGATGTCTGAAAATAATATTCAGAATCTCACCCACTGAAAGATGAATGCTTCCGGCATTTACATTCCAGACAAATAAAATCACCAGAAACACCGCCAGTATAAAAAACTGCTATCCAGTATCTGGCTGTACGTTTTTTGTCATCCATATTTTTTGTTCCTTTTGTTTTTATATTTCCTGCTTTTGGCAGTTCTGCAGAATCCCGCAAACATATTTCAATGCCATTCGTAAATAACTATACCAATCGCATAGAATGCGAATTCAAGTGTGCCGAGGATTTACAAATATCATTTTAACTTATGCATATATACAAGTTCATCCAGTGAATCATCATCTGTGGTAAGGATTGTATGAATATCTTCGATCATGGTTCCAAGCTCGGTGGTTTCCTGGAAAAGATTTTTACCCGTACACCACACATTTCCATCCTTCACTGCCTTAAAATCTGCCAGAAGATTACTTTTTGCCAGCAGTTCATCAATACTAGAAAGTTCACCGTCGATAGTACTGTTATAGATGATATAGTCCGCATCTTTTGCTTTGGCATAAAATTCTTCCATCTGCATATTCATGGTAGACAAATGCGTTATCACTTTCTCCTGTATCTTCGGGAACATATTTGCCGCCTGCAAGCTCGATCATGTTTGAAACATAATCACCATTCTTTCGCACATTGACAGCACCTGTGGAATTAATATAAAAGAATGCTACTGTTTTACCTGTATCTTTATCATCAGAGGTCAGAACTTTGTCAAGCTTGTCTGTCTGCTCCTTAAATGCCTTCTCAGCTACATCTTCCTTTCCGAGAAGCACAGCATAGAGTTTCATCCATTCAGTTCTTCCCAGAGGATGGCTCTCATAACTGGAACGTTCTACCATTACCGGGATACCAAACTGTTCCAGTTTCTCTTCCACCTCCGGATTATGATGGATCATAGTTGATTCAATGGCAAGACCACAGCCTTCATCCAGGATCAGTTCATAATCCGGTGCATTGTACTTGCCTGCATAATCATTTTTCCGGATTCCATGGCATCTTTTGCTTCCTGGATATACCATCCATTCTCCTGAGTTCCTGAAAGACGAATGCTGTCAATACCGTCAATTGCGCGGAAAAGATCCATGGCAGAGGTTGCTACCAGATAGATGTTGTTCAGCGGTTGTTGAATAACTGTGATATCTTTTTCAAGCCCCTTTGGAGCCTTTTTTCCCTCTGGAACTACAAGAAACTGTCCTTCCTGATTGATAGTAATCAGAGCATAGCCATCATTGTAATAGTCTACGCTGAATTCTTCTGCGTAGGAAAGTTCCATACTGTGATCATAGGTAAGTCCCGGGATATCCACAGGAGTTTTTGCATTGTCTTTATCTGCTGCGTATGCTGTACAGACAGTGCATATACAGATAATAAATAATGCAACTGACATAAAACCGATAAATATTGTTTTTTGCTGTTTCTTTATTATGTTTTTCATCTTCATAATTGTTTCTTTGTTTGTATGTGATTATTTTTGCTGTTTTTTGCTGCTTCTTTGGCAGTTGTGGAATCAAAATTTAAGGTGTAGTCAATCTCGTGAGGCTCACTCATTGCTACTGTATCTGCTGTTACCTCCATCTCTGCATCAAATACGCTGACAGGGATTTCAAAAGTGGAGTTTCCGTCTTTATTAACCGGCTCATATTTCTCACCATCCACAAGCATATAATCATAGTTCGGACTGCTCCATACGATAGTTGCTGTAGCTTTATCGCCTTCTACATTAATGGCTGCAGGAGAATCAATGGTTGCTCTTCCTGAACCGCCTGTGAGAGTTACATCCATGGTATAATCGCCGTCTTCAAGATTCAGATCTGCCAGAGTCTTACCTTCACTTGTCTTACTGTCTTTCGCATCTTTGTCTGTGTCATCTTGACTTTGGAATCTGCATCTTTATTTTCTTTATCATCTTTTTTTGCATCTGTATCATCGGATTTTACAGGATTTTTTGACACTTACCTTATGGTCATACCATTTTCCTTTTGTTCCGATCAAAGCTACATCGAATTCTTCATCAATTGCGGTACCGGGATATCAAATCCATATACTTCCTCACTCATTCCATCGCTGTATGTAACAGTATCTGTGGTTGGCTCAAGAACCTCTGCCCCGTCTTTCTGTGCATCTTCTGCCTTTCCGACGAAAAGGTTTACAATTTTCTTAGAAGCAAGGCTTACATGGATAGTCATCTTGCCATCCTTTACTGTAAGGGTTCCTTTTCCATCGTTTGCTTCATTTACATGGAACATTCCGCTGTCTGTATCAAATTCTGCTGTGTAGGTGCCATCCTCTAATGTATCACTCTTGGATGCATCTGTTTCTTTATTATCTGTGTTTTCTGAATCAGCATCTTTTGCAGTTGTTTCTTCTTTATCAGTGGTTTCTTCTGTTGCCGTATCAGTATCTGTCTTTGCAGCAACCGGGCTTGTACCGATCAGAGTAGCTGAAATAGTAAGTGCTGACATTAATAATGTAAATGAACGTTTCTTCATGATTATTTCTTCTCCCTTATCTTCATATTTTTTAATAGTTTTTTCCTATCGTGCTGTTCAACCCATCTGCTGCAGAGCAACAGGCTTTTGAACAGGTGATGGCAAATATATTATAGTAATTCCAGAAAATAATGCAATTAAGACAGTTCCTCTGGATCTTTCTCAGATGTGCGCACGTTACTGTGAACGGAATGAACAGAAACGTGCGAACTGTTTGCAGTATTTTATGGAATTGCTATGACTTCTTTTTTCTTATCATATAATATATCTGCCCGGAAACTTTTGCAAGTTCTCCGGGCAGTTTATCTTGTTTGAACAATATTTTTTATTCAGCGTCAGCCTCTGCAGTATCAGCTGTTGTCTCAGCTGCGTCATCTGCCTGTGCATCGTCTGCCTGTGCATCGTCTGCACTGTCATCTGTTGCTTTGGCATCAGTATCTTCTGCTGCTGCATCGTCAGATGCTCCAAGAGAATCAATTGCTGCTTTTGTATGAGCCACATACAGATCTTCTACTGCTGCGATTCTTCCAAGACCTGCGATCTGACAGTCAACACTGTCGAAATCACCGGATGCCTCAAACTGAGATTTCCAGGAATCTGCATCATCACCAGCCATATCATTGTTAGCGTGGTCTCCGGCAACAACCATCAGAGGACGAAGGATTACATTCTTGAATCCTGCTTCTTTTACTTTCTCGATAACCTTGTCACATGCTGTGTCTTCCGGTTCTCCCTCTACAGTTCCGATGAAAGCGTTTGTGAATCCAAGATCATCCATCTGTGTCTGCATCTGGTCATAGGTTACGTTAGCTGTATGGGATGTACCATGTCCCATGAATACAAATGCTGTGCCTGCATCTGCTGCTACTTTCATATCATCAAATCCAGCTTCCTTGCAAGCTTCATCTGTGATTGCCTGAGCAACTGCTTTCTTGTCATCATTGATCACTGTAGCGTCATCACCAACTTCACCGAGCATTGGCTCTGCAATTGCAACAGATTCAAATTTGTCTTTGTATCCATCAATTGCCTCTGTCATTTCATCATATTCTGCACCATGCATCAGATGTGTCGGCTGTACAACAAGATTCTTAACACCGTTAGCTACTGCACGGTCAAGAGCCTGCTGCATATTATCGATTACTTCATCATCTCTTGCCTGTACATGGTTGATGATGATCTGTGCTGTAAATGCACGTCTTACTGACCAGTCCGGATATGCTTTTGCAAGGGCATCCTCGATTCCTTTGATATCCTCTGCACGGCTGTCGTTGAAGGATGTACCAAAACTTACTACAAGAAGTTCATTCTCACCAATCTCATCCTGGTTACGAGGATCATCTTTGGAAGCATCACCTGTGTCACGTCCAAAGTATTCAGGGCTTGCTTCTTCACCTGTTACCAGTTCTTTCTGAGCATCTGTAAGTTTGTCCCATGCTTCTTTTGCTGCTTTGCAGTCTTCGTCAGTTGTGTCTGTTCTTTCCTGAACATAAATCTTATCGATCAGGGCACCAACTTCGTCTGCGGCTTTCTGATCATCATCAGAAGCTTCTGTTGTATCATCAGATGCTTCCTCTGTATCTGCTGCATCTGCATCGTCTGCAGCTGCTTCTGTGTCATCTGCAGCCTCTTCTGTTGCTGCATCATCAGATGCAAAAGCAACTGTACCTGTTGCTGCTGTCATGGAACAGGTCATGGATACTGCCAGTAATAAGGCTAACATGGATTTTCTTTTCATTTCGTTTTTCCTCTTTTATTTCTCGTATTTCCGGACAATTTGTATGCACAAAAAATGGCAACTGCATATTCTGCAGCTACCGCTTTCCCATAAATACATGGTTTATATGTACCAGATATATCTGTAATTTCGATTCTGTCTGATTCATTTAATAAAAGAGCTATGTATCGTTATGAGAATACAGGTTCTGTATACCGCAGACCTTAAATTCTACGCCAAGGCAGTTCTCCTGACTTCGATCATCGCTGTTTCTCCCTTCCCAGTTTCCCAGTGGTTTCTGAAAAGCAGCTCCCATACACAGTGACGGTATCGCTCCGGATTCTCACCGGATTCTCTTTTGCACATCAAGTACGATGCAACCTTTGCGTTATAACATTGCACATATTCAATTCGGATATTCTTTTTTTATCACATTTTAACAAAAATGTCAATACAATTCGTGTATATTTTCCTTTAATGTTTGGCATTAGTGTTACTGTTCACTCCGTTCACAGTAACGTAGCCAAAATTCATTCCAGATTGCCTGCGGCAATGGAATTTTGGCTTGTATGTATATTATCGCGTTATTCATTACACTTCTGTCAGGGCTTTGAAAAAACAGGTTCTGTTTCCGGTATGGCAGGCTGCACCGATCTGCTCTACTTTAGCAAGGATCGTATCATTGTCACAATCCAGTGTAAGGGATTTTACAAACTGGAGATGTCCGGATGTGAGTCCCTTCGTCCAGAGTTCATTGCGGCTTCTGCTCCAGTAAGTCATTTTACCTGTTTCAAGAGTGGTATTAAATGCTTCTTCATTCATATACGCCAGCATCAGCACTTCGTTTGTCTGATAATCCTGGGCTATAACAGGTACCATTCCATCACTGTTTAATTTAAAATCAGACCATGCGATGCTGCTTTTTAAATTCACTGTATTTTCCATTTTCTGTCTCCATCTAATTTATTGATTGCCATAAATCATTTCGTAAATTTTCAAATTTTACAAACTGCCCTTGGTAGACAGAACATCTGTGATCCTTGGATCATAGGATGTGGCTGCGTCCAGTGCTTTGGCAAAACTTTTGAACATTGCTTCTGCTACATGGTGATTATTCCCACCTGCCAGAACCCTGATATGAAGATTCATGCCACAGGCATAGGAAATGGCATAGAAGAACTCTTTTACCATTTCCGTGGACATGTCACCGATCCTGTCTGTGGTAAACTCTGCATCCCATACAAAGTAAGGTCTTCCGGACAGATCAATCGCACAGAGCACCAGGGATTCATCCATGGGAAGGATGCAGCTTCCATAGCGCTTAATCCCCTTTTTGTCACCAATTGCTTCTTTTAATGCAGTTCCCAGAACAATTCCTGTATCCTCGATGGTGTGATGGTCATCCACCTGAAGATCACCATGGACTCTGACACTGAGATCAAAGAGCCCATGACGGGTAAATCCATCCAGCATATGGTTAAAAAATCCCACACCTGTCTCAATATCAGAATATCCGGTTCCATCCAGATTTATTTTAATTGATTTCTGTTTCTTTTGTATTTCTTTCTGCTGAGGCTTCTCTTGCCATGGTTAAGTCCTCTCTGTCTTACTTATTTTCAAACACTCTGAATCCATTGTTTTAATGCGCAAACTACAGTTTACATTATAGCAGATTTCAGATTCAAAGCCTTACCATTATTCTTTATCTTCATCCTCAAAACGAACTGCAATAGAATTTGCATGTGCAGTAAGCTGCTCAGAAGTTGCAAACTGAATGATATCTTTGTGTATATTACGCAGTGCGGATTTTGAGTAATATACAATACTTGATTTCTTGATGAAATCATCTACGGAAAAGGGCTGAGAAAAATTTGGCTGTTCCGTTTGTAGGAAGTACATGGTTCGGACCTGCAAAATAATCTCCCAGTGGCTCGGAACTGTACTCTCCGATAAAGATCGCACCTGCATTCTTCACTTTCATCATATCTTCAAAGGGATTGGCTGTCACGATCTCCATATGTTCCGGAGCGATTTCATTGGCTGCCTCAATCGCCTCGTCCATATCCTCTGCGATCAGAATGTATCCAAAGTTATCAAGAGACTTCTGAATGATTTCTTTTCTGGAAAGAACCTCCACGAAACCTTTTACTTCTTCATCTACTTTCTTCGCAAAATTCCTCACTTGTAGTGATCAGGATAGCACATGCCAGTTCATCATGCTCTGCCTGGGAAAGAAGGTCAGCTGCCACAAAATGCGGATTAGCTGTCTCATCTGCAAGAACAAGGATCTCACTCGGTCCTGCAATGGAGTCAATGCTTACATAGCCATATACTGCTTTCTTTGCAAGAGCTACGAAAATGTTTCCGGGACCTACGATCTTGTCTACCTTCGGAATACTCTCTGTTCCGAAAGCAAGGGCACCGATCGCCTGTGCACCACCCACCTTATAAATCTCATCTGCTCCTGCTTCTTTGGCTGCTACCAGTGTGGAAGCGCATACTTTGCCATCCTTTCCGGGCGGTGTTGTCATAACAATATGCGGGACTCCTGCCACTTTCGCAGGTACAATATTCATCAGTACAGAAGACGGATAAACTGCTTTTCCACCGGGTACATAGACACCCACACGATTTAACGGTGTTACTTTCTGTCCAAGCATAGTTCCATCTGTTGTGCTTGTAAACCAGCTGTTCTGGATCTGTTTTTCATGATACTGACGGATATTGACCAGAGCTTTGCGGATCACTCCAAGAAGTGCAGGATCAATCTGCGCATAAGCCTCTTCAATTTCTGCATCTGTGACGCGGATAGTCTCTTTTGTCACATCAGCTTTGTCAAATTCTTTTGTATAGGCTAAAAAGGGCTGCGTCCCCTTCACTTTTTTTACTTTATCAAGGATCTGAGCTACTGTGGATTCAAATTTCCCATAGTTATTCGGGCTTCTTTTCAGCAGATTCTCAAGAATATCCTTTGTTGATTCTTTTGTTAATTTTACTGTACGCATCTTTACATCTCCTCCTGAAGAACTCTTCTTAAGTCTTCAATAAGTTTACGGATTCTCTCATTTTCCATCTTCATGCTCACCTGATTGACTACCATTCTGGCAGACAGCGGGCAGACCTCTTCCAGCACCTTCAGTCCGTTTTCCTTCAGTGTACTTCCGGTCTCCACAATATCTACGATCACTTCAGACAGACCAACGATGGGTGCCAGTTCAATGGAACCGTTTAATTTGATCAAATCTACTGTCTGGTGTTTTCTGTTAAAGAAGTAATCCTTGGCAATATTTGGATATTTAGTCGCCACACGGATCAGCTGGTTGTTCTCCAGAACTTCTCTGGCACTCTCCGGTCCGCAGACACACATCTTACATTTTCCAAATCCAAGATCCATCACTTCATAAAGCTTACGGCCTTCCTCCAGAATCGTATCCTTTCCCACAATTCCGATATCTGCCGCACCATACTCTACATAGGTAGGAACATCCGGCCCTTTTGCAAGGAAGAATTTCATCTTCAGTTCTTCATTAGTAAAGATCAGTTTACGGGAATCTTTATCTTTCATCTCTTCGCAGGTGATTCCTGCTTTCTCAAACATCTCCATTGTTTTGTTGGCAAGTCTGCCTTTTGTCAGGGCAACTGTCAGGTATCTCATGGCTTATCTGGCCTCCTTTTTCAAACGTAATGCCACACATCTGCCCTCTGCACGAAGTTTCTGTGCCTCTTTAATGGCTTCTGTACGGTTCTGTGGCTCGTATTCGATCACTTCCGGCTTCTCCTCTTTCTCAGAGATCAGTTTCTGGCTGGAAAGTGCAAGAAGAAGGTTATCTACTTCAAGGGCAAATCCGATAGATGCCGCAGGTTTGCCAAAGTGTTTCATCAGGCCATTGTAACGGCCTCCCTTGATCATAGGTTCACCGGTTCCGTAAGTATATGCCTGGAAAATGATACCTGTATAGTACTGATATTTACTAAGCATTCCAAAATCGAAAGAGATATACTTTTCATATCCGTAGTTTTTCATAATCTCATAGATTTCTTCCAGTCTGGAAACTGCCTCCAGTGCGCAGGCGTTGTTTGTCAGACTTCTGGCTTTCTTTAAGACTTCTTCTGAACCAAACATCTGTGGGATTTCAGTAAAGGCTTTCTGCATACTGTCTTTGAGTTTCTGTTCTTCTACAAACTCTTCTACTCCGAAAGAATTTTTTCTGCGAGATCAAAACACGAAGACGTTCTTCTGCTTCCGGACCGAGTTCGGCTTCTTTTAATAAGGATTTGAAGTAATCTACCTGCCCGACACTGACCTGAAATTCTGTAAGACCTGCTGCCAGAAGGCATTCCACTGTCATGGCAAGAAGTTCTGCATCTGCATCTGCGGATTCATCACCGATCCGTTCTACTCCCATCTGTGTGGTTTCTTTGAGATGTCCTCTGTAGCTGGTGTTATTAATAAATGTGTTTCCTGTGTAGCAGAGGCTTACAGGTTCTTTGTCCGGGGAAAAGTAGGTTGCACAGGCTCTGGATACAGACGGGGTGAAGTCAGGTCTGAGTACCAGGGTGTTGCCTTCTCTGTCAAAGAATTTATAAAGTTCTTTGGATGGGATGGTTCCTACTTCGCGGCTGAATACTTCAAAGTATTCGAATGTCGGGGTTTCTATGTCTTCATAGCCATACTGGTGGAAGACGCGATGGATTTTCTCCTGTACCTTTCTTTTCTGGCTGCATTCGCCGTTGTAGATGTCTCTTACACCTTCAGGGGTTGTGGAAAATACGCTGCATGGGTGGTCCTCCTCTTGGTTATGTTGTAATTCTTTTTGTTATTATTTTATGTTTTACTTTAGTGTGGTAACGTGCTACCAAAGCAATGTGTAACTAGATAGAATTATAATAGGTTTTCAAATAAATGTCAAGTACAGTTAATGTTATTGTATTGTTGTTTTGTCTATTCGTTAATGTGTGTTTAGAGGGACGCTCAGAAACATATTGTATTTGAGGTGCGGTTTCGGTGCCTAAGAGCTTCTAAGTCTTCAGAAAATCTGCTAAAACCATGAGAAGAAAAGCCCGGAATTACTCGCTGTCGCTCAGACAAGGGACTTTTCGTCTCATAACGCAGATTTCCTGAAAACTAAGAATCTCTAAGACACCTGCAAATGCACCTCAAATACAATATGTTTCCGAGCTGGTTTTCGCAATGTGGAAGATTATGATGGCTATAGCAAGTCTATTAACTAATGCATTTAAGACAGTTCAGCAGAGTGCGAAAGACAAGGAAGATACCTACAGGCGTGCTGACGCACGTCAAGGATATCTGACGCAGGATTTTACGCTCTGATGAACTGAATCAATATACATTATAAGAGGCTTGCTATAATATGCCAGCAAGTTGATTTCTTCATGGTTACTGCCAATACACAGCGCAGAAATTTATTTTATTTCCGGTGCATTTGCAGGTATCTTAGAGCGTGTCTGAAAAAGGCTTTCTGCAAGATGTGCGTCACAATTTGTGGGATATTTTGCCCGGATGAGGGCGCCGTAGCGGGCTACGGCAACTGAATTCGGGTGAAATATCCCGCAAAGTGGGGCGTGCAGATTGCGGGAATGATTTTTCAGACACACTCTAGAGTTTCTTAGGCCAAAAAAAATCTGCGTTATGAGCCGGCTGTTTCACTGTCTGAGCGAAGTCGGCGACGGAGCGAGTTTGAGAAGACGGCTCATGCTTTTAGCAGATTTTTTTGCCTTAGAAACTCTTAGATGCCGAAACCGCACCGGAAATAAAATAAATTTCTGCGCGTCCCCTTTCCTATTCCCGTTCATTAAGATCAGTCTGAACTCCATCAAGAAAGGGCACAAGAAACCCGCTTTTTTTATTCAAATAATACTGCGGTTCTAGCTCTTCGCGCCGGAAGCTCTTGCGGCCGCCTTCCTGCATCCGGTTCCAGAAAGTAAGGAGACTGCGCAGTGTAAGGTAATAGAACTGGTCTTCATGGCTGTAGAATATAAGAAAAAAAGGCCACCCCTCCCTGCTTTTCAAATGCCTGCATAAATTCCACCTGATGAGGATGGATATTCGCAAGCGGAAAAGTATCCGCCGCGCATTCTTTGGCATCAAAGCAGACAGGGATGCCCTGTACTGCTCCGATATAGTCTACAGTGCTTCGTTGCTCGAAATATGCCAGCGTAATATGACGGTTTTCCTTATCCATACGGACAGGTGTGATCGGAGTGGGAATTTTCTGGATAAGTGCCAGTCCCTTTTCTCTGTATTGTTCATTTGTACGATTTACAAGATCCTCCAGAGTGGATCCCCGCAAACCTCTGCTGTTCCATGTTGCCACTTTATTTCTCCGTAAATTTTATTTTCTACTTCAACAATTTTACCGACGGATAATACCTGATAACTGCCTTTCCGACAATCTCATCAAAGGTCACAAAACTGGTGCTTTTCCAGCAACGGGAGTCTTTGGAATGATTGCGGTTATCACCCAGGACGAAATAGCTGTTTTCGGGAACTTCATACGGGCCAAAGCTGCCCCTTGGTTTTTCCGGAACGAAACTGTCATCCAGAGGAATCTCTGAATCATTGATATAGACTTTGCCGTTCTTAATCTGTACTTTTTCTCCCGGAAGTCCGATGACTCGTTTGATGAAAAGCTTGCTTTCGTCATCCGGGTATTTGAAAATAACAATGTCAAAGCGTTCCGGATCTTTTATTTTTTTTGATATTTCATGTCCGAAGAAATCCAGATTGAGTCCATATGCAAGGCGGAATCCGAAAATACGGTCTCCTGTCATAATGGTTTTTTCCATTGATTCGGAAGGAATTTTGGCATTGATCAGTACTACGCTATTCACAAGCGTTACGATCACTACTACTATGATGATCATTTTTGCGTAATCCCATATTTCTTTCCAGATTCTCATGATAAGCCTCCTCAAGATTTTCCTCTTTGATGATTTTACAGAAAAGCTCCGGTGCCGGCGCCACAAAGGTCTGGTCTGTCTCCGGAATTACTAACCTGTATGCATGGAGAAGCTGATGTCTGACTCCATGGCGGATGTATTGCTTATTAAATTCAGAATCTCCGTATTTGGTGTCTCCAAGCAATGGATGTCCTGTTCCTGCAAGGTGGGCACGAATCTGGTGAGTACGGCCTGTGATCAGCTCAACTTCCAGAAGAGTTATTTTTTCCGTTGCTGCCAAGAGGACGATATTTCGTTTCAATCGGCAGGGAATCTTTGAATTCCTGTCTGCTTACGATTACTTTGTTTGATTTTTTTATCTTTGTGCAGATAACCCCTGATATGATCCAGTTTTTCTATTTTGCCTTTTGTGAGGCAGATATAGTATTTGTGAAGTGTTCTGTCGTGGAATATCCTGGACAGAAACTGCAGACCGGCAAGGCTTTTACCTGCACAGACCATTCCGCTGGTATTACGGTCAAGTCGGTTACATACAGAAGGTCTGAAGGTTTTGAGCTGTTCTTCTGTAAGATCACCTTTCTTTAAAAGGTAGCCGGTCAGATATTCTACAAGGGACGGTTCCCCGTCATCTGCCGGCTGTGAAAGCATCCCTGCCGGTTTATTGATGATAATGATATCAGGATCCTCGTAAACAATATCCAGTTCGCAGTATGCTCTTGCTGCCTGACTGCTTCCTGCAAATTTATCGAAAGTTTCATCACTCAGAAACAGTTTGATGGTGTCGCCTTTGAGAAGTTTTTCGTTTCCTGTGGCTTTCTTTCCATTTAGAGTGATGTTCTTTTTGCGAAGCATTTTGTAAAAAAAAATCTTTTAGGTGCTTCTCTGAGAAGCTTGGCCAGATATTTATCAAAGCGCTGGCCCGCTTCATTTTCTTCTATAATAAATTCTTTCATATTTAATTGTTCCTGTATAATTATACCAAACTCCGAAATAACACATTGCTATAGATATATTTTGTAATTGAATTCCGGCGACTACAGACACAATGCCAGAATGGTCTGTCGGATCAGTTCGTTTCTGGAAAGATCCGGATATTTTTCGTCCGGGGTAAATTTGATTCCTTCTTCCAGACGTTCTCTGTGATCGTTCATGGAATCAAGACGTTCCAGGAACGGACGGAGATCTGTAAAAATTTTCACCGTCACTTTATAACCGTTTTTACGGATGATCTTCTGGGAATTGGTTTCCATGAAAGATGCATCGATTTTCGGATCACTGCTGTAAGCCACTACTGTATTTCCACATACTGCTGCTGCATCAATATAGGCACTTTTTTCATAAAAAGTCATGTAAAGTTCATATGCCATATCCAGACTGCCCTGATGCTCATAGATTTTCTGATATAATCCAGCATCCATTGGTCTGCATTTCAGAATCATGATCAGATTCACCATGGATTTACATGCCGGAAGACAGCCAACTACAGTTACAACTGTCCAGACAGTCATTCTTGTCTTAAAATAGAACCAGGATGTAAAAAAGATGAATAAGGGTACTGCAAAAAGAATTGCAGTGATAATCAGGCGGCGTCTCTTTTCACTTCTGAAATATCCGAAGTTCCCTTTGGATACTTTTGAAGATGTTTTCGCTTTACTTTGTTTTTATTTCTGTTTTTCTTTTCTGTCACTTACGTCCTCCTCTGGAATTTTTCTTGTGTATATTTCTGATAGTATTCTTCTTTGCAGATGCTGAACTGTTTTTGTTATTTTTGCTATTTCTGCTGTTTTTCGCATTCCGACTACTGCCCTGAGTATGCTGTTGGCCTCCATGATTCTCTCGAAGCGGCCGGATCAAACATTTAGGGCCGTAACCTACCAGGTCCATTCTTCCGGTCATTTTGAGGCCTTCCAGCACCAGTTCTCTGTTTGCAGGATTCTTGTACTGCATCAAAGCTCTCTGTATTGCTTTTTCATGGGGGTTCTTCGGCACATATACCTTCTCACCTGTAAGAGGATGGATTCCCGTATAGTACATACAGGTAGAAAGAGTAGACGGGGTTGGATAGAAATCCTGTACCTGTTCCGGGGTAAAGCCAAGATCCCGGACATATTCCGCAAGTTTTACTGCCTCTTTCATGGTACATCCCGGATGGGAGGACATGAAATACGGGACAGCATACTGCTGCTTTCCTGTTTGCCTGTTTGCCGCATCATATTCCTTAAGAAACTGCTGATAGACGCTGTGACTTGGTTTTCCCATATACTTCAGAACCTGATCAGACACATGTTCCGGTGCCACACGCAACTGCCCACTTACGTGATGTTCCACCAGTTCACGCAAAAAAGTCTTGTCCCTGTCTGCCACCACATAATCAAAGCGTACACCGGAGCGGATGAATACCTTCTTCACTCCCGGGATCTTCCGCAGCTTCCGAAGCAGAGAAACGTAATCCGAATGATCTACAGTCAGGTTTTTGCATGGCGTGGGAAACAGGCACTGCTTATTCTTGCAGACCCCTTTCGTGAGCTGTTTCTGACAAGATGGTTGTCTGAAATCTGCTGTGGGACCACCCACATCGTGAATATAACCCTTGAACTCAGGATCATTTGTCATTCTGGTAGCTTCTTCGATCAGAGACTCATGACTTCTGGTCTGAAGAATTCTTCCCTGATGAAAAGTCAGGGCGCAGAAATTACAGCCGCCAAAGCACCCTCTGTTGCTTGTCAGGCTGAACTTGATTTCTTCCAGTGCCGGAATTCCGCCCAGCTTCTCATACATGGGATGAACTTTCTCCGTATAAGGCAGGGCATATACATCATCCATTTCCTCCTGTGTCAGGGGCAGAGCAGGAGGATTCTGTATAATATATCCCTTTGTCCCATAAGATTCTGCCATTGGTCTGGCGCTGAATGGATCTGTATTCTGATACTGAATGGCAAAGCTGTCTGCATAAACCTTCTTGTTTACTTTTACTTCCTCATAAGAAGGAAGAATAATCGGATCATAAACTCTCGACAGATCCCTGCACTTAAATACAGTTCCTGCAATATAGGTAAGTTCCTCTACCGGCAGTCCACTCGCCAGCGCATCTGCAATCTCTATGATCGAATGCTCACCCATTCCATAGGAAATCATATCTGCCCCGGAATCAAGGAGTACACTGTGTTTTACTTTATTCTCCCAATAATCATAATGTGCCAGTCGTCTCAGGCTGGCTTCAATCCCACCCAGGATAATGGGTGTCTTTTTATAAGTCTGACGGATCAGATTGCTGTACACGATCACCGCGCGGTCAGGACGAAGTCCCATCTGGCCTCCCGGTGAATAGGAATCTTTCTGCCTGTGCTTTTTAGAGACTGTATAGTGATTTACCATAGAGTCCATATTTCCCGCAGACACCAGAAATCCCAGTCGAGGCTCTCCAAATACCTGAATACTCTCCTTCTTTCTCCAGTCAGGCTGAGGAATAATCCCCACTTTATACCCACGACTCTCCAACAGTCTGCTGATGATCGCAGTACCAAAGGAAGGATGGTCCACGTAGGCATCACCTGTAATATAGGCAAAATCTACCTGCTCCCACCCTCTCTGTTTCATTTCTTTCTTTGTTACCGGTAAAAAATCCTGCATTTATATTTTCCTCGTATGTATTATAGTCATGCGGATACGATCATCCGCCACACAGTTCTACATCTGCAGCAAACCTTTCAAATTATCATTTCCGGATAATAATCAGACATGATGATACACTGCCTGTGCCCGGTATCCTTCGGATATAATATCAAGCTGTCTGTGGAACCGCTTCAGCTGCTGAAGATCTTTTGTTTTAAATACTCTCAGGAACTCATCCTGAATCTTCATAATCTCCCGCTTATTTGCAATCTTGTACAGATTTTCAATGTTGATCAGAATATCCTTCACCAGATTAGACTGCATCTGTGACGAATTCTGTGCATCCATAATCTCATTCCGCACAGAAGACATCTCATGGTCAAGAGCATTAATGGCATCTGCTGCCTTGCTCAGACGTTCTGCCACATGCTCCGGCATATCCCCTTTATATTTATATTGCAGGGAATGCTCAATCGTCGCCCAGAAGTTCATAGCCATTGTACGGATCTGTATCTCCGCCTGCAGCTTCTTTGGCCCTTTGATCGTATCCACTGTATAATAAATAATCAGATGATAACTTCTGTAACCACTCTGTTTAATATGCTTCAGATAATTCTTCTCACTCTTTATAACCATATCGCTTCTCTTCTGGATCAGGGAAGCAACCGCCTCTATATCCTCCTCAAACTGGCAGATAATACGAACACCGGCAATATCCTCCAGTTCTTCTTCCATTCTCTCCATAGGAATATGCTTGCGCTGCATTTTCTCAAGAATACTGCTCACGCTCTTAACCCTGCCCTCCACCTGCTCAATCGGGCAGTAAACATCATTCTCTTTACATTCATCAATAATGTGATTGAATTTCACTTCCAGCTCTCTCACAGCCAGTTCATACGGGCACAAAATGCTTCTCCATAACTGTATTTCCATTTTCACTCGCTCCTTGCATTTCATACATTTTGTTATTATAGCATAGATTTTGAAAAATATCTCGCTAATATGAATAGTTTCTGTTTTTTTTCAGAAATGCTTGTTACTGTTCACACACCACTATCCCGCGAGGTGTTTTGGCATGAATATGCCAAAATCCCGAGACATACAAGCCAAAATTCCATTGCCGCAGGCAATCTGGAATGAATTTTGGCTATGTTACTGAGAACGGAGTGAACAGTAACATATGCTTAGTTCCGCATTCTGATACAGTATATGCAAAGCACCGGACATATAGAACATTCAAAAAAGCACCCCTGCCGCCAAAGCGCAACAGGGATGCTTCCAACATCACTCTTTAAGAGCCTCCAGAACTTTCACCAGATACTTCCAGACTCTCTCTGTAGAAGAAATACTAAGCACCTCTTCAGACGTATGAATATCCTTCATATCAGGTCCCAGAGACACACAGTCAAGTCCTTCCATCTTCTTATAGAAAAGTCCACACTCAAGTCCTGCATGGATTGCCACCACATTCGGTTTCTGTCCATACATTTCCTCATATACTTCCACCATCTTATCACGAAGCGGTGAATCCTTGCGATACTCCCACGCAGGATAAACGCCCTGTCTCTCATACTCTCCGCCAAGGAACTCCGTCAGATAGGCAATCTTGTCAGAAAGGGAATCTCTGGCTGTCTCCACAGAACTTCTGATACTGGAACTTCCCATTACCTCATTCTCAGAAGTCTTCAGAATACCGATATTCGTAGAAGTCTCTACCAGTCCTTTGATCGTTCCGCTCATTTTCTGAACACCATAAGGTACATTTACAAGGAAGAAAATTACTTTTTCTTTACTTGTGGGATGAAGAACCCTTACTTCCTGTTTTCCCTCATCTTCAACAGTTACTGTGATACCCTCATCAGTTCCTGCATACTCTTCTCTCCATGCTCCCTGCACAGAAGCCGCATATTCTCTGACAGCATCTGCATTTTCTTCAAGAACAAGGATTTCTGCTGTAGCCTCCCTTGTAATGGCATTATCTTTCTGTCCGCCCTGCACACTGATCAGTTCAAAATCTGTTTTCTCATCCAGACCATGGAGAAATTTTCCGAGAAGAGAATTTGCGTTTGCACGATTCTTATCAATCTCAGCTCCGGAATGACCGCCCATCAGTCCGCTGATCTTAACTGTCAGCTTCTCTCCCTCTGCATCCAGTCTTGTCACTGGAATATGGCTGACTCCGGAAAGTCCGCCTGCACAGCTGATCCAGAGGCTTCCTTCTGCTTCAGAATCCAGATTGATAAATCTTCTTCCTTTTAATACACTGCAGTCAAATCCAACTGCACCCAGAAGACCGATTTCCTCATCTACAGTAATAAACACTTCAAGCGGCGGATGAGCAATTGTATCACTTTCCAGAAGTGCAAGACCATAAGCAACAGCAATTCCGTCATCACCACCAAGGGTTGTTCCGTTTGCAGATACATAGTCACCTTCTACAGAAAGATTTAATCCGTCTTTTGTAAAATCATGCTCTACATCCGGACGTTTCTCACATACCATATCCATATGTCCCTGAATGATCACTACAGGAGCATTCTCGTATCCCGCTGTGCCCGGTTTATAAATAACCACATTATTCATCTCATCCTGAACATATTTCAGATCATGATCCTTTGCAAACTGAACCAGATAGTCGCTGATCTGCTTGTATTTCCTGAGCCATGAGGAATTTTGCATATCTCCTCAAAATAATGGAACACTCTTTTGGGTTCACAATTCTCTAAAACTGCCATAATTATATTACCTCCAAAAAATCACACATTTGTCTTATAATATACCATTGTTTTCCCGATATACGACAAATTTTCCAGATATATTTTACCCAAATACTATAGCATTTATTTTCATTCTGCGCCATATAAATTTTATAAAGAATGGCAAACAATTGCAAAGAGGTTGTTGTATGTCCAAAAACACCATACTCACCGGTGGTATTTGTTTTCTTCTTGTCTTTCTTCTGCTGCATCCTGCTGAAAGTCTATCCTGTGCCAGAGCCGGAATGACTCTGTGGCTGAATACATTAATCCCAACGCTTCTCCCATTTATTATTCTCACAGGAATGCTTACACATACCGGTCATATCCGGAAACTTCTCCTGCCATTTGAATCATTCTTTCATAGTTTTTCCGGGTGTCAGCATCTGGGGTGGTTATGTTTTCGTTCTCGGAATGCTGTGTGGTTATCCTCTGGGAGCCAAACTTGCCTCTGATCTGTATGGATTACATAAAATCAGCAAAAAATGAAGCTCTTTATCTCACTACCTTCTGTAACAATCCAAGCCCTGCCTTTATCATTACCTATCTCTGTAAGTCCTGTCTTAAGGATACAGTACCTGCCGGCATGGTCTTTGCGAGTATTTTTTTGCAGCAAATCTGATATGTATGCTGTCTTTCGTTTTTTTCGTGTACCAAAATTGCCACCATCTCAGATTCCCCAGGATTTTCACCCGAGATTTCTTCTCGAAAAAATATACTTGATTTTTTCTATAATGAACGGTTTTGAAACCATTACACGTCTCGGAGGATATATTCTATTGTTCTCCATTCTGGCAGGATGTATCAGATATTATGCGCCTTTTCCACTTCTCTATCAATACCTGCTGCTCGGATTTACAGAGATCACTTCCGGACTTTCTCTTATTTCAGTTTCCGGACTGCCATACATGACTCGTATACTTTTGTCCGCTGCAGCCACCGCATCCGGCGGTCTGTGCATCCTTGCTCAGACAAAAGGTGTTCTCCACCATGACCTCAGCATTCTGCCTTATTTTATTTCCAAGTGTATCTGTACATTCCTTACAGCAGGTATTCTTTACTGTCTGATTTCCTATCTGTGAAAATAAATTCTTTCCGGGAACTGTCATCATTTCATTATACAAAATCAGGGCAGGAAATTTTCCTGCCCCTTGTTTTCTCATCTTCTATATTTAATAACTGATTTATTTTTAGTTCTCTCCCAGATCATCTAACAGATCGTCATCATCATCTTTCGCTCCGTCATTATCATGATAAGAGCCTGTAATTGCTGCAGCCTGTGCTGTCTGAGGTGCAAGTTCCTGACGATTGTGGTTTACAACATCAAGACAGCTCTGCAGGGAATCAATAAATGTTTTGTATTTCACACCTGCATCCTCTAATGTTGTATTAAGCACACTGCCAATATTGGCCATCATATCATCTGTATAGGTAATCGCGCTGAGACGAATGCTGTTTGCATCCTGTGTTGCAGAATCCAGAATCTCCTGTGCCTGTTTGTTAGCTGCATTGATCGTATCATTTGCCTGTGCATATGCTTTCTGCATAATCTCATGCTGTGTTACCAGTTCCTGTGCTCTTGCCTGTGCATCTGCGATCAGTGCATCTGCCTTAGTCTGAGCATCCTCAAGGATAGCGTCCTTATTGTTAATGATCTTCTGATAACGTTTAATCTCATCCGGAGTTTTCAGGCGGAGTTCTCTCAGAAGTTCCTCAATTTCTTCTTTATTTACCACAATCTTAGTAGTTGACAGTGGCTGGAATTTACAGCTGTCCACATATTCCTCAATCTCACCGATAATCTGTTCAATTCTGCTGCTCATAGTATATACACTCCTTATTTTCTATTTCTGTTACTGTACGCTCTATGTGAACAATAACTTATTTGTTGTCTGCTGTAAGACGAATCTTCTCAATAACTGCATCCGTTATCTCGGCCGGTGCAAACTTACTCAGGTCGCCTCCAAAATGTGCAACTTCCTTCAATATTGTAGAACTCAGGTATGCATATTCCAGACTTGTAGTCAGAAATACAGTATCTACATCCGGTGCAAGTACACGATTGGTCTGAGCCATCTGGAGCTCATACTCAAAATCTGTAACTGCACGAAGTCCACGTATGATCACCTGAGCGTGATTCTCTCTGGCAAAATTCACAGACAATCCCTCAAATGGTTTTACCTCGACATTAGGAACGTCCTGAGTCGCCTTTTCTAATATATTAACACGTTCCTGCACAGAAAACAACGGACTTTTTGAAGAATTATGTAAAACGCCCACTATCACTTTGTCAAAAGAAACTGCTGCTCTCCGGATCACATCAAGATGTCCATAGGTAGCCGGATCAAAGCTGCCGGGATATACTGCTATTTTCATTTATTTTTACTCTCTCTTTCCTCTGGCACATACACATATGCATAACAACACGAATGCTGCCTGCAGGCAGCAATCTTATGATAATTTCAGGAAGCAATGCATTCATTCTGAAATTATTATAGTTAATTATGCACGTTCTAAAAATTACATGCTTATTTGTTTTATACTCTTTCGAACGCAGCTGCCTGTAACCGAGAGATTCCACATAACTGAAATCCGTCTGAAGATCCGCTTCCACAATAATAAGTGTATTCTTATCTGCAACTGTGCTGTCTTTCAGATATTCCAGCACCTGTCTTTCCAGTTCATTATTATATGGGGGATCCATAAAAATAATGTCAAAAACACCTTTTCCCTCAAGGGAACGCAATGCCTGCAACACGTCCATGTTCAGCAGTTTACCATCTTCTGCCAGTTTGTAAATGCAAGATTTTCTCTGATGCATGCAGCAGCTTTTTGGATTCTTCTCCACAAACACTGCATAAGAAGCCCTCTGCTCAGAGCTTCGATTCCGATCCCGCCACTTCCGGAAAAAACGATCCAGGAAACGGCATTCCAAAAGCTCCGGCTGAAGTATATTAAATAATGTTTCTTTGATTCTGTCAGTAGTAGGTCTTGTGTCTATCCCCGGAATTGTTTTCAAATTAAGCCTTCTGGCTTTACCTGCGATCACTCTCATTTCAAATTCAGTCTCCAATCCAGGTCTCCTCTTGCAAGCCCTAAAATAAGAAGTTCTGCTGTGGCAATATTTGTCGCTACAGGAATATTGTACTGGTCGCATCTTCTCACGATGCTTGTGATATCCGGTTCCTTAGGATCGATCATGACCGGATTGTAGAACAGAATGACCATATCAAGATCCTGACGCTCTACCATCTCCATAAACTGCTTGTCTCCACCAATACTGCCGGCAAGGAATTTATGCACATGAAGGCTTGTCGCTTCTTCTATTCTCCGTCCGGTTGTACCTGTGGCATAGACCTCATGTTTGGCAAGTATATTCTTATAAGCGATGCAGAAATCTTCTATCAGTACATTTTTTACTGTTATGTGCGATTATACCTAAGTTCATAGTTTCTCCTCTCCGTTTCTCCTATTTATTTTGCGGATTTTATCTTTTATCCACAATCCTAACTGTAATTATAACAAAGCACTAAATAAAACGCAATTAAAACTTAAAAAATATACATAATTCATAATTTATTAATATTTTTCTTACAGTCATCATGCAAGTTTTCCTGTTTCCATGCTCTTCCTGTCCATGCGAAAACTTCCAGTGTATTATTTCTGCATCTTCATATACTAGCATTGCAACACAAAAATACTTCAAAAGAAAACAACAACCAAGGAGGAAATTGATATGTCAAACACAAAATCTTCTAACCAGACAGCTGTACCGGAAGCAAAAGGTGCGTTAGACCGTTTCAAATTCGAGGTTGCAAATGAATTAGGCGTACCGCTTACAGACGGGTACAACGGTAACCTGACTTCTAAACAGAATGGTTCTGTCGGAGGTTATATGGTCAAAAAGATGATTGAGCAGCAGGAACGCCAGATGTCCGGCGGTTCTTCTGGCCAGTACTAATCATCCCGGTATAACATCCTGATGCCGGAACAGGCATCAAAAAGCGTGAGCTCTTTTCTTTTCGGAAAAGCTCACGCGTTTTTTCTTGCTCCTGCAGAGCTGGTACATAATACTTACAGATCAATGCTTCCGGTTACATCATCATTGATTACGTAGTAAGCAGTAAATTCCTCCGGTTTTACATAAACCTTCAGGCTCTTTAATTCTTCTGCTTTCTTGCCATATCCTTCGATCCAGATCTGCTGGATTCTCTCGTACAGATCTTTCTCCTTGATTTCTCTTCCGCCGAACTGCAGAATCATCTCCTGCTCCGCTTCTTTCTTTGCTGCTTTTTGCAGGTGATTTTTTTCTCTGCCGGCTTTTTCGCTGCTGCTGGTTTTTTCGGTGCAGCCGCTTTCTTTGTCGTTGTTTTCTTTGCTGTTGTGCGGGTTGTTTTTGCAGCTTTTTGC
>ENA-OQCV01000055-OQCV01000055.1-human-gut-metagenome-genome-assembly--contig:-NODE-55-length-31201-cov-3.864871_pt1 | contig 31201 bp, 22 predicted proteins | sample MGYA00242766_ERZ504592 | MGnify/ENA primary metagenome ERZ504592 (study PRJEB26092, sample SAMD00036315) | human gut metagenome | host: Homo sapiens | study: EMG produced TPA metagenomics assembly of...
ACAACGATGGCGTCGCAAGAGCCCCCTCGATCTGCTTACTTTGGATGATTGCGCGGCGATGGGCACGGCCATCGGCGCCATTCACCGGCTGCGGCCGAATTTCCTGCAGGCCGAATCGTATCCGGTATTCTCCACCGGGCAGATTCGCGCCCAGCTGACCGCCTGGATCAAGCGGCTGCGGCAGGCGGGCCATGTGCCGCCGGAAATCACGTCGAGCTGGGGCCGGATCATCGAGACGGAGGGCCTGTGGTCGTTCGTCACCTGCCCGGTGCATGGCGGGTTCTCGGATGGCGACGTGCTGTTTTCCGGCGCGACCATCACCGCGGTGACGAACTGGCAGAACATGCAGGTCAACGATCCGGCACGCGATCTCGCGTGGATTTTCGGCAAGCTTGACGAAGATCACCGCAATGCGGTGCTTGCGGCGTATGGCCGCATGATGGGTTCTCGTCTGGACGATCTGATCATGCTGCGCGCGAACCTGTGGCTGCAAATGGAGCAGGTCGGCGAGTTCATCGATGCGTTGAACCGGGCCGATAGTCAGAAAATCATCCAGTTCAAGGCGCAGGTGGAGCGGCTGGCCCACCAGCTCGGCGCATTCACGCGTAAGACCGCGCCCGCGACGACGTCGGGTGCCCAGTCGTCCAAGCCGCCATCGACCATCACCGTCGGCACGCTGCTCAATGACGCCGACCGGCGCAAGGCCGCGGCCGCGACACAGGCCGGAGCGCGTGTGCCCGACGACATCGCCGATCCGAACGACAACACCGACGAGACCGACCGCACCGGTTCCGCGGACATCAAGGCGGCCGGGGAGTTCGATCCGCAGACCATGGGAGTTCGGTACAGCGCTGAGACGGAACATGTCACGGCAACGGCGGGCACGACATCGGAAACGATGACGCTGAGCCGCGGCGGGGACAGCGACGACACGGGCGATGCAGACGCAACAGGCGCCACGGATGGCACAGGCGACACGGACGATACCGACGACCGCACGCCGAACGCGACGCCGGCCGCCCATATCGAAGACGCCCCGTCCCAAGCAACGCCGGACCGACAGGACGGCGCGTCGGCGGCGCGCGACACCCCGGACCATCGTCATCCCGTTGCTCGAACGTGAGGAACGCGCCATGCGCGACGCCCAGTCCGAGCTGCAGTCATCGCAAGGCAAGTAGCCTACAGCGAAAACCGTCACGCACGTCGATGGGAGCAATGCACAATGGCTTTCATCGGCACGCGTGCATGCGACTGAAAGCCCGTGGCGCAAACGGGCGTCGGACACATCATCCACCCAGCGCCTTCAACAGCGCATCATCCCGAGAGGAGCAAACATGGACATCGAATTGGGCATCGCCAATGTGGCGCGACCCGTCACCTTCAGCACCGAGGAGGACGCGGCCAGCGTCACCGAGGCCATCGAATCGGCGCTGTCGGCCGGAACCCCGATCAAGCTGACGGACGACAAGGGCCGTCGCATCATCGTGCCGGCGAACGCGCTCGGATACGCGCTCATCGGCTCCGAGACCAAGCATGCCGTGGGCTTCGGGGCGCTCTGACCGGACGCCGGGCTCAGCTGGCTCCCCTCTCCCGCCTTTGTGCGTAGGCGGGAGTCGGCCGGATATGCAGTGACGACCGGAGCGACCGGAGGGTTTGAACGCCCTGCGGCCGCTCCCGGTTTTGTGTTTTCTCTACAGCCGGGGTCGATGGTCGGTGTCAGACCAGCGGAATCGCCCCTCGCCGCACGATCTCGGCCACGGTCTCGTCATCAGTCAGGTTCTCGCCCAGATGGTTCGGCTTGCCGGCGCCATGCCAGTCCGATCCGCCGGTGACCAGCAGCTGATGCGTCTGCGCGATGGCATACAGCCGTTCCCGCTGCTGCGGCGGATTGTCCCGATGCCATACCTCCAGCCCGTCAAGCCCCTCTTCGATCAGCGTCTCGATCTGGCTGTCGGACAGCAGTGTCACGTTGCGATTCACCGCACCCGGATGCGCGATGATCACCACGCCGCCGGCTGCGGCCACGGCGGCGAGCACCTCGTGCGTGGTCGGGGAGGGCGTGGGGATGTAATACTTCGATGTGGCGCTCACCGCGTCGGCGAACGCCTCGGACCGCGTGCGGTACACGCCCGCGGCGACCAGCGCATCGGCGATGTGCGGACGTCCGATCGTGGTCCGCTCCCCCTCATGCACCTGCTCCAGCACGGACTGCCAGCTGATCGGATAATCCTCGCCCAGTCGCGCCACCATGGCCTTGGTTCGCTTCAGCCTCGCCTGACGTGTGCGCGCGAACAGGTCCCGACGTATGACGGTCGTTGGGATTGTACTGATACGCGAGCATGTGCACCGACACCGGCCCATCGCACGCCGTGATCTCCGTGCCGCGCAGCAGGCGCATGCCCTCCTCGCGCGCCGCGGCCTCGGCATCCGCCCATCCGCTGGTCGTGTCATGGTCGCTGATCGAGGCCCCTGTGCAGGCCGATATGGCGGCTCAGTTCGACCAGGGACGCCGGGGTCTGCGTCCCGTCCGAATACACCGTATGGCAGTGGATGTCCCAGCCCGACTTCGGCGGCGCGGCGGCAAGTGCTAAACGAGTCATGTATCCATCGTAAGCTGTGTGCTGTCGGTTATTGCACAAGGCGCGTCATAACCCCGCGAAAAATTAAGAACCACCGTGATATTGCCGCGTTGTCAGCCACCCTCATCACGGTCTCCTCGAACGTAAGGATGATGTATGACTCACAACAGCGATGCAGTCAAACAGGCTGACATCAGCGTCGACGCCGGGCTCACCGGCTGGCGTCATGGCGCGGTCTGGACGTATCTGGTCATGTTGGCCGCCTCCGCGGCGGCATTGTTCGTCTCCCTCATGCTGTCGGCGGAGACGCTGCAGCTCGCCCGCAATCCCGGCGTCAAGCTCGGCTGCGACGTGAATGCCGTGGTCTCCTGCTCGACCGTGGCGGAATCATGGCAGGCGGAGTTCATCAAATTCGCCGGATTGAGCTTCCCGAACGCCTTCTTCGGCATCGCCGCCGAATCCGTGTTCGTCACGATTGCGGTGATAGGCCTGTCCAAGGTCGTCGTGCCGCGCTGGTTCGCGCTTTGCACATGGCTGGGCGGGCTCGCGGCCTTGGCGTACGCCTACTGGCTGTTCATCCAATCGATGTTCGTGATCCGCGCCCTGTGCCCGTGGTGCCTGGGCCTGATGTTCGCCACGACGATCCAGTTCATGGCGCTGTCGCATGCTACGGTGAGCGTGCAGCGGATGCCGGCGAAATCCAACGGCCTGCGCAAGTACTACCGGCTGAATTTCGATCTGATGGTGGACGTGGTCTGGATCATTGCGCTGATCGTGCTGATTATCGTCGTGGATGGGCCGGCGATTTTCGCCTGATACGAAAACGAGGCTCTCAAAACTCGAAGATAGGGAACCGCCATTGTTGGAAAATGGCGGTTCCTTTTTTTATATCTTCGAGTTTTGAGAGCCTCGATCGATCAGATCAACGTCACGTCCGCGACCAGAGTGGCCGAACCGGTGAGCGCGACGGTCTCATCGGTGACGTCCACCCGCACCGTGCCTCCCCGCACGGTGATGTCCCAGTGATCTACGCCGGTTTTGGCGCGCAGCGTGATCGCGGTGGCGCACAGACCGGTGCCGCAGGACAGCGTCTCGCCGCAACCGCGCTCATTGACGCGCATGGTCGCCTCTCCCGCCCCTGCGGCAGCGTCGATCTCGTCGACGCGCACGAACTCCGCGTTCTGGTCGGATTCCAGCACCGGTGAGACCTCCGGCTTGGTCACAAGATCCAGATCCTCGACCCTTGGCAGCGTGGATATCGCGTCTTCGATCACGCAGACCACATGCGGATTGCCCATGTCCACGAACGTGCCGCGGACGGCTCCCGGCGTGCCGGGAATGGTCACCGTGAAGGCGTCAAGGTCGCCGCGCCGCCATGAGCCCATGTCCACGCGGAACACATCCCTGCCGTATGGCGCCACGTCGCCGAGCGGGCGCAGCGTCTTGACACCGGCGCGCGTTCCCAGGCGGAACGGCTCCCCCACCTGCGTCGACGCCACGCCGCACCGCTGGGCGAACAGCGTGATCGCCCTCGTGCCGTTGCCGCACATCTCTGCGAGCGATCCGTCGGCGTTGCGATAGTCCATGAACCACTCGGCGTCTCCGTCATCGCACGCCGCGACCTGCGCCTCGCTCAGATCGGCGACGTACTGCGGTTTCGTGAGCCTGAGCAGGCCGTCGGCGCCGATGCCGAAATGCCTGTCGCACAATTGCCGCACCTCATCGGCGGTCGGCTCGAAACGGCCGTCGGAATCCAGATACGCGATGAAATCATTGCCGGTCGCATGCGCCTTGGTGACGCTTTTCGGGATACTCATGACTGCCAGAGTACTCCCAGCCCGCGAATGGGCTGGCCGTCCGATGCATGGCTGCACAGCCGATGCGTTGCTGCACGACTGCTGCGCTTGCGGCCGTGCGACGACATCGTGCGCTGCGGCCGCAAACGCATGCGCCGGATAACGGTGTGCGATAGTATGGGGCGTTCGATGACACGGCCTCCCGGCAGGAAGGCTTGGCCGCTAGACGTTGGAAAGGCGATGGGATATGACTTCGACGGCACCGATCGGCGTATTCGATTCCGGGTTGGGCGGTATTTCGGTGGTGCGACAGATCGTGCAGGACATGCCTCACGAGCGGGTCCTGTATTTCGGGGATTCCGCGAACGCGCCATACGGCACGAAGACCCCGCAGGAGGTGCGTCGGCTGAGCTTCGACATCATGGAGAGGTTCATGAGTCAGGGGGTCAAGGCGGTGGTCATCGCCTGCAACACCGCCACGTCCGCGGCGGTGAACGCGTTGCGCGACCATTACGACATTCCGATCATCGGCATGGAGCCCGCGCTGAAGGTCGCCTGCGATCGGGGCGACACCGCCGCGGGAGACGGGACCGCGCCTGCACGGCACATGCCGCAGCACGTCATCGTCGCGGCCACGCCGCTGACGCTGCGCGAGCACAAGTTCGCCGCACTGATGGACCGTTTCAAGGCGAACAACATGATTTCGCCCCAGCCGTGCCCCGATCTGGTGGAAATCGTCGAAAGCGGAAGGCTTTGCGACCATGACCGGGTGATGCGCACCCTGCACCGGTATTTTGACGGCTATGACCTTCCGTCCATCGACTCGGTGGTGCTCGGCTGCACGCATTTCGTGTTCTACCGCGACTACTTCCGTGAGCTGCTGCCGTCGACGACCGCGATTATCGACGGCAATCGCGGAACGGTCCGGCATCTGGGCATGGTTCTGGAATCGTTGGGGAAGCTTGCTCCCGAGGAGATGGACGGCGGCATCGAGATCGCGAATTCCGATAGCGGCGAACGCATCGCCGCGCTGTCACGAGAACTGCTGCACAGCTAGATCGGGCGACCCCGGCAGACACCGTGATTGTCCGCATAACGGGCGTACACTTGGACGACACTACGAAAGGGGACGACGATGACGGTGAAGGCGACGGACAACGGTCACAAGGCCACGGCACACGCGGATACGGGCGCACGGGACGCGGGTACAGCCGAGACGGTCGAATCGCAACGCACCGACACACAGCGCAGTGATGTATCCGCACAATCGAAACCCTCGCACAGGACGGCGCTGATCGATGTCGGCGGAGGCTTCCGCGCGATATTCGGAGCCGGCGTGATGGACCGCTGCCAGGAGGAAGGCATCACGTTCGACCACTGCTATGGCGTCTCCGCAGGCAGCGCCAACATGGTGTCGTTCCTCGCCGGCCAGCACGGCCGCAACCACAAGTTCTACACCGAATACGCTTTCCGCAAGGAATACGCCAGCTTAGACAGCTATGTCAAGCACCACAATTTCGCGAATCTGGATTACGTATACGGCACGCTGAGCAATCACGACGGCGAATATCCGGTGGATTATGAGGCGTTCGCGGCGAACCCCACCGGGTTCACGGTGATCGCGTGCAATGCGTTGGACGGTTCCGCGAAGTATTTCGACAAGTCCGACGTGCATTACGATGATTTCAACATCATGAAGGCTTCGTCGGCCGTGCCCGTGGCCTGCGAGCCGTATGTGATCGACGGCGTCCCGTATTTCGACGGCGGCATCGTCGATCCGGTCCCCGTGCAGAAGGCCATTGACGACGGATATGACCGCATCGTGCTGGTGCTGACAAGGCCGAAGGACGTGCTGCGCGAGCAGAAGCGCGACATCGCGCCGGCGCGAATCCTTCGGCATTCCTATCCGGCCGCCGCTGAGCGACTGCTGAACCGATACGCCACCTACAACGACGAGGTTGCCTTGGCCAAGGAGTACGAGCGCGATGGCCGCGTGCTCATCCTCGCGCCCGATGACCTGTGCGGGCTTTCGACGCTGAGCAAGTCCTTCGAGGGACTGGAACTCATGTACCGCAAAGGCTACGCCGCCGCCGGCGCGATCGCCAACTACCTGGCAAACTGAGGCGTGGCGCACACCCCCAATTATCGTGTCGGGTGGGGAAGGCCACTCCTCCCCCACCCGGCGAAAGTCCCATTCCGACATGTTCGGATGGGACTTTCGCGGATAATGCCAGCGACTGGAATATCAGCCACTAGCTGCGGAGCCGTTAAGCGGGAAGCCCGGTGGACTTCCCATAGGCGACGCCGAGGCACGACAGTGCCAAGGAAACATGACGGTCTGCCGAAGGCAGTCCTTGGCTACTCCAGTTCCACCGCGCCGGTATAGAGCTGGTAGTACTCCCCACGTTGCGCGATGAGGTCGTCGTGCGAGCCGCGTTCGATGATGTTGCCGTGGTCAAGCACCATGATCACATCGGAGTTGCGCACGGTGGACAGGCGGTGGGCAATGACGAAGACCGTGCGGCCCTTCATCAGGTTGTCCATGCCGGCCTGCACGACCTCCTCGGTGCGGGTGTCGATCGACGACGTGGCCTCGTCGAGGATCAGCGCGGGCGGATCGGCCACGGCGGCGCGGGCGATGGAGATTAGTTGGCGCTGGCCCTGGGACAGGCCGGAGCCGTCGCCTTCGAGCACCGTCTGGTAGCCCTTGGGCAGCATGCGGATGAAGCCGTCCGCGTTCACCAGTCGCGCGGCCTCGATGCATTCCTCATCGGTGGCGTTCAGTCGGCCGTAGCGGATGTTGTCCATCACGGTGCCGGTGAACAGGTTCACGTCCTGCAGCACGATGCCCAGCGAGCGGCGCAGATCCGGCTTCTTGATGCCGGCCACGGAGATACCGTCGTAGAGGATCTGGCCCTGCTGGATGTCGTAGAACCGGTTGATGAGGTTGGTCACCGTGGTCTTGCCGGCACCGGTGGCACCGACAAGCGCGATCTTCTGACCGGGCTTGGCGAACCAGGTGATGTCGTGCAACACCGGCTTGTCGGGATTGTAGCCGAAGGTCACGTCGGTGAAGCGCACATCGCCGCGCAGCAACGTGTAGCGGCCGTCCGGCGAGGTAATCGCCTGCTCCTTGGCCTTGACGGCCACTTCGCGCGCGGATCCGTGCAGTTTCTCGGCGGCCTTGAGCGACCTCGTGCCGTCGTCGCCTTCCTCGCGCTTCCACGCCCAGTGGCCGGTCTCGTGGTCGACCTCCCGCATGGTACGGCCGTCCTCGCCGAGCTCGACGTTGACGAGCGTGACGGTGCCGTTGTCGGACTCCACGGGCTCGTCCATCAGCTTGAAGATTCGGGAGGCGCCGGCGAGCGCCATCATCACCATGGTCAGCTGCTGGGAGACCTGGCCGATCGGGTTGATGAACGAACGGGAGAGGGTGAGCAGCGAGACGAGGGTGCCGAGGGTGAGCGGCTTGACGCCGGTCAGGCCGAGATCGTTGACGCCGGCCAGCGAAACGGCTGCGCCGATGATGGCGAGCAGGATGTAGAGCAGGTATCCCATGTTGCCGACCACCGGCATGGTGACGTTGCCCCAGGTGTTCGCTTCGGCGGACGCCTCGAACAGCTCCTCGTTCTTCTCGTCGAAGGTCTTCTGCGTGGCGTCCTCGTGGTTGAAGACCTTGATGACCTTCTGGCCGTTGACGGACTCCTCCACGAAGGCGTTCACGTCGCCGATCCACATCTGCTGCTTGACGAAGTAGCGGCCGGAACGGCTCACGATCTTGCGCACGATGAAGTAGAGCAGCACGGTGAACACGATCACGAACGCGGTGAACGGGATCGAGAGCCACAGCATGGACAGCAGCGCCGCCAGCGCGGAGATGATCGAGGAGAACATCTGCGGGAACGACTGCGAGATCGCCTGACGCAGCGTATCGGTGTCGTTGGTGTAGTGGCTCATGATGTCGCCGTGCTCATGGCTGTCGAAGTAGCGGATCGGCAGCTTCTGCTGGTGGGCGAACATGTCGTCGCGGATCTTCTTGAGCGTACCCTGTTCGACGGTGACGATCAGCCACTGCCAGGCCCAGGACGCCACGATACCGGCCAGGTACAGGCAGCCCATAAGCGAGATGGCGCGCAGCAGCGGCGCCCAGTCGGGATTTGCCTCCCCCACCATCGGTAGGATGTACGTGTCGATGAGGGACTGGAGGAACAGTGCGGATCCGGCCTGCGCGGCGGCGCCGATCAGGATGCAGATCACGATGGCGACGACGCGCCACTTGTATTGGAAGATGTAGCTGAAGATGCGCTTGATGGTGCCAGGTTCGGCTTTGCCCATGCCGGGTTTGCGGTTCTTGAAGCTCTGGTCGTTGCTCATCGCGTCTCTCCTTCCTTGGTCTCGGTCTCAGATTGCGCCCCGGCCGGCTCCGCGGCGACCAGCTCCTCGGGTCGGGCCTGGTTCTTGGTCTGGGATTCGTAGATGGACCGGTATTCGTCGCAGGTGGCGAGCAGCTCGTCGTGCGTGCCGGACGCCGTGATGCGGCCGTTGTCCATGACGAGGATCATGTCGGATTCCTCGACGGAGGCGACACGCTGGGCGATGATGATCTTCGTGGTGTCGGGGATCTCGTTGTCGGAACGCGTTGCGGATCAGCGTTGTCGGTCTTGGTGTCGACGGCGCTGGTCGAATCGTCGAGGATGAGGATCTTCGGTTTCTTCAGCAACGCGCGGGCGATGCACAGGCGCTGCTTCTGGCCGCCGGAGACGTTGGAGCCGCCCTGCTCGATATAGGTGTCGTACTTGTCGGGGAATTCCTGCACGAATCCGTCAGCCTGCGCAAGCTGCGCGGCGTGGCGGACCTCCTCGTCGGTGGCGTTCGGGTTGCCCCACCTGAGATTCTCGGCGATGGTGCCGGAGAACAGCACGTTCTTCTGCAGTACCATGGCCACCTGGTCGCGCAGGGCTTCCAGATCGTAGTCGCGCACGTCCACGCCGCCGACCTTGAGCGAGCCGGAGCTCACGTCGTACAGTCGCGGCACGAGCTGCACGAGGCTCGACTTGGCGGAACCGGTGCCGCCGACGATGCCGATGGTCATGCCGGAGCGGATCTTCAGGTTGATGTCGTCGAGTACGGGCTTTTCGGAGCTGTCGGAGTAGCGGAAGGTGACGTGGTCGAATTCGATGGACCCATCGGCCATGTCGGTCACCGGATTGGCCGGATCAGTCACGGTGCTTTCCTCCTGCAGCACCTGACAGATACGCTCGGCGGAGGCCTGTGAGATAATGACCATGATGAAGATCATCGACAGCATCATCATGGCCATGAGGATCTGCATGGCATAGGTGACCAGTGCGGTCAGGTCGCCGGCGGTCAGGCCCACGGCGGCGTTGTTGCCGGAGGCGACGATCTGCTGCGCGCCCATCCATGCGATGAGGATCATCGAGGCGTAGACGCACACCATCATCAGCGGGCTGTTGAAGCTCATGATGCGCTCGGCCTTGGTGAAGTCCTTGAAGATGCGCTGGGAGATGCGGCCGAACTTGCCCACCTCGAAGGATTCGCGGTTGTAGGATTTCACCACGCGGATGCCCTGCAGGTTCTCGTCGACCACGTTGTTGAGCGCGTCGTAAGTGTGGAACACGCGCTCGAACACGGGGTGCACGAGCACGGCCAGACCGCACAGGCCGATCGCCAGGATCGGGATGCAGGCCAGGAACACCAGCGAGATGGACGGGGAGATGCGGAACGAGAAGATCCAGGCCACAATCACCATGATCGGGGCACGCACGCCCAGACGGATAATCATCATGTAGGCGTTCTGCAGGTTCGTCACGTCGGTGGTCAGTCGGGTCACGATCGAGCCTGTGGAGAACCGGTCGATATTGGTGAAGCTGAAGCCCTGAACCTTCTTGAACTGGTCCTGGCGCAGGTTCTTGGCGAAGCCCGCGCCCGCGATGGCCGCGAACTTGCCGGACAGGAAGCCGGCACCCAGCGAGACCATCGCACAGATCAGCAGGATCACTCCGAACTTGATGGTGGACGGCATGCTGCCGCCGGTGATGCCCTCGTCGATCAGCGAGGCCATGATCGTCGGGATTAGGATTTCCAGGATGCCTTCGACCGCCACGAGCGCCGGGGCCAGCAGACTGGCCTTCTTGTACTCGCGGATCGACTTGCCCAGCGTGCGCAGGACATGTTTCGGCTTGTCCGGTTCCACGGCTTTGCGCGCTTGCGCAATCGCTTCTTCGGTGCTGCTCACTTGTTCTCCTCCTTCGTGTTGATGACCTCCGCTTCCGAGTATTCGGAAGCCGCCGTTGACGGCGTCTGGGAGGATGTCTGATGTTCAAATTCATGTTGTGCGCGCTCGATGTTGGCACGCATGCGCTCCACGTAGTCATGCAGCGCATCTTGCTCCGCTTGCGTGAAACCGTCGACCAGAAGACGCTCCACACGCTCCCCGTTCGCTTTGAGATCGGCGACGATGGCGTCGGCTTTATCCGTCAGCACAATGCGCTTACATCGTGCGTCGTGCGCCACGGATTCACGGGCAATCAGCCCTTTCTTCTCCATCAGCGCCAGCACGCGGGATGCCGTGGAACGGGTGATGCAGAATTTCTGCTCGATGGTGTGCTGATAGATCTCCCGATCCCGATTGCGCGCCAGGAACATGATGATATGCGCGTTGCCGCCGGTGGTCTCCTTGGCGGAGAGCGGCATGCTTTCGCCCAAATAACGGTCGACGGCCTTACTCACCGCCCGTATTTCAATGCTGAGAATACGTTGCTCCATATCCCGCCATACCATGTCAGTCGATGCGAAAATCGCATTCCGAACATTCAGGCAACATAACATAATAATGCATACCATATACAACAGTTGCATATACAACAATCGGCGTGTTGAACAATTTCTCCCACCCGTCGAAAGTCCCATTCCGGCGTCCGCAAATGGGACTTTCGCGGGAATATAGGGTAATCGACAGCGAGAGAGCGGCTAACAGGCATAGCAAAGGGGTCTCATGGCTGACCATGAGACCCCTGATTGCTTGTTACGGGCGGGTGCCCGTCATGCCGTTACCGGCGGCGGCGAACGACGTTCACCGTGACGAAGCCGGCGGCTGCGAGCAGCAGCATGGCAACGCCGATGACGGCGACGCTGGCGCCGGTCTTGGACAGACCGTTGCCCTTGTCGTTGGGCTTGCCCGCGGAAGGCTTGTCGCCATCGTCGGGCTTGCCGGTGTCGCCGGCCTTGACCAGCGCGGCAGTGGCGGACTTCAGCGTCGTGAGCGCGCCGGAGATCTGCGCCTCGGTGGCGTCCTTGTCCTCCAGCACGGCCTTGGCGTTATCGAGCGCCGCGGCGAACACCTTCCACGAGTCGGCGGTGTAGTCCTTCTCGTCAAGCTTCGACGCGGATTCGACCTCCTTGCGCAGGTCGGCCTTCGGATCGGTCGGTTCGGGCTCGGTCTTGGCGGCGACCTTGAACGTCACCGTCGCCGTATCCGTCGACTTGTCCGAATACGTCACCGTCACCGTGGCCGTCACCGTCTTGCCCGCCTGCGCGTCCGTCGGCGTGAACGACACCGTACCGTCCGCGGCGACCGTGAACCCGTCACCCGCGACCGCGAACGTCGTGCCCGCCGGGGCACCCGCGGCGGCGCCGTCCTTCGTGAACGACACCGCGGCGGTGGCCTTCTCGCCCACCTTCGCCGCAACCGAAGCCGGATACGCCGCAGCATACTGCTCCGACAGGCCAGGCGTCGGCGCAGGCTCATCGGCATCCGTGTAGGTGATGACCGGGCTGATGTGGATCGACGACTTGGAGGTGCCGGCCGCGGCATCCACCGAGAAGCGCAGCACATCGCCGACCGCGACCTTGACCGTGCCCTTGGCGGACGCCAGGCATTCGTTGAACCCGGTCGCCGTCGCGAAGGAATTGGTCATCGTCGCGGAGCAGATCACCTCGTCGTTCTTCAGCAGCTTCAGGACCACATCCTTGCCGTTGCTGTTCGACTGACGGATGTACGGCTCGACGTGCGCTCCGGTCACCTTGTCCAGCGTGACCTTCACGGAACCGGCCTTCGGCGCGGTCCAGGCCATCGCCGTCGCCGCGGAATCACCCGGATTGTCGGCGATCAGGCCGTGGATGGCGCTGCGGTCGGCCGGAAGGCTCTTGTTCTGATAGTCCACACCGACGCCGTAGTACTTGTCGTAGTACGTCTGCGGGTACACATCGGAACCGAAATCGGTAATCGTCTGCCATTTGCCGGACACCTGACGCTGCGACGTCCAGATCGGGCCCTGAGAGTCGGTCTTGAACTCGTCGACCCAGTTCCAGGCGTTCTTCTGCACGACCGTGTAGTCGGCGGTGAAGGTGGAGCCGTCGGCGTAGAAGCGCAGCACGTCGCCGGCCTTTACTGCCGCGGCGTCCTCCAGCTTGGTGCCGTCACGGTACACGGCCTTGAGGGCCGAATCCGGCTCGGCGGTCACCAGGGCCAGCAGATCGGCGACGGTGGTCGGGGTCTTCGCGGTGAACGGCACATAGATGACGTTCGCGCCGTCCGCGGTGCCGGTCTCCAGCTTGGAGGTGCCGAGCGCCGCCGGAGCGGTCACGGTGAACGTGGCCGTCGCCTCGATGGACTCGTTGGTGTCGGAGAAGGTGACCGTCACCGGCACGGTGATGGTGCCGGCCCGGGTGCTGGTCAGCGTGACCTCGCCGGTGGTGGCGTTCACGGACGCGCCGGCCGGGGCGCCCGTGCCGAGCGCGAACTTGGTGCCGGCGGGGATGGACGCCGCGGCGCTGTCCGCCTTGAGCGTGAACTTGGGCGTGCGCTTGAGCGCGACGCCCGCGCCGCCGGACACGGCCGGGTACAGCACGTTGTACTTCTGCGCGTTGGACTTCTCGACGTTGAAGGTGACGGTCGCCTCGTCGGTGGTGTTATCCGAGTAGGTGACGACCACGGTCGCGGTCTTGGTGGTGCCGTACGCATTGGCGCCGGGCGTGTAGGTGACCGCGCCGGTCGCGGCGTCCACGGCCACGCCGTCGACCGCGGTCTTCAGCGCGTAGGACTTGACGCCGGTCGGGGTGGCGGCGGCGCCGCCCTTCGTGAACTTCACCGTAGCGGTGGCCTTGGTGCCGACCTTGGCGCTCACCGCGTTGTAGGAGGCAGTGTACTGCGCCGTCTGGGACTCGACGGGTGCCACATCTGATAGGTGACGACCGGCGAGGCGTACAGGTCCGGAGCGGCCGCGCCACTTGGCCGCGGTCGCCGCGATGCGAATCACGTCGCCGGCGTTCACCTGCACCGTGCCCTTATCCGATTTCAGGCAATTGACGAAGTCGTCGTTCTTGGTCTGCGCGGTGGAGATGTCTGCGGTGCACAGCGTCTCGCCGTTCTTGGTCAGTGCGAGTGTCACCGTGCCCGAAGCGTTGGCGTTGCGCCGCTGCGGCTCGTTGTCGCGGCCGAGTGTGACCTTCACGGTGCCGGCCTTCGGGGCCTTCCACGCGATGGCGGTGCCGCCGGCCGTATCCGGGTCGTCGACCAGCAGGCCCTGACGCCTGGGGCGCTCAGCTCCCACCGCCGGCAGGTCCGACAGGTTGCCGGTGAGTCCCGCGCCGTAGTACTCGTTGTACTTCGACATCGGGTACTCGGTGGAGAACGTCGTGATGTCCGTCCAGTCACCGTCGGCGCCATTCTGCTTCTGGGAGTTCCAGACCACGCCCGTGGCGGTCTTGAAGTCGTCGACCCAGTTCCAGGCGTTCTTCTGAGCGATGGTGTATTCGATCGGCGTGTTCGAAGTGCCTTCGACCTCGAAGCGCAGCACGTCGTCGGCCTGGATCGCCGCGTCGGCCGCCAGCTTGTTGCCGCCGCGGTACACGTTGGCGACTGATCCGTCACCGACCGTCAGGCCCGCGCGAAGCTGCTTGACTGTGGTCGGGTTCTTCGCGGTGAACGGCACGTAGACGACCTTGGAGCCGCCGACCGTGGCGGTCTCGTACGCGTTGACCTTGCCGGAGACGGAGAGCACGTTGCTTTCGACGGCACCCAGGTCCGGGGTTCCCTTGATGGTGTTGCCGAAGAAGTCGTTCGTGACCGCGTAGTCGTTCATGTCGGAGATGACCTTGCCGGCATTGATGGCCGGGGAGCCGTCAACGGGCTTGTATCCGTCGAACTCGCTGCCGGAACGGCCATAGACCGAACCGTCGGCCTTCGGCGCGCTCGGCGCGTGTCCGGCATTGGCCAGCACGGTCGCCACATCGGCGACCTCGACGGCGTTGGAATCGGAGGCGGGCCTGTTCGCGTAATTGACGTACATGTTGTTGTCGTACGTCTGGCCGCCGTGCTGGTTGCCGCGGTTCCACGTCTCGGTCTTCTTGGTGTCGGCCGCGTTGATGAAGATGTTGTTCTCGAACTTCGCCTGGCTGTTGGATCGGCCGGTCAGCACCGCGCTGTCCTTACCGATGTAGACGGTGTTGTTGTAGATGTGGTTGCCCGGACCGTTGCCCGGCAGATCGAACACGCCGCGGCGGTCGTTCTGCGAGATGTTGTAGCGGAACGTCGTGTTGATGGCGTACTGGTTGCAGATCATCAGCGAGGCGAACGAGTTGCCGTACGAATAGTTGTACTGGTACAGCGTGCCGTCGCCGTAATCGGCGTCCCACGCCTGGCCGTCGCCGTTGCCGTGTTCGGAGTTGAGGTTGTTGTACATCTCGTTGTACTGGAAGATCGGGTCCTTGCAGCGCCAGGGCCAGATGCCCGCCGCGACCCAGCCGCCGTACCTGCCGCCGTGCGCGGCATCATGCGGGTAGTCGATGTTGTTCATGTGCTTCGAGACGCTGTCGCCCACGTTGTACTGGATGACCGGACGGTCGCAGTACATGAGGGTGATGGCGTCGCCGCCCGCACCCTTGACGTAGTTGTTCTCGATGGTCACGTTGGTCTGGCCGTACTTGGCGATCAGATCGTCGTCGATGCTGCCGTCGCCCCACGTCGCGTCGATGAAGTTGAGGTACGCGGTGTAGCCCACGGCGATGCCCCAGCGGTCCACGTCCTTGACGATGTTGTTCTTGATGGTGATGTGGTCGAAGCGCGAGATGTGGTTCTGCAGCCACGTCTTGTCCGCGGCGCTCTTGTTCTCGCGTGCGTAGTGCGCCATGAAGTAGATGCCGCCGTTGGCCATGTGCTTGTTGTAGATGTTGCCGTCCACGTCGTGGATGTTCAGGCCCTCAAGCGTGACATGGCTCATCGTGGTGCCGTTCTCCGCGATGCCGGCCACGCCGGTGCGGTCCATGCGGTCGGCCGAGCGGTCGAGCTTGGTGCCATCCGAATCGGCCGTGTCGGTCCACTTCCACGTGTCGATCGGGTCGTAGACGTCGGGGTCGTCATTGGTGATCTCCAGGTTCTTCACCGTGATGTACGACACGTCCTTGAGCAGGATGGTCGAGGAGACGGTGCCCTTGTTCTTGTGGTTGCCGACCCGTGCACGGTAGTCCTGGTACCACTGGCTGCCCTTGACGCCGTTCGCCGCGATGACCGGCTTGGCGGAGGCGTCGCCGTAATCGGCGATGGTGATGGGCGCGTCGGCGGTTCCCGACGTGTCCTTGATGTGCAGATACTGGTCCTGGAACGTGGAGCCACGCTCCAGCAGCACGGAGTCGCCCGGCTTAAGGTCGGTCGCGATGGCGTTGACCTTGTCCAGCGTCTTCCAGGGATGGTTCTGATCGGTGCCGGCGTTGCCGTCATCGCCATGCGTCGATGACACGTAATATGTCGTTCCGGTCGACGCCGCCGCTGGCGTCGCATCGCCCGCGAGCGCCGAAGACGGCGCGATCAACGCGAACGCCGTCCCCAAAGCAACCGATGCTGCGATCATCCGTGACCCTACATGAGGTTTCATCGTTGTCCTTACTGTTATTGGAGAGTCTCCGTTTCCCCTCCTCGTTGCAGGGGGGGACATGTCGGCGATCCGGTCATCCATGACGATGCCCCCTTCCGGGGTCATTCACGGACTCGCCACACCACCAATATGTAAAGAGACTTTACAAGTTCAAAAGTATAGCGGTACCCATAGGCTACGGCAATGGGGCTATGGCGTATTCGGCATTTCGTTAACTGTCATAACGTCACCCTTGTACCCCCCTGAACGGAACCCGGGAAATCAGTCGCAATGTCCAGCATTCGGACGCAAACCAGCTATCGATTCTTTGTATAACGGCACCGCCGTGGCCGATGGAATCTACAGGTACGATATGCCCCATGACGACACCGAGAATCAGTTACGCGCATCTGCTCGCCAAGCCGAATCCCAAGCACATCGACAGTCTGCTGCGATTCTTCGAGGAAGGCCGTTCCAAACGCGGCACGGGCGGTTTCGGCGTGGAGATCGAACATCTTCCGGTGCACAACGGCGACAACACCGCCGTCAGCTACTACGAGGAGAACGGCGTCGAAACGCTGCTCAAGCGCATCGCGCCGTACTACGACAAGGAGAAGGAGTACTGGGAGAACGGCCATCTGGTCGGACTCGGGCGCGAAGGCATCGCCGTGTCGCTGGAGCCCGGCGGTCAGGTGGAGTGCTCGCTGGGCATCCTCAAGACGCCGCAGGAACTGCTGACGCTGTATCGTTCCTTCCGGCGTGACATCGATCCCGTGCTGGACGAGCTGGGCTTCCGTCTGGTCAATTACGGCTACCAGCCCAAGTCGGGCTTCGCCGACGTCAAGGTCAACCCGAAGGACCGTTACGACGCCATGACCCGCTACCTGGGGCGGGTAGGCCAGTTCGGCCCGTGCATGATGCGGTGCTCGGCCTCCACGCAGGTGAGCATCGACTACGTCGACGAGCAGGATTCCATCGACAAGCTGCGTCTGGGCACCATCATCGGGCCGATCCTCGCCTGGTACTTCCGCAATACGCCGTATTTCGAGGGCGCGCCGAACCCGTGGCCCCTGCTACGCCAGCGCATGTGGGACTATCTCGACCCCCAGCGCACGAACGTGATTCCCGGACTGTTCGACAAGCGGTTCGGCTGGGAGGAGTACGCCATCGACGTGCTGTCCACGCCGCTGATGTTCGCCGATCTGACGCATACGCCGGAGGCCAGGGGCCTAGCGGCAAGGAGCTGCATCACCCGGCGTTCTATGAGAACGCCGGAGAGGTGTATCCCGACCGCGAGCTCAACCCGTACGAGATCAACCACATCATCTCCACGCATTTCAATGACGTGCGTATGAAGAACTTCATCGAGCTGCGGCATTGGGATTCGCTGCCGATCGAGCGCGCCGAGCGGCTGACGGAGATCATCGCGTCCCTGTTCTACGTGCCGGAGAACAGGGAGCGGCTGGAAAGCTACTTCGAGGATATCCGCGAAGAGGACGTGTTCGAGGCGAAGGCGAACCTGCAGGCGCGCGGCGCACAATCGACGCCGTATGGCCAGCCGCTCGAATTCTGGAAGGAGTTCCTGGGATTGGAGGGCCTGTTGGCCGACGAGCCCGGCGATCCGAAGCATCCGGACGTATTCCAGGAATAACCGGAATCCAAGGCGACAACCGGCGGACATGATTGTGGGGGCGTTCCTGCGCAATGCGGGCGACACCCCGCAATCATGTCCGTCGCGTATCATGACGGCATGAAGCAGTCACGAAAATGCGGATCAGGCTCTCCCAGCAAGGCAACGGACGGGAGCGGCCGTGACGCCGCGAAGATGGGGATGAAAACCAATACGAGAACCCGCGCGATCATCGTCGTCGCAGCCGTCCTGCTGATTGCGGCCATCGTCGGCACCGTCTTTCTCGTCCGTTCGCTCACGGCGAGCCCCGACTCGTCAAAGACGGACGATGCGCAAGCCAACGCGACGCAGGCCTTCCCGAAATTCTCCTTCGGCGACACCACCATCACGCAGGCCGAATTCACCCAGGCGTGGTCGTCGCAGCGCACCGCCGCAGTCAGCTATTTCAAGCAGAAGCACGACGTCAACCTCAACGCCCAGGACGCCGACTGGACCGCCTCATACGGCGGCGAGAAGCCGGTCGAATGGCTGACGAACCAGACTATCGACACGCTGCGCTTCCGTCACGCGGCGTACCTGATCGCAGTCTCGTACGGGCTGGTCAACGACGACTCGTACACCGGCATCGTCAAGCGCATGGAAACCCTCAACGCGAACAACCGGCAGAAACGTGAAGCGGGGCAGGTCATCTACGGGCGCAGCGAATACGACATCGCCTCATACATCGACTACGAGATGACCGCGCTGAAGAACGACTACGTCGACGACGCCACGAAACCGGGCATGAACCCGAGCGAGACCGAGGTACAGGAGTATTACGACGCGCACGACTGGACCGTGGACGGGGTCGAGGGCAAGGCGCCGCTCGCCGATGTGAAAGCCAATGTGAAGACGGCGCTGCGCACGGAACGCTACCGCGAGAGGGCTCAGAGCAAGGCCGACAAGATAGACGTGTCGACCCTGCCATGGAAGAGGCTGTACGCCTACGCGGCGACCCTGATCGGCTGATCGCCGGGCCGAGGCTGATCCGTCAGTCGGCCGCAGTCTGCTTCTGGTGGTTCTTCTTCGCCGCGGCGATCATCAGCTTGATGCGGTTGAGCTGATTGGCCTGTGAGGCGCCGGGATCATAGTCGATGGAGACGATGTTCGCGTCCGGGTGCAGACGGCGAATCTTGCCGAACATGCCGCGGCCGGTCACATGGTTGGGCAGGCAGGCGAACGGCTGGGCGCAGATCACATTCGGGCAGCCAGACTCGATGAGCTCCAGGATCTCGGCGGTCAGCAGCCACCCCTCGCCGGCCTGCACGCCCACCGAGGTCACCTCGGAGGCCTTCTTGACCAGCTCGGGCATCGGCAGGTCCTGGCTGAACTTGCCATGCGCCAGATCGATGGCCGCGCGCACCGGGTTGAGGTAACGGTCGAGACCCCAGCGCATGAGCGAGTACAGCTTCTTGTTGCCGCCCATGCCGAGGTTCTTCTCGTTCCAGTCGGTGGTGTACGGACGCGTGGTCATGAACTCCATGATGCCGGGGACCACGGCCTCGCAATCCTGCGATTCGATGACGTCGACCACGTGGTTGTTCGCGTCGGGATGGTACTTGACGAGGATCTCGCCGACGACGCCGACGCGCACCTTGCGCGGGATGTCGCGCAGCGGCAGTGCGTCGAACGATTTGACGATCTCCTTGAGCAGCGTCTGGTACGGCAGGTAATGCTTGCCGATCTTCTTCTTCGCGGTATCGGAGAAGCCGTGGTGCTCGATGGTCTCGCGCACGATGGTGTCCCCGACATCTGGTACAGGCTTGTCGGCGCTGCCCTTGCTCGACCTCGTACGGGCGCACGCGCATCAGGCATTTGAGCAGCAGGTCGCCGACGACCAGCGCCTTGATGGCGCGGTGCAGCAGCGTGGGCGTGGCCTTGAAGCCCGGGTTGTCCTCGAAGCCCTGCGTGGACAGCGCGATGACCGGCACCTGCGGGTAGCCGGCGTCGATCAGCGCCTTGCGGATCAGGCCGAAGTAGTTCGTCGCGCGGCACATGCCGCCGGTCTGCGTGATGGCGAGCGCCACATGGTCGGGATCGTACTTGCCCTTGACGATGGCGTCGACGAGCTGGCCGATGACCATGATCGCCGGGTAGCAGGCGTCGTTGTTGACGTACTTGAGGCCGAGTTCGACGTCCTCGCGGCTCGCGGTCTTGAGGATGTCGAACTTGTATCCGCCGGAGCGGATGACCGACTCGACCAGCGACATGTGGATCGGGCTCATCTGGGGGCCGACGATCGTGTAGTCCTTCTTCATCGACTTGCCGAACGGCACCTTGTTGGCGTACTTCGACATGGTCGCGGTGTTGTGGCCGGATTTCTTGGCGGTCTTCCTCGCGGACTTGCCGTTCGGCGAGGTGGCGGCGAGTCGCGACTCGGCCTGCGCCGCGCGGCGGGAGGCGTCCTTGACGGCCTTGGTGAGCTGCGGGTTGCTCTTCATCACCGTGTCGAGCATGACCTGACGGCCGGGCGTGGGCGCCTCGGATCCGGTCTTGCGGAAGCCCGTGGAATGCGGGGCCGGCTGCTCGGCGGCGTTCTCTGCTTCTCCGCGGCCTCGACGGCGGCCTGCGCGGCGGCGAGCTGATCCTGGGCGGCCTTGAGCTGCACCTCGGCGGCCGCGAGCTCCTCCTTGGCCTGACGCTGCGCCGCAAGCTCGGCCGCACTGGGGCCGACCGGCTGGTCCTGCTTGTTCGGCAGCACCTGCTGGCGGACTTGGGACTGGGCCTGTGCGGCCAGACGCCGCTTGTTGGCCTCGCGCTCCTCGACGGCGGCCTTGAGCGAACGCAGGCGGATCTTCGCCGCTCCGAGGTTGCTCACCTCATCGATCTTGAGCAGCGTGTACACGTCAGCCTTGTCGGCGAGGATCTCGGCCACCTGATCGGTGGTGATGGCGTCCAGGCCGCAGCCGAAGGAGTTGAGCTGCACGAGTTCGAGACCCGGGTAGGACGCCACAAATGCGCCGCCGCGTAGAGCCGCGAATGGTAGGCCCACTGGTTGGTGACGCGCAGCGGCATGCGGGAGACGGTCACCTTGCGGTCGCCGACGTGGCGGAAGCCGTTCGCGTTCTTCTTGCGCGGGTCCTCCTCGCCTTCCGACAGGTAGTCGCTCAGATGCAGGTTCTCCCCCGGGCTGCAGTTCGCAGATCGAATCCTCCGAGAGCACGACCATGCCGAGCGCGCAGATCGTCTCGGGGTATGCCGTGGTTGACCTCGGGGTCGATGTGGTACGGGCGTCCGGCGAGCACGATGCCCCCTGGCAGTCGTGCTCCTTCATGTAGGGCGAGCGCCCTTGAAAACCTTCCTCCTGCACGTCGTTCTTGAAGATCTTGTCCTCGGCGTACGCGGCCTTGACCGCGGTCTCGGCCTCCTCGCGGCTCACGTTCGCCCAGGCGAACTCCTCGACGATGCGGTCGACCATGAGCTCGTGGTTGGCGAGGTTGAAGTACGGGTGCATGTAGCGGATGCCGTCCTCGCGCAGTTCGGGCATGTTCGCGCCGATCACCACCGGGTAGTTGGCCACGACCGGGCAGTTGTAGTGATTGTCCGTATTGGGCACAAGGTTGTCCTCGTAGCTCACGCACGGGTAGAAGATGTTCTTGACGCCCTTGCCCAGCAGCCACTTGATGTGGCCGTGCACCAGCTTGGCCGGGTAGCAGATGTTCTCGGAGGCGATCGATTCGATGCCGGTCTCGAACAGCTCGTGCGAGCTGCGGCCGGAGATCATCACCTTGAAGCCGAGCGAGGTGAGCAGCGTGAACCAGAACGGGTAGTTCTCGTACATGTTGAGCACACGCGGGATGCCGATCTCGCCGCGGGTGGCCTTCTTGTCGGTGAGCCTGCGGTAGGCGAAGCAGCGCTTGTACTTGTAGTCGTACAGGTTCGGCCTGCCGGAGCGCTTCTTCTTCGCGTCGCCGCCGCGCTCGCATCGGTTGCCGGTAACGTAGCGCGAGCCGTCGGCGAACGTGGTGATGGTGAGCTTGCAGTGGTTCTGGCACAGCTTGCACACGTCGCGCTCGGAGGTCATCGACATGTTGTCGAGGTCGTCGCCGGACAGGATGTTGGACGCCGTGTGGTGCACGCCGTCGATGACGACCTCGTGGTCTTGCTCCGCGCTGACATCGTCGCTGCCGGCCATATCGGCGGACTGGCCCGCGGAGACTTCGGCAGCGTCGTCGACCACGTCCTCGTAATGCATGCGCGCGGTCAGGGCGGCGCCGAACGCGCCCATCAAGCCGGCGATGTTCGGGCGGGTCACCTCGCGCTCGGTGAGCAGCTCGAAGGCGCGCAGCACGGCGTCATTGAGGAACGTGCCGCCCTGCACGACGACGGTGTCGCCGAGCTCACCGGAGTCACGCAGCTTGATGACCTTGTACAGCGCGTTGCGCACGACCGAATAGCACAGGCCGGCGGCGATGTTCTCCATCGACGCGCCTTCCTTCTGTGCCTGCTTGACGGACGAGTTCATGAACACCGTGCAGCGCGAGCCGAGGTCGACCGGATGGTCGGAGTTGAGGGCCGCCTGGGTGAACTCCTGGATGGTCAGACCCATCGACTGCGCGAAGGTCTGCAGGAACGAGCCGCAACCGGACGAGCACGCCTCGTTGACGGCGATCGAGTCGATGACGCCGTCGGTGATGGCCAGGTATTTCATGTCCTGGCCACCGATGTCGATGACAGCGGTGACGCCGGGGCTGACCATTTCGGCGCCGCGGTAGTGCGCCATGGTCTCGACCACGCCCTCGTCCAGGTGCAAGCCGGTGGTGATCAGTCCCTCGCCGTAGCCGGTCGCGCAGGATCGGGCGATCCACGCGCCTTCGGGCAGCTCGGACTGGATCTTCTTGACGATGTTGATGGCGGCGGTCAACGGGCTGCCTTCGTTGGTGGCGTAGCTGGACCATACGATCTCGCGGTCGTCGTTGACGAGCGTCGCCTTGATGGTGGTCGAACCCGCGTCGATACCGAGGAAGTGCGGGCCTTTCGCGCCTTCGAGCGTGCCGATGTGGATGTGTTCGCGATGGTGGCGCTCGTTGAACGCCTCGTGCTCCTGGTCGGAGGAGAACAGCGGGGGCATGGTCGGCGTGTTCGCCGGCAGGTTCTTCAGGTCGTCGAGGGCGGCGATGATGTCGCCACAGGTGCGCGGCTCGAAATGCACGCCGTCGACGTCGATGCCGTCCGGCTCCCCAGCGATCAGCGCGGAGCCGTATGCGACGTACAGGTGGGCGTCGGTCGGCACGATGAACTCGTCGACCTTGCCGGCGAGCGCGCGGTGGAACGCCTCGCGCAGCTCGGACATGAAGAACAGCGGGCCGCCGAGGAAGATGACCGTGCCGTGGATCGGGCGTCCGGAAGCCAGGCCGGCGATGGTCTGCGTGGCCACCGCGGTGAAGATCGACGCAGCCAGATCGGGCTTGGCGGCACCGTCGTTGATCAGCGGCTGCAGGTCGGTCTTCGCGAACACGCCGCAACGCGACGCGATCGGGTACAGGGTCTTGTAGTCCTTGGCGTAATCGTTGAGGCCGGAGGCGTCGGTGTCGAGCAGCGTGGCCATCTGGTCGATGAATGCGCCGGTGCCGCCCGCGCACGAACCGTTCATGCGCTGTTCGGGAGTGGGCTTCAGGTACGTGATCTTGGCGTCCTCGCCGCCGAGCTCGATGATGACGTCGGCCTGCGGGTATTCCTCGTCGATCGCGCGGGTCTCGGCGATGACCTCTTGGATGAACGGCACGTGCAGGTTGTCGGCGAGCGTCAGGCCGCCGGAACCGGTGATGGCGAGACGAATGGGCTCGTCGCCGCGGCCGAGGTCGACGAGCGTCTGATGGATGTCCTTGAGCAGTCCAGCCACCGTGGCGCGGACGTTGGCGTGGTGACGTCGGTAGTCGGAGAACAGCACGTCATTGAGCGCATTGGTCTGATCGAGCACCACGGCCTTGACCGTGGTCGATCCGATATCCAGACCCACGCGCAACGGCTTACTATCGTGGCTTTCGGCCGCGGTATTCGCTGTATCCACCATCTGTTACCTCTGTCTTCGATTCGGGACTTCCCGCTACTTCCTTATGTAATGTAGTCCGAGACCCCTCCTAACGAGCCGTCGTATGGCGTGATTTCGCTAACAAACGCAAAACGGAAACTCGACGGTTTCCCCACGATTGCGGCGTTACCCCCATTATCGCGCATTCCGGGGGGGGGAGCCGAGCATGCCAGCAGGCTGGTGGTCTTATGGACTAGTGCTATTGACCACCCCAGTCCCGCTCAAATCCCTGATATGGCGGCCACACCGGCGACGACGGAGGGCCATACCCCGGCCGCAGTATCCGAGACCTCCAGCGGACCGGGCACGCCGCTGCCCGCGAAAACGTCGACCACGCCGTCCCGCACGCCGCGCATATACAGAGTCGTCCTCCCCAATCCGGTGCCCAGCATGCGCGAGCACCTTTCCCGGAAACAGAGCATCATCACATGGAACAGCGGACTCACGCGAGGCCAGATGAATGCGGGGAGAAGCAAGGCCATGCCGATGGCGGGCGAGACTGTCAGGATGGCCGCGATCAGGCCGACGGCATCGAATCCACTGGATGGATGGCAAGGCCGGCGGCGCCGTCACGACGCCTGTGCGCCCTCGCCGGCCTCGCGATCCTTGAGGTACATTTCGGGGATGTCGCGCTCCTGGTCGTGGAGCTTGGCCCAGACGACAGGCCTGCCGGCGGCCAGCGAACGCGGCACGTCGAGGATGCGCTGGTTTCTGGATCCGCGGAACTGCAGGAGGGAGTCGTGCTGGTCCTTGAGGTAGCGGCCGTCGACGAGGATGTCGATGAGCTGCAACAGTTCGAGCTTGTCCGGCGTCTCACCGGGACGCATCAGCTCCTCCCACGTGTAGCCGGTCCAGCACCAGATGTCTTTGTCGTGGCCGAACTCGCCGCGGATGCGCCGGGCGAGCGGCAACAGGACGGGCGTATTCAGCATGGGTTCGCCGCCGAGGAACGTGATGCCCTGGATCCACGGCGCCTTGAGGTCGTCGACGATCTTGTCTTCGAGCTTCTGCGTGTATTCGTGGCCGGCCTGGAAATCCCAGATCGACGAGTTGAAGCATTCGACGCAGTGGAACGGGCAGCCGGAGACGTACAGCGAATTGCGTACGCCTTCGCCGTCGGTGACGATGAAGGTCTTGTAGTCGGCGATCATGCGCTTGGACATGCGCCGCCCGTCCCACTGGCCGGAACGGGGGTTGTTGGTCAGTGATGACGGCACTCCGGGTCCGCGGCCGGTCTCGCCGGCCGCGAAATCATGCAACGTCGACTTCCTGTCCATCATCATCCTCCCTGTCCAACCGTAACGTTGCGCGCAACGAGCGAGGGTCGCCGGTATATGTTGTCTGACCGTAAGCTCGGCCGAACGGCCTTGAGTGTGTCAGACAACATATACCGGCGACCCTCGCGGACAGCACAACGCGCGGTACCGGCAGTTACTTGGCCTCTTCGAACCACTCGCGCTCGGAGCCGTCCGCCAGCGTCACGTGACCGGTCTCGCCGCTCATGTGCTTGACGCGGTGGGAGATCTCCTCGTGACGGCCATGCACCATCGGGCGCTGCACCGGGTTGCCGAGGTAGCCGCAGGTGCGCTTGGTGACGTTGCACTTGTCAGGGTCGCAGTTGCCACACTCGGGGCACTTGAAGCCCTCGTCGGTCGGCTCGAAGTCGCCCTGGAAACCGCACACGAAGCAGTGGTCGATCGGCGTGTTGGTGCCGAGGTAGCCGATGCCGATGTTGTAGGCGTAATCCCACACGGCCTCCAGCGCCTTCGGGTTGTCCTGCAGGCACGGGTACTCGCAGTAGTTGATGAAGCCGCCGGACGCGAAGTACGGGAAGTCCTTCTCGTAGTTGAGCTTCTCCATCGGGGTGGGCTGCAGCCACACCGGGTAGTGGAAGGAGTTGGTGTAGAAGTCGTGGTCGGTGACGCCCTCGATGCGGCCGAACTTCTCGCGGTCCATGCGGTTGAAGCGGTCGGTGAGGGATTCGGCCGGCGTGGAGTACACGGAGTAATGGTAGCCTTCGGCCTTGCTCCACTGCTTGCACAGTTCGCTCATGCGCTTGACGATCGACAGCGCGAACTCCTTGCCCTGCGGGTCCCAGCCGTGGTCGCGGATCCAGTCCTTGCCGTAGAAGACGGCGGTGGCCTCGGCCAGGCCGATGTAGCCGAGCGACACGGTGGCGCGCTCGTTCTTGAACAGCGTGTCGACGTTGCCGCTCGCGCCGAGGCGACCGAAGGCGCCGAAGCGGAACAGGGTGGGCGCGTTGACCGGGGTGGCCTGCTTGCAGCGCATGATGCGGAACTGCAGCGCCTGGTGGGCGACCTCCATGCGCTCGTTGAACAGCTTCCAGAAACGTTCCTTGCTGCCGTGGGATTCGATGGCGATGCGCGGCACGTTCACGGAAACGACGCCGAGGTTCATGCGGCCATCCTCCTCGTCCTTGCCGGTCTCGGGGTTGATCCAGCCCTGCAGGAAGGAACGGCAGCCCATCGGCGCTTTGAAGGAGCCGGTGATCTTGACGATGTTCTCGTAGAACACGACGTCCGGGTACATGCGCTTGGTGGCGCATTCCAGGGCGAGCTGCTTCAGGTCGTAGTTCGGGTCGCCGGGGTCGGCGTTCACGCCGTGGCGCACGGTGAACACGAGCTTCGGGAAGATTGCGGTGTGGTGGTCCTTGCCGAGGCCGCGGATGCGGTTGAGCAGGATCGCGCGCTGCACCTCGCGGGCGAACCAGTCGGTGCCCAGGCCGAAGCCGACGGTGACGAACGGGGTCTGGCCGTTGGAGACGCGGTTGGAGTTGATCTGGTACTCCATCGTTTGCATGGCGTCGTAGATGGACTTGCGTGTGCGGACCTTGGCGAGGATCTCACGCTCCTGCTCCAGCTCATCGACGTCGGTGTGGAACGGCGTGTCCATGGGCAGCGGCTCGCGGGAGCCGAAGTGCAGCTTGGCGGGCTCGTTGGCCTTGGCGTTCTCGACCTGACGACGGGCGAACTCCACCGGCATGCCGTCGGGGATGGTCTCGCGGGCCTCTTCGAGGAACTTCTCGTAGTCCTTCTTCGCGTAGGCGGCGAGGTGCTCGTCGGCACGGTTGGCGGTCTGGCCGCCGTACTGGCTGGAGGCCACGTCCTTCATGATCTGGGTGATCTGCGTGGCGGCGATGGCAATGGACTTCGGGGAGGCCATCGGCGCGTTGCCGAGCGTGAAGCCGTTGGCGAGCATGTCCCAGAAGTTGGGCAGCGAGCAGTTGGACTGCGCGGTGAACGGCGAGTAGTCGGCGTCGTGGAAGTGGATGTCGCCCTTCATGTGCGCGTTCGCGACGGCCGGGGGCAGCATGTTGAACGCGGCGGCCTTGGAGACGGCGCCGGCGAGCAGGTCGCGCTGAGTGGCGTAGACGTTGGCATCCTTGTTCGCGTTCTCGTGGATCAGCGTCGGATCCTGGTTGATGAAGCGGGAGACGGCCTCGTTGACGTCCGTGGCCTTGGCGCGCTGGATGTCCTTGTCGAGACGGTAGTTGGTGTAGGCGCGGGCCACGTCGTACAGGTGGGCGTCGATCAGGGCGTGCTCGACGAGGTTCTGGATGTCCTCGATCTTGGCGGGACCGTTGTAGCGCTCCGTGATCTCGCCTTCGATCTGGTCGGCGAAGCCGCGGATCAGCTTCTCCTCCTCCGGGCCGACCTGCTTGTCAAGGTCGGCGAAGGCGGACTTCACGGCGCTGATGATGTTTATCGGGTCGAAGTCGACGACGCGACCGTCACGCTTCTCCACCAGCACCTTGGAGGAGGTGGCGGTACTGGCGTTCATCAGCAGAGCATCCATGTCCTAATCCCTGTCCTTTCGTGATTCCCGGCATGTCTTGCGGCGGTCGCCGAGCCGAAATCACACGTGTGTAAGTTGTTTGTTCTCTGATGACTATACGACATGCCACCCCTAGATATAGTGGGGAAACGCCGAAAACAATCCTATATATGCACATTTCGGCGGAATAGAGCCGAAAAGAACATCCGTGTGATTTACTTCACGGTATGTCATCAGCGTGTCGCGGCGAGACCATCACCGAAAAGCCGGCCAACAATGATACCGTCCGACGGCGACGCTCTCGCAGGCAGAAAAACTTGTCCTTTCTGTACGTAAACCTTGAAGGCATGAATCAGGAACAGGACCTTGCAATCGCGACGCAGCGGCCGTCGGAGGGCGGCGGGGAGCGCATCCCCAAGCCCTTCGACCAACTGCCGCGCCTGGCAGCCGAGACCACCGCGGACAACCCCTGGCCGGTCAGCGTACTGAGCCAGAAATTCCATACCGCGGTGGAGCGCTGGCCCGCCGCGTGGATCGCCGGGCAGATCACGGAGATCAACACGCGCCGCGCCGGCTCGGCGTATCTTACGGTGCGCGATGACGTGGAGGACATCGCCATATCCGTGTCCGGCTGGCGGGCGTTCGCCTCGAAGGCCGCCTCATTCAAGCAGGGCGACCGCGTGGTCGTGCATGGCAAGGCCGACATCTGGGTCAAGCAGACGCGGTTGAGCTTCATCGGCGACGACATCCGCAAGATCGGCTCCGGCGGCGGACTGAAGGAGCAGATCGACCAGTTGCGCATGAAGCTCAAGGGCGAGGGCCTGTTCGACGCGGACCGCAAGCTGCCGCTGCCGGAATTCCCCTCCTGCATCGGACTGATATGCGCCCCGCACGCACGGGCCGAAGGCGATGTCATCACCAACGTGCGGCTGCGCTGGCCGACGGTGCGGTTCAACATCGTCCATGCCTTCGTACAAGGGCCGCAGTGCCCGCAATCCATCGTCGAGGCGATTCACCGGCTAGACGCCGACCCGGACGTCGACGTGATCATCGTGGCGCGAGGCGGCGGCTCGTTCGAGGACCTCATCGGATTCTCGGACGAGGCGGTGGTGCGCGCCACTGCGGGATGCGAGACGCCGATCGTCTCCGCCATCGGGCATGAGGACGACTGGACGCTGATCGACCTGGCGGCGGACCTGCGGGCCTCGACGCCGACCGACGCGGCGAAGAAGGTCGTGCCCGACGTGCACGAGCAGTGGCAGCTGATCGGCAATGCCATCGACCGCATGCGCATGCGCATCGACGCGCGCGTCGGCAACGAGATACGGCTGGTCGAAGGGTACGCGAACCGGCCCAGCCTGACGCAGCCGCTGACCATGCTGGAGCCGTACCAACGGTTCGTCGACGACGCGCGCCGCCGCATGGACATCGGCCTGACGCGCATCGTGGACGACGCCAGCCTGACCGTGGAGAAGCTGCATGCCAGCCTGACCGCGCTCAGCCCGCAATCCACGCTCGACCGCGGATACGCCGTCGTCCAGAACGCCGACGGGCACGTCATCGACGACGCCGGAAAGGTGAGCGCGGGAGACCATCTCACGCTGACGCTGCGCAAGGGGGTCATCACCGCCACCGCCCAGTAGCGGAGTGCCGCACGGCAGCAGAGTGCGGGGCAGATATCAGCCGCATAACCATATATATATGACCGTTATCCAATCGAATACGACACGCATACACGACAGAAGGAGACCATCATGACCAGCAAGAACGCATCGGCGGCGAGCGAGCCGGCGACCAGCCTGACCGACAAGGAGCGCGAGGCCATCGCGCAGATGCCGTACGAGGAGGCCCGCGACAAGCTCATCCAGGCCGTGCAGGCGCTGGAGGCCGGCGGATTGAACCTCGACCAGTCCATGCGCCAGTGGGAGATCGGCGAAGCGCTTGCCAAGCGTGCGCAGAGCCTGCTGAACGAGGTCAAGGCCAAGCTCGACGCCGCCCAGGCCGAGCAGGCCAACAGCGCCGACACCGCCGGCACCCAGTCCAACCTGGACTGACGGGGCACCCTACGCGGGACGTTGCGCCCATAAGCGCGCGCCACGGCGAAGCCCGCGCGAACTTATGGACGGAAAACACGAGGTTTGCGCCCATATGTGCGCGCAGCCGTCATTTGGGCGAGCACTTATGGACGCAACGATGGCGTGCCGAGACCATCTATGTCCCCATATGCGTGGTGACGCACCGCCGTAGTGCCACGCACCGTCGTCGCACTACGCGGCATCCGTCATCACCCGACGCCTACCACAACATGACAACGTCGCCGTAAGGTACCGCCCCGATCAGCCGGCCGTCACCGCCGTCACTGCACGACGATGGTGGCGAGCAGCGCGGCGTGATCCGAGCCGGCGACCGACTTGACCTGCATCTGACCGGCGATGATGTCCTTGTCCAGCACGATATGGTCGATGCCGGCGAACCGCGGCAGCGGCAGCTTGTTGGACGGCCAGGTGAACGTGAACCCGTGCCCGACTGCCGCGCGGCGTCCGAGAACCGGTTCCCCAGGATGTTGCGGAACGGCGTGTGGTCGGTCGTGGCGTTGAAATCGCCCATGAACACGTAGCGCGAACCTTCGCGCGAGCGCATGGATGCCAGCTCGTCCAACGAGCGCTTCCACCGGCTCCAGTAGCCGGGAATCGGCGCGGTGGTATGCACGGAGACGAATCGCAGCTGGGCCTTGCCGCCGCCGAACGTCACGGGTCAGCTCCACATGGGCCACGCCCTGGACAATACCCTGCAGGATATCCTCGTCCGCTTCAAACGCATGGAAGGCTATAACGTTGCCTGGATCCCCGGCACGGACCACGCCGGTATTGCAACCCAGGTCAAAGTCGAACAGCAGCTGGCCAAAGAAGAAGGCAAGTCCCGCTACGACATCGGCCGTGAAGAATTCCTGAAACGCGTCTGGGCCTGGAAGGAACAGTACGGCAGCCGCATCGAAAAACAGGTCCGCCGCCTCGGATCTTCCTGCGACTGGAGCCGCAAGCGCTTCACCATGGACGATACCTGCGCCCGCGCCGTCCGCGAAGTCTTCGTCACGCTCTATGAAAAAGGGCCTCATCTACCAGGGCCAGCGCATCACCAACTGGTGCCCGCACTGCCATACGGCCCTGTCGGATATCGAAGTCGACCATTCCGACGTCCAGGGCCATCTCTGGTACATCAAATACCCTGTCGTCGGCGAAGATGACTACATCATGATCGCTACGACCCGTCCGGAAACGATCATGGGCGATACGGCTGTCGCCGTCAACCCGGCTGACGACCGCATGAAGAAATACATCGGCAAGAAAGTCGTCGTTCCTCTCGTCGACCGCGAAGTCGAAGTCATCGCTGACGATTACGTCGATATAAGCTTCGGTACGGGCGCCGTCAAGATTACGCCGGCTCACGACCCGAACGACTTT
>ENA-OQCV01000056-OQCV01000056.1-human-gut-metagenome-genome-assembly--contig:-NODE-56-length-30620-cov-4.199160_pt1 | contig 30620 bp, 32 predicted proteins | sample MGYA00242766_ERZ504592 | MGnify/ENA primary metagenome ERZ504592 (study PRJEB26092, sample SAMD00036315) | human gut metagenome | host: Homo sapiens | study: EMG produced TPA metagenomics assembly of...
AAACCTTACGTAGTCGCGCTGGCGGCGGGACGTGCGGAGCCGTTACGCTGAAACCATCCGCATCCGCATCATCGGTGCGGGTGGATGAGAGCGGTGCAGGGCCGAGGAAAGGCGGGGCGGGTCCGATGACATGGGTGCATGTGGCGTTGGCGGTGCTGGTGACGATTATCGTGTTGGTGATTGCCGTATCGAGGTCGTACGCGTTGGGGCGCGAGTCCGGCGAACGCGACACGCTGGCGGGACAGGGGAGCGATTCCGGCTCGCTGTTCGGCACCGACGTGCCGGTGCGCGAGGCGGAACAGGGGCTCATCGACGTCATGCCGTCCGAGGTGATCGTCTGCGACGGCAACGGTTCCGTGCGGTGCTCCAGCAAAAGCTCGGTGAACGTCGATGTCATCGAGAACGGCTGGATCGTCAAGGACGAGATCCTCGACATCCTGCACGTCGTGGTGGAGAACGGGGGCGTGCGGGAACGCGAGATGTGCGTCTCGCTCGACCTGACCCGCATGTCGAGCGCGATTTCCGGACGAGGTGTCACCGCCGGCAGCTCCGCGCCCTCCGACAGCTACCTGCGCGTACGCGTCGGCCATATCTGCGACGGTCTGTACGCGGTGTTCATCAACGACGTGACCGAGCAGCGTCGGTTCGAGCGGATGCGCCGCGACTTCGTCACCAACGTCTCCCACGAGCTGAAGACCCCCGCAGGCGCGATCTCGCTGCTCGCCGAAACCGTCTCCGACGCGGCGGATGACCCTGGCGCCGTGCGGTATTTCGCCGGCCGCATCACCAAGGAATCCGCGCGGCTGACCGAACTGGTGACCCACCTGATCGAACTGCAGCGCGCGCAGGACGCGCCGGCGATGCTCAAGGCGCAGCGCATATCCGCCATGTCGGTGGTGCGCGCGGCCGTCGGCGAGAACCTGGTGCAGGCCGGTGCGAAGCACATCGCCATACGGCTGTCGCTGCGCGGCGAGCAGGCGCCGGTCGACGCTGACGCCGCCGCGGACGACGAGGCGCAGCGCGACATCGCCATCATGGTCGACCGGGAGACCCTCACCATGGCCGTGAAGAACCTCGTCGAAAACGCCATCCGCTACTCGCCCGAATACACGACGGTCAGCGTGAGCGTCTCGCTGTGCAAGGACCCGAGCTCCATGACGATTCGCGTGATCGACCAGGGCATCGGCATCCCCTCGGCGTCGCTGGACCGCGTATTCGAACGGTTCTACCGGGTCGATCCGGCGCGGTCGCGGGCCACGGGCGGCTCGGGGCTTGGCCTGGCCATCACCAAGCATTGCGTGCAGGAGTGCGGCGGTACGATCTCCGTATGGTCGCGCGAGGGCGAAGGCTCCACGTTCACCATCGAGCTGCCGGTCGCCCCCGAACCGGATGACGATGACGGCGAGCGGGCGGATGACGGCGAAGCGCCCGGCGAGACCGTCGGCGCGCCGGGAGGCGGCGACGCCGCGACGCAGGAGTAGACCCGCCGCCACGGTCTCCCCGGCGCGTCGGCCACCCATCGTGAAACCCGCGGAAAAGCAACGTAGTCTTCGGAGCCGAATGCGGGCGGTGCCGGAACACGCTACGATGGTGACGGTACGGACATTGAACACAGTATGTGTGAAAGGTAAACATGACACGCATTCTCATCGTGGAAGACGAGGAATCATATCGTGAGCCCTTGGTGTACCAGCTGACGCGCGAGGGCTACGACGTCTCCGCCGCAGCCAGCGGTGAGGAGGGCCTGGAGCTGTTCACCAAGGGCGGCATCGACCTGGTGCTGCTCGACCTGATGCTGCCGGGCATCGACGGCACGGCCCTGTGCCGGCGCATCCGCGAGCAGAGCCGCGTGCCGATCATCATGCTCACCGCCAAAAGCGCCGAGATCGACAAAGTCGTCGGTCTGGAGATCGGCGCGGACGATTACGTGACCAAGCCCTACTCGTTCCGCGAGCTGCTCGCGCGCATCCGCGCGGTCCTGCGGCGCAATCAGGGCGCGGTCGAGGCCAGCGGTGTGGTCGACGACGACATCCCGCTGGTGTGCGGCGACATCTCCATGCAGGTTGGCCAGCATCAGGTCACCGTGCGCGGCGAAAGCGTGTTCTCCCGCTCAAGGAATTCGAACTGCTCGAATACCTCATGCAGAACAAGGGGCGCGTGATGACCCGACACCAGCTCATCGACCGCATCTGGGGCTCCGATTACGTCGGCGACACGAAGACCCTCGACGTGCACGTCAAGCGCGTGCGCTCCAAGATCGAGGAGGATCCGGCCCATCCCCAGTACCTGACCACCGTGCGCGGCCTCGGCTACAAGATCGACAGCCCGCAGCAGTGACCGGCCCGCACCCGGTATAAAGCGCCCTCGGCCCGCCTGAACCACCCGGTGCAGGCGGGCCGAACCATATCCCGCAAACCGCGCATTCCAACTACGTGGCAAGGTCGGCAACTATTCATCTTCTGTTTACCGATTTTGTCTTCCGACCCCTCGAACAGCCCATAGGCTAGTAACTGTCATGAAAAGGAATCGGCTCTGAATCGTATGACACGAGCCGCTATGACAGTTGATAAGAGGAAAGAAACAATGCGTAAGAATCTCTTCGTTCGTTCCATCGCGGCGGTTTCCGGCATCGTGATGCTGGCGTCGCTCGCCGCCTGTGGCGACAACACTTCGTCCGCCGGCAACAACTCCGGTTCCACCTCGACCGAGAAGATTACCGGCAGCTTCTCCGGCGCTGGTGCCACCTCCCAGCAGGCGGCCGAGGAAGCCTGGATCTCCGCCTACATGGCGGCGAACTCCGGCGCGAACGTCACCTACAACCCGACCGGTTCCGGCGCGGGCGTCACCACCTTCCTGAGCGGCGCCACCGCGTGGGCCGGCTCCGACAAGGCCCTCTCCGATGACGAGGTCACCCAGTCCTCCGACAAGGCGTGCGCCAACGGCACCACCGCGTTCGACGTGCCGGTCTACATCTCCCCGATCGCCATCATCTTCAACTTGAAGGGCGTTTCCGACGCCGGCAAGCACATCAACCTCGATGCCGACACCGCCGCCAAGATCTTCGACGGCAAGATCGTCAAGTGGAACGATCCGGCCATCGCCAACCAGAACAAGGACCTGACCTTGCCCGACACCCAGATCACCGTCGTGCACCGCTCCGACAAGTCCGGCACCACGCAGAACTTCGTGAGCTACTTCAAGGACCAGGCCCCCGACTCCTGGACCCATGAGCTCTCCGAGAACTGGCCTGACATCCCCGGCCAGCAGAGCGCCAAGGGCACCTCGGGCGTCGTCACCGCCGTCAAGCAGGCCGACGGCACCATCGGCTACGCCGACTTCTCCCAGGTCGGCGACCTGGGCACCGCGGCCATCAAGGTCGGCGAGAACTACAACGAGATCTCCGCTGACGCCGGTTCCAAGGTCATCGAGGATTCCGAGATCGACACATCCGCCAAGGGCGACAACCGCGTGGTCGTGAAGATCAACCACGCCACCAAAGCCAAGGGCGCCTACCCGATCGTGCTGGTCTCCTACGACATCGCCTGCCCCGCCTACAAGGACGCCAACACCGCCAAGTTCGTCAAGAGCTGGCTCACCTACGTGACCAGCGACGAAGGCCAGAAGACCGCCTCCTCCGCTGCCGGCTCCGCCCCGCTGCCGAGCAACATCGTCGAGAAGGTCACCAAGTCCATCGAGGCCATCAAGACCAAGTGATCAGCGTGAGCTGACACGCCGTATGGCGGATGCCGCAGAACACCTGACACAATGAAAGGTGTCTGCGGCTTCTGTCGGTTGTACACGGCCGTGAAGCCACCATTGAAAATGCATACGAAGGAGAACCTGTGAGTTCGCAAGACAAAGCGGCAGACAGTCCGGCCAGTACAGGCAAGACCGGCGATGTCGTGTTCAAGACGATCGCCTATGCTGCCGGCATTCTCATTCTCGTCGCGCTTGCGGCGGTGTTCCTGTTCCTGCTGTTTCAGGCGTGGCCGCTGATCGGAGGCGATCAGGCCGCGAACACCGCCACCATCGAATCATTCACCGGCAACCGCGCGCACAACTTCTGGCAGTACGTGGGCCCGCTGGTGTTCGGCACGGTGCTTGTCTCCGCGCTGTCGCTGATCATCGCGTTTTTCATCTCGATCGGCATCGCCCTGTTCATCTCGCATTACGCACCCAAGAAGCTGGCGACCGCGCTGAGCTACGTGGTCGACCTGCTCGCCGCCATCCCGTCCGTCATCTACGGCCTGTGGGGCGGCCTGATTCTGGTGCCGGCCATCCAGCCGGTGTGGAACTGGTTCGCGAAGTACCTGAGGTGGACCTACATCTTCGATGGATCGCTCAATGACCCGTCGGTCGCCGACAGCCCCTCGCGAACCGTCGCCACGGTCGCCGTCGTGCTGGCCGTCATGATCCTGCCGATCATCACCTCGGTGTCGCGCGACATCTTCATGCAGACCCCGCGTCTGCAGGAGGAGGCGGCCATCGGCCTGGGCGCCACCAAGTGGGAGATGATCAAGCTGGCCGTGCTGCCGTTCGGCAAGTCCGGCATCGTCTCCGCATCCATGCTCGGCCTGGGCCGCGCACTCGGCGAGACCATGGCCGTCCTCATGATTCTTTCCCCCGGCCTGACGTACTCGATCAAGCTGCTGCGGGCATCCCAGAACCAGACCATCGCGGCGAACATCGCGGCGCAATACCCGGAAGCCGACCCGAACATCGGCGTGCCCGTGCTGATCGGCACCGGCCTCGTGCTGTTCGTTATCACGTTCCTCGTGAACTTCGTCGCCCGTAAGATCACCGAGAAAGCGAGCGCATGATGAGTGAAGCAACTGTAAAGAGCACCATCAGCGTCGACGCGAACGCCGTGAAGAAGACGCCCGCCGCACGCAACGACAAGCAACTGCCCGACATCGACTTCGACCGGTTCAAGACCAGCCGTTCCTTCGCCGCGTCCCGCAAGCGCAAGGACGTCTTCATGAAGAGCCTGATCTGCCTCGCCTTCATCATCGCGTGCATCCCGCTGATCTCCGTGCTGTGGACGACCGTCGCCAACGGCATCAAGCGACTGAACCTCAACTTCCTTTCGTACAACATGTCCGGCGTCGTCGGCGGCAGCCAGACGCCCTCCGGCGGATACGGCGGCGTGCTGCACGCCATCATCGGCACGTTGGAGATCACCTTGGGCGCCATGGTCATCTCCGTGCCGGTCGGCCTGATGTGCGCGGTCTACCTGATCGAGTACGCGGCCCGCGGCAACAAGCTCGCCAAGTCCATCGGCCTGCTGGTCGACGTGATGAGCGGCATCCCGTCCATCGTCGCCGGTCTGTTCGCCTACTCGATGTTCTCGCTCATCGGCGGCCCCGGCACCATCAGCGGCTTCGAAGGCTCCGTCGCGCTTGCGCTGCTGATGATCCCGACCGTCGTCAAGACCAGTGAGGAGATGCTGAAGGTCGTGCCCGGCGACCTGCGTGAGGCCTCGTACGCGCTGGGCGTTTCCAAGCAGCGCACCATCTGCAAGATCGTGCTGCGCACCGCCCTGCCCGGCATCGTCTCCGGCGTCATCCTGGCCATCGCGCGAGTGATCGGCGAGACCGCGCCGCTGCTGATGACCGCAGGCTACGCGACGTTCACCAACGTGAACCTGTTCAGCGGCGAGATGACCACGCTTCCCGTGTTCGTCTACCAGGAATACAGCAAGCTGCGTGCCAACTGCCCGCCCAACGCCGGCTCCTCCTGCGTCACCACGATCCCGATGGAACGCTCCTGGGCCGCCGCCCTGGTGCTGATCATCATCGTGCTGATCCTCAACCTCATCGGCCGTGTCGTGGCTCGCGTCTTCGCCGTGAAGTCCGAACGGTAAGCCGCCGTACACTGTATATACATCAATAAAGGAATTCATATGGGACAACGCATTGACGTCAAACATCTGAACATCTACTACGGCGACTTCCTGGCCGTGGAGGATGTCAACATCAACATCGAACCCAACAAGGTCACCGCGTTCATCGGGCCGTCCGGCTGCGGCAAGTCCACGGTGCTGCGCACCCTCGACCGCATGCACGAGATCATCCCCGGCGCCCACGTCAAGGGTGAGGTCGAGCTCGAAGGCAAGAACCTGTATGCCAAGGACGTGGACCCCGTCGCCGTGCGCCGCGATGTCGGCATGGTGTTCCAGCGCCCGAACCCGTTCCCCACGATGACGATTCGTGAGAACGTGCTCGCCGGCGTGCGCCTGAACAACCGCCGCATCTCCAAGTCCGACGCCGACGACCTGGTCGAGTGGGCGCTCAAGGGCGCCAACCTGTGGGAAGAGGTCAAGGACCGTCTCGACAACCCGGGCATCGGCCTGTCCGGCGGTCAGCAGCAGCGTCTGTGCATCGCCCGCGCCGTGGCCGTGCACCCGCAGGTGCTGCTGATGGACGAGCCGTGCTCCGCGCTCGACCCGATCTCGACGTTGGCCGTCGAGGACCTGATCAACGAGCTCAAGGGCGACTACACGATCGTGATCGTGACCCACAACATGCAGCAGGCCGCCCGTATCGCCGATTACACCGCCTTCTTCAACCTGAAGGCCGTCGGCGAGCCCGGCCACCTGGAGTACTTCGCGGACACCACCACGATGTTCAACAACCCCCAGAACGCCGAAGCCGAGCGCTACATCTCCGGTCGTTTCGGCTGATCGGCGGCGCGCTGGCGGATCGCATGCGTTGCATCCGCCCGCGCGTCCATCGCCACAAGACCCCGCCTCCGCGCGGGGTCTTCGCGTTTGTGAGGGGGAGCTCCGGAATAGAAGAAGCGACGGCGATGCTGGACAACTGCCGTGTTGTGCGATTTTGCAGATGTTGTACAACGACATTCTTGATTGTCACGCTCCGCTCCACCCGAGAACGTTCGCGTTGTTCCCGGTCATAGCATGATTCGACGCCTATCGTCTTCGGTCATACCGATACCCGTGCTTCCTCGCCAGTTCCTCTAGGCTGATTGCGATGACCTCGAATTCTATCGTCGCTCCGCGCTCGGCGAGTCGTCTTGCTATACGCAGGGCCAGTTCCGCAATCGACATCTCGTCAATCAGATTTTGAGCGGTCACGATGATTAATATCCAGCCGGGGGCCCGCAACCGTTCCCTTTTTTTCGTTGTCTCGGCGCCACTGGACCTTATCCGTTCGATGATGATCGCCGTCATATTCCACTCCGACCTTGAACTCGACCCATGCGATGTCCAGCGAAATGGCTGCTCCTGAGCGAAAGGTGATTCCAGGAACCACGACATTGCATCGTCCATCCGGTATTCCGTGGCGTTGAACGCCCAGCCGTAGCGAGCTTTCGGCGGGAGACCATACATTGGGGCGTACCAGTGTCATGGCTTGCCTGCAAATGCTTTTTCCTCGGAACGGCGGCATCTCTTTTATGAAACGCTGCAACTCCAGATACAATTTGTCCGCGTCCGGCGCGCCATTGCGCACCAGCATCGCGAGAATGGAATCTCCGAGCACAACCAGATTCTCTGTCGAAAGATATGAGGACAGCTGCACCCACACATGAAACACGTGCAATGCGTGCACGCCATTCGATATGTGGATGAGTGATTGCGGAGTGCAATGGCTCCAGATGTGGACAATGACCGGGACGGATTTCAACGGTCGAATATGAGGCCTGCCGGAGCGCGTCCGCACCGTGACATGCAGCGCGGCCGTGTCGAGATTGCAGTGGGAGGGCACCGGCACGCCTTGCAGTTCCAGAGCGGTGGTCATGCCGAAGAGCAGCTGGCGGTCGGACTGCCCTACCGTGGCGGTGCAGCGTTGCAGAGTCTGCCGCCTAATCTGTTCCAATGACTGGAACATGGTGGCTGTCGGCTCGCCCGGTATCGGTTCGTAATCGTTCATGGGCGCAACGCTAGCGGGTCGGGGGCCCGCGCGCCACCGACGGCGGGATTTCTGTGGATATGTGGATGGAGAACGGGTTATCCACATATATCCACAGGCCGTCCGACACCATAACATCCATGACTTATGAAGATGTTATGGTGGGCGTGTTCGGGAAACCGGGCGAATAGCAGTTTGTCTCGCCGAGGCCGGATGGCCTCGCACATTCAAGGAAGCAGAGAAAGTATGGAGAAGTTCTTCCATTTGAAGGAGAACGGCACGACCGTGTCCACGGAGATCGTGGCTGGCCTCACCACGTTCTTCGCGATGAGCTACATCATCGTCGTCAATCCGCAGATCCTGCACCAGACCGGCATGCCGTGGGGCGGCGTGTTCCTGGCAACGATCATCGCGGCCATCATCGGCACGCTCGTCATGGGCCTGTTCGCCAATGTGCCGTACGCGCAGGCGGCCGGCATGGGCCTCAACGCGTTCTTCACCTACACGGTGTGCTTCGGTCTGAAGTTCACGTGGCAGGAGACGCTGTGCATGGTGTTCCTGTGCGGCCTCATCAACATCATCATCACCGTCACCAAGATCCGCAAGATGATCATCGAGGCGATCCCGCCCATGCTGCAGAACGCCATCGGCGGCGGCATCGGCATCTTCGTCGCCTACGTCGGCATGCTCAACGTCAACCTCGTCACCTTCACCCCGAAGGACACCAAGGCCGCCGGCAAGGGCCTGGCCACCGGCGCCACGCCTGGTCTGGCCACGCTGAACACCCCGACCCTGTGGCTGTTCCTGATCGGCCTGCTGTTCGCCATCGTGTTCACCGTGCTCAAGCTCAAGGGCGGCATGCTGCTGACCATCGTCATCACCGCGATCATCGGCATCCCGATGGGCCTGACCAGCATGTCCAACTCCGTGTCCATCTCCGACACGTTCGCCCAGCTGCCGCAGACCTTCGGCGTGATCTTCAGCGCCGATGGCTTCCCGGCGCTGTTCTCCGACGTATCCAAACTGCCGCTCGTGCTGGTCACGATCTTCGCGTTCTCGATGTCCGACACGTTCGACACGCTCGGCACGTTCATCGGCACCGGCCGCCGCACCGGCATCTTCTCCGATGACGACATGAAGCACATGGAGGACGGCAAGGGCTTCTCCTCCAAGCTGGATCGCGCCCTGTTCGCCGACTCGATCGCCACCTCCATCGGCGCGATCTGCGGCACCTCGAACACCACCACCTACGTCGAGTCTTCCGCGGGCATCGCGGCGGGCGGCCGCACCGGCCTGACCTCCGTGGTCGTGTCCATCTGCTTTGCGCTGTCGATCTTCCTGTCCCCGGTGATCTCCGCGGTGCCGTCCGCAGCGACGGCCGGCGTGCTGGTCATCGTCGGCTGCATGATGGCCTCCAGCCTCAAGGAGATCGAGTGGAGCGACATCTCCGAGGCGATTCCGGCGTTCTTCGCCGCCGTGTTCATGGCGCTCGCGTACTCGATCAGCTACGGCATCGCCGCCGGCTTCATCACCTACTGCATCGTCAAGACCTGCAAGAAGGAAGCCAAGAGCGTTCACCCGATCATCTGGATTGTCTCGCTGCTCTTCATCCTCAACTTCATCCTGCTGGCAGTGCTGTAATGGCATCTGCCCTGCCTTGAATCCGGCCCCGTTGGTTTTCCAGCGGGGGCCGGATTCGTATCGTGCCGTCTTGTGTGTTTGCTCTCTCGGCAATGCGATGGATGTAAGGGACAGAACGGACTGCCCTATACCACCCGTCGCGACGATGGTGTTGACGGTGGGCGGCGATCCGTCCGCAGACGACGATCAGATCGTGGCCTGCGAGATCTACATCAGCGGCCAGCTGCTCGACAGCCTAAGGATGCCACGGTGACAGGCTCCTACAGCTCATGGCAGCAGAAGCCGTTCAACGGGCGCAAGGTCGACCTGCCGAGGCTCGGCGAATACGGCAACGATCTCGCCAAGCTTGTGTCCTGATAAGATCGAGGCCGTTGTCTTTCATAACACATAGACTGAGTGGATGCTGAGCGCAAGGTCGCGATTGGCATACTGGACAATCAGAAACAGCTGGCAAAGATAAAGGCTGGGACACAATAGGGTGGCCGATTTTCAAAGGTGAAAGAAAGGATGTCCATAAATGAACCGAAGAATATCTATGTGGTTGCGCGGTCGTGGCTCTCCATGGAGACCTGCCGCCGCCGTGATCGCCACGGTATCCATGATGCTGGCGACGGTCATGGGCCCCCCATTTCGCGGGGGATGCGGGCGCAGGCCGTCGAGCCCGTGCAGACCACCACCATCTCGCACACCAAGATCACCGGCGACGGCAACTACTTCACGTTCGCCGACAACGCCTGGGATCCGGGCAACGACGTGCATACGTGGTCCAAGGCGCCATCCGACAGCCTCCCGGCGGAGGACATCTGGTATACGGTCCGATTCTTCGGCAGCGCAATCGACGTCTATGCAGGCAAGAACAGGCCCATGGGCAAGGTGGAAATACTATATTGACGGAGCGGAAAAAGGCACGTACAGCCTGTACAACGCCTCCAACATCAACGAGACGAAAATCGCGTCGTTCACCGGGCTTGACGAAGGTGAGCACGTGTTCAAGGCGGTGGCCACAGGCGAGCGGGACACGAATTCCACGAACGCGCTGATCGACTGCGCCAAGGTCGTCGTGACCCATCAGCCGTACGTGGTCACCGGCGTCACACTCGACACGACCTCGATGACGCTGGGCGTTGGCGACAGCAAGCGGATCTCGTATACGGTGGCGCCCGATTACGCGACCATCGATGACATGACCTACACGAGCGGCGACACGAGTGTCGCCACAGTCGGCGCAGATGGCACGGTCACCGCGGTCGCGCCGGGAGCCACCGCCATCACCGTGGCCTCGACTGCGGCCGGCATCAGCAAGATCGTCGACGTCACCGTCGCCAGGATGGCACCGAACCTGACCGGCGGCATCGTGGACCCTGATACGCAATACACGCAGAAGCGGTTCGACGAGGTGAAGGCCCTCGCGACGAACAACCGGGCGCTGAAAGCATGGAAGAACGACAAGGTCAACAGCGAGATCTCGCTCGCCGCGGTCGGCACCACCGTCTCGAACCTGACGGTCACCGCAAGCGACCTGACGTCGCAGGGCGGCGACGTCATCGCCAAAAGCAACGTCACGGCCACGTTCATCAAGTCCACCAGGGCATACAACGGCAGCTATCTCGGCTACGGAGACCCGAACCGCGAGGTGCCCGCCGTCACCGAGACCAACCGCTCCGAAAGCAACGACATCCTCTACCAAAGCGGCCCGATCACGGTGAAGGCCAATCAGGTGCAGAACATCTGGGTATCGTTCGCCATACCGAAGGACGCCAAGGCCGGCACCTACACCACCACGCTGACCGCCACCGCAGACGGGATGGAAACGCCGCTCACATTCACCTACACCATCGAGGTGAAGGCCGCTACGCTGCCTGATCCGGCAGAGTATGAGAAGAACTTCGACGTGGAACTGTGGCAGTACCCGTATTCCTCCGCGGAATACTACGGCGTCACCCCGTTCTCGGACGAGCACCTGCAGATCCTCAGATCAAGCATGGAACTGTACAAGTCCATCGGCGGCCACGCCATCACAACCACCATCAACGAGGACGCATGGTCCGGCCAGACCTACAGCGCCAACGCCATCCACTACCCGTCGATGGTGAAGTGGACCAAGAGCGGGGGCGGGTTCACCTACGACTTCACCGACTTCGACAAGTGGGTGACGTTCAACAAGGGACTCGGCATCGGCGACAAGATCGTGATATACAGCATCGCGCCCTGGCACGGCAACTTCACGTACTGGGAGAACGGGACGATGAAGTCCGAGAGATACACGGTCGGATCCGAGCGCTGGAGGAGCGTGTGGACCGACTTCCTGCGCAAGCTCATCGAGCATCTGATGGACAAGGGCTGGTTCGACGAGTCGTACATCGGCATCGACGAGCGCGGCTTCAGCGCCGACGCGTTCGACCTGATCGACTCGATACGGAATATCCACGACGTGCCGTTGAAGACCGCCGGCGCGATGGACGGCTTCGTCAACAAGTTCGACCTGGCGCTGCGCGTCACCGACCTGAACGTCGGCGACACCGCGGCGGCGGCCCATCCCACCGACTTCACCCGGCTGATCGAGGCGCGTGAGGCAAAGGGCCTTCGCACCACGCTGTACTCCTGCACCGAGCATGAGCCCGGCAACTTCTCGCTGTCCGCCCCGGTCGAAAGCTACTGGTCGGTGGTCAACGCGGGCGAGCAGACCAGCGGCTTCCTGCGCTGGGCGTACGACGCATGGGTGGCCGACCCGCTCAATGATGCCACGCACAACGCCTTCGAGCCCGGCGACCCGTTCCTGATTTATCCGAGCGAGAAGAGCGGAGACAAGGTGTCCAAGTCGTCCGTGCGCCTGGAGCGCATCGCCGAGGGCGTGCGCGACGTGAACAAGATCAGGCTCATGGTCACCGAGATCCCCTCGTTGCAGGCCGATGCCGACGCGATGTACGCGAAGATCAGAACGACGGTGACGACCTCGCACTCGTATCTGACCGCCGCGCAGGTCACGCAGCTTGCCAATGAGATGAGCGGATTCAAGGGCGACCTCGACACGCTCACCGACAAGTACATATCCCTCAAGGCGCAAGGCACGAGCACGGTGGAATCCGTTGCCATCGACGGCGGCGACCAGGAGATCATGCTGGGCACGGCGAAGCAGCTGACCGCGACACTCAAGCCGGCGAACCTACTGAACGCGTCCGTGACATGGCGCTCGTCCAAGACCGGCGTCGCCACGGTATCCGCCAAGGGCGTGGTGACCGCCGCCGGCGTGGGCTCCACCACGATCACCGCCACGTCCAAGGCCGACCCGACGAAATCGGCGAGCATCACCCTCACCGTGACGCCACAGGTCGTGGCGCAGGGGCTGCACTACTACTCGTTCGACGACTCGAACGCCAACGACTCCTTGGGGGCACCCGCAACGGCACCGCCGACGCCACGGCGCAATACGTTGACGGCAAGTCCGGCAAGGCGCTCAAGGTCACGGACGGCAAAGGCGTGACCCTGGCCGGCGGCAACGACATCGCGAAGACGGATCCGTGGACGATCGGCTACTGGGTGCGTTCCGACGCCGAACTCACCGGCCGCTCGGCCGTGATGACGAGTGCGGACGGCAAGTACTCGGCCGACCTCAAGATGGACGCCGACCGCGAATCCGGCTTCCGTGTCGGCACCGCCAGCGGCGACGTGCTCACCTTCCGGTACGACTTCCAGCCGGGCACGTGGTATTACATCGCGTGGACTCAGGACAAGGCAGCCGGACTGACCATGTACGTCAACGGCACGAAGATCGGCGCGACGAACACGTGGACGAAGATGCACGATGTCGTCGCCCCGATCGACGTGATCGGCGGCCCCGGCTTCACTGGCCTGATCGACGAGGTGAAGATCTACAAGCGCGTGCTCTCCGACACCGAGATCGCGGCCGGCATGCTGCTGCCCGGTCTCAACCTCGCCGAGCATGAGACCGATATGTACATCGGCGGGACGTACACCATCGTCGCCAACCTGCAGGGCGGCGACGGCGATGGTACAGTCACGTTCGAGTCGAGCGACCCGACCATCGCCAAGGTCGACGCCTCCGGCACCGTTACCGGAGTGTCCCGCGGAACGGCGGTCATTACCGTCCGGGGAGGTGGATTCACCGACATGGTGACCGTCAACGTGAGCCGCGAACTCACCATCAAGAACACGCTGCCGCAGTACAAGCTCGACCAGACGAAGGTCACGGACGTGCACAAGTCACTCGACACGTCCAACCAGTACTTCGGCCAGCCCGACATGATCCGCACGAAGAGCGGCCGTCTGATCACCTCGTTCCCGCAAGGGCACGGCAAGGGACCGTTGATCATGAAGATCAGCGACGACGACGGCGCCACCTGGACGCGCAAGACCGACATCCCCGCGTCGTGGGCCGGTTCGCAGGAGACGCCGACCCTGTACGTGCTCAACCTGGCCGACGGCACCGAACGCATCATGATGATCACCGCCTGCCCGGGCTGGGCACCGACTCCGCCGGCAACAGGTACGGATGGAACACATCGTATTCCGACGACAACGGTGAGACCTGGACCGAATACCGGCACTGGCAGTCCAACCGCACGTACGACAACGCCAACAACGATGCCATCGTCGCCATGGCAAGCCTCGTGCAGCTCAAGGACTCCGACGGCAACGACATCCAGAAATGGATGGGCGTCTACCACAACTACGCGTACGTCAATTTCAGGACGTACCTCACTTTCGACGAGAACGGCGACGAGCAGTGGAGCGAATCGGAGCCGTATCTTGCGCAATGGCGCAGCATCGAAAGCGCATACCAGATGTGCGAGATCGGCATGTTCCGTTCTCCCGACGGCAAGCGGATCATCGGTTTGGCGCGCAGCCAGTCGCACAACAACCCGGCGACACTGATCTACTCTGATGATGAAGGCGAGACGTGGAGCAAGCCAATGGATCTGCCCGGCTCGCTGGCGGGCGAACGGCACAAGATTGCCTACGATCCGATTTCCGGCCGTCTGCTGGTCACGTTCCGCGAGATCAACTACGATCTCAACGGCAACAACCGGTTCGACGGCGGCAAACGACTGGAATGCCGGCGACTGGGTGGCCTGGGTCGGCACCTACGACCAGCTCATTAACCAGGAGGACGGCGAATACCGCATCCTGCTGGCCAAGGACTGGGCGAACAACGCGAAGTCGGGCGACACCGGCTACGCGGGCGTAGCGGTGCTCGACGACGGTACGTTCATCATGGACACGTACGGTCACTGGGACAAGGAATTCTCGCAGAACTGGCCCGGCGGCGTCACCACCGACCGCTGCTATATCAAGCAGGCGAAGTTCAAGCTCGGCGAGGTCGAATACGCGAACGGTCTCATCGACCGCAGCGGACTGAAGGCGGCAATCAAGCGGGCAGAGGCGCTGAATGCGGCCGACTACACGGCTGACTCGTGGGCGAAGATGGATGCCGCAGTGAAGGCCGCGAAGGCCGGAGACGCCGACGAATCCCTGCAACAGGCGCAGGTTGACGCGCTCGCCGCCGCCATCGATGCGGCCATCGACGGGCTGAAGGCCAAGGATGACGGTGACAAGCCCGGACCGGGTGATGGTGGCAAGCCCGGCGCGGGTGACGGCAAGCCTGACGACGGCGGCAAGCCCGATCCCGGCAAGCCGGGCAAGGGCGACGAGACCAAGCCCGATACCGGCGAGAAGGGCGGGCTGAGCGCCACCGGTGCCGGCATCGTTCCGATCGCCGTCGCGGCCTTGACGCTCATGGCCGGTGCGGCGCTCGCACTGGCCAAGCGCTGAGACGACATGGGGCGGTCGGCCCGTCGGACGGAGAATTTTCGTCCGGCGGGCCGATTATTTGCAGCCTCCGACCACAACACGCCCGGAGTGCGTAGCACAATCGTCGCGTGCGTTTGCGGGAATCGGCTCCATGGCGGCGTTTCATGAAATTCGGCATGCCGATCTTGCTGAGCACTCCGGGCGTGTCGCGATGGAATGCCGCCTGTTTAGTCAACATTCCGGACCGATGTGAGCCGCATAGGTCTTCGCTGGCAAATCCTCACTTATGGCCACGATTGCCGTGAGAAACTTATGGTATTGGCGGCGTGGCGTTGATAATGCTTGGCGCCGTGAAGGGATAGCGAGGTCTGCGACATGAGGAACCGTGTGATTCATCGCAATTCGCGCGCCGGCGATTCGCCGTTCCGTCTGCTCGCCGCGGCGCTCGCCGTGCTGACGTTGACCTTATTGGCGGTTATGGTGCCGTGCGAGGGAGAAGCGCACGCAGCCGCGCCCATCAAGATCGCATGCGTGGGCGACAGCCTTACGGACGGCTCCAAATCCAGTGGCGGCAAGAAAGGCGACACCGCATATCCGGCGTGGCTCGGCCGCATCCTCGGCAGTGGCTATGACGTGCGCAATTTCGGCGCCGCTGGTGACACGCTGCTGCGGGGCACGGGCTGGTCATATTGGGATTCGGCCGAATTCCGGCAGAGCAAGGAGTTCGCCCCCGATATCGTCATCATCATGCTCGGCACCAACGATTCCAAGGACGCCTACTGGAACGAGACACTGTACAGGACCGAGGCGAAGGAGCTGGTGAGGGTGTACCGGGATCTCGCCAGCCGACCGGTCGTGTATTTCGCGAGTTCACCGCACTCATACCGGGTCGCCCCCGGTACCAAATATGTCTCCGTCAACTCCGTGAACAGGTTACATCCCGTACAGGAGTCGCTGATCCGTGACGAGCGTTGGAACACCATCGACCTGTACGCGGCGACCGCGAACCGGCGGCAGCTGTATGACGCCGACGGCGTTCACTTCAACGACGACGGGTACCGGTTCCTCGCCGAGCAGATCGCAGGCGTCATGCACCGGTCGGCGCAGATCATCGGCTCCACCGGAAGGGAGCGGGTCATCGCAAACGAGACGGAGAACGGCGCCACGAAAAGAGCCGGCGTGGAATTCGGCCTTACCTCGCAGGGTACCGCCGCCGGGAACGCCGGCGATTCGTCCGATGGCAACGGGAAACGGGATGCCCTGCGCGGCTCCGATGCCGTCGTGGCCATCATAGCCATGCTGTCGGCGGGCATTACCGGAGCGGCGCTCGTGCTGGGCGGACGGTCGCGACACGCCCGGGTTGAAGGTGTCCGCTCGCGGTCGTATTCTATATGACCTGTAAACCATAGACCGTTGGTTGGAGTGTGCAAGCACTCACGAAGTTTGGTTCGCCAAGCCAGCGCAGGTTGAGAAATATGTGCCCGTAATACGGCTCGCCGGAAACGGTTGTATGTTGCTCTGCCTGTGCGCAGGGCATTTTTTATTGCCCTGGCAGGGTGCGCAGGACTTCGCAGGATCAATGGCCGATCTAGGAAGGAACGCCATGAAGAGGCCCGAAAAGGAAGCGGTAGTCGCTCAGCTTACGGAACAGTTCCGTAACGCCGACGCTGTCTACCTGACTGAGTACCGCGGGCTTACCGTTCCGCAGGTTTCCGAACTGCGCGAAAAGCTAGGCCGCGATACTTCCTACACTGTGGCTAAGAACACGCTGGCGCGCATCGCCGCCAAGGAAGCGGGCATTGAGGGTCTTGACGACCTGCTCAAGGGCCCGACCGCCATCACCTTCGTGAAGGGCGACTTCATTGAGGCTGCGAAGACGCTGCGTGACTTTGCCAAGACCAACAAGGCTCTCGTTATCTCGGGCGGTTATGCCGACGGCACCGTCTACGACGGCGAGGGTGCTACCAAGCTGGCGGACATGATGTCCCGTCCGCAGCTGCTCTCCAAGTTCGCAGGCGACCTCAAGGCCACGACCGCCAAGGCCGCGTACCTGTTCGTCGCTGTGCCTACCAAGGCCGTGCGTACGATCGACGCTCTGCGCGAGAAGCAGGAAAAGGCAGCTTGATTCTCATGCGGCTTGCCGCATGAACCACAATCGGAAAACAACACACATCAGGCGGACGGCAATCGCTGAAGGCCGCCGCCAGAATGAAAGGAAGCCATCATGGCTAAGTACACCAACGAAGAGCTGCTGGAAGCTTTCGGTGAAATGACCCTCGTCGAGCTCTCCGAGTTCGTCAAGGCCTTCGAAGAGAAGTTCGACGTCGAGGCTGCCGCTCCGGCCGCCGTCGCCGTTGCCGCTCCGGCTGCCGGCGCTGCCGCCGAAGAGGAAGAGAAGACCGAGTTCGACGTCGTCCTGACCGCTGTCGGCGACAAGAAGATCCAGGTCATCAAGGCTGTCAAGGCCATCACCAACGCTGGCCTGGCTGACGCCAAGGCCATGGTTGATGGCGCTCCGAAGGCCATCCTGGAGAAGGCCAAGAAGGAAGACGCCGAGAAGGCCAAGGCTCAGCTGGAAGAGGCTGGCGCCACCGTCGAGCTCAAGTAATGATCGCGGGAGTGAAACCCGCACATTGCAGCTTTGCACAGACCCTGCTGTCGCACACGCGGCCGCAGGGTCTGCGCGTATGCGGCGGTCCGCGCACCGGAGCCGAGACCGCTTCTGTGAACGCCTGACACGGCCTGACATGGGCGTTCCGCACCGGTGTGCGCTACAATCCGAAATACCGGCATCAATGCGATAATGTTGTCAATTCATCGGTCATCAATCCCTGAAAACACAGCGGGACATGACACAATGGCACATAGTATGCGAACGAGCGTGAAAGGAAGGGCGGCACGTGACTGGCGATCAGCGGACGATACAGCAGTGGACGGTGAGAATCGGTGGCATCGATCAGAAAACCGTGAAGCCGGGAGACAGCATCGAAATCGGGCGCAAGCCGTTGCGGCCGTTGCCCGATGACGGCACCGAACGCCTGGAGATAGCGGACGGCACGCGGTCCATGTCGAAACGCCATGCGACCTTCGCGGTGAGTCAGAACGGCGGCGGCACCGTGCGTGATCTGGGCTCGACCAACGGGTCATATGTGGTGCGGGGCAATGGCGATCTCATGCGTCTGCCGCCGAACGTCGATTTCCTGCTGCCGACTTCACCGATGCGCCTGCAATTCGGCGATGTCCCCGTCGATTTCATTCGTGTGGAGCAGCCGGTGAGCGACACGTTCGTCGTGCCCGACCTGTTCGGATACGCTTTGGAGACCGTCAAGCAGGAGCCGGATGTGGCCGACATGTCGGTGGATGACATTCTTGACCTGCGTGCCGGGGAACCTACCGCCGCGATCAGCGCTGCCACCGTGCGCAAGCGTGTCGGTGAGCTGAATGCCGCCGCATCGCAGACGTTCCCGCCGCAGAAGACGACCACGGCGGATGGATTGGCGGCGGATTCCGCGGCCGGCGCCGCTGAGCTGGATTCGGAGCTTGCCGTTTCGTCGGATGCTGCCATGCCCGTTGAGGCCGCGGTGCTGGCCGAAACCGTGTCGCCGGCTGAGGCCGACGCTGCCGAGAGCGATGCCGAGACCAAGGTTCCGGAAGCCGCCGAGTCCTCCGAGAATGCGGCGCCTGCGGATGCCGTTGATGCCGCGGACGCGGCCGTATCCACTGAGACTGCGACATCCGATACGGCATCGCCTGAAACCGTGACTTCTGGAACCGTGGCATCCGAGTCCGCCGCGGATACGGTACCGGCTGATTCCGCTGTATCTGATTCTGTAGTGACCGCGGCCCAATCGCAGACCAACGATGAGCCGAGCGAGCCCGATTCCATGCCGTTGAACGTGGCCGGTGCCGATGCTAAGCCGGTGTGGCGTTGCCCCGCGACCTGTTCGCCGACGCGCTCGCCGAGGACAGCGAAGAGGCCGGGCAGTCCACCGCGCCCGCAGAGCAGGCGGATCAGTTGGCGAACGGACAGCCGTCCGACGACCGATTCCAGCAGGCGTCATCCGATCAGGAGGCGCACGACGACATCCGTCAGGCGGTGAACGAGGTCGCAGCCAACGCGGCCGGTGTGGAAGTCACCGCCGGCGCCGTGGCAGGCGACGGCGTCGTGAAAGCCGATACGGACATCGCCCACGGGGAGATTCCGGAAGAGCACCGCCGGTTCGCGCAACCGAACGACGACGAGGCGGACTCGACCGGTTCGTTCCGACCCGCATTCGAGCCGGGATCGGTGTTCGAACTCGTGTCGAAAGGCAGGCTTGCCGCCGCCGAACCGAAAATCGAAGTCAACGGGTACACCTCTGACCAGGCGAAGACCACGGAAGACTACACCGAGCAGTTCGCCATCGCGAATTGCGAAGAGCTGCTGCCGTTCCTTGCCATGAATCCATTGCTGTACGATGACCTCTATAATTGGCTGGAAGATCAGGGCAAATCGGACATCGACGCCGCGCTGGAGAACAATGAGGGCTACAAGAGTTACCGCAAAGCGGTAGGGAAGTGAGTCGGGTCATGAGCGAAAGCATGCAACAGGCGCCCCAATCGCTGGAACGCATGCGTCAATGGCATGAGCAGTACCGCGCCGGATTGGTGCCGTCCCCATTGGAGGACATCAACCAGCTTGGGGCGAAGCTCGATTTGACCCATGCGCATCCCTCCGGCATCGCCCAGCTGTTCGCGGGAGGCCGCGCGTCGCTGGATCTGCTGTTCCGCGACAACGGCATGCTGCGTGCGGCGAACCGCCGACTGGAGCGGGTGCTTGACGAGAAGGCCGCGAAACTGCGCGTCAGCGGCGTCGCGGAACTGTCTCTCACCGTGGGAGTCGCCACATGGGACGACGGTGCCATGCCGGTGCTGCTGTATCCGGTATCCGTGCAAAGCGCCCAGGATGAAGGCGATGTGGCGGTGATCCGGTTCGTCGGGCATGTCCGGCTCAACCCCGCGTTCGTGACGGTGATGCGCGAGCAGCACGTCGAACTTGACGAGCGGGAGCTGTTCAACGGCGCCAACTACGAGAGCGGCACGCCCGAAACGTCCGCGGTGTTCGCGGCGATCACCAAGCGTGCGGAGAAGGTGTTCCCCGATTTCACCATCGAGCGGCAGATTATCCTGGGCTGCTTCATGTCGCCCGGCTCGCTGATTCTTGCCGAAAGCCAGCACATCATCGATACGCTGGCCGAGGGGGCGACCGGCAACACGGTGCTGGACGCGCTCGCGGGCAGCAAGGAGGCCGCCGAAGCGCTCAAGGACTCCAGCGCACCTGCGTTCAGCCCATTCGACGCCGATCCGCACAACGAGTTCGAAGCCGGCGATGTCGACAACGCCGTGCGGTACGCGGCCGATATGGTCGCAGCCGGGCATTCGCTCGGAGTCGATGTCGTCAACGGGCGTGACACCGCCGATTACGCCGCCGCCATCGCGTCGCGCTGCGTGATGAACGGCCGCAGCGTACTGTACGTGCCGTGCATCGCCGATCAGAAGCGTCGTTTCCGTCAGGCCATCAGCGCCAATGAGCTCAGCGGCCAAGTGCTCGACGTCTCGGACGAGCGCTGCAATGACAGCATCGACCATCAGCTGATCGCCGCGGTCGGATTCCAGCCCGGCGTCGCCAGCTCCCGGTTCGACCAGATCGCCGATGAGCTGGTCGGCGTGCGTTCCCGTCTCACCCGGTATCTGGGGGACCTGCACTGCACTGACAAGCAGTGGGGCGTGTCCGCGTACCAGACCATACAGAACCTCGCCGAAATCGCCACGTTGCCCGCGCATCCCGCCACCCGAGTGCGGTTGCGCAAGGAGACCGCGCGTGAGATCGGCGGTCATCTGGATGAATGGGCGGCGAAGCTCAGGCGTGCCGGCGAGCTCGGCGAATTCACGCTCGGACCGGAGGATACCGCTTGGTTCAAGGCCTCCATTACGTCCGAGGACGAGGCTGTGACCGTCTACCAGCGTGTGGTTGATCTGCTGCGCAAGTTGCTGCCGTTGACCCGTGAACAGGTGTCGTCCACCGTGCAGACATGCGGGTTCCCGATACCGAACACCGAGCAGGAGTGGGGCCGTCAGGTGCAGGTGCTGAAGAACCTGCGCCGCGTGCTCGACGTGTTCCAGCCGGAGATCTTCGAGCGCGACATCGACGCGATGATCGAGTCGAGCAAGTCCAAGGCCGAACGCAAGGCCGAAGGCACCACTATCGGATTCTGGGAGCGTCGCCGCCATATCAAGGAGGCCAAGAGCCTGCTGCGCGTGGGCGCACAGGTCGAGAACCTGCACGATGCGCTGCAGGTCGTGGCCAAGCAGGCCGCGCAATGGCGCATGTTCGTGCCTCACGGCGGGTGGCCGGTGCTGCCGAACAAACTCGACGACATCATCGCCACGCAGGAGGAGCTGGCCCGCGACCTGACGGCGCTGGACGCCGTACTGTCCACCACCGTGCAGGGCGGCGATCTGGAATCGCAGGATTTCGTCGCCGTCGAGGAACGTCTGAAGGCGCTGTTCGACGACCATCTCGCGCTGGACACACTGCCGGAGCGCTGCCGTCTCGAACATGAATTCCAGACGGCCGGGCTCACCGAACTGGTCGAGGACCTGCACACGCGCCGTGTGCCGGTGGAATCGGTGGATGCCGAACTGCAGCTGGCATGGTGGACCACGGTGTTCGAGAACATCGTGCGGGCGTCCGCGATCATCTCCAATCAGGATGGGTCGGCGTTGCAGTCTGCTGCGGATCGTTTCGCGCAGGGTGGCACCGAACACGTGCGTTCGGTCGGTCCGATGGTCGCGCAGGAATCCATGCGCCGCCTGTGTGAAATGCTGTTCTCCCGCACGCAGGAATCCAACCAGCTGCACACGGTGCTGGCCGGCAAGACCCGCATCCCGCTCAGCCGGATACGCCGTGACCACCCCGAGATCCTGGCCGCGGCCAAGCCCATCATCGTGGCGACCCCGGCCACGCTTGCCGCGCTCACCGATCCGACGACCCTCGCCGACGTGGCAATCATCGACGCGGCCGCGCACATTCCGGCCATCCAGCTGCTGACCATCGTCTGCCGCGCGAAGCAAGTGGCCGTGCTGGCCCACCGGTCCACCGTGACCTCGCCGAGCGTGAAGGCGCTGATGGAGCTGCTGCCGAGCGTGAAGGTCCGCTCCCACCCCGTGCGGCGCGCGCCCAGGCTCGCCGCGTTCCTGGAATCCCAGGGTATGGCGAGGTGCGCTATGACGTCACGACCGAGCCGTCGCAAGGCCGGGTGGCCTTCCACAAGGTCGAGGCGAACGGAACACCGGTCATGGCCACCGGATTGGTCGAGAGCAGCCAGCAGGAGATCGATGAGGTCGTCCGCATCATCACCGAACGCGCGGCGAGTTTCAACGTGGTGCCGGTCGGCTACACGCTGACCGTGGTCACGCTCACTGACGCATTCCGTTCGCGACTTGGTGCGGAACTGAAATCGCTGGCGTCGAAGAACAAGACCATGGGGCAGTTCCTGTGCCACGTGCGCATCGTCGCGCTGCCGGAGATCGCCGGGGCCCAGTCGACGGACGTGATTCTGTCGTTGTGCTACGCGAAGACCGTGCATGGGCGTCTGCTGCAGCAGTTCGGCGTGCTGGAGGGCGAAGGCGGACGTGCCATGCTGCTGGATGCGCTGGCGCTGTGCGACCGCCATCTCGATATCGTTTCGGCGTTCGACGAGTCTGATCTGGACGATGAGCGACTTCACCAGCCCGGACCGCAGCTGCTGCATGCCATGCTGCGCTGGGTGGAGCAGCTGGACGACCACGTGGTGCGTCCGGTGACCATCACCCGGTCGAACAATGTGCTGTTCAATGATCTGGCGGAGCGCGTGCGGTCCCGCGGACTGAACGCCGCCGTCGACTTCGGGTTCGACCGCGGCCTGCACATTCCGATGGTCGTCGGGTTGCCCGACAAGCCGTTCGCGCTGGCCGTGCTGACCGACGACGCGCAGTTCATGAGCGTGCAGTCCACGCGTGAACGGCATCGCGGCCTGATGCAGGACCTTGCGTCGCTGGGCTGGTCGGTGATGAGCGTGTGGAGTGTCGGCGCATTCGTCAACCCGGACAAGGAGGTCGATGCGATCGTGTCGCGCATCGGCGAGATCTACGGGGATGTGCGATGAGCGGCGATACTACTGGTGACGGGGATCGTGTGGCCGCAGATGCCTCGGAGCCAAGGCCGTACAGTGCCTCGCGTCGTACGCGGCGCGAGCACAAACGCGTCGTGTTCCACGGAACCGAGCGCTTCGATGCAGACGGCGTGAAACTCGAACCGGGCGATATGCGCACCGAGCAGCAGCGCGAGGCCGACGACGACAAACGCATCCTCGGCGAACTGCCACCCCACTGGGCCATCTTCAACGACAAACGTTGAGTGTGGTGACCACCCCAGTCGCTTCGCGACAGCCCCGCCAGCGGGGGCTGTCGCGCGAACAGCGAGACTGGAGGTGGCTGCTGCGGCTGAGCAACCGCAGCTATTGCGCAGTGACGGCCATAATCGGACCGAGTTCCTGTGCGTTGATGATTGATATGGCTTCGTCGGGAGTCAAAGCGAACGTGATGAGCGTGCCGCCGGTCATCGCATCGTCATGGGCGGCATCCATCGCCGTGGCCGATCGCGCGAGAACGCATGACCGGCCGCCTGCGGATTCGTCACGCGATGAAGTCGTACCAGCCGAAGCGTCGCAAGGGGTGCCGGATACCAGATCCATGACATCACCGGCCGCGATGCCGTCCACCGTGCCGGTGACCCGTACATCGATCACCGTCTGACCGGGTTCCGCCACCGGCCGCCGCGAAACTATGGCGCCGAACAGCGGCTGCCCGGCGGCGATGTCCGTCTGCGCGATGCCTCCCGCCGCCTGATTCGCCGCATCGAGCGCCGTATCCCAACCATCCGATACGGGCATCTGCCGGATCTCCACGTCCTCCGCGCCGATACGCGCGCCGCGTGGGATGAGCCGTGCCGCCACCACGACCGGTTGCGTGACGATGCTCGCCGTCACGCATTGCAGTGTCGCGAATGCTGCAATGGCCGTGCAACAGGCCGCCATCAGCCGCCGTGTGAGCCGCAGCATCCGACGTTGGCGCAACGTGGGGCGCTTCAGCTTCTCCAATATAGAAAAAGTCACCATGCAAGCATGGTGACTGAACGTTGTTCCGATGCGCAAGCCGTGACGAAAATGTGGTCGAAGGCTCGGCAGTTATCCACATCTTGGGCGTGTCGCACATGCTCGGGCCGAGCACTGGCCGCCGGAAGACGGCGAACGCGCCAATGGCAGCTGCTTATTTGCCGGAGCCGCCGCGCCCGTCGGTGCGGTAGAAGCCGTGCCCCTTGAACTCGATCGGCACGGCGGAATACACCTTGCGCACCTGCTCTTGCCCGCACTGGGGGCACACGGTGATCGGGTCGTCCTCGAACGACTGCTGCTCGGTGAAATCGTATCCGCAGTTCTTACAACGGTAATGATAGGTTGGCACGGTTCCTCCCTGGTCGAAGCTCATTATATGATTCCGGCACGTATGCGATGCCCGGCATACGCATCAAGTCCGTTCATATCCTAGTCGTCACGCGGACACCGCGCCGCTCGACGTCTCGTTTTGTTCCCTCCGCGAACTTGCGTGGATGGCGAACTACAGGCGTCGGGCTCCCTGCGGCGTGACCACCCAGTCGACCGGGATATCGTGAGACTGGCGGGGCAGGTCGTCTGCCATGCATTCCCACGGCCAGCAGACGGCGACGACCGGCACGCCTCCGCGTCGGTATGTCAGCGCGCGGTCATACCAGCCGCCGCCGCGCCCAAGCCGGACGCCATGTGCATCCACGGCCAGCGCGGGCACGATGATCAGGTCGGCATCGCCAAGGGCCGCCGGGCCAAGCGTCTGCGTATCCGGCTCATCCGGCCGTTGTGCCATGCCGGTTCCCTCGCAGGTCACGCCATGCAATGAGACCATGTCGGGCAGCAGAGCCCATCTCACGTCCAGACCGGAGCCCAAGCGCGGCACAAGGACGCGCAGCCCGCGGTCGAGCAGCAGGGACAGCAGCGGCCGCATGGGGATTTCGCTGCCCATCGACACGTAGGCGGCCACGGTCGGCGGCCGGTGTCCGCGGCCGTGTGGCGCGGACATGACGCCAGACGTGCCGGCCTGCACGCCGACCAAGTCCAGCAACGGCACAATGTGTTCGGCCAGTGCCGCCGCGGCCGCGTCCCGTTCCTGCCGCGTCACGGTCTTACGCCGCGCGATGGCGTCCCGTCTCAGCTGTCTCTTGCGCAGATCGTCCGACATATCGGCATCGGTCGTCTGCCGGCGTTGGCAAAGGTTCATGGTTACGTTCTATCACGGACGAATGTCCGTCATCGGCGGACGGTGCGCCGTGTCGGAGACGCGACGATGGCACAATGGGTGCGTGTCCGTTTTGCAATCGATATGCGCCGTGTTCCGGCAGCCGGCAGCGCCATCCATCCGCGTGCCGCGGTGGATCGGCATTCCGCAATGCCCGATAAAGCTGCGGCCGATCACGGCGGACGACGAAGAGGAGTGGAACGAGGTGCGGTGGCGCAACGATGCGTGGTTGCATCCATGGGAGTCAGGCGATCCCATGCACGGCTCGCCGATGACCTACAACCAGTGGATGCAGCAGATGCGTCACAACGAGCAGACCGGCCGCGGAGTGGTGTTCGCCATCGATTATCATGAGCATATCGTCGGCCAGATTTCGCTGGGAGCGATAGATCTGGGATCCATGCGCACCGGTGTGATCGGGTATTGGGTCGATCAGCGGTACGCGGGGCATGGCTTCGCGCCGATGGCGGTGGCGCTGCTCGCCGACTGGGCGTTCTGTGATCCGACCGGCCCTCGGCTGCACCGCATGGAAATCGCATTACTGCCGGAAAACGAGCGCTCCCGCAGGGTGGCGTGTAAAGTGGGGTGCCATTATGAGGGCGTGCGGCCCCGGTACATGTTCGTCAACGGGCAGTGGCGCGATCATGAGACCTACAGCCTGTTCGCCGAGGACGCCGGCGACGGGTTCATCCATCGTCTGATAGCTCGACACGCCATGCCGGAATCAGTGCAATCGTAAGGGGAGTCTCCTATTCTTAAGGACATGGGTTATGAGTCGCTGAGCACCGTGGTGGTGCTGGTGATTCTGATGGTTATCGCGGTTGGCTGGCTGCCCAGGCGGACGGTCAACAGCATGAAAAAGGTGGCCGAGCACCGTCAGGACAGGTACTCGTCGTCGTTGCATCTGGTGGATGCCGACAGCGGTACTCGATTCTCCGACGAGCATACGCCGCAGCCGAAAGGGGCTATTATGCAGCGGGCGCAAACGAGCACCACGACGCCGACCACGGCGAAAGTGGCGCATATTCGCGAGCTTCGGCGTGCGGCGGTCCGTCGTCGGCGCATATTGGCGCTATCGCTGCTGCTGATCACGGTGCTGGTGCTGGTGCTGTCGATGGTTCTGCCTTTCAGCGCCCTGTTCGCGCTGATTCCGGGCGTGCTGCTGGCGGTCGTGTTGGCGTTGGGCGTGCGGGCCTCCAGTCAGGCCCGTCGCTGGGAGCATGCGCTGGCCGAGGCGCGGCGCAGGGAACGTCTGGCGAAACGGGCCGGGGCGAGTGCCCGCCCGCGAGCAAAGTCCCCGTCTCAGGCAAAGTCCACGTCCCCAGACAAGTCTGCGGCGAAGGCAATCGCTGATACGGCCGATGACCAGGTAACCGCCACCGCGAATCCCTCTGCCGAGACCGAAGTGAAGACCGACGTGATGGAACGCCGGGAGATTCGTCAGGCGCTTCACCGCGCACGTATCGAGCAGGATCGCGCGTTGGCCGCCCGTGAGGCGCGGCAGAAGGCCCATGCGATGGCTGCGTCCGAAAACGGCCGGCATGATGTGGATGCGGCATCGGAACAGCCGGAAGCGGCCGTAACGTCGGCCGTGCAGCCTGAGCCGCGGCAGGATGCCGTCGCGCAGCCGTCCGCGGACGAGTCCGCGACGAATGTCGTGGAGCCCGCGGACTCCCATGCCGAAGTGGTCGTCGAGGAGGGGAGCGCCCCCTCGGGCGGCGACATGACCACGGAACTGGATCGGGTGCACCCGGCCGCGGCCTTGGACGCCTTCGAAGTGGCCGCGTCTCAGGATCTGATTTCGTTCTCGCTGGGCGAGCCGCGCAATGGCGTCGACCGCCATGCGCCCGCGCCGGAGAGCCTGGAGATCAAATCGACGAAGCAGGTCGCGAAGGCCGTTCCTGCACTGGTTGCCGAGCAGCCCACCATCGTGGACGGCGGCGATGCAGGGCAGTCGGATGCGGATGCCACCGTCGCCGCGGTCATGGATGACGCCTCGGTGAACGATACCGACGCGTTCCATCAGACGGAGGTGCGGTCAAGCGTGGATGCCCCGGATGCGTCCTCCGACTCGCTGGGAACCGGCCTTGAGGCGATTCTTGCGCGCCGCTCGTCGTGATTGCGTGTGATTTTCTCTCAGAGCGTTAGCAGTCGAGTTGGCAGAGTGCTAACAATCGCGCTACGATGAGTGCTAGCGCGAAGGGATGATGCCCGAAGTGATCGTCAGCCTCTGAATGGCGGCATTCCATCGCGGGACCATACGATTGGATTTCAAGAATACGAGGTGACCCACAGTGTCGATCAAGCTCACACCGTTGGAAGACAAGATCATCGTCAAGCAGGCCGCTGCCGAGACCCAGACCGCGTCCGGTCTGTTCATCCCGGACAATGCCAAGGAGAAGCCGCAGCAGGGTGAAGTCCTGGCCGTCGGCCCCGGCCGTCGTGACGACAAGGGCGAGCGCATCCCCATGGACGTCAAGGTCGGCGACAAGGTGCTGTACTCCAAGTACGGTGGCACCGAAGTGCACTACGAGGGCGAGGACTACCTGATCGTCTCCTCTCGTGACGTGCTCGCCATTCTTGGCTGAGTGAACGCTGCACGACAGCGCCGTCAGCACGGAACCCCGGATCGCATGATATGCGCCGGGGTTTTCCTATGTCTGGCCGCACTCGTTTGGTAGACTGTGCGGAAGGGAAGACGATACAAGGGAATTCCGATGAGGCAGGCAATCATGATGGTATGTCCGAATTGCGGCAAGCCGATCAGCGCGGGAGGTCACGGCCGTGCCCGCGCCCGCAGCGCCGAAAGAACCCGACCCGAGTGAGACGCGTGTCGCTGCCGTCAAACAGGTGCTCGATACCAAGCTCGCGCAGTACGGCGGCACATGGTCGGCGCCCTACATCGATCTGGAAAGAGGCCGCGACGTCACAGTCAACGACGAGAAACTCGTGGCGGCGTCACTGGTCAAGCTCTACATCATGCTGGCCGTGTTCGACGGCATCGAGCATGACACCATCACCGATGACGCGAACGTGGACGCCCTGCTGAAGCAGATGATCACCGTCAGCTCGAACGAAGCTGCGAACGGGCTGCTGTCGCGCATCGGCAACGGCGACGGCAAAGCCGCCATCGCCACCGTCACCGCGACCGCGCAACGATACGGCTTCACCTCCAGCGAGGAGCTGCGCACATTGACCGGCATGGCCTCGGGCAACGCGGTGGAGAACTGGACCTCGACGCGCGACTGCGGCTCGTTCCTCTCTCAGGTGTACGCCGGGACGCTGGTGTCGAAAAACGCCAGCGAACGCATGATGCAGCTGCTGCTCGGCCAGACGCGGCGCACCAAGATTCCCGCGGGCGTGCCGTCCGGTGTGAAGGTCGCCAACAAGACCGGCGAGCTGGCGGCCGTTCAGAACGACGTGGCGATCGTGTTCGGTACCCATCCGTATGTGCTCGCGGTGATGAGCAGCGACATCTCCTCAGCCGTGGCCCCAAGCCAGATCACCGAACTGTCCCGCGCCGTATGGGACGCCGCACAATAGCCGCACCCGCTGACGGGGACTGTCGGCGGGGCCGACTGGGGTGGTACGCGCAACGGGTATCGAAAGCAACGGCGGAGCTGACGAAGACATCGCGATCGACACTCCCGCCATGTCGGCGGCGGTCATCGGCGACATCATCGACGCACTTGCCGGTGTGCTGTCGTGCTCCCGCGAGGTGATTGAGCTTGCGGTAATGACGCTGGTCGCGGGAGGGCATCTGCTGCCGTGCGATCTGACCGGTGTCAGCGTGTATTCGCAGGCCACCGGTTCGTTCGATTTCCATCCGGGACCGTTGTTCGCCAATATCGTCATCGCCGACGAGGTCAACCGTGCGAATCCGAAGGCGCAGTCCGCCATGCTGGAGGCCATGGGCGAGGGGCAGATCAGCGTGGACGGGCATACCCACGGACTGCGGCAGATTCGCTCGATCGAAAGGGTCCGTGATATCCGTGCGGCATGCCGCAGGGTGACGTTGGCGCCTGAGATGGCGTCGTATATCGTGGCGCTGTCCGCGGCGACCCGTGACGCGCAGGGCGTGCGGTTCGGAGTGTCGCCGCGAGGCAGCCTCAACGTGGCGGCGATGACCCGTGCGCGGGCGCTGATGCAGGGTCGTGATTTCGTGATGGCGGATGACGTGCGCTCGGTGGTGGTCCCGGTGCTCGCCCATCGAGTGTGCGCCAGCGTCGATGCCGGATGCGGTTCGGCCTGATGGAGGCGGTCGGAGAGACCGGATCGCCGGACGCGACTAACGGCATGGGGTGGGCTTGGCGTGCGGCGTGGCGCGAGGCGTGCGATTCGGCATGGGACGCGGGCGTGAGATGGTCGCCTGTCGACACTAAGCGCGGTATTGCCGGTCGCATCGCCGAATGTCTGGAAGCCGTGACGCCGGAAGGGGAGTCCGATTTCGGCGCGTATCTGGCCGAACTCGCGGACCATGTGACAGCCGGCGCGTCCGACGTCCGTCGCGCCGTCGCCGGAACCGTTGCGCGGGTTGTGCGCCCGGTGCGCCGTCGCCGCGAAACGACGCGGCAATGCGGTCTGGCGGATGTTCAGACGGCCGTTCCCGGCGTCATTGCGCAGAAAAATCATGATGCGAGTATCGAAGGTGAGATGCCGTGATACCTTGGAAATACTTGCGACATGCCGTGTGCGACACGCGAGTTGCAAAAGTCGGCGACTTGTGTTTAGATAGCCAAGTTGCCGGTTGAGGCCACAGCCTCGACAAGCAGCCATGGCGGATTTCCCAAGCGGTCAAAGGGAGCTGACTTGAAATCAGCCGCTTCGTGCTTCAGTGGTTCGAATCCACTATCCGCCACGCCCCGATAGCTCAGTGGTAGAGCACTTCCTTGGTAAGGAAGAGGTCGTGAGTCCAATTCTCACTCGGGGGCTCTC